>Ga0181612_143788_pt1 | contig 10259 bp, 4 predicted proteins | sample HoacroProtozoa21_FD_119630 | JGI IMG/M metagenome (GOLD analysis project Ga0181612, IMG submission 119630) | Hoatzin crop microbial communities from Cojedes, Venezuel. Combined Assembly of Gp0051906, Gp0051904, Gp0051908 | reverse complement strand
GCTGTGCAAGCACTGTTCAGAGAAGGATAGAACGTTAGTCTGTTATCAGTACTGTTTTGGTCATGCAGGAAGTTTAAAACTTTCCTAACTGGTACAAACTCTGAAGGAGGTACCTTGCTTCAAGTTACACTTTCCTTTTAAGTGACAGGGAAAGATGCCATTGCAATAGATGACCAAGTTAATGCACTATGTGCTGAACTGTGTTACTGCTTATGAAAACATCTTGTGCAGTATAATGTCGTATGTAGTTTTAGATAATTTCCTCTGGCTTTTGTAACTGTTACACTAAGGCGTCCAAACTATGAGTACAAATATTTTTTGGCAAAGCTGAGACTGCTGAGTGGGAAAAGAAACCCTGAATAGTCAGGAAATAAGCTTATGAGGTGAATGGCTTTAATACATTTGTGAACCATTCTAAATCTACTCATACTAGAAATGCATGCAATTATCCATTAAATAAATTGCCTTTGTCTCATAATTGTCTTTGCTAATTACCTTTTTAGCAAATTAAAAGGTAAGAAGGCTGAATGCTTATGTCTACATTTTTCAGTAGTGCATGCCTATATTGTCCCTTTGTTCGCGTTGATATGAATCCGCAGTTTAAAAATGTATTTCCACTTTTCTCAAGTACCTCAAGCAAAGCCTGACTGTGCAATCTATGCTACCTGTAAATATGAGTGCTTTATAATTGATGAGATTCACAGGCCCATCTCTTTCTGCAGTAATTTTTCCAACTGGGAGAAAATATTCCATATAAAAGCTGCCTGCAATTAAAAATCGTATTACACCTTTACAATGCTTGCAGTGTCCTGAGGGCTTGTTTTCTTGTTTTCTACCACAGCTGAAGTCTGATTGGATTGAGAAGAAATTGTATATTATGCAACTGAAAAGAAGCATAGAGAAAGTTTCTTTTATCACTAAGAGAAATATATGAGAATAGCTGTGGAGTTAACTTGATTCTCCTGCCTTAAGTGTTAAATCTTTTATGCTCCAGAATTTGCACAAATTCTGATCTATGAATAGGGAGAAATTTAACAGCTAGGCAGATAGAGATCTAAGCTGCTTAGGGTTAGTTCATCTTGTTTGGTTAGTATTTATCATAACAGCATCCCAGCCGTGAGGTAGGACCATTATAGTACTACCACTGTTCTTGTTGTTTTCCATTTCTCTGGCTAAACTTCTAGACAGATAACAAAGGAGTTAGAAAATGACAATAATTTAAAAATGTGACTCTACTTTCTGCCTATCAAATGATAGAATGTGCAAACAGTATTCAAAAACTTCTAATATATCATTTGATATATCTATATTTTAACAATTTAGTTGAATTACACCAGAGAATCTGTCAGCAACTGTTCTGTAGTCATCTTGGTTACAAAACCATAGATGGGCAGATCTTGCACAAGTCTTGCTCCACTAATTAGCAATACCTCAGAAGTTAGTTTTGTTTAAAAAAAAAAAAGTTTTCAAACCCCAGAGAAGGGTTTGCACCCCATATGAGTTAGGGAACTTTTCTTTAGCAGTCTGCCTGGTTTAAAACTTGAACAACAGAACTATGAATACAGAAAAGAGTTTTCGGCAGTGCCCCAGAGCACTCTCCTGCTGCTCTGGCAATTCGCGTGGGATGGAAGGCTCCCTGCTACTCCCTGCTCAAAATGATCTTCCTTGAAAAAGAAATCAGCATCCAGGTTAACTTAGCTCTGCTGTGATTATGCCTGCTTCAAAGCTATATTGGAGTTGCTGTGTGATCATTTGCTCTGTACTCTTAGCACCGATACATCCTCTCTGACCTCTGGAAGCAAGTGCAATAAGGCAGAAAGAATCAGCTTTCATCCTTTCCCACTGGATTACAGGATAATTTGTTTGGCCTCTGAATATGTGACAAATTATAGGGAAAGCACACAATAAGTACTTGCACTGAGAAAACCTCTCTAAGCTACTCCCTGGAATGAAGGCAGCACTCTGGTTTTCATTTATATCCCCAGACCACTTGGATTAACCTGACAGAAAATGCCCTCCATGTTCAGCTAAGAGGTTTTTGTGCCTGGATGGGAGAGGATATGAGGTTACCTGAGTGAAAGCCTAGGTCAGCACTGAAGTGAAGACTATCGATGCAATATGGATTGTATAATATGCCATAAAGAATGAGTACTGCTACTCTGCAAAGGACAGTTGTACAGTTCTTCTTCTTTATGTGATTTCAAACAGAGTTCTGCACAGAGAATTTCCATCAGATTTGTACTTATGCTTTGAGCTTTCTTTCCCTGCTGTGTTGGCTGAGAAGAGACTGAAAATTCCATCAATCCAAAACTTGAGATAAGGCCTCAGAATACCCATAAGAAACATAGTCTATTACAGAATCCTTATAGTAAAACCAAAGACATAACAATATTGAGAATACTCAGTGCCCCGGAACTCCCCTTCAACTAGAATTGTTAAAGCTGGCTGAGCTTGGAGTAAGAAAATCTGCCTCCTCTTCGAGTCACTATTCCTGCTCTGTACTTAAAGAGCTTTGAGCCAGTGAGCCTAGAGGGGACAAATTAATTAAAATTGTTAGAGGATTTAAAACATGAAGGTGAGGCAAAGCAATAATGTTAGAGGCCAGATTCTCAGGTGGCCTGAACTAATGTATGTCAGTGACTTCAATTAAGCTATGCTAGTTTCCTTAACTGCAAAGGATTTGGCTCTAGATTTTGCTGCCTGTCCAGAGACCTGGTTAAGGAGCAATTGATATAAAGAACTGCTCAGAAGTGGGTGAAGACTTCTGAATCTGTATGTCAAGATCAGTGGTCTGGCTAATGTTGTGTTAGTGGTGTTGGGTTTGGGGGGTTTTCTTGTCCACACCACCCTCCCCCCAACCTCTCTTTTTTTTAAAAAAAAAAAAGGCAGGGGAAAAAAAGAAAGAGAAATAAGTTTCTATTAAATCAAACCTTTTCATTTCCTTGTTTATCTAGAAAGGCCAACAGAAATGGGAGGAAAAGAAGATAATAGGGTTGTGTTCTGCTGTAGGTTTTCAGCAGATTTTACAGCAAGGGTTGGAATAGGCCAGACAGGCTGCCCCAGTGCCTCTGTTCTGATGTTATGAGGGAATTTGGCTTGTCTTGCAAGCCTAGCCATTTCCACACAGCCTAGTAAAATAAAAATTGGAAATCCTTTTTTTGTGTGTTTGTGTGTGGGGGCTTTTTTGTTAGCCAGGTGCAGAATAATTTAGTAGCTGTATCTGGTTTTTGAGTTTTATTTTGAGTCATTCTGGCTTGCTAACTCTTGCCTGATGGGGAGTGGTGAGATAACTGCTTTGGAGAGATCTCCCCTGTGCTGGAGTTCCCTGCTCTGAACTGACTTTGGCTGCTACTTACTACTTCTGTCAAACTCTATCAGCATCTGCGCTACACCGTCAGAAGCAGCTGCTGCATGCCTGAAAAAGTGTCCTCTTTCTCACCTGAATAATGCCATACTCCTGTTGCTTGGTGAGGGTTAGCACTGCGGTTCCAGCTGAGTGTTTGGAGGGAAGGCAGAGCTGCAATACTTGGGCAGCAGCTGCAGTCTAGGTGATATGTTAGATTGGTGCTTGCAAGATCATAACATACACAGGGTCTTCTTTTGGAGCTTCAGGCAAGTGATGTTTATTTTCTAGGAGGTGTTTCTGGTGAGCTAGTTTCTTTGCTTCTTTACTCTGCCATACAGTTCAGAAGACAGAGAGGAACTGCTGGATGTAAAAGACTGAAGGGAACAGCCAAGGAAAGTTTCTTTGGGCTATTAGACTTCTCCTTTGCTTTCATTTATTGGCACCCTTCTAACCACAGTGCTGTAAGATAGCAATGCTAAACTGTAATTGTGGAAGAAATTAGTCCTAGGTAACATTTTTAGTCTGTAAAAACATGTACTTCTTCCAGCTTGGTGTCATTTTTGTGAGAATATCTACAATCAAGAAATGATAGCACAACTTTTTTGTCAGTTAGCTGTCTGCTTCAAGATGTGAGTCCAGATGTCTACCAGAAAACAGATGTACAAACTACATAAAAACCGATAAGACAGCTACATTATTCAGTATATAAGTAAATCCTACTACATCCCGTATCCTGCATGCATAAAAAAGAATTGCTTCTTTTTTCTCACTCAAGAAAGCACTCTGTTCAGAACAATGACATGATCTTTTCTGTTGTTTTTGAAATCTCCTTAATTTCCATGCCTAATAAATTTCCCAATACTTGAGTCAATAGTGTACGCCTGTTCAGAAGCCATCTGTTTGTTTAGACATAGAAATATTCTATGCTGTTACTCACTGAGAGCTTTGTCATGTCAGTTTCTTCTATTTACAGCAATGAGATACATACTACTTCTAACATAATTAATTATCATCTTGCTGACCGATTGTTAATACTACAGGAAGATTTTCAACCTCTAAGCATGACAAGCATGAGGCATCAAGTATTTTAAAAGTCCAAAGAAAGAAAGAATTCCAGAAAGTGACATAAAGGGAGTGACAAACATTGCCTGTCTCAGAGGTGCCAATAAGAAGGAATCTTATTGTGAAGGCTAATGAAAATTGAATCAGAACCCCAAATTAGTTTAGATAGTACAGATGAGTAGAAAAGCCACCAACAGAAATCTCACAGACAGCAAAGGTCCAAGAGAGACTTAAATGTGGTAGTCTAGGCCTCAACTTCATCCTAGTGGTCCTTGGATGGCCAAGAGGCCTCCACACTTTCACTGCTTATCTATATGATGGAAATAGACAAACTGGTATAGATAAAATGTCATGCTATCTGTCTTTCCCTGTAATACCCAACCTTGGGTCCCCTGGTTGTCTGGAAGCTACAGATCCAACTGTGAGAAGGGAACCACTGATATTAACAGGCCTATATCATGTGCTTTACTTTCACATATGTATGGGTTTCCTCCTTCAAGCTAAAGCCAAGGTTAGGGTTTCAGTAAAGTTAACATTTCCAATAGATTAAAAACTGGGACCTGTAGTAAGAAGCTACAGAGCACTGGGTGGTAAGAAAAGACTGGAGTTATTGCGGGGCAGAGATATTTATTGGCTTTTCTTCTACAGACACGTCCTCTCTTTCATGGTGAGACTAAGATGAAGATTGTAGTTAGGCTTGACTGTTGGGAACCAAAGTGTCATGTTTTCAGGTGAAAACTGGAAGATCCAGTTTTCCAAAAAAGCTGTGGTTTATGAAGAGGTCTAGTATTAAGAAGGGCTGACGTCTAGTGGGGTTTTTGTTTGTTTGGTTTTTTTTTGCTTGTTTTCTTTTGAATGTGGATGATGGGTCTTCTCTTTGTAACAAGGCTAGAGGTGGGGCTGGAGGTTGAGTTATGGCTAGGCAATGCAGGGTCTTGAGTGCATGGGTTTGAGAAAGATTTGAGAAAGATTTGAGAAAGCTTGCTTCCTTAGATGTGACACATATTTATTATCTTGTTTCTTAGCATTTTGGCTGTGTCCCAGAGTATTTCATCTGTCCCTGTGCCATTCTAATTTTTACCTAAATGGCTGTGCTTCCTGACTGCCTGGCTTTTAGGCATTAATATTACCAGAATTCTGCAGTAAAATTATTTCTCCATCTAGATTCCTTAACTCCCTGCTTATCTTCTCAGTAAACAAGACTGAGAATCGCAGAACATGGTCAGACATTTACATGCCCCTATTTTACAGTCCTTTACCCTCCATATCAGTACTTTGTTGATTAGCAATAGATCTATTCAGGAGGATGAGTGTAGAATGTAAAACTACCCTTTAGACTGGTAATGAGACCTTGTCTTTCTGTGGTGAACATAATTAAGCTCTTATTCATTCACTTCTGGCGTGTCAGAGTTTTTTTTTGTTCTCCTGACTGATGAATTTGAGAAAAGTGTAGTTCCTGCCTTTGCCTATTAGTATTAACTTTTTCTGTTCCTAAGAAAGAAGTAACTCATGAAAATGTTGAATGAAACTGTCAGGTAGTGAAAGCAGAAAAAGTGTTTTTTGCCCCTTCCCTTCCCTGCCTCCGCTTGCATCCAAAGTAAAATTTAATTTTCCAAAATTGTGTATGACAAAGATCCAATTACCTGTCCCTAGTACACTATTAGCTTATGCAGATATACTCACTGATATGGTCAAAATTTCATATACTCTGTCACCGCCTGATGGCATTGTGGCTGTGTCATGCTCTTTCAGGATTATTTTTTTTTTATTGTTACAGGTAGCACACCCTGACTCTGAGACTTAAAGTCCTATATATCCCAGTAGATGCTCAGGTGTATAATTAAAATATAAAGCTTGTTTTAAAATTCCACCAGGAAGAAAAGCTTATCTTTCTAAGATACTTTGCTGGATCTCTTACAACTACGTTATGTGGCACATTGCTAGGTTTTCCAAATGTTTTAAAATTTTTAGTAAATTATCCTTGTAGAAATTTCATGAGGTCTGAGAATGAGATAGAAAGGAGAAATCGCTCTGTTTTGAGGAATTGAGGCACAGTAAGACTATGGCATTCCTTTAAGCTAATTTTAAACATCTAAAACCACAGGGAATATTCAAGGGGGGAATTTCATTAATTTGTGGTTTGACAATAACATCTCATAGATTATTAAACATGATAGATGTAAGTGGTATATGGGAAGTGGAGTTCAAAAACATTTTACTGAGGGGAAATGGAAGAGTCATATTAAGGTAAGGTCCTAGTAGCATATCTTCCCCTGTCACACCTGCAAATATGAGTTATGTGTGATTTATTGGGAGTGAGGGGCAAAGATGCAAGTTCCGCTAAACTTTGGACAAGCAGGCTTTCAGAAATTATGCATTTGTCTGTATTTTGAATTCAAGGAACAGTCATATGGTAAAATCCCAAAGTCTGGCAAAAAACAAATGATCAATAGTTCTGGTAGGTTTCTACAATGAGAAGGGCTGTGTTTTTGTCTTCTGGGCTAAAGCATAAAATGAATACCTGCTTTGAAACACGTTTTATCATGAATTTAAGTGATGCTGTGTCCTTAAGACAAAACTTTGCAATCCAGCAGTGAACAATTTTGCTAATCCTTCAGTTCTTGTTCATGAGCAGGGAGAAAGTTGGAAACTCCAAAAGAGGCTGTAGAAAGGAGGAAATGCGGTTTCATCTTTAATGAAGTTTGTGGTCCATGTGGTCTTAGACTGCTTCTCTGGAGAAACCAACATGTTCTAAAGTTAGTAATTTTAAAATGTGTGAATGGGAGATTTCTGAAAACATGAACTCGTACTAATAAGTATGGTGATGAAACTGAAACTTCAAATGAGCAGTCTGAGATTGATATTTATACAGCTTTATAATATTTTGACATGCTGTAAAGGTTTCAATATTGATCTTTAAATAGAGGAGAGATGTCTTTTTTACCAGAGGGATAGCTGAAACAGGTGCAATTTATGGTCTGAATTAGAAAGTTTTTGTTGCTTCCTATGCTTTTTGTAGAACTGAACACTTTCAATAATGCCAGTGGTTGAGTATTGATTGATGTCTTGGATTGTCAGTCTGTGCCAGCGTTTTCTGATCATCTTCATTTTCATGAAGTGCTGTTCTGCCTGAGCTTTCTCTCAGAAGTGGAATTTAATATTTTTGCATTTTTCAAATAGAAAGTCAGTGACGAGATCTATAGTCATAAGATGTTGTTTTTCCAAAGAGCTCTTTGCTCCTGGAGCCATCAGCATGTGTGGTTCTATTACAGAAAGAAAACAAGCAGCTGGTGACGGCAAGAAGCAGTAGGGTAGCAACAGGGGGCTTAATTATGCCCAAACTGCACAATATTTAGGTGCACCTGGCACCCTTAGGTAGGTTACCTAGGTTTTTATTACAAAGATATCTGTGAAAAAAGCTATTTAGGCTTTAGCAAACACTCTGAAAAGGCATTTTATCACTATAAATGCTAATTCACTGAGTCTGAGATATGAGTTTTGAAGTGTACCCTCTAGGTATCAGGTGACACTTCTAGAAATAAAGTTTCAGCATGTCAGGTCTGTTAAGTAAAAAGCAAGGCTTATTACGGAGAAGCCTAATTACCTGTGGGACTTATACAGAGCTATGAAGCACGGTGCATTGCTCATGTGCAACCTGTCTGAGGCAGGTGAGGTTGAATATACAGCACAAGGCAGTGAAATTGGGAAAGAAAAATTGTCAGTTTGGTGCATACAGCATGTTCCCAGAGAGTCAGGGTGACCTCACCCCTCTTCTGACTGGTTTGGAGCAGTGTGTCTTCTACTGGAGCACTTATCTCTGGCATCTGACATGAGTGTCCTCTTCAAAGCATTACAGAACGGAAGAGGGTTTTTTTGCTCAGTGACTTCTGTTCCCTCTTATTGGAAGCAGCCATGCTCTTGTTTGCCTTTTGTGCCCTGAGCAAGCTCAGTATTCAGACTAAGCAGATCTTTTGTCCTACTGCTGGTGTTGTCATTTCCTGACCCCAAACCTCTGAGTCAATGGAAGGACAGAATTAATTGGCTTTTAGCAATACTGTCAGGAAGCTGAACAATTGAGGAATGAGTGTTATGGGATTGTTTTCAGTCTTCTGTCAGTTTTGGATTAAATAAGAAAGATTCAGCAATTTTTTTGAAGTGCATATGTAAAGATTCATGTATGTATTCATAGTTCATTACCTGGCCCACTGAAGACTAAAAAAAAGAAAGTATACTTTAAAAAAACAAACCTTATCTCTATTGTCCATCATATTTCAGATTGTCTCAATAAAATTAGAGCATTTCAAGCAGAAGGAATTTAATTTAGAGTTTAAATAGTCCCATTCAAAATTTATTTATAAATCATCTCCCATTTGATTAGAAAAACACTTGGCTAGTTGGATAGAATGCAAAATAGATGTTAAACTGGAAAACATGGGTCAGGTGGCTGGCAAATGCTGTAGAGTTAATTTTATTTCCTTTGTTTGAGTGCAGTCTTACCATATCTAAGATGGATTTCTATAAGTGTAGGTCATCTTTGAGAAAACGATCAGTGTTCATAAATTATTTCTAGCATTTTTGTGGTATTCCTCTAAAGGTGAATTTCAGTTTAGATTTTCTTTCAATAACATCAAGAATTTCCCCCAAGCCCGATATGTTTTCTGCTTACTCAGCCTATTTAAATGGCTAACTTTGAGAATATGCTGTGTTAAATCTCTGATTTATATTTTCTATGGCATGAAGTGTAAATTTTTACAGAAAACATTAAAGATTAAGTAAACTTTTCGGTGCATCCTTATCTTCCAAGCCCTTGAGGTGAAAATAGTGTGGGGAAAAACAATGATTTTTTTTCCCTAACTTTCTTATTTTGAGGAAGCAATAACATCCTGACAATTTTTCACAATAGCAGACAAACATGAATAAAGTAAACAGAAAATTAAATGTGACTTACCAGTAACTTCTGAGGAAATACATATATAGCTAGATATAAGGCATATTTTCACAGAAATAAGAATAAATCTTACGTTAACTAAAGGCTTCTTAGTTTCTTCTGTATGCATAAAGTAAAACCATCTCAGTTTTGGGCTGCTAACAGTTGATCCCATATTCTCTGATACCCCCCTAGCATTTCTGTGGGGACTTTCAGTACTCAGAGAAAAGATGACTATGACAGAATTCTAACACAACAAAATATATGAAGATCAGAAGATAAGAGCCTTACACCTTTTAAAGAAATCCAAGAATTTTGAAGTGAGCAATGAAAAACTTCAGAGTGTTATTAATACATGCCTCGACTTGTCATTGTTTTACATATGAATTCCCATCACCTGAAAGGCTTAATTTATCATGCTAATGGAAAGAGATCTTGCTGTATCTCACACTTTAAGTTCTGAATTTGTTGTTGGAACAATGTCTGAGGCTTTAGGGACTCATGTGAGCTAAACTTCAGATTTTTTTTTTTTTTTTGGTAGCCTAGAAAAGCCTGCATACTTTCTATAGCATATAAGCAAAGTATCTTAATAGTGTATTGTTAAACGATGTTACCTACAATCAATTCTTTTCCTTTCATTTCAAACTAAAAGGTATAAATCTTAGTCTGATAGTCCTTGTAGTCATGTTCTACCCTGCATTATTTTCACACACTTTCCAATTGTACTACATTTTAAATGGAGCTTGAAATATGTCTAATTTAGGAAATATTTACATATAATCAAGGAAACATGACAGGGAAATCTATTTAGTAGCAATGCAATCAGCGCTGTAATTGATATTGGAAATCTTTCTAGGAGGACACAGTTAGTTTAGCAAAACAGTTATGGCTTCATATATTGCACACAGAGGAAACCAGCAAATT
>Ga0181612_135199_pt1 | contig 10259 bp, 3 predicted proteins | sample HoacroProtozoa21_FD_119630 | JGI IMG/M metagenome (GOLD analysis project Ga0181612, IMG submission 119630) | Hoatzin crop microbial communities from Cojedes, Venezuel. Combined Assembly of Gp0051906, Gp0051904, Gp0051908 | reverse complement strand
CCCGAACCCAGCGTGACGTTACATGGTATGGAATACTGGGCTCTGTTTGGCCAGGTGGGGTCAGCCCCCACCCCTGGCTGTGCCCCTTTCCTGGAGTCCGGTGAAAATTAACCCTGTCCTGGCCAAACCCAGGACACATGTTCGTGGTTTTTCAGAGAAATAATATGCATATGTTAATATCTTTTGCACATATCTGTTGGCACCTCTGGGTGGTCATCACGGGTGTTCAGGTGAAGGCTCATACTCTTTATCACGGTGTCCGCTGGTTCACCTTCGTTTCTGCACAAACTCAGTTTTATGATCATGTCTACTGTGTCCTTCCAGGTTGTTTTGTTCCGGTCTTGTTGTCCTCTTGGTGCCTCTTTATCTCTGTAGCTTGGTGCATCTGCTGTGCCAAGGCTGAGCTGTCTGGAGTGGAATTATTTGTGAGTCTCTTATCCCACATCTATTCCAGTTATCCACTGAGAAGCATGATTTGCTTTGGTTTTAATTAGTCTGTTGTCCAATGGTTCTGATGACTTAAAGTGACAACTTATATCTACATCTGCTACAGCTACTACATTCACTACGTTCGCTGGTCTCAATCCTTCCTTTTCTTTTGAGGACTGTAGCTTACATATTTTGAAACAGAGGTTAGTACAACATTTACAGCATTGGATCATTATGTATGCAAGAATACAAACTGTAATAATAAAAACTACCAACAACTAGAAAATATCATTAAAGCTACTTTGTTATAGCTTCACATTTCTTATGTTCCCTTCTATCACCAGCCAAAGCTCCACTTATGGAGACAAAGTTTATGTACTTTAAAGATGACGTTGGGTACTTCCTAGGGGGGCCAGTAATGTTGCATACTCCAGTGAGTGCATCCTTCCTTACTAGAGAATCTCTTCTGTCCTTGCTGCACAGAATTCTCAGCCCTAGCCATCAAATTTGTTTTAGAAGGATTCATTTAGGCACTTCTGCAACAATACTCTTCCCTGAATAAAATTCATGTGACCTGGTAACAAATACATGCAGATAAACCCATTTCCTGTTCCAGTGGTTATGAAGCAATATCACAATTTTCAGTTGTGTGCACACCATCAGATATATGTACATTACAGGACACATTTTTTCCTAGATTGATAGATGTTCTTTTTGGACATTATCTTCTGTGTGTTTCCTTCTGCTTGGTGTGTTCTGACAGTTTTGCTTGACTGCACTATGGATACAACAGGTTGTTTTTTTCCTGGAAGTATAACGATATGGCCACTCTAAATCACCTCAGCAGCAAGTTACTCTTGAGTTTTTTCCAAGCAGTAGTTTTGAGATAGGCTAGACAAGATCACTGCAGACAGCTACCTTATCGTGTCTGTAAGCCTCCCTTAACTCTGATCTTGCCCACTGAGTCAATTTTTTCCATCTGAAAATTATAGACAATAGCTATGCGTATTTTGTTCTTACACATACTGGGATCCTAATAGTTTTTAATATTACATGTGATAGTATATACTAGTCCTGCAAGGTACCATGCTAAAGAACAAGCAGAAAAGTCTGACATACTTATTTTTATAATTCCAATTCAAATTTTTACCTGAAAGAAGTTAAAGTCAGTACTCTTACTTTTACTTTAATCTGCAGAAATAAAGAAAAGTGGTTTCAGGCTTTGGAGGATAAATACCACCTAAAACAATAGATTTTGCATGAGTGAAGTGTGGAATGGACAAAAAACCATGGCTCCACATTTGCCAATGCTAAAAATGCCCGCTATTCGCTTTCTGTCGAATTACTCAAAGTTCACACTAGATTTGTTCCTTCACAACATCTTCATGGCAAGTGCAGGAAACAGAAACTACACATAGCACAAGGTTCAGGGATTAGTCTGTTAAACTACAAATATTTTTTTAGTAAACATGAATCAGCAGAATGAGTTTATGCTTCAGGAGTGCTTGGCATTACATGTCCAAAGTGCTTCTATTCCTGCAGTGCTGACCAAGTTGGAAAACAAAGCACCAAGGCTTCTAGCTCTGCCTGGAAGCTCTGGTGCTTGCAAGGATTTGCACCCCCTCTAGGCTTCCCTAGAAGTGAATTCAGAAGAAAAATTTTACATAGGTAATATTTCTGTTACTTCTCCCACAAGTTCAATCTCCACTCAAAAAAAAAAAAAAATTGCCAAATCAAATGCAAGCATTAAAACAGAGATTGTTTTTTTGTACCTTTGCATCCACAATTATGGTCACCTTGTATCACAAGATCTCATATTAGGTCTCCTCAGGATGTTGGTAGGCATACAAACAACTCCAGATAATGATACTAAATAGAGCAAGACTGATTTAGAAAAGAGGGGAGGAATAATGAACAAGAACTAACCTACTGCTCAAAGTATAAACAGCCTTGCCAGGCTGTATGCATAGATCTTACTGTACGGCAGATAAAGTACAATTTTCTTTTCAGACTTTTAGGGATTTTATGTTTGGATTGATATATACCTTCTCCTTTGTTCCTATATCTGCCAATCCCAATATCATGATACCCTGCCAATTAAACTCTCTTCTCATTTGAACAGTCAAATTAATTGTGGGTTCATATGCTATATTCACACAGGGCTGATGATGTTTACTGAGTTGAGATAACTTAGACTTCCATTTCCAGTATATTGAAGTTCATGATACTACAGAGTTCCACGCCACAGAGCAAAGTCTTGTTCGTTTTTTGCCAGTTATCTTTCAACATACCACTTGAATGTTTGTCTGTTTAAATAATGTATTTACTTGTCTGGACACAGCCACGAGATATTTCAGTAGTAGCCACATATCCCAAAATTATTTTAAAAGATCTTTGCCTCACATGGCTCTGATGGAATAGGAAGTTATTGTTGTTTTGAAAGAGGGAAATGAGGCAATAAGTAAATTAAGACAACTGTTAAAGAACAGAGTAAACTTATCCAGCTGGATCTGTGCCTCCCAAGTTTCATTGTGCTGTTTGATACACCACTTTTCTGCCCTAGCCTCCAGATTGATGTCATAATTTTTTCCCCCTCACTGTACTCCATAGCATAAAGAAGGTTAACGACATCATAGGAAAATGAGATATGTAGCTATGTTTGTCTTCTGTGTTCAAGTTATTGAAAAATATAATAAGACCATATTTCTCAATGCCACCAGCCTGTGCCAAGAGTTTCTTGATGAAATACACCCATAAGCACAGCAGTATACTACGAGTCCCAAAGAAGTAAAGACTTGGATGAATAGAAGGTGATAAATATACACTGAAATTTCATGAAAATTATTGATTCCATACAGTCACACACAGAAATTTACTAGAAAGTGTTTTGTTTGTATGGCTGCAAATAATACACACTGCATTGAACTGAATAAAATCATGTTTGAATGAACTCTAATAAAGTGAAATATAACTTCATGCATTTGAATTAAAGTCCAGTTGCCTAAATGAGTCAGGCTGTGTAAACTGCAATTTTAATAACAATGAACCTTTAATTAGTGATGTTATGCAGTGGGAGAAAGACTTTTGAAATGAGCATGCACATGACAGTCCTGCCGTTGATTGCTAAGTTAATGAATGCTGCTTATATGTGCTCCCTCTCATTTTCACAGCTTAGACACTTCTTAAAAGTAACACCAGCCTTAAGCACCATGAAAGATGTCAGTAATACACTGGTTTGTAAACACTGTATAAGAAATACGCAAATCTGATTACAAATATGAAAAAATGAATAAAATTAGACAGCAAATTTATTCTCAGGATATCACTTTTTAACATTTAAAGTGTTTTAGTTCAAAGGTTTTGACTGGGGGACATTTCTCTTCTTTTTCCCCCATGTCAGGAGGGATGTTATTTTACCAGTCCCAGTCTGTGCCTTTAAAAACTTGAAAAGATCTTACACAGCCTGGAATAGTTCAACTATAGTGTAGAAATCATAACTGTATTTGGTTTAAACTATCCCTAACTGACTATCCAACATATCAAGGAAACTCAGAGACCTGAAATATTTTTATTGACCTGGAAAGGATCTGGATACTTTTTTGTCTTGCTAATATACATGGGAGTCAGCAGGGCTTAGACAAGATACTCACAAACCTGTAGAGACAGCTGTTTCAGTCTTGCTTGCTATGGAATGAATGTAAAAGACTTCTAGCAACTGCTCTTACTAACATATATTCTGTTTTACTGAACGATGTGGCTGTTAGCTATATTGCCTTAATTTCTAAAAGCACTTTAAGGGACCATGCATTAATTAAGAGAATACTACATTGCATGCACAGTTTCTGTGGGGTGAATTATTTGACACAGAATATTTCTAGTGCTTTAACATTGGTTTGTTCAGTTCCTGTTACTGAAATACAATCTGTTATTTGAGACCACATTCATATGTGCTAGGTCTTTTCAAGGAGCTATTTATTCTTAGCCAGAAAAGACCAGTTCAGCAAAATGAAAATTTATTCAGAACCTATGACAACACCATTATCCAGAAAGGTTTCTTTTTTTAAAATGGTACTTCTGAATACAATCAGCTGTAGCAAGAGATCAGGTACTTGGGATCTGTTTTTAATGCTGTAAGTGAAAGATCTGATGTAAAGAACCTAAAACCATTTTTAAATTTTTTACATTTATTGTGCATGCTTTTGCTTCCCATCTTTCAGTACACTGTTTATAGAGGAAGGGATACTTAAACATTTTGTCCTGGATGAAAAGACAACTTGAGTTCATAGGTTGCTATCTGAGACATCATTTACAGCGTGAAAATACCAGGACCATTGACTGAGCATCAGTCACCAATCAGGTCTTAAGCAGCCAACTTGCTTGCTTTTTCTTAAACTCCTCTTGTTAGAAGTGTTTCAACTGGGTGTGCGCATGCATTAGCTAGAGACCTGCAATGCTTCATCAGAAGGACAATGACAGTCCTGCTGTTAAAAAACTTAAGCCTGTGTCCTATATGTTTTTCTTTCATAGCAAACAACCCATACATGTCTTTTGTTTTAGAAAAGCTGTCTTGCCAAGCTGCGTACACCTTACTATCTAAGGTTTTCCCTCTTTAAAATGAACTTACACTCAAGAACAGGGATAATTCAGTCTTACAGGGTAAGAGGTTTAAATAATGGCACTGTGACTCTCGTAAAGTCAGAACTGTCAGTACAAAGAGCTTTGAGGATTCCAATGGAAATTATACAAGATCATGGCCTAGAAAAAAAAATATGTTGGTCACCCTTGACCTTAAGTTTATCAATTCTTCTAGATACTCTACCCACAAAAATACAAATGGTCCTAATTCCATCATGACATGAGCAGTATTGTTTCTACTAAAATGTCTTTAGAGCAATGTAAACTGAGTTGAAAATAGCATATTATGCAGAATGGTAGATAGCATCCAGGTCCTGCATGCGCTCTGTAGTTCCAGTTTTCAGCTGTGAGTGCCAATACCACCTCAGAAAGGACTGCAAAAATTAATTTCTCACAATGAATTCCTGCATATTTAGAATACATAAAAGGAATTAAATGTGTTATATAAAGAGGATTAATTGTCTTCAGGCAGGGAATGTCACTTCATGGTACACCTTCAGGCTCATGGTCTATACCTTTGTCTTTATGGGTAGCAAACAGTGTCACCAGCACAAAGAAATGCATGAGTTACCAGTAAGAACACTGCAGGAGAGTCATATAACCAGACCGTAAATATCTGATGTAGTTTCTGAAGCAGTAATTTTGTCTTATTTGAGGTGAAGGAAAAGAGAGGAAACACAATTCAGTCTTTACGTAAACAAGTTAGGTTTAAATGACAACAGTTTCTAACCAGACTTTTTGTCTCATAACTGACCGATTTACAGTCATTTTTACTCAGAGAAATGAACACACACCAATTTCATTATACTCCCTAGCAAGCATATATCACAGAGATTAAATCTTTTCTGTATCATATTCTGTGATGAGGGAAAGATAAGTGTCAGCAGGCTTACTCCAACAGGAAAAAGGCAAAGACTCCTGAACAATCAGAAGACCATACCTTTCAGAGAAAAACAACCTGGCCTGGTGTGATGGTTCAGTGATTTTTTCTGCATGATGGAAGACAAGTCAGATCTCCACACTCTGAGCAAGCATTATAACAAAAGCAAGTGCAACGTGAGTGAAGTGTGTTTGCAACGGTCCCTCTCCTCCTGTTTTTCTAAGTATTATCTAACTGATTGCTTCTTCTTCTGTTAGAAGGGCCTGATATGGATATACAGCTTTGTTAAAGGCCAAATCTTTCAAAAACGTATCATCTCATCCAGATATTCGTCTTAGCATTTCATCAAGAACAAAACAAACGTGAAAACCTTTTCCTCTCCGTATAAGTCAAAATGTAAAAACTAAAAAAATAAACAATCACAATTTTATTTTTTATTCCCTCAAAAGATGAGACAATCAGTGATTTTTGAAGGTTCCTGAATTCCACTACATCACACAAACGAGAATGTGCAAAAGCAATAGACCTAGGAAATACATTCACTATGGTAAAGAAATATTTTCTTTCAGATTGTCAATTTAAAAACTTGAATGACTGCTAAAATCATGTTCATTTTCTTTCAAATTAAAAAATGAATCCCTTATCAGAAATAAAGACAAGAGAAAGACCAGAGAACAGAAATCATCTATTAATCACAAGTATTTTTATTTTCTCCAAAAGACCTGGTTCTGATTAATTTCTTTAGCCAAAGGAGAGAATTTTTTATAATAGTAGAAAAGAAGGTTAAAGTAGATATTATATAAAGCATAAGGTTAAAATAATTGACAGTCTATATGTCATAATTGCTTGGTATTGACTGTGATCACTGTCAAACCATTTGCGATGAAAAGTAGGACTCCCTAGTGAGAATGTTGATCCTGAATCTTTTTATGGGAGCTTCACTTTTTACCAAGGAATACAATAAAGCAACTTATTATCAGAAGTTCATGGTCTTGCTGTTTGGAAATAATCTAAGTTCATTAACATTGTCCAGTTATACAGGGCCAAATGCTTGCACAAATCATTTTAAGTGTACCTACCTCAATTTACAAAAACTATGGATTTGACCCAGACATTTTCTCTTTAAAGAGATAGGTTGCAACTTAAAAGAGGCTAGCTGTAGCAAGCTTTTTTATTGAACTGGTAAATTCTAATACAATTAGAGCAAGGAAGGTTGGAGGGGGAATAGGTTATATATCAGGTTAAAAGTGGAAGAAAGCGAACATTAAAACAAAACTTGCTTTTGAAATCAGCAGAATATTTGCAGATAATATGTTTCCAAAGTCTGTTTGTATTGTTGCTTAGGAAGGAAAAAAAAACAGGCGTGCTTTAGGAAGGTACATAGAAAAAACTGGGAGGTAATAGATTGGTTATGTTTGTGATGAGAAGCCCAGACTCAAAAGCTAAATGGAATTATTTTTACTGCATGATAGGGAAAGCATTAGTAAACCTCCTTGCACCAGTGAAGGCTGCAAAATCACACTATGCATTGACAAGGTGCAAAGTTCAGTAACACAACTAGTTACTGCAGAAGATGATCCAGAAAACTTTGTCAAACTAGGGGATAATTTAGATGGAATGAATTTCTGGAGTCATTTAGTCCAACTTGGTTTGCACCCTCATTCAAAGGAGGAACCACTTAAAGAAATTATTTTAGGCCCTTGTTCAGTTAAATTTTGGTTGTCCCATGGATGGAGATCCACAGTACAGATCCTGACGACTAAACTAAAGGTTGCAAGCTGTGCAGTTAACTGATATTTTTTTCTTAATTAGCAATCTTCTCTTCTTGTTAACCACAGTGCTAATAGATGCAAAGCTAGAAAATGCTGTGGAATAACTCAGTGACTCACTTTTACCAAAAACTAATTATTTTTGTATGGGATCGCACTGAGGACTCACTTGCATTTTTATTAACATATACATCTGTTGGAATCTGTTTTCAACAACTTTTAAAACAAATCCAGGGAAATTGTAAGCTCAAGAAACAAACAATAACAACAACAACAAAACAGGGAATACAGAAGGTATAACTCAACATTCTATTTTAATTTCAAAGAAAAGTTCTGTTTCAGTTATAATTTGCTTCAAGTCATTAAACTCCAGGCAGATTTTTTTTTTTCAATTCTAAGAAGAAAGAAAAAAAGGATAAATTAATTTCTAGAGGGTTGGAGTTTTTTTAATGTCCCTTCTGACCTGCAGTTTTCACAAAGTTCTCTCTCCCCCAAGAAAATCTAATAGCTTTATTTCTTGGAGGTGTTGTCTGTTATAACTTACAAAATATAAAAAAAAGAAGAAACCTCCCCATTAGTCACAGGCAAACTTCATAGTCAAAGGTAACATTAAAATTTCCCATAGTTTTGACTTCTTGTACATGTAGTATAAATTGTTCATAGGATCCTCGTGTTATTCTTTTTCAGTGCAACACCACTCATGTCACATCAAGGCACCCTATAAACCCTGCTAAAGTTGTGGAAGTGAGTGTCCATAGCCTCACTCACACAGTCTTTGGGAAGTTCTCAAGACAGTTATTTGCTTAATTCAACAACTCTGTTCTGATTTTTAGGAACTGGTGCACAGCTCAGTCACTGTCCACTACTGTATAGCAAGGCCCTCTCCAACAAATAAACATTCTCTTATTTATTAAACAAGTGTTAATAGAAGTGCCTTAGGCATTGAAAGACCCTTTTTTGATTAACTTCAGCACTAAAAATACATGCAAGCAACACAGCACAGACAAAAATACTGTGCATTGCTCGGTTCAAAAGAAAATGTTACTATATTCTGCAATTGTTCCCCTGTTGAAATAATCTTAATTTCCTTCTTTCTCCTCCATTTGTTCACACTATAAAAACATTTTTCCTGTTTAGACAGATTTTTTTTTGCTTCATTACATTAGCTTTTTCCTTTCCCTCAGTTCTACAGTGAGCAGACTGCATGCACACACACTCGCACACACACTCGCAGCTCACCCCCCCCCCCCTTCTCAGTCTCTCTGCTTTTAGCAATAATTTGCACATAATGGAACAGCCAGAGGGGGGTTTGATCAATGACCTCTGTCTTGGAGATGCTGTTCCAAGGGAAACACATCTGCCAACATAAAGTATTGGAGCAATCATAGCTCAGTGAGCGCCGTAATAAGCAACTGTTACACTGGAGCCATCAGTCATGTTCAGTTACAGACCTGAAAGGATATGGCACCTCAGGGAGCAATGTCCTTCCATAAATTTGGGCAGCAATGAAGAATGATTTGCAATCAAGTAATAAAAGGCCTAAAAAAGGTCTGCCATGCATACTAACATCCAATACAGCTGACAAAGAAAATAAAAAACCTTGGCATTGTTTGCTCGTTATGTAAACTACACAGCTGTCCAAGCAATTAAGATATGATTTTGGGAATTCTCTCGTAAAAATTTGCTAACAGCACTTCCACTTGTGAAAGTGACATTCTTCTTTATCAGTAAAGTGCATTTCATTAAGGTAATGCAATTTCATCTAGCTTAATAGTAGGAATTGCTTAACCTTATGGCAAGAGTACATAAACAACATAAAATTAATGACACTCTGTGCATTGTGGGAATAGATTTGCATTAGTGACAGCATTGATCAAGTAATAGAGAAACTAACATGCACTTCCAATTGTTGGTACTCTAGGGATTTCCCTTCACTACCTGCAAAGTCATATTTCTGGCCCTCTGGTTGCAAAATGGCCAGAAAAGATACAATTCACAGTAAGATATGCAGTTTTGCAATGCTAACGCTAATGAAATAAGCATGATAAAAAGGGCATAGGTCTGAGTGGATCCTTCTTCACAGGCAGGCTAAAAATATAGATGAAACAGAACAAAACATGCAAGGGTCTTTCAGAAGTAGTGGGTCACTTTAAATGTTCAACACCCCCATGATTCCAGAGGTTTTTTCTTCCATTCACACAGATGAGAAAACTTGTAAATGCAACAGCCACCACTTCATGTTCTGATACTTTTTATGGATCCAGATACAGGAATGCTTATTCTGCTTTATGTGCTGTATTTCTACCATTAATGGTATGGCTGTGTGTTGTTATGCAGTATTATTTTGTAACAACAAGGGTGGACAAGGGAAAACCTATGGATGTCATCTATCTGGATTTTTGTAAAGCCTTTGACACGGTCCCCCACAACATCCTTCTCTCAAAATTGGAGAGCCATGGATTTGATGGGTGGACCGTTCGGTGGATAAGGAATTGGTTGGATGGTCGCAGCCAAAGGGTAGTGGTCAACGGCTCAATGTCCAGATG
>Ga0181612_123609_pt1 | contig 10259 bp, 8 predicted proteins | sample HoacroProtozoa21_FD_119630 | JGI IMG/M metagenome (GOLD analysis project Ga0181612, IMG submission 119630) | Hoatzin crop microbial communities from Cojedes, Venezuel. Combined Assembly of Gp0051906, Gp0051904, Gp0051908 | reverse complement strand
TTTTGGAAGGAGGAAATGCTGACGTTTCACTTAGCCGGCCGTGGGCAGGCTATAATATTCACATGGTGTCTGCTTTCGTTAGCACTGGTGAAACTTCGCAATGTTCCTTTTTCGGCAGCGCACGTCCCGTGTGGCAGAGATGGCCTAGAGCTCTGAATTTGGCCTTGCGATTGAAACGTCCCCCGTGCTGGGAACCTTCAGTTACACAGGCGTGAGCCTGGGCTTGGTTAGCCAGGATGTTCAACCTTGACTCGAGCTTTCCTGGGGGCACAGTGGGTGTTGCTGTGCGGGCCTCTTGAAATGGTGCAGTGCTGAGATTTGTTCAGCCTAGAGAGAGGAACGTGTAGGCAGGGGCTCGGGCGCTGGGCGAAGCTCTAGTGCCGCAGTGGGCAGGGCTGAGGAGGAGAGAATGGGCAAGGTGGTGTGTGCGAGTGAGTTCTGCGCTGGCCTTCCAGATACTGTATTTGCTTTTTGTTCTTGCTGTATTAAAACCTGCTTAACCCAAGTCTAATGACTGAATTCATTCTTTGAATTTATTTATTTTTTTTCCTTCCTTTTTCCTTTCCTTTGGTGCTGCTTCGTCTCTCCCTCTCTCTCTTCTTTCTTGACTCTGCCTGGGCAGGCCCTCGCTCCTCCCCGTCCTCCTCTTCCCAAAGAGGAAAGCTTTGCATGGCGTCCTCGCGCTGACACCAAAGCGACCAACCTGTTGCCGGTGCCCATCATGGACTGCGTGTACCTGACCGCGCCCAAGCCTCATATGCAGCGTGCATCACCCAGTGCCAGCGCACGGAGTTATTTTTCCTCACCTACCCCCTACGGGGCCATCCCCGGTGGGAGGCAGGGCTTGCCAGCAGGGCATTCCCCCTCTTCAGGCCCCAGAGATGAGGTGCATGCTGGGCAGCCGCTCTCGGCAAGTCGCTCCTCGTTGGACGCGTCAGCTGTACAGCGCACCCCTGACGGGGCAGATCCCAGTAGTAAGGCTGGAATGAATTCCAGTCCGGAGACGAAGGCGGATAAAAAGGTCACCAAACTATATGTAGCTTGTTTATCTAACAGCACTTGCTCAGCCGCATCTGAAAATTCCACTGGCACCACACATGACCCAGCAGCCAGCACCAGTTTGGGCGCTGAGCTCACTCAGGCACCAGCCACCGACGTTGTTTCCTCTGTAACCGATACTGGAAAGTCTCTTCCTGCTCCTCCTCCTCCTCCTGTTCCTCCCAGGCCGTACTTTTACATTGTCCTCAGTAAAGACGCAGTTAGTTATGGCCAGCCCTCCTGGACTCAGCCGTCACCTCCGCCAGCGGTGAGGGACAGAGTGCTAGAGCCCCAGAGCCCAGCTCCCGCAGAGGACAGGATGAGAAAAGAGCCTTACCTTACTCGGCAGCGACCGCCACCGTACAAGGCAGTGGGACGCAGCATGGTACATGTTTTCTCCGTAACCTCGTTTTCTTTCAGCTCTGCGAACGGTTCTTTTAATTCATGACAATGTTCCCTTAATGCTTTATTCCCCTCCTGCCTAATTTCTGAGTGCTCGTCGTGCCACCCAAGTCTTGCGGTCCTCTACTCGATAATACTTAACACCCCGTGCGCGACGCCCGACGTTGATCTGTGTGTGTGCGCGCGTGTGGTGTTTGCAGGGGGCTGGGGTGGGCTGGTGAGGATCTGTCTGTTGTAGGGAGGTGTGGAAGAAGCAGGCTCTGTGATGAGGTGGTTGGCGCTTCTCGAGCGGCGGTGAGCACAGAGCCGTTCTGCGGCTCGGTTTAGCCTCGCTGCGCGGAGCTGGAGAGGGGGGTGGTGACGGGAAGGAGGATTTTTGTGAGGAGCTGCGCGTGCTCATAGAGCCCAGGGCTGCAAGACTGAAGGAGTATGGCTCCCTAAGGAAGGAAAACCTGCCGGGGCTCCGTATCCATTCTGGGTGCCTCCTTGCATGACGCTGTATGGCTGCATTAAAGTACCGATCTCCCCCGTTGCGTAACAACACCTTGTTTCCTACAGGATGCCACTGCCACCACCACAGCTCAGCCTGGGGTTATAGTAGTCCCCCTCCTCCAGGTTAATCCCGACAGACAGCACGAAGGCAGCTCCAGCACTCCACCACCGCCTCTGGTTCCCTTTGGGCAAGGCTCCGCGTTCCCCGAGACTGGTTCTCCTGGCTCACCCTTGACTTTTCCGACTCTAGATGATTTCATTCCCCCACATCTGCAGAGGGGTTCCCACCATAACCAAGCACCCTCCGCGCCCGGCACGTTACCCTCTGTTTACCCGAAACTGCCATTCTTCTCATCACCACCTTCACTTGTCCCTCCGGTCGCGGGGGCTTTGCCCAGGGGCTTGAAGCCTGAAATCGCTGGAGTCATCTCACATACAGTAAGCTTGCCAAGTCCCCTCCTCGCCCTTCTCCTAAACTTGTGTTCCCAGATTGAAATTATTTTCTCCTTGCAATACTAAACTCGAGCGAGGAGCGACGGCTCGCTCTCTGCCAGCAGCATGACAGCTGACCCCCTGTTTACCTCCTGTGCTAGTGCATGCCTCTCCTTGCCTGCCGTGTGCGGCTGCGGACTTTCTGCTGACCACTCACAGCGATGTCTGACCGTCGGCCTCTCTGCCCGCTCTGCGGGGCGAGGCACACCCACGGAGCCGTCACCCCGTCGGCTCACGATGGCAAGTTCTGTAGAGACAGAATAGCTGCAGCTAACTGATCCCTTCAGGCTCTGTTAATAGCATCCTTAATTGTGTTTGAATAATATTTAAAGCAGCACCAGCAGACCGGTTAAAGGTTAGGGCTGGCTCGCTGTTGCCCTTGGAGCCACAAGTCCGTATGGTCTCTACACAAATCCCTGCTAAAATCAGTGTAAGGTTGCTGCCAGTATCCAGTGACCTACAAGCAGCACTCGTATCAGTTACTGAGCTGAGAGTCGTGCCGGCGTGTAGGTGCTGTGGGACGGATCGGGGGGAGCGTCTCTTCGGTTTGGAGTTGCTTCTCTTTGAAAATTTTGAAGAATTCCATCTGCAACAGTTTTAACTTGGAGTTTACCATGATGGTCTCGGGTTAGGTTTTGCTTCTCTTTCAGCTCATCAGCTGTTTTAAAAAGTCCTCGGGGACAGGAAGGAAAAGTAGCTCGCGATTAAGGTTGCAGAGGAGGCAAGAAGTGCCCGAGCCTCCTCATACTGGAGTCTTACAACCACCACTTTTTTATCTGGTTCCTTGTGAGGAGAAGTAGGAAGTTCAGCAGAAGCCCCCTCCTCTCCCCATCATGCTTTCCCTGCCCTTTGGCTCTCTGGGGATCCAGCAAACCGGCACGCAGGGGGACCAAAACCAAAAAAACACCCAAGGATGATATTTTCAAAAGCTCTCAGCGCTGGTGTTTCTGCTTCGGTTGGAATCGGTGGGTTTTTTACTGCAGAGAGCAATGAAAGTTTGGGGGTTTGGGGCTTTTTTTGGTTGGTTGTTTTTTTTAATGGGGCCTCTCTGCAGGCTCCAGAAAAATTCAGCAGGCATCCAAATCATCGAGGAGGAGTGGAAATTTTGTTGTACGTGATTTTCATGAGATGAGGGTTTGGAAACATTTTAGGGGCGTGCTCACTTCGGGCACATAGTCGCAGGGCTGGTTTCCACAGTGGCTTCAAAAGTCTTTGGTCACCTGTGTTGACTTAGCTGGGCTGCTGAGCCTGTCCTGATCTGATGGCCCTCTGCTTTGAGGGGTTTTTTATATTTTAGTTATCAAAGTGGAACTCAAACCCAACTCTCTCATGCTTCTCCCTGACTCCCACTCTCTCTCCCAAATGCCGTTGTTTGGAATATCATCACAGCCGGCAAAATGGGGCCTCTCTCTTAGGGACAGCTATTCCTAAGGACCACGGATTCTTTTCTCTCCTCGTGAGATGTCTGTGGCCTGATCAGATGCCACTTGGAGCACGATGGCCTCCGTCCAGCAGAAAGGGCTTGTTCTTCCTCCTTTCTCCTCTCGGCTGGAGGGACTAGATGCCTGTTCTGATAACGGGCAGTTCTCACTGGGGTTTATCCCTGAGCTGTGGTGCCAGGCCTCACTCTGACCCCAGAGTAGCGATAAGAACAATAATAATAATAATAACAGCGATGAAAATCCCCCAGAACGCTCAGCTCCATTTTGCAGATCAGTGGCCTGCAGCGTTTTGGTCGGACAGGGGGGTAGCAGGAGTGCAGCAGTCTGGTACGCCGGTCCGTGCTCTCTTTGGATGCTCATACCCCATAAGGGTAATTCTGCATCCAAATTCCTGAAGAAGCTTTGAAAAATCTCAGCCCGAACTGGCACACACAGCCTTCGTCATCGTCGCTTCTTCGTGTTTCCCATGATTACCAACGGAAGCCCAGTGTCCCTGGGCTGAGGTTTCTCAAAGCTGAACTAGTTTGTGAATCTCCCAGCTGACAGAGCCGGCACTTCCACAGAGCAGCCAGAGCTGTGGGGGTACCAGAGGTGGGTTCCAAAGAAGCCAGGAATGGAGCTGGATGCGTTAGGAGAACAGGAGCACCTTGCTGCCTGTGCTCCAGCGGCAAAGCCACGTGGAGTACCTTCCTTGCTAGAGTCCTACTTTTTACTCTACCTGCTTTTTGGTTTTGGTTTTTGGTTGTGGTTTTTTTTTTTATTTTTCATTATTTTACCCAGGTAGGTGTCAGGCTGTCTCCTGAGTGACGGTGCTAACCTTCTTCCTCGGACCTTCCTCACCAAAGCAGCTGCAGTAATAACTGCATGAGTTCTGCATGCCTGACCTCTTGCTGTGAAAGGAACACTTTTCCAACAGACAGCTGTGTGTGTACCTGCCAGGGGAAGGATGCCTGTGTCTTCCCCCTTGACCAGATTTGCTCGTTTCTGGCAGCCTGTGTTTGAGCCAGAAGGGCTGCCGAAGGAATTCGGTGCCTGCTGGTGGGGTTGGGGTTGTGCAACCCAACACCAAAGAGTTGTAGTACTGCCTTAGCAAACTAATTGCATTAACAAGGAGCAGGTTACGTACAAGGAGCAGGGTAACACTCACGCTTATGCCTTTTTTACTAAAATTGCTGTTACTATGCTTTTCATTCAGCTTAAAATGTTTGTTGGGGTTTTTTCCCCAGATTTTCCCAGCGTAGCAGCCCCTGCATGCTGCTAATGATGTCTTGCTTTCCTTTTCAGGAGCCAGGTCCTGTGCTAAATGAGGTGCCCCAGCTGGGCACCGACTATCCGACCTCCTTCACTTCAATCAACAAGTCTTCCTCTGCCTATCCCTCCACCACCATCGTCAATCCCACTATTGTCCTCCTGCAGCACAATCGAGGTAAGGAGACTCGCGCATAGACGGCCGTGGCTCCGGCTCAGCAACCTGTGGTGCTGCAAGGAGCTGGAGAATGCGTGTGCCGTGCACAATGAAGTCCAGACTACTAAGAGCTAACAAAGCTGCTTCCAGAAAGTTGTAGTGACCGGAGGATATGCCAAGAGGTTGGAGGCGTGGGACAATGCCTACTGCTCATTAGAACCCGGGGATCAGAAGCCACGCTGAGCGGAGAGGAGAGGCTGGTAACCGGGCTACAGACGTAGGAATGAGCTTATCCCCAGTTAGGTGTCTTGTCAGGGTGGAGAAGGGTGTATGCTCTCGTCTGTCTGTCTGCAGAAGCAAGGTAGCTTGAGGTAGGTTCTCCCTCACGGGAAAAGAGATGTTGCTTCTCAGCTGCTGCAGTGTGAAAGCAGATGTATTTCCAGTTATTGCAGGAGAGATTTGACCTCTGAATTCTCAGCAGAATTTACCCAGTAGTAAATAATCCCTTTGCCCATAAGTTTGAACTTGGCAATTTCTTACTCTGTCTGTAACTGGGTCAACTCATGCTGCAGTAGTCCTTGAGCTCTGGGTCTGCACGTGAACAAAACCACCTTGCTTGAGGACTCTGGGGTTTACTAATCTAAGCCTTTTTCCTCGCAGCAGGTCCCTCTGAATGGATCGTTACATCTCTGCCTCTGGCATTCAAGGGCAGCTTTGCTTCTCCTGTTCCGTTCTGATGGCTGGTGTTACCCCAGCCCCCCAGGTCGTTGTACATCACTGGAGACTGTAAAGGGCCTCGCAGATGCAGTCCGATTTGCCTTGGTTTCCAGTGGACCTGGGAAACTCCAGGACAGATTCCAGTCTACAATGCTATGTCTTACCTTTTGCAAAGAAAAAAAAAAAAATCAGAGAATAGGGGCAAGGCCTGTGCTCCTCATGTTGCAGCAATTCTAATTGCAGGCGTGCGTTGGTGTGTTCCTTTCCAGCCCTGCCCCCTTCCCCATATTTTTTCCAGTCGTTGATCCTGAAGAGAGTGTCCTTGCTGTAGCTCAGCTGATTGCAGGGGTAACGAGGGGGTTGTCTCTTCCTTTTGCCAGCATCTGGAGTGGCTTTGCTCATGTGCCTCTGAGTGAGGGTGGCTGGATTCCTCAGTTACCTCAGGAGGAGAAAATACTATTTGAGGCAGCCTTTTTTCATCTCAAAGCTTTTTGTTGACTTTGTTGAGGTGAGGTACTCGTGTGTACCACGCTTTCTCTCTGTGGATTTTCAGAGCACGAGAGACAGGTCTGTATAATACAGTGATCCACACACGCTGGCTCCGAGACAAATGATGTCAGATTGCACTGTTTACTAATTACCTTCGCAGTGAACAATTTGTCCTGTCTGAACATGTCTCACCCCTGGCCAGCAGCACTCACGATGCCGTATCCTGACAGATTGAAGAGCCATCTCTCATCACGTTTTTGCTGATCGTGATAGAGATCGTGGCCCGATAAGCAGCTGGATTGAGCCTGTGAAGCGCCTCGTTCGAATGCGCGGTTTGCAGTCATTGTTCAAGAGTCAAACTTGTCATTTGCAAGAATCGTATTGAACGGGTTTGACAAGGCATCTCAGTCGTAAATCTGTATTGACTGACCCTGCGTGTGTCATGCTGTGTATTTATTAGTCAAATCCCATAGAAGTCATTACAATATCTTTTTTTCTGGCATAATTGTCAGCTCGACAGATGGATGTCCCAGCCATCATGCTAATGCTTTTCGAAGGCTGTCGCAACGTTTGCTTTGTTCCTTGTCCTGTGGCATTCCCTTTGTATTCCAAGACACACCGAGGAAGAATGTTAATGGTCCAGTGAGCTGCTCTTACCGTAACTCTCTCTGCAGAGCAGAAAACTGCTCTAAAACTCTTCAGTGCAGTTCATGTGAATGTGCTGGTGTTCAAGCATCTGACCTCAGTTGTCATTCGGCGTAGTCCTTAGTTACTGTTGGAGTGGAAAGTATTTCTCCATCGGGCAGTAGGATGTCAGACTTTTTTCTTTTCTTTTTTTCAAATGCAGAATGGAAACAGCAATCAGATGTGTCATCTTTTCTGCTCTCTGAGTAACAGTTCCACTGTGCCTATTTGGTAAAAGAACGAGATCATTGCCTGGGTTCTGTTTGTTCTCCATGTCCCTCAAAATCTGTTTTTGAGTCTCTGAGACACTCTGTTAATACTTGGACTTCCAATGTCATGTTATTTCACTTCCCAGCATACGGTACCTACTCATGCAAATATATCTTCTTAGTTTTCCATTTTTTTGTGTTGAGGGTTTCTTACAGTTCGCTATGCTTCCATTCCTATCTAGGCTTTATCCCAGCACACCATTAAGATTTCTTTTTTCTACCTTAGTGTTTTTAAATGGTTCTCAGATCTTAGTTATTTATTACACTTCTGTCCTGGCTGACGTGATTCATATTCAGTTTCATCTTTATCGACCTTATCTATTCAAAACTGGTTTGGTCTCATGGCATATGACAAACTGTTGCTAGGTTATGATCCACCTTCCACTGAACAGTTAATTATCTTCTGTGCTGAGATCAATTCCTTCACGTCAAGATCAGGTTGAATATAAATTTCTCTTGTGTGCTATGAAATTTCTAATCAGAAGGTGTTTCAAGGTCATTTTAATGCTGGCAGTCTGAGATCTGCAGTAGTTTAGTCTTCCAGATGGATAATGTGGCTTGCTTTCTTCTCAGTGGAGTATTGATTGCTGTTTAAGGAGCTGGTTATCTTATTCTCCAGAGTGACTGTTGTAGCAGACCTCACCCGCTGTCCTATTTTATGCTTTTCTGCTAGTTCTTTAATCTGTAAGTGTGTAAGACCCTTTGATTTGGAGCTCTCAGAGACTCAGAAACAGGTAGTGGCATCTGAAGCACAGAAACTACACAATGTCCTTTTTTTGTCTGCCTGATCTTACTCAGTAAGTTGTGTTGAGAGATCTCGGAGGATTTTTTCCTACTGCATTTCAGTAATACCAACTGAAAAAGGCTTATGCTTAGAAACAAGTAATTTCAGATCCTCTTGTTCATTCCCAGCACCAAGGTAAGAATTTCTTCCCTTCATATCTGTTGGTGTCTTGGTGAATTTTCTTTTTGACACCTTTATTTTGCTCTAAACATGTATGTATTCAAATATTCGTTTCCTCTTCACCTTTTGTTACTGGTTTCAAGTCTCGGTCTCCTCCAGTGCTCCCTCCTCTGGGAACGCTGCAGGCACCCATAATCATTCCTTCTCTGGTGCCAGCAGTTAGTCCTCTGCTCGACCTGTTCTATGAGAAGCCTACGAGGTTTTGGCCATTGCTTACGGTCCCAGAACGCAAGATCAAGGGTGAAAACCTCAGTTAGCTGGTGTGTGCCTGGAGCTACAAGCTGGCTCTGGTCAGGCAGGAGCGTGAAACAGCAGACAGCTCCCACTCCGTCCGCTTCAGTCCGTCAGCAGCTCTTTCCTAGGCAGAGACGCAAGCGGAAAGGAAACCAGCTCTTCATGTGAAAAGTACTTTTGTTTTTTTTTTCCATGAAAAGCCTTCATCCATGATATTCTCTCCCCTGTGGCAGAACAGATAGGAAAGAGCTCTCGAGCATCGACTCTTTAAACCGCCTGTTTTTGTTGGGAGACCTTAGTGATCGAACACAGCTCTCGATGGAGGCAATGGCTGAAGGCGAGACCATCCTCGCTCACGCCTTCCCTCCCGTCGCGTAACGCGGCAGTGCACTCAGCAGAGAGAACCCTGCAGCGGGTGCTTCCCAGCTGCTCGTCAGGTCCAGACTGCGAGCGCGCCCTCCTACCCGTGGCGCGTCGGGGTTTGCTTGGTGTGTTGGCAGCTATCATGCGAGCACCAGTGGTTAGCAGAGCAGGAGTGCTGCGGCTAACGAGCAGAGCTCACGCGTACTGCTGAGGGAGCTGCGCTTGGTGAGGAGAAATACTGGTCTCTCTGTGGAGCTGATCCCCCACGTGCAAACACCTGGTGAAGGTGGGTTCTGCTAGCGAGCAGCACAGGCCTGGAGGATTGTCACCCTCCGCAGATGTGCTTGGCGAGTGTCCCACGCCACCCCAAAGCAGAGTTATTTCCTGGGCAGGCATTGCATGGAGTGGTTTATTATGAATATGTAACAGGCGTGATTAATATATTAAAGTTTTGAAATGTTTGCATTAACAATATGAGCTATCAGGAGTGTTTGCATTTTACATGTCAGTAAAATAGTTAATTCTGTTCAAAAGGCTTTCACGCATTAAAGGAAAGGATTAATTGCTAGGGAGTAGAAAGAGCAGAGAACAGAGCTGAGAATTCTTGGTTCCTTCCCAGCCGTGATTTGGGCGAGTCACTTGGGCGTCCCGTTAGGAAGCAGCCGGGAGCATCACCTTTAGGGTGGTCAAACACCAGGGAAGATACCACCAACGTCCCAGTCTGGGAGCTCGGTAATGAGAGGCCCTAAACCATGGGGACCGGTCTGAGAATCAGAGCCCTGACCAAGATGTGTCTGCGCGCAGATCACCGCATCTGTGGCTCAGCAGGGTGTGATGGGACTCGGCAGGCACCAGCAATGACTCGCTCCTGTCCTCCATCCCTTGGAAATGCTAGGGTTTCAAAATGCACTTCATGCTAGTGGTAACAGGGTTAGTTGTCAAGCTGTCTGTGACTACTGTTTTTTGAATTGTCTCCTGTCCAACTTTTTCCATTCTCTGTTAAGAAAAAAAAAACTGTTAAAAAAAAAAAACGCTCTTTGCAAATGTATCGGTCACTGCTTCATGAGACAGATGTTATCCCACGAGGCTGCTTGTGTGGAGAAGGGCCTGTGGGCTGTCACTTTGGCAGGGCGTTGGAAAACAGATTCTCTCCAGCAGCTGCTGCCGTTCTGTCTGCAGCGTAATTCTTGCCTGTCAGAAATGCAGCACCAGAGCACTCGCTGTTTATGTCTCACCCATTTGTTCTGTATTTCTTTTTTGTTTTGTTT
>Ga0181612_122613_pt1 | contig 10259 bp, 5 predicted proteins | sample HoacroProtozoa21_FD_119630 | JGI IMG/M metagenome (GOLD analysis project Ga0181612, IMG submission 119630) | Hoatzin crop microbial communities from Cojedes, Venezuel. Combined Assembly of Gp0051906, Gp0051904, Gp0051908 | reverse complement strand
TGCTAAATGACAACAGCTGGTAAATAATGACTTGTGTATAGCCTGCGGTAAACCAGTTTAACTAGCTCCATGAATTTTCTCTTTGATTTAAAATTCATAAACTGTTACTTCTCCTTGTGCAGTAAACTTCCAGTGCAATGTAGTAAACCAAAACACGGAGACCAGTAGACTACCCTATCGAGCCACAGTTGCAGCATGGGACAGACCTTCTGAGAGGAACTGGCACACACAACCCTGCTTGGGACCATTAACAAGAATGGAATGAAAAACTTGGATTTCTTATTTTAATATGTATTTTCCAACATCATGAGGCTGCGTTTGCTTTGCAAACTCAATTCCTACATGTTTTCTGCTCCCCGCCTGTTGTTTACTTCCCTTTACACATGCATTTTATTTCATGCTTTTATTAATCAATGTCTTCCCCCCTTCCCTGTCCCATGCCTTGTGTTTCAGAAGCAACAAAAGAAACTGTATCAAATCAATAAATTCCTCACTGAGAGGCCGGCTCCATCTAAGCCCTTAGACCCACTGGGCATTGGCTTGCTGAGTGTAACCTGAAATCTTAAAACACTTTCTAGATGAACATTAAGGTACAAATGAGGGCTGGTTTGTCTCTCAAGTCAACACTTAAAATGAAAAAGCTGATGATGTTTTCATTGAGGTGGAAAGAGTGACAGACGGCCTCTTGACAGAGGATTACCAGGAGAGAGAAAACAGAGCTAAAGTTCTGTTTTCACTTTCCAACTGCAGAGTGAAGCAGGGAGGTCGGGGGTTGGGGAGGAGGTTGAGAGTGGGGAACTGCATTTTTCCTTGTGTTTTTTTGTTGGGCTCAGTTACACATATATCACCATGGCTAAATTAAAAGGCCTGTATTCTGCTGATGGATGGGCAGTAGGTTTTGCATGGAACCACAGGAACTCTCAGGATAACATTGGCAATACCTATATTGACAGTATAGACTGACTGTTCAGCTTCCCTTCCAGTAATAGACTGGGATTCAATCCACTCAAGCTCTTTCTGTACTTGTCTTTCTGCAGCAAAACCTTTCAGATGCCGTTTCGGGCCCAGCGCTCAACAAAGTATCTAAAGACAGAGGAGCAGAAATTCACACTAAATCCCCCTGCAAAAGCTAGAAATCGGAACAAAGCAGCTGAGACATCATGAGTGAAAAAGCAGACCTAATTCTAGGGTGCATGTGAGTGCTCTGAGCTGTACTTGTTCTGCCAGCAGAAGTATCTATTACAATCAGGAACAGATCTTCCTCAGGCAAAGGGAGCAAGCTTACAGCACTGCTAAATGAAAACAAGGGGAAGTTTTCTAGCAACTCACATCCTTGACATGATGGGGGCCTACTCCTCATCCGTTCTGGGGTCAGGCTGTCGTCTTTAACTGGAAATCACAATGCCTTGCCGTCTCACCACTGCAGCCCATGTCTCAGGATCAAACTACTCCTCCATCCTTCCAGATGTGTGTATTTCACTTACTCAGAGGTAGTAGCCTATTCCCATCAGGGGAGACCTCTGATCCCAGCACTTCCAGGAGGAACAGCTTTATTGTCTCTGGTGATACTAATGTTTCTGAATGCTGGGCCATTCTGTGGGAGCAAAGGGGACCTAGAGGACAAGAAAAAGCAGCTACCTTCTCAGTGCCCTTCTGCCCTCTTGCTGCTTGGCTGGCTTTGCCCATATACCTCTGGACAGTAGTAGCAGGAGTCAGACAACTGGATGTCTGCCCAGTCAAGACATTTGTTTTTAAAGGGAAAATTTATTGTTACTTTGTGAAAATCAAGGGTCCTTCAGGTGAGGTTCCCCCACAATTCCTGCCATGTCCTGAAAAAAAAATAGCAAAATAAAACTACTTATCATATCTGACAAATCTTGGCCAGGTTTGTCTCTGCAGTGTTATGGCCAGAGCAAACACTGAGAAAGACTCACCACATACATGCAATGTCTTTACTCTACCACACACACTCACGCAAAAGTTTTAAAAAAAGAAAACTGGAAGTAAACAAAGTTAAACTTGACTGAATAAATCAAACATACAGTGGATGAGAACCCAAGTGAAAATATTAACGTGTTATAAAATACATTTTATATTAAAAAAAAAAGATAGAAGTAGAGACACTTCTACAGCAAGTCCAACCCTAGACTGGAGGGCTTGAAACATTGTAGAATTGGATGGCATGCCTGCATTGCTTGCCACTGGAGTATCTTGCATGTGTTGAGACTCTGCCTTTAAAATACAGTCAAGAAATTGACCCTGAGGCCAATCAATCTATAAAAAAGCAGCAATATAGGGAAGACAAGACTAGGGGGTTTGAGAGACATTGGGTCAACAGTGTGATGTGGGCAGCAGGAGAGCAGGGGCTGATCATGAAGATAGGACTGTGCTGGAGAGCAACTGCAGCTGGGTTGGAAGGAAGTTCAAATGCAAGTTAGATGTGCAAGAAGGTCCAAATGCAAGTTAGCGAGGGAGGTTTTTCTATGGGTTGGTTTGGGTTTTTTCACTTCTGCTGTTTGGTAGCTGACGCAGTTGTTCATTTACATTTCAGCACTGGTGGAGTTAACTGACTTGTCAGTTAGTTTAAAATGCTGCTATGTGATCACTTGAAGCTAAACTACTGCCAGGACATCCAGAATTTAATTCTTTTTTGAATGCAAAAGTGCAATCAGTTATTGACAGAGAAAGGGACAGAAAAGAAAAGGAAGATTAAAGTTCAGTAAAAGAAAGAGTAAGATGAATCAAAAATGCAGAAGTGAATAATATTGAATGGAAAGTGTATGGGCATCCACATGTGTTTATGTGACTTTTTTCTGGCATTTTCTGTGTTCTATTACACTTTCCTGGCAGAAAAACAGAAGCCTAAAGAACAGAGGAAATCAGCTTGCATTGGTGGTGGGAGGGGCATCCTAGGCCAACTAAGAGCAAAAGAGGTTTGGACCGATAGGTAACCCAGGGACAGCATTGTCCCAGTTGGAAGGTGCATTGTCTGAGGCTGCTTTATAACTCAGAGGTGGGTAATTGCCATGGGAAGAATGTTTTCCTGAGGCAACTTCGTAGTAGTCAGCAGAACTATGGTAGAGTTATTTATGGCCATGAGAATATTGAGACATCTTTCCTTCCTGTGGAGGAGCAACATGAGTAGGAAAAGTGCACACATTTCACTGACTCAAACCAAAACTGGGGAACCTGTGACTGGCAATGTCTGGGAGACAAATTCATTCATTTTGAAATACATTACTTACAGTCTACTTCAGCCTCGTACAGGAAGAGCCTCCAGAGGCACAGTAAAGATAATTTTGCCTATGCAAACCACTTCTAATTAGATGTTTTTCCCCACTGCCTGAGCTGTCCACCCTCGCCATCACCATGGCTCGCCATGGTACCAAGCCTCCTGTGAAGCAGAGCAATGGAGCTCCTCATCAACTGTCTTCGCATCAGGGCCACTCTTCCTCTGTATCTGTGTTTCCCAGCACAGGCTTTAGATAAGGTACGACTTTTGATTGCTTTAACCATAAAAGAAAGCATACAAGGTAGATAAAAGACTTCCTGCTTCCCCATAGCTCTCTTCTTTATATCTCTCATTGTCTGCTTTACACATTCACCTTCAGGCCTAAATCAGATAACGCATTATTACTGGAGTAAAATGTATACCAGCGTCTCCCTTTGGTCCATGATCTTCGGTATCCAACAGTTATTAAACTTAGATCCCAGATCCTGAATGTATGTTCTACATTGCTTAGAATGGCAAAGAGCCACTCTGACCATTTCAGAGTACAATTACTCCAGAATGAAGAAGGCAGAGGAAGCCTACCAGGAGTATAAGCAGAGCTATTCTGCACCCAGACAGCGATGTGCCTCTAAAGGCCCTGAACTCTAAAGCTAAGTGAAACGGTGGTGAGTCAGGAATATGTCCCTCTTTGCAGGTGCATGAGGAGGAAGCTGCTATTACGAGCCTTATATTTGCATTTGTTATCTTCCTGGGTCACTTTCACAACACTGCCACAGGAAAGGCAAATACATAAATGCAGATAAGTGTTTGCTGAATATTCAGGGAGGAGGAGAAATGGAAATTGGCTGGTAATGGAAATGGCACGAAACGCAGCTGCACCACTGCTGTATTTGTTTGGGAACTGACAGCAAGCTGGAGGAAATTTCACTTCAGAGGTCCACTGTAGGGACTCCTGTTCTTTCTTTTGCTTCTCTCGCTGTGCTATTTCTATGGCACAAGTGGTGTGACACAGCTTTCTTTCACATACTTCAGTATTCTGAGGTGCGTAAGAGCCCACATGGGCAGAACAGAAATATTTGCCCTTTTACTGGGAATGGCTGTACAGTGAGCTTTGAACACAGAACCCATTTCTTAAGATGTCTCCTTAACTGAAATTTCATAATGAGGAAAAATGCGTTTTCCAGCTGCAAGCAAAAGTGTTCAGCTGGACCTCCCTTTAAGCTGGATCTCTAGGAATTAGACAGCATGGCAGGCTGGGTTGGGACCGGCAGAAGGGATTCCGCTTGCTTTCTTGCTGATGGTTCTTTCCATTTGTTGCTGAAAGACATATGTAACAGTTAACACCAGCAAGGAAACAATGACAAGATTAGCTAGGATAAGGCTGGGAGTGCATGAGCATAACAATACAGTGCTGTGGTCCACCAGCTTCCAACAATCCACTCTGAGAGCTTTTTTCTGCTTCAAAACTCTGCGTCTGTCCACAGTGCCGCTGCTGCCCAAGACCGTTCTCAGCCTGGAAGGTGGTGGAGGTATGAGTTTCCCCATCAAAAGAATATATTTCTTTCTGGCTGCTGAGAGAACTCAGTCAGAGGTGTGATTTCTCTCATAGTTGTAGTATGGCAGAAGAAGGTCAATTTAGCCATGTTTTCTGTCTCATGGAGATCGGCACTGGATGTCTAGGGAAGAGTAAAAAGGAGAAAACAGTCACAGAGTGATAACATGCAACATGATGTTCCAGGTTCCAGGTATCTGCAGCTCACAGGCCAGCTCACAAAGCCAGAGTTAGGATCTTCATGTTAGATAATCCTGGATAAGTCTTCTTCCATGTACTTATCTAACGCCTTTTAAACAGGCATGCACATGGCACACAAGCATCCACATGTGTGCTTTTCTCTAGATTAGAAGAGTCTGCTATCTTTATGGCTCATCCTCTATATGCTATTGGAAAAGCTGAAACGTGTTTTACTCTGGCTCAGTTTCATGAACACTGATGAAAATATCAGTCTTCACAAGAATAAGTATAAAATGAAATTTCAGATTTCCACGTTACTCAACATGTAAATATTTGGTAAGCTGTTATGTTTATACAGTAATATTTAATTAAATATCCTAGGATTAACAGATGTCCTAAATCCTTTTATGTACAGCCATTTCATATATTGCCAAAACCATAATAAATTACAATAAGTTTGAAAATACACAAAAAAATGCTAATTTTTTGAAAGAAGAATTCATAAGCAAATCTTTGTAACATTTGGGAAAACAGGTACTGCATTGTAAATATTTATTATAGGAGTATTATTAAGAAAGAGACACAGCAGGACCTCTGCAGCTGGAACTAAACTACTCCGAATAATTTTGTTAAAGAACACTGTCAACAATATTTATACTGTGTCCAAATTGTGCTAAGTTTTTTGCACGCTATCAAGAAGATAAGATCACATACCTATTGTGGTGTTTGGCAACTCACTCAGAGCCAAGAAGTCTGGCCGAACTCCGCTGCAGTCGGTGCCTAAGCTCTTAACTGATCAATGTTGCGCAATGTGCCGCTCCGCACAGCGCGGCTCGCTCAAGGGCTTTCTAAAGGTGCAGTTCCCAAACCCTGCACTCCTGTCCAGCTGCAGCTGAGCAGTGGTATGAAGTGGGATTCAGTGAAAGGAGAGCGATTAAGCCCCTAATGCAGTGAGCTACTAAAGAGCATTTTAAGTGTAAAGAGTCTCTTTCTAGGCAAATTCTCATTTGGTGGTGGCACAGTGAAGGGAATTATACACCATTGTGCACATACAAACTTCAGCGTGTATGTTTGTCTGTGGTTGGATTCTGCTCAGATAGTCTGCTGCCTTTAGCAGTTCAGGGGTACTTACTTTTGCTTACTTTACCTACTTCTTATACTGTAAAGACTTTACGGATTTTTAGAATGCAAGATGTTTCTTAGTTGCATGATTTTTTTAAAATAGTTTTAATTTCCGTTGGATTTCTCTAATGGCACTTTACGTTAAAAATTAATTTGGGTCAAGTCAATAATTGGTGATTCAACAGAATTCCTTCCTTAGAACATTCAGTCGTATGATCTAGTTTTAGGTAGTCTGGTGAGGGACAGGGAGTTGGACTCGATGATCCTTATCAGTCCCTTCCAACTTGAGATGTTCTGTGATTCTATGAAAATTATATAGACTGATTTTTCTTCTACAAAACATCATAGGAAATTAGATCAATGGAGCTGCTATTCCAGAAACATATAATTCAAAAGAAAATGTTTTGTCTATAAATCAAGTTCTAGATTGAATCCAGAGGACTGATTTTAGGGATATCTTTAAATTGTAAACTCCAAGTTTTAGCCAAAGTTTCTTAACAAAAGAAGACTTGTGAGACTAGAACTGTTGTCTGTTTCTACTTGTCCATTGTGTTCACCACTAACAATGTTTCAGCCATAAACAGTTTCCATCCAGTCTAACAGAGAAGATGAAGACCTCAATATCACGAAGTTTTTCCAAGTCTGGAGAAAACAGCATACAGGCAGAGAAAAAAGTGACCCCTCACAGGGTGCTAGAGGACTCAGAATGGACAGAGCCATCACAAAGACTCCATCCATACAAAGAGGCCGTGGATCAGAGCTCTTGCCCAGCCTTAGCACAACCCAGCCCCCAGGAGACCAGCCCGTTGGAAGCCAGAGAGAAGCTGCCAGTGGCTTGGTCTGAAGATAGCTATCTGGAGGTCAGGCACTGCAGCCCACCGGTATTTGCAGAGGGGTGGCTCTGCAGCTCCTTTAGCGACAGAGGGTCCTTCAACCAGCAGAACCATGGCGGTTGGTGACTTTGTCCTGGCTCTGACTCCTCGCAGGGTCATGCCGATGCGGGTCGCTGCCCACAGGTGGCAGTGAGCCTTCGCCGTCTGCTCTGCAAAGGCTAACACGGTCTACATGACTGGGAAGAGTTTGTAACGCGGTCAGAATGAGCGAGATCTGCCAAAAGATTCATGCAAATCTGCAATGTCAAATGGCGGCAATAAAGTTGGAAAAGCTGCGCTTCAAACGGGGATATGTTGCAGAGATGACAGTCATTTTGTTATCTATAGCTGACTGAACATACGGCTGGTGGGAAAAGACAGAGCAAGCGAGGGAAGAAAGAAAAGCAGCTGAGCAGATCAGTGCAGATCAGAAAGTTGTTCATGCTATTCAGAGTAATAAACTTCGCTGTCAGTAAACATAGCTTCCCTCGGATTTTCCAAAGAATAAAATCACAACTGTTTACATTTAAGCACTTCTCTCTCCCATGTCCTTTATCACAACAAAGTTATTTAGGTTTCCTATGAAACGATGATATACATTTCTGACGTTCCAAAATACGTGCTGAGTGCAAGCTTTTAAACCTGCATAGATAAATAGATTAGATTAAAGGACTCTCGGAACAAAAACAATGGTTCTGAGTGGAAAAACAGACAGCAAGTAACATTTAACCAAACTGTACATTGAAGATATTTGTGTATACTATATAAAATCTGGCTAAATGTCTGTCCCTTGATTTTTTGTCATGGAATCAATAACTGCGTGAATCAAGTAAGGGGTTTCCCCCCCCAACCCCTTTTTTTCTCTCCAACAATAGCAACAAACTTCAAAGTGACAAGTAACATCAGCAAACTGAAAAAGCAAATGAAAGTAATTTTTTCTCAAACAGACCGCTGCCCAAATGTGAATTAACTATGTGAGTTTTTTCTCTGCTCCCAGACAGCTGTGAACATCTGCCAAGTGACTGGAAACCCATTGCGTATGGTGCCACCTGCATTTTGATATATAGCAACCAGCCAAGTTTTGCCCTCATATACGTCTTTCCATCCCCACTGAATCCACTGGGGTTGCATGCATGTAACTGAGAGTTTAATCCCATTGGAGCTCTGTTGTGCTGCCCAGTGACTAGGTTCGGTGGACTTCAGTGGAGTCATAGGTCATAACTGATTTCAGACCCACTCTATTTGTCAGTAAGCACCTGTAATAGTAAATGCTTTTCCCAGTGTGGTCCCCTGTTTAGAAAGTTTCCTCTGAAGTGAGTGTTCTGACAAATAGGGATTTTTGCTACCAGGTATGTCCAGCTTGGTGGGCTGATTTTAAGACAGAAGTTATAGTGACATTTCTGTTATCTTCTTGTGAAAAGGCAGAGTTCTCTGAATCCTCCACTCCAAGTCCCTGAGCTGGTGTGGAGGCACAGGTCCTCAGCAGACGACCAGCTCAGGAGCTACAGCTAGTAGGAAAGTTGTCTGAGAACAGGACCTCAGAGGCCATCAGGGCCCTGCCTTCCCAAGGCAATGGCCAGATTGGCTTTCTGTGGGACAGTAGGTTCACCATGTTCAGCACCCAAACCAAGTCGATTGATTATCGGAGGATAAGCCTCCTGATCTGAAATGGCCCTGGTCTGGATGTCTGGGACAAGTAGGAGGCTGATCCCCAAGAGCTGGCAGTGCAGATACAGAAGCTGAACTCCACATTGTTGTGTCATGACAGCCCTGTGGCTACGGGAGAGAGATTTTGTTCTCCGGCCACCTAGAAAGAGACACAAGACAGACAGTGTCTGTGTTCTTTAGGAAAACAAAGCCTCTCTGAAACAGCCCACAGAGTACCTCAGAGATTTAGGATGTCATTTTTAACTCTGATTGAGATACCTCAAGGGAAAACATCAAATAGAAATTTGCATTTTATATGCTGTTTAAATAAAAGAAATCCTTGAAGTCTTTGTTATTTTGTATACTTTGTGCATTTACAACTCTGCGTTTTGGGCAGAGTCAGTTTCACATGGTCTGCATATGGCAATTTTATGCAGGCAAAAAATTCACATACAAAGCAAAGCCAGAATCGTCTGGCACATAGCTTCTAGGGACAGATGGTGCCACCTGCATCCTCGAGTAAGAATAGTCCCCGCCAGGTTTGTAGACAATGACCTATTTAAATGAGAGAGGGGGGAAAAATTCCATGAGCTCTCTTCCTTATCTAAGTACGGAACATTTACAGCAATAGAGAATGATGAAAATTAAGCATTATTGAGAGCTGCATTTTCACATTGAGACATAGCTCTGAGGGTGAAAACATGGAAAAAGATACATCCTCACTGCTATTCAAATCTGCTATTTCTTGCTTGTCCCCCAGCTTCTTTTCCAAAGACGTGTATGAGCCACAGGTTGTGGGTTTATATAGAAATTACAAATCTCCAGACCTCCCTTCTCTTCTCGTTCTTCCTCTGACCAAGGTTATTCAGTCTTATAGTTTAGTTTAAGCCGAGATTTTTGATAGGTTTATTGTTGGAATGAATTTGCAGTTGTGTACTCATCTTGATATCATATGCTCTTGCCACTGAAATGAAAGATGTCACAAACTCACATCTGAAGGGAGCACTGAGAGTTGAACATTCATTTGAACATACTTTTCTTTAACAAGCAGCAAGAACAAGCAGAGGAAAGGTAAATAAAGGCAGGAGAAAGAAGGATGAGCATGTAAGTTTTTCTTAATATGAAAAGAATCCTACTCACAGGAGAACTATTTATTTTGTCAGTTCAGATTGGACTCCATGTCCCGGTAAGAAAATAGGTCTGTTGTGTGCTTTTTAAATTTCATCTGTCCTTTGCTGAAGGACATTGGAAAACAGATGTTCTTTCATTTATTGGATAATCAGTTATTCCTGAAAATGTGTGTGTTTGTATGGGTATACAGATACACAGCTATACATGAAGGTTTATGCCTAGTAGAGCAAAGAATTTTAACGCTGTACAAGCAGTAGCTGACAATGGTTTTGCTTCTTTTTCAGCATTGTTAATACACAATCTGCTTCAACCTGATTTCATTCTAGAGAGAAATGAGGAGCCAAATAATCTCAAAGTTTTAACTCTTCTTATAGGTCTTTCCTTTCTAGACTTCCTCTATCTAATACATGAAAGTAGACTGTGTTCAGACCTTTATATCTGTTTGGTGTGGTTGAAACCAACGGATGCTACAAGGTGATTCCATCTATTACAGAATCACAGAATCACAGAATAGTAGGGGTTG
>Ga0181612_101110_pt1 | contig 10259 bp, 9 predicted proteins | sample HoacroProtozoa21_FD_119630 | JGI IMG/M metagenome (GOLD analysis project Ga0181612, IMG submission 119630) | Hoatzin crop microbial communities from Cojedes, Venezuel. Combined Assembly of Gp0051906, Gp0051904, Gp0051908 | reverse complement strand
GACCCACAGAGGTCCCTTCCAACCACGACCATTCTGTGATTCTGTGATCTGTGATTCTGTGACTAGTGACGGCGCTGGAGGCCAAACAGGTATTGTCATCTCAGGTTCTGCACAGGCTTTGCGCAGCAGTGGGATGTTGTAGCCCAGGTGGAATGGAGCATTAAGAAAATACTCTTTGTAACTAAGCTGATGGAATTATCTCCACACAGCACTCGTATGAACCATGTACCCTAAATACAGGCAAGAATATACAAGGTAATTAGGTCGCTACCAGAGAGAACCTGTCTGCAGCTCACTACCTACCCCTGCTCAGCGGGACTGCAGGTGGAACATGCTCAGGGACCTTAACGCTGCTGTCTAACTCTGGCACTGTGGTCTCTGGTCAGATGACAACGCAGTCCAAATTGAAATGCAGGGGTTTGCAGCACACTGGCTGAATCAGCCATTTGACACAGGGGCATAAAAACCTTTAAGGCCTCCCAAGAAACCTGGGACTCCCCTAGCAGTTACTGAAGTTGACAGAGGAACACACTGATGGCAAATGAAGGAATCCAGAGCCATAGCCAGGGCTAGCATTTTCATAACTGGCCACTGATGTAAAGCTTGAAATTTGTGCCCCAAATTCAGGCGCATTGGCGTGGCTCCAGGTGGCCCGCCTGTGTGAGAAGCTGCAGGTTTTTCTGCTTCTGCAGACAGCAGCTGAAGTGGCGGCGGGCTGTGTTCCCAAATCCAGCTGGCCGCTCTGAAACGTGCCCGTAAGGCCGCTGTGTGGCTGCCCAGGCTGGTACTGACCCCTGAGGAAACAGAGCTGTGCCTGGGGAACAGCCGGGCTGGGGACCGGAGAGGAGAGCAGGCCAGCACGTGAGAGGGCCGAGGCACGGTGTGCATGTGGCAACCCCATCGCTGTCTTCCCTGCTGCGGATGCTTAGGGCTGTCGTGCCTCAGGGTGCACGGAAAGAAGATTGTTGTGTTCAGGTGCATGTGCATGTATGCATAGCGACAGCAAGAGCTGCCAGGTTCGTTCTCAGTGCTTGTGCTTATTGTTTCTTCTCTCTTTCTCTCCAGTCGAAGACCACCCCCTTCACCTACTCGGCCCACTGTAATTCGTCCGTTAGATTCATCCCTGTTAGACTAAAAGAAGTTTCTGGCATGTCATTCATTGTTAACCAAATATGTGGAAGCAAATTGCTTGCTAACTGTTGCAATAACCAATGTATAGTCGCATGTCTGGACATCTATAGGCAAGTAACCAATTTTACTGATATACTCTCTGTCCATTCTGCATTGTTTATGAGGTCTTCAATGTTTTGGGAAGGTCTGTGCTGCCTTGACTTTTCCTTTTGCAATAGCTAACTTACTGACACACGTGTTCACCCAGGCAACTGTGCTCCCAGTCTTGTACAGCCAAAGGAGGGCTTGACTTTGTGTGTGTTTGTGCACGTGTTGACTTGATCTGTTTCTTTTTTCCTCATATCCAAAAGGAATCTTGCTTTTATTTGTATGTTTCAGGTTTTCTGTTGTTTGGAATTACACAGTTATGTCCATTTTCTTTCTGAATGGCTAAACTGGGCAGAGAAAAATGACGTGGTTTCTTATCAAGCTCTTCTGAAAGCCCCACACTTCCGTGTCTCTCTTGCAAGAAGCTTGCCAGATGGCTGCTGTCCTGTAATTTCTCCTTACCCAAAGTCTAGTTTTTCAGGAATGTTGTTTAACAAGAAGGGTGTGTATGGGACAACGCATGTTTTACTTTCTTTCCACCTTGGCAGCTGACATGCAAAGTTGGTTGGGTGGCTGGTAAGGACCAGGCTGCAGCACCTCAGCTTGCAAAGCTCAGCGTGGAGCCATCTCACCCTGCAGCAAGGATGTGAAAGGGCGGTTTGAAAGACCAGTACGTGACAGAGCAGCGTGTGCCAGCTCGTTTCGTCCTCTGCGAGTGCTTGCTCACAGTCGTACTCCCACTGAACTCCTGGGAAGCCCTGGGGGTATGCGAGTGCCGTGTGATATGTATAAATGTACTGTGCGTCCGGATCCAGGGAACTGAGCATTGGTTTTGGTCACAGGAGACAGAGATACATCTATATGCACAGCTGTAAATGGGCTACCGCTCTTTTGGCCACTGTGGGGGCCAATTCACAGAGCTGTGGCCTAGATTTGCATCTGAGCTTCCCAAGGGCCCGGTTTGGATTTGACATATTTGCTCGCACCAGTCAGTAAAGTTCCCCCATGCCTATATAAAGATACCACCTGAAGTCCCGCACACCTCAGATCAGGGTCGCTTTATCCAGCTAGGTACCGAGAAGTGCTCAGCTGCGCATCCTGGCAGTGGATTGTTTCAGCAGATGTTCGCTCGCAGAGTTCTTCTCTGCCTGTTGTTTTGCACGTTATGTATTAATGAGCTATAAAAACCTTTTGTCTTAACTGCACTGCTTCACTTCAAACACTTAGGGTCAGTGTCACCCTGGTAGTTTAAAACTTAATGAGTTGGTAGAATTAAACTAGAGATTAATTTGGCCTTGATTCTTCAGCCAATTTTAATTGCTGTTATTACAATTAAGGTTACAGATCCCTAGGCAAAGCAATTGGTGGTTTCAAAGGCCCCTGGTATAGTCAGTCTAATAAATTTATTTACTGAGACTGCATGTAGGGCTCCAGTATGCTGTAGTCCCATGGTTAGGAAGAATCCAATCAAAGAGCCACAACCAGTGGGGATTTTGGCTGTTGAGTATTCCCAGACTGCTGATTAACTAACAGTTGTGCTCACCACTGAAGCAAATCATGTTCCAGCTTGCATAAGAGAGACGAGCTTGGGAAAGCATCGTGATTTGTGTGTTAGCTTAACTTCAATTTCCTGTCAGCCTCGTACTTGTGACGCACACCTGGGGAGTCTAGAGGTCAACATCTGAAGCACAGTGAAGATGGAATTGGTCAGAGCACGGGCATCTTGGTGATCTCAGAAGACTGCTTACGTGGCCAGTGTTTGTTTGGAGGACAGGCCCAGATCTCTAACACCAAGCGTACGGAATCAGCTTTCAAGGAAAAAAACAGGTTGCAAACCCAACTACAATCATACTGATTTTTACTACAAAAAAGAAAACATATTTTAATTATTTTTCTTGTGTCCTACAGTTTTCCACTGCGTAGTGCTCTCTGCTGTAGCATTCAATCCATCTATCAGATGTATTTTAATAAATAGCTGTAGTAGTCCGTAGCCAGCAAACCTGTAGATTGTTTATCAGAACTCTCCGTTACTGCCCGGCAGGTGCCCGCTGACAAAACGCCAAGCTCTGCGCCTCTTCCACCCTAGTCAGTCGCTTTAACCCCGGATTTTGAGATTCATTCTGGGATACTGCAAGGCCGTGGTCTGGGCTTACCCCACCGTACCTTAAATGCTGGACTTAGTTGTCCAAGGCCCCCTTTGCTCAGTGGAAAGAGGCGGCACCTCCAGAAGGTGATTCAGACTGGTGTGACTGCATGGGAGACAAGGGTGGTAATGCCGGGAGACTCAATTAGATGACATAGATACTGACCTAAAAACGTGTTTTTAAATCCTCTGTACTTGAGACTCCTTAATTTACTTTAATGACTGTTTCTGTCAAGCGTAAGGAATGAGGTAGCACAGTTCAGCACTGTCCTTAACTCTGCACCCCAAGAAAGTGTATTTCTCAGCAGCAATCAAACGTAAATGAAGCTCTCATGGGTGGATTTACCCAAAAGAGGAGGAGGCGGCAGTGAGGCGCCTGTGGCCCCACTGTCAGCACTGCCTGGTTCTGCGCTGGATGCTGAGGTCGTGGGACACAGCTGCACAGCCCTCCCTTCCTCTGCATCCTCACTCAGATCACATCTGAATCTGGCCCTGCACCTGAAACACAGCATTTTTAGGCATGCAGGTTAATACTGAACCCTGAGCACAGATCCAGAGTTTGATGGTTTTACCTCTAACTTCTTGCATATATGCTTTTCAGAATCAAATACATAGAATTGTTGTTTCTAGGAAAAATGCTTAGTGCTTCCCAAGAAATTGCCACATCCACTTGAGCAAGTACTGTCCTCCCAACCTCGGCCCTTGTCCTCCTGCTGCACGGTGCCAGGAGCAGGTTTGTTTGCCCCGCTCGCTCCGGACACTGCCGAGCTGTGTCTCTCCTGTTCCGTGTTCTCAGAGGAGCAGCCTTGGCAGCAACTCGCTCTGTGCCGACGGACGGCAGGACGAGCACCCCAGGGAGCTGCCCGCGAGGCGGGCTGCCTCTGGCTGGCCGCGGTCCCCTCTGCAGACACCCTTACGCAGAGTGAGCAGCCCAGAAGCGTGGGTTGCTCTCCCTTTCTTCGATTCCCTCTGTCAAAGCTCAGAAGGTTGCCAGGGAGCCGTGGAGATGCCCGTTAAGCAACAGCAGGGTTTCTGATCGTGTGTGAGGTGCGTAATTAGCTGGGCGATGCACGTAGCGAAGTTTCGGGAGGGTGCTCACCTAGTGTGGCATTTAGGCTGAGCCTGGGTCTCTGCCTGGAGAGCATGTTCCTCCTCACCTTGTCGTGGCTGACCGACAGCTGAAGAGCTTGCGCGTGCCGTGAAGAGCTCTCGGCCTTTAATCTCAAGGGATCTCGTGTTAGGATGAAAAAGATTGTATGTTCAATGAAAAGGTTTATGTACATAGCTAATGTGTGTTTATTTTATTGCTGATCTTGTTGCACTTTCTGAGTAAGCCTCATAAAAGTAGATTATTTATTATATTAAAGGAGATAGCACTATAGGTTAGGGCATTTCGTGTTAAAGCATAACATAGAAAATATTATACTCTCTCTGGCAGACAGCTACACTAAACCACGCGTGTACAGCATATTGAGATTACTGGCTAGTTCTGTCTTGCTGTCTTCAAATAGTCCAAACCCCCTGAACTCGGAGCAGACCTGTTTCGCGCCTGCCACACCGGGGAGCCGTGGGTGAGACAGTTCCTCCGGCTGTGGCGTCGAACCCCCTCCCCGGGCTCGAGCAGAACGGCTCCCTGCTGTAAATGAACGTTACTCTGCCTGTCTCCTCTTGCTTTGTCTGCAGGCGAGCTGATACCGATGGCTCCTCCCGTCCAGACAGCCCTCCGCTCTTGCTTGATATATGATTTGTCCCGTCTTGCCGGCTGTTTGCTTTGCTGCCTGTCTCTTTACTTTTCCAGGATGGTGTAAGCAATGACTTCTTTTTGTAAGAAGCAGATGCTTAATTTCTTTCTGAATTTTGCTCTGTGTGTTAATGCCCTGCTCCGTGTGAACCAAAACATCCGCCTCTGGTTTCATCATCTGTAAATGGTTCCTGGCGTTGACCTTTGAGCACAGCAAGTTGATTCCCGAAACCATGGTCATTACCGAGCACCGCATACACCTGCTGTAAAAATGTTGTGCTGCATTTCTGAACCTGAAATAAACTGTAACTCTCGACGGGCTTTTCTTATTGCTTCCTGGGTGCGCGTGAGTGGGGTTCTGTCCCTCGCGCCGTCGTCCCGGCCTGCTGCGCTCCGCCTCTGTTGGGGCCGCGGTGAGGATTTGTCGGGGGTGCGTGTTGCAGCGACTTCACTGGAGATGTCACTGAAGGAGGAGAAGGGGGAGAAGGAACCCAGGGGAGCCTTCAGCCTGCTGCCCTGCAAGGGCTTTGGAGTGCTGCAGAGGTGTTTTGCTGGGAAGTGGATGAATGTTTTTCAAGCAGTACCTGGTATTCATCTCGTTGTTGGGGAAAGCGTGTTCGGGGGGAGGTTCAGAGCTGAGCAGAAGGCCAGACTGAGACCTCCAGAGCAGGAGGTGGAGTAAAACTGTGCGTGTGTACGCGTCATGTCCGGAAGGGATTTCCCCCTGCAGTGGCTGCGTACGAACGTGCAGATGCCTCAATCACTCAGCTCCTCCTTCAGATCAGTACCAGCCGAGTAACTGGGGTGGGTGCTCGGGGGAGATGCCCTGCATGGCACGACAAGCACAGCAGCTGCCTGCGGGAGAGGACGCTTCTCACCGAGCGCGGCAGTCGCTACGCTGGTCCTTAGGCTTTGGGACAGGGCAGAGCGAAACGTGGGACAAGCAAGGCAGCAACGTCCCTCATTGCGTTCACTTGCTTGCTGTAATGTTTAGGGATTACATTTTAATTTTTATTTCTAATATATTTTTTTAAATAGCCTTTAATGGCTATGCCCAAGGCAGTCCGCGCACTGCCCGTCAGTGAGCAGCAGCATCACGCACATCCCGTCTGGCCGGGGCACGTTGCACGCCCCTGTGCGAGCGTGGTTCCCGGCCTGTCGGTTGGCAACGCGTCGGCGCTGGGTGCTGGGTACCTGGAGGAGCAGCTGCTCTAAGCGCTGGCCCATCAGCTGCTGAGGGTCTCTCCTGCTAGGGCTGGCAGTAGGGTCACCGCACCGCCATCACCCATGTTTTTAACCTCTCCCAGCAAGGTCCCCTCTGGATGCCCCACTCCAGCCCACAGACCCACCTTGTCTGATCCCTCCCCATCTCGCCGGAAGCTCCCTTTGATAAGTTCTGCTCCAAGAACAGCGTCTGAAGCAGGCAGTGGTGCAGATTTCAAGGTTGGCTGGGCAAAAGCTCTTCCAGAGGATATTATTTGCTGCGAGAAAATTAGAAAGCCTGTGACCAGCGATCTCCATGCTTGTGACAGGATTGTCCTCATTCCCTGGCGCCAGCGTGTCAGAGGGAAGCGGTGAGGATGAAAGCCCAGGCTGTGCCGATAGCCAGCTGATTCTCATCTTCCTCTTGCTCTTAATGTGCATGTTCTGTGCCTTTTTCTCTTAACCCATTTTATTAAGACAATTTTGTATATGAGTCATTTTATTGTATCTTGACCTTTTGTTTTATATCTCTTCTCTCCCCCTTCCCATGAATTTTGGGTTATTTTTTGTCTTTTTCGTAGGCGACCTCCACCAGCTGTTCCAGGAAGATCATCCTAACACACACATTTCTTTTTTGTTACACGCAATCTGACTTTTTGGGTTTTTTTGTCCAAAATTATCTTTAATTTGCACTAGCCTGTTTGTAAATGACAGATTTTATTTTCAGATGTCAATGATAAGTCTGAACATAAAGAAAATAAAAATTGTGACTACAAAACGAATGTGTGCTGCTTTTCTATTGAAGAATCTACCCACTCTTTCTCAAATGGAGCCACCGACACCCCACGGAATCAATTGCCTGGGCTCCGCGGAGACTCCGACCCTCCGAGGTGGTGGAGGGAGGGACGTCCTGCTGGGATTCCACCACCACTCCCGAACTGATAAAACAACCAGGATTGCTGCGTATAAATGGCTTCGGCTTAGCGTTAACGGGAAGAAGAGTAGCCAGCTTCTTTAACAGCAGGAGAGCCCTAAAAGATGTCCGACCCACCAGCGGCAGCACCTGGCTGTGGGCAGAGTGGGAAGTCAAAGGAGGAGACTGCAGCAGTCTCTCCACTGAGCAGTCTGCACAATTATTAATAAATCACAGCTGCTCTGACCATTTTTTTCTTCCAAGCTAAACCTCTGAATTCCTTGCGAGCCAACCTCCTCGGAGCATCTGAGCTCAAACAGCCGTAAGTAGCTACCTCGGGGATTCCAAATGTGTCTGTCCCTATGGGAAAGATAAAATCTGGGATGTAATGTTTAGAGGATGTGTTTGTTTTGGGTGCCAGAGACACATATGAAGACTCAATCTAAAAAAGGGTGAATGGAAGGGTTTTACTGACTTTTTTTTTCTCATATGAAAACGAAGAAGGGATGCCTCACAAACCATTGCGGACAGATCGGCGGGAACTGCACAGATACAAACTGGAGGTACAACGCAGCATCAGGACTCCAGCCCCTGGTTTAAGGGGCACAGACAAGACATTTCTTTGCAGTGGGACGTTCGCGGTGAGAGGGAGCGGCAGCGGCTGCTCCAGGGACAGGGGCCGGAGCATGGAGGGGATCAGTACCGTGTGTGTGGAAGGGGCCTGACAACACACAGCATGAGCTTGGTTTCAAGCACAGCTTTGCTGAATTTGGGCAATTCCTCCTGTTCCAGCTGACTTAGGTCCCTGCTGATCTCTGCTACACCCAGGGAGCTGCTGAACCACCTGCGTGGGCTGGCAAATGCCCGGCACTGAGTTTGCTCACATTATAAGAAGGTGCAAGCCCAGAGAGCTGTAGACTTACACAGACTTTTCTTTCTTCTCAGACTTTGTCTTTCAGTAGGCTGCACCAGAAAAAACAGCAATGGTATTAGCAAAAAGAGGGGGAAAAGAAGAAGCCCCAAGTAGAGCAGTTCTTAGGAGAGAAGAGATAAATAATCATTCCTGTTAGACCTGCGTGTGCTAAACTAGGAATTGGTGGAGCTGGAAAGAGTAAGGTGATGGGCAAGGGGCTTCCCAGTGCCCTGGGAAAAAGGGAGAGTGGAGGCTCCCAACAGCCCCACGAACACAACTGTTCAAGAGCAGGGATGAGGAGGGGAGCTCTGGCTGGCTGTTATCTTTCACCTGTGGAACTCGCCGCTGTCAGGTACCGAGGCAAAAAAGCCACCTCAGCCCAGCTCAGGAACTGTGTAGTTTCAGGACTACCACAGAAGCGACGGTGTTTGTACCCAGCGGGCTCTTACGAGGGTTCTGGCTGTGCTTCACCTCTCAGGTAAGAGGGGATGGGAACAGGCTGAATTTCAGAAGCTGCTTTTTTCCCCAGGTTGTTCAAAAATCGGTTCCCCACTGGGGGAAGCTCTCACTGCGTTCCCTCTGGGGTATGGCATGGTACTGACACATGAACCAACACCAAATATAAGGTGGCTGATATTTTATTTGTGTGGCCCTACCTACAGCACCCCAACCCGGAGCTGCTGCTGTCCTCCTGGCTGCTAGCTGACCCCCATGCGTTAGGCTGTCGGGCACAAACTTCTTTCTTGGGGCGTTTCACGGTGTTAAACATTTCACAGAAATCTTTACCTTCTTCTGAAGTATTTGATGAAAAATATTGTTGGAAGTAGGACTCTCAACTTCATGGTTTCTCCTGAGTATAAAGGCAAAGGTATTGGTGTGCTGGGGAACCTTGGCATCAGCTTGTGTAATGGCTTTTTGAAGAAGCTGTTCAGCCTTGTCAGTGCGATTTCCACCCCGCAATGGTGCGCGTTCTGCTAGAGGTGCTGGTGGCATTCTGCGTCCTAGGCTGCTCTTCAAGGGATGGGTTAGGACCAAAATCCTGGTTTGGTTTCCTGATCATTCACGTCGTTGCTGTTGCCTCTCACGCCACAAATCTAGAAAAAGCTTAGCGATTCCTGTGGGAATTGAAGAGATACAAGGATCTTACCTTCAAAGACTAAAGCTTCTCTCTTTCCAGGCTTCCCAGATCCCAGAGCCCCACGTGGGGAGGGATGCAGGCCCCTGACAGCGCGGTGTGGGTGGCTGATGCTCGCCTTTCCCCTGCAGCAGAGGCTGTAGATGGGGATGCCAGACGGCACGTGTAAGCCGCTCCCCCAGGAGCAAGGCTTAGCCCCGGCCAGTTCATAATTCCTCACATTTGGCCAGCTTCAAATCAAATCAGAAAATGTCCCACTGAAGTAGTGCTCGATCTCAGTGGACTTGGAAACTTCAGAGAAAGAAACTGCACTTCCTTGTAATCCAAAATAACGTGTAACTCTTTAGAGTTGGTTGAGGATGATGTGGTTGCACGCAGACTGAGAAGGACCTGTTACTTTGGTGTCATCATGTGCTGCCTCAGAGAAGCCGCAGACTGGCACGCTCAGGTAGCAAATGCTCCAAGGGCGTCCGGCTGCACTGCTGAACTGGGTGCAGAGTTATGGCAAAGCTGTGTTCTGCAGAGCACATTCTGACCTCGGGCATAAAGACCCTACTCTTCATGGCCAGTTATTCATCATCTTCAGTAACTTCAGCAGCATTGCAGAGCACGCGTCCTTGGGAGAAGGTCGGAGAAGTCCCAGGGAAACTGCCTGGCCTTTGCATCTCCTCCGCTCCTTTCCCTGGCTCTCCCTCACGTCCTTCCCTCCTTCAGAGTCCCTTCGTGCATCCAGGCCGTGGACTGGGCTTTATCGCTTTAGACTCCCGGGTTAGGAAGGGCAGGGTGGCCGTGCGGGCAAGCTGAGGGGAGAGCTAAGCCTTTCCCTGGGGGTGTCTCGGGGCAAGGACGGAGGCTGAGGAGGAGGCGAAGGGAGGGAGCTGGACAGAGGGGCCTGGCGCTGCGAGCAGGGATGTGGCTGCCTGAAGCCCCCCGAAGCCCAGGGGTCTGCAGAGCGATCTGCTGGGGTCCAGCCGCGGCAGAGGCGGGGGGGGG
>Ga0181612_144370_pt1 | contig 10260 bp, 7 predicted proteins | sample HoacroProtozoa21_FD_119630 | JGI IMG/M metagenome (GOLD analysis project Ga0181612, IMG submission 119630) | Hoatzin crop microbial communities from Cojedes, Venezuel. Combined Assembly of Gp0051906, Gp0051904, Gp0051908 | reverse complement strand
TCTCAGTAGAAGTGCTGGGACCAGAGGCAATGGGCAGAAACCGAAACACAGGAGGAAACGCTTTTTCACTGTGAGGGTGACTGGCACACGTTGCCTGGGGATGTTGTGGAGTCTCCCTCCTTGGAGATACTCAACCTAACTGTACATGGCTCTGAGCAACCTGGTCCAGGTGACCTTGCTTTGGGCAACAAGGGTTAGACTAGCCAATCTACAGCGGTCCCCCCCAACCTCAACTACTCTGTGGTATGTACGTTTGGTATATATGGAGACAGTACTATGCAAATAGCTGACTTCACTGACGCTAGGGATGGGTTCAGCAATTTTTGACTAGTCTTGTTCACAAGGTAAGAATGTCCACAATAAGCAAGATGTTATTTAATAATTCCTCTGCCCCAATCATTTGGGCTCTTCTGGCAGTAAAAGAACGCTAATTTAGCTCTCCTACAGTACTTCTAACAGTAGGCACAAAAGAGGTGTGATTTTGTTTATGTTTACTTGTGGGTTAATCGAGGCACAACAGGCGACATGAAAATGGAATTGCTTGGTCTCTGGAGAGCCTACAGAGAACAGTAAGAAAAGTAAATAATGCCAAATCTAAAATAGACATATTGATCAAAGTAACTCCATGTGTTTACTTCTGTATTCTTTTCCTGTAATTTAATAGCCTTGTGCTGCTTTGTCTAGAATGAACAATTTTTTTTGTGCTGAAATATTAAGTTAGACTGCTTCTGTATTATATACTTTTTGTACAAGGTTACAAAAATACTTACCTACTTGGCAATGCATATGCGAACATGTATCTTCATGGTAATTTTAAGACTGCTTTTAGATTTTGTTACCACAGGGTAGTATATGGAATTACACGTTGCAGGCTACAATATTTTTTTAAGACTTACCAAAAACCATGCTTCTGAAAAGCACCTGAGTTAAGATCTTTGCTTAAAATTGGCTTCTTGGTGCAGTTGTTCAGTTTTTGTCCCATCATTCGCCTAATTAAAGCATCATCTGTGTTTGGAAACAACTGTTTTGTGATTCCTGAAAAACAGAGAGATGATATATAAGAGGCCTCCAAATCAGGGAAACAACAGAGGTATGATTTATAAAGCATTTCTTGCACCTTTGAAATTTCCAGCTACTTCAGCTTCAGGTCTAGTTACTTTGCTGTCTTCCCACACTACTTCATAGATTTTGCATACGCCAGCTCTTGCTTTTCTCTGTGCCTTTCATATTGCTGTGCCTGCCCTTGGCAAACTCAAAGGGAACTCCAGGGCCGACAGGGCTTCCTGTAGTGAGTGGTTTGTGTTTGCTCATCCTCTCTTGCTTTGTTCCATTCTTGATCAGAAAGTCCTATTCCTGTCCTTGTCAGTCCTCGTGACTCTGAATCAGTTTTTGTTCATCAATTTTCATTTGCAGGTGATGTCTCCTTCCCTAAAAATTTCCCTTGATTTGCCTGGCTAACTTTTGTGAATGCAATACTAACAGGACTCAACATTGGGAATGCAATTCCTGCTCCCCTCTTCTCTGTCATCTTTCCTTCCCTTGATTTTTCCCCTTTCATTTATTTTTGAAGTCTTACAGTTTTCATCTTCTTTAAATAATCTGATCTACTCGCTCATTTTCTACAGTCCTAGAACTCACAGGCTTCCATCTTTTTTCTCTTCTTCTCGTGTGTAATGTTGACACTTTTCTATTTGAATTCAGGATTGTTCTAATTTCCTTCACAAACTTCTTTGACTTCTCTATAGGGTCCCCTTTGCCACTGAATTCCCCACAGCATGCTGTATTCAGTGTCCTGATTATCTTCTCTGCTCCGCTTTTCAGTTTTACCTAGACCTTTCCCCAGAATCCACCTTTAGAAATGTCACTAGTAGCTCTTAGAATCATAGAATCATTTAGGTTGGAAAAGACCATTAAGATCATTGAGTCCAACCGTTCTTCTCATCCCATCAAATCTTTTTAATTTTTCTCATACGTCATTGTGAAATTGTCTCATCTTACCACCTCTAAATATATTTTCACCATCTTACACACTCTTTCCTTTTCTCTCTCTTGACTCTGGGCCTTTAAAAATCAGGCTTCATGTGCTCACAAAATACTGTTTTCTTTAAAGCTCCTACTTCCATCTGAAATGATTCTTTTTTCTATGCACCAAACATTTTTTACCTTAAACCTCAGCATAAAACAAATTTTGTTTGCTTCTCTGATAGCTATTCCTGTCTTCTGCACTTACTGTCTCATTTTGCCTTCAGCACTATTCAGAATGTCAGAATTCATAACGTTCACTAGCTTCAGAACATAGCAGACATTATTTTAAATTTGATCCAAGTGTGTCCTCTCTTTGCCTGCCCTTATCTGTTATTGTCACGCTCCAAGTTTGCCTGTTGTAGATTAACCTTTCAAAGGCTAAAAAAGAATTTGTAGTATCACTGTGCTGAGTAGCCACTTAAGTAAAACCCACAAAATTCACACAATAGAAATGCTACTACTTACCATTTCACTGACAATATTTCTAACAGATGGGTTACAAAAGTATGTAGCTGAAGAAGGAAACATGAAACAGCACATCACCCGAGAAGACCAGCTGTTTAGCACTACAGCCCCTCCCTCAGAAAAAGCCCTCTGTCAATCCAGCGCCACACTCAGTAATGTTAGCAAGTCATCACCTATGATTTCCTGAACTTCATTCTGATTCATAGCTGGTTTCGCTGCTTTGTCCTTTGAAGAGGAGGACTTTGCACCTGTCAGGCTGTGTGTAGCCATGTATTCATGTGTATAAAGTGCTTGCATCAAGTCATTTATAAACTTCTGAGGTTTGCTCTTGTTACATAGTGCTATCTGCCACTTCTCGATCTTGAACTGGAAAAGAAAATGGGTCATAGATATAACTATTGCAGTTCTCCAGAAATATTATATAGTATTACCTCAGAAATGTATTTTTTGCAGTTTTCCTTTTTTTCAAGCCACAATTTCAAAAGTAATTGCTGCAAACTGTGTGCTTGAGACAAATGCTAAATTTGCATACTGCACAACATTTGCAGCTGTACACGCAGGTCGATTTTTTTTCGGAAGCAAGTGTGGGGCAAACTCAGGACCCCGTTCATCCCAGCAAATGCTTCACCAAGTGATCCTTATTACTCACTAGTGGAGACAGGACATGTTCAGACACATCTAAATCCTTCTGCTTGCACTCCAGGCAGGCTGGCTGTGGTCCAGTCCTGGCGTGGATTCTCCCAGTACAGCCTCGGGAGCATGATGCTACGCTCAAGCTAATATTCCTGCCTCCGAGCAGACGTGCCCTAAGAACTGTGACATCTGGTCGTGGGCTTTGAGCGTGACTTCTACACACAGCACTTGTGCAGCCTAAGTATTTGAATTCTTCTAATGGGCAATTTTGAGCTACCTCTATTTAATAAGGCTAGGTTGCTTAGAAAATTCATTCTTTTTATTTCTTTGGAGATGGTAGGTCTAATTTTGTGTATTGCAATATTCAGTCAAAACGCCATACCCTGATAATTCGTAATAGATTTCTTTGGTTTTGGGGACCCATGACAACATACAAGAATGATTTCCACCAACTGGCACAACTCAATGCACAAGAATGTTTATGTAAATTGTGAATGCAGAAGCTGGAATTATTCTTTTGGTAGGGTCTTTACATTTTTCATGTACAGCCTCTGTGTCTGACATTTCTCAATATGTTCTGTTATAATTAAGGAGAACAGGGAAACATCTGTATTCGGTATCTATGTATATATGTATTTCTACTTAATTGCTGGCCAGTGTCTGGAACAAGAGCAGAGACATACCATTCTCCATTTACTTATTAACAGTTTAAACAGACTGATGGTATTTTTCTCAGATTATCTCTGAACACTACCATTCCCCTTTGGCATCCAAAACATTCGGCTGGAAGTTATCCCTGGATCTCAGTATTTTCTTCATGCATCCACATTCTGCCCTTAATCACAGATGTGCAAAGCCACTGAAATCAAAGCGAGTGTGAGAGTGTACCAGCACACTGAATTAAGTCTAGTGTTTCTCATGGAAAGAGCCTTCTGCACAAAAGGAGCTCATCAGTCATGTCATCAACTGAATCATGATAAAGTGATTTTTCCTGATGCTTATTTTTTATATTTGTTATACTATAACAGTAAAGTTTGTGCTGTATTAAGTTTTATTTTGTATGCCTGACATTGTGTTTTGACTGACCTGTTTTTCAGTCTGTTGCTCCTCGTCTTCCACATTCAAAGTTACTGGTGAGCTGGAGTTACTATGCATAGCTGCATATGAATCTGCTAACGGATTATTAGATGCTTTCCAAACAGCATGTGAGTGCAGACTGGACGTAGATGATGTCACTCCCCCTTTGAGCAGTGCTTCAGCCATCCCTACCAGTTCCTCAAAATGGGTGACTGCCTGTGGCAACACTGAAATCAAATGGAAAGTGAGGGATAAAATAGTAATTTGAAGCTTTCAGACTCTAATTACATAAGCATGTATATTTTTGCAATTAGATTCCTGTCATAATGCAAAAGAGTCAAAGTAGCCAGCAAAGAGGCTTTAACATACTTTTTTCCTATTCTTTAAAATGTTTCCCTGCCATTCTGCCGTCCCCACCCACGAAGACCTGGCCTCTGTCTCTAGAATAGGATAAATCTGTTCTCTGCAAGGCTAAGAGCAACCACTAGTTTACGCTCATCGTGGCATTACGCAGGCTATTTCTCTTCTTTCTTTTTGCTATCTCAAAATCTCTGCAAGTCTGTAAAGCTGTTGAATATGGGCTAAGTAATGTTACGTCTGATTTTTTTTTTCTTCAAAGTTACATGGACTGCATAGACTTTTTTTCCTCTTTTTTAATCTATAGTGAATATCTTTTAAATAACCTTTTCTCCAAGTATTTATTTTCAAATATAAACTTTTATTGAGTTGATTAAGAAGAATCAATTCAGAGCCAAAAGGATGCAAGGGATGAAGAATCATCAAGATACAGAATCACTAAATTACAGAAAATACTGGAAAAGACTAACAAAAGTGCTTAAGATGCATGGCAAATGGACCTAGATATGTAAGAAAAGTTGTTGGACACTAACAAAATGTTTAAAATTAATATTCAAAGAGGTGGAGATGAATGATTCAAACCAACATGAATACTGTACAGAATGGAATCAGCTAGGCAATGAAACGGATAAGCGCCTGCAAAATCATATGAAAATATTAAAAGAGATACTAGGCTGTCTGGGGTGGTGTGATGTAACTGGCAAGGGAAGGAGCAAATCCTCTTTCAACCTCATTCATTCACTAATGTTTTCAACTTTCGGATACAGTCTGGGCTGCCCCAGAGGAAGGGACAGGGACGAGTAAGAGGGGCTTCAGAGATGATCACTAAGTCGTGAAGGACAAAATGGTTCAGCTGTGGGAAAGGACTAAATTTGTTGCGCCTGGAGCCAACTCAGATTATCAATAATGAGGAATTACCAAATTAATTAGAAATTAGATAATTCCAGGATAAATAAAATTTCAGTAGATCAAGAAATACTGCTAACAAATAAGGTTAGCTGGGCTGCTCAGTGGAGCGTTTGAGCTTAGCCAGTGGTTATACACAGCATACAGAAAGTTTCTCTTAGGAACGACTGATGGATTTTTCCATTTCTGACTCTATGATTGCATGGCCTCCATGTAAGACATTTTTTCTAAGTGCTGCTGGAATTAAATGTTGCCACATATCAAAGACTTTGATGCTAATGGTAGGCCTTGATTGTGTCAGGTGCTTGAGCATCCATAATTCCCACCCAAATGGCCTCTTATAAATCAAACTTTTCATGACCTTCAGGCTTTCCTCTTCATCAGAATACTTCCCCTGACTTTACCTTGAAGCATCACCAGGGACTGCCTTAGGCGGCAGTTTTCTCTCATGGTGTCTGTCAGCTTCCTCTTGAGACTTTTTATTTTGGCACACAGTTCTACCTTGGATAGTTGAAATAAAGGCTCTTCATCATCACTGCTACTTTCACTGTACAGAAAGTTGCTTCCTGAATACGGTTCTCTCTGGAAAAAAGAGATAAAACCGTGCTATCTAGAGCAACAACCAAAAAATTAAAGAATTAAAACTAACAAAATATCTGGCTGAATCAGAATATTCTCTTTGTACACAGAATGTATAAACAGACTCAGTGCATTTTAATAATAGCTGTTACTGAACATAGCTATTACCATTCCTATTAAAATTAAAACTGCAATGTCAGTGTAACAGTGTACGTAACTGTTAGGTACTTCTCTCTCTGTTCTCCATTCACCGATTGTCTAAGCTAGTGTCTTTTAGGACTGTCAACTTCACTAAAACAAAAATCTTATGCTCTTCTAAACAAATACATTTCAGTTTGCTTTTGCTTAATACACTAAAATTGATGAAGATGAGCTGTTTACCTGTTTGTTAATTAAAGATGTTTCAAGTTGACTCAGGATGTTGGCAGGAGCAGATGCCTGCAATGATTTCTTTCTTTTTACATGCTTCATCATCCTCCCCTGCAAACAAGAGCATAATAGTGCCTTTGCATTCCTATAGACCTTTTCATTACAGTATCTCATAGTACAGTACAAACTTTTATTCACTGTGCACTTGACATTCTTGGTTAGTATTTTTGAAAAACATGTTTGTAATGTTTTGTTAAGATTTACGTTTTCTTTCCCTACATTTTGTCACTACAGATCTCAGCACAATGCAAAACTCAGAAAACCTTGTCCCTTCCCTTTCTTACGCAGTGGCCAGATTTCTGTCTTACGTGAGAAAATGTAAGAGAGCTACAGAGCATCCAAGTCTTGAATAACACTTTTCTCTTTAAATAGCACAGGGCAAAATCTATTGGCCTAACTAATTACTCTGACAGGTTATCGTGCTGAGGTACCATGTGAAGACTGCCTGTATTCCTACCTTTATTATACATATTCCATGTATTATATTGTGAAGAATCAGTAGTTACAGTCTATTTCATTCCATTGTGGGCCTAACAATATCAGGCACATAAAGACAGAATCTCACCTGTTCTTTATCCAAGTCACTGTCCTCACTTTCAGAGAATATCATTTCTATCCTCTTCCTCTTGCCTTTTCCAAGGACTTGTATTTTTGTAATTTCATCTGCTTGTAATATCTTTTGCATCATTTCCACCAGCTCTTGGGGGTCATCTGAAGTGATGGAAAAATAGGCCAAAGCACAGAAAATCAGGCGGCAATACCTTACAACTACATTAAAATTTCATGTGAGACAAATGCTCTGGAAGTGCACTCACCGCTCATGTACACAACTTTCACCAGATGCTTTTCTGTCTTTCTTTCTCCCACAGGCCAGTTTACTAGCACGTGCTCATTTGGTTTCAGAAGTCTTTCTAGTTCCTTGCCATCACTGGGAAGGTCCTGTATCCATGACGTCTCTCCAATTTGCAGTGAATTATCATTTACAAAATCAAATAGGGTGAATTTTTTCATTGTTAATTGGTTTTCTTTTCACACAGACACTGCCTGCAGAACGTCATAGGAAAAATAGCTGTTACTGTGTCATGCCACACCACAGGAGTGTTACAAGAATACTTTAAAAAGCCCCAAACAACCCTCCTATTCCTGGATATTGGTAATTACCTTGTATGAAAATATCCTGGATAAGGAAGTGAAAACTAGCCAGGCGGCGTGTTCTGTCTCCCCTGAAAGATGGGAGATGGTCTGTTCAATACATGTACACCAGATAGTTGCCTCCAAAAGTATGCACAGAAAACAGCTTTCACTCATAGAGCCCTTGCTTCCATATTACTACCATGCCTAATCTATCTCCTGCCCAGGATCTCCTTTCCTACTACATTTGCCCCAACAAAAGTTTTCAGTCCAGCCTCTGACTAAAAATACAGGTGTGATAACTTTCCCTAGAATGAGGGAAGGGACGGCTCTACATGCCATTATGAGGGATGTGTGGCTTCCAGGGCTGTATTAATCATCTCATAGGCAGCAAGATGTACTACTGCAGCCACAAAAAACCAACCCAGAACAACCCAGGACAACTGACTGGATGAGGTATGACACATTCTGGCAGTAGAAAACTTGACGTACAAAAGAAATGACAGGCTGAGGACTGGAAGAGAGCTGGGCTGCTTCATGAAGAATATCAGCAACAAGGAGAACCCAGACCCAAATATACAGCTCAATCCTTTGCTTACATAAAACAGTATTTTTAAAGCAAAGGACCATTTCTGGACTTCTGGAGCACTGAAGTTCCACACTGGGAGAAGGGAACAAGTCATACTTTGTGCTCTATTTTTCTAATTAAGCTGATACGCCTTACATGAAAGTGTGAAATGTAATGTACATTAATAAACTCTACTGGAGATGTAATCGGTTCATTTTAGTGCTTCCATTATACTCAGAGAAGATATTTTCTACTTTAAAATTATTAAATCAGATAAAACCAATAGATAGAAAATCTGATTTTGTCAAATCTTGGTCATCTTTCCAACAAACGTATGGTTTGGCCTGTCAGTTCATAGAGGTAAAGCAATTTTACAGAGCTGCAAACTGACGAAATCCCAGATTTGACAGCATGGTTTGCAATTTACTTGGCCTCAATCAGTCGGAAGCAAATCTAGTGCCTCATGCAGAGGCTGTCAAAAAGGTAACTCAGAGCTAGAAAAGGAGAATTAAGCGGAGCTATTATGTCACAGTGAGAAAATCTGGCTGCAGTGCTCTAAGCAGCAATGTCAACGAGGCAAGCGGTGTAAGAAATTGCCATTAAAAATGGTATTAAATCATGCTTTTATGCAGAATGTGTCGAGTGTGATAGCAGTAGGATTGTTAAATACTGCCCTACTGAAGAAAAGAGACCGTGCTTGCAAGAATTCACATTAATTTTTTTTAAAGAGAGTTAGAAAGACCAGGAGACATCCATCCCCTGCGAATTCTGGAGAGGAAGCAGCCTGAATGTCTATGCCTAGCATGAATCACCAGAGGCCTCATTCTGCCACCAATCCACGCCGAGTGGATCCTCATGCCGCAGAAAGGGATAATTCAAATGAATACACATACAGACAAAGCAGAACCCAAAGGAAGAAAAGTGTCAGCACTGATGTCACTAGGGATAGGAGGGGTCCAAAATGAAAAGCCGTGTTTGTCTGAGCAACAATTTAAAACAGCCTGTATATGCAACCACACTGACCATTGGTATTTTTTCTTCTTTTTCAAACCGCTTTTGAGTATATTCCCCACGTCAGCTTAACATTTCTCATCTGGCACAAAGATGTAAACTTGTAACTCTGATCAACCCAGCACAGCAATCCCCATCACCTGGTTCTTCAGTGCTCAAAGGAAGTACTTTGAGCTTTCCCCTCCTTGGCCCTTGGCAGTTGCGAGCTACTCCGTTACCCTCCTAAAAGCTCGCACAAAATCAGCAGAATTGCAGCGAAGCTAGAACTGCCAGTGTGCTAAGACTAACAGCTGATTGACTGGCTTCTGTATTTTTTTTAATGTTTCCCTGTAGGCCTCTAACAGTCTGTTTATTGTCTCTCATTTCGTATTGAGACAAATACTGCCTGAGCCATGGGACTTTCCTGTGGTCTGCGCTTGCACAGGGTTAGCAAGGCAGCCCGGGATTTGCAGGGAGGCACTGAATACACAGGCTGTTCACAGCACGGAGGGCGAGCGGGGATTCCCCATGGCGCTGGGGCTGTTCACATACACGCTGTGCCAACGCTCTGCGCAGCGGTAGCAAGTCCAACAGCTTTCGGAAGGTATCAGACTGGCGTACGTGTTATACAGCTTCATGAAGTCAGTGGACGTGCTGGCTTCAGGATGTTCGGAGCCCACGACACCGGTCTGGTGCCACTGGTAGACAATGAAGGTCATGGCCAGTAAAATCCTTTGCGTAGTCTTTACACCAGACAAGCACCCAGATCCACAAAAATCCATCCTGCCACTGAAATCTAGGGACAATTTTTACCATGGTCATGGCAGGACTTGGAGCTCAGCAATTTGTCTACATTATCTATAACGCTCTTCTAAGCTGTCAAGATTCTTGCCTGCGGTGGGAGGGTGTACTAGTAAACAGCTAAACTGATTTCACCACGAGTCTTAACAGCTGCCAAGTTAAAATATAAGCTACATCAGATGCTGAGAGAAAAAAGGAACGGATTTCACAAATAGCCATGGGAGGAGGGATGGGGCTGATCCACTCCTTCAGCTCTGGGCAGGAGTGCGGAAACCTCCTGGCAGCTTCCTGAGGCTGGC
>Ga0181612_140812_pt1 | contig 10260 bp, 6 predicted proteins | sample HoacroProtozoa21_FD_119630 | JGI IMG/M metagenome (GOLD analysis project Ga0181612, IMG submission 119630) | Hoatzin crop microbial communities from Cojedes, Venezuel. Combined Assembly of Gp0051906, Gp0051904, Gp0051908 | reverse complement strand
GAGCACTGGAACAGGCTGCCCAGGGAGGCTGTGGAGTCTCCTTCTCTGGAGATATTCAAGACCCGCCTGGACAAGGTCCTGTGCAGCCTGCTGTAGGTGACCCTGCTTCGGCAGGGGGTTTGGACTAGACGACCCACAGAGGTCCCTTCCAACCCCGAACATTCTGTGATTCTGTGAAAATACAGAATATAAAAACGTATTTTCTGCAGTACTCATGTACTGATAGTTTCAGTTTCATGTTGGAAAAACTTTCTGGAATGAGTGACTTGCCAGTGAGCACTTTGAGTCATTGGTACCTTTGAAATGTCAGCTTTTCATTCGAGTAGACTGGAGTTTAAGAAACCCTCAGAATGTTTTTGTTTGAAGTCTGGTTCCAGTCAAAATCCAAGTTAGGAGTTTCTAAAAAGGATCCACGAGCACTATGAGCTGTGTTATTCTCAGTATACAACATAACAGTTCTCTTTTACTGTTATGTGTTACAAAGGAAAAAAATCCTGCTTTTTCAAAGAACAGTGCTAATTTTTATCCTTTCTTGTGACTAGTAGTCACTCCTTTCAGCTGGTATTCTTGCTAGACTTTTTATTTAACACTTTGGCATTAAAACATGCCTTTATCTGTTGTTACATTCAGCACTGATGTTTGTATTGTGTGAACTGAAAAAACAGAAAGCAATCACAATTCTTTTTAAACTTCCTTTACTAGAAAGAGCATTCTGAAATATCTAATGCTTTTATAAAAAATTAATAATAATCTTTATTTTCACTGGAGTAAATGTATGCAGAAGTTACTTTGGAATGTGTTCATATGTATTGTACCTGCATTGCATACAATGAATTATATTTTACCTGGAGACAAGGAAGGGGACAGAAGAAAGAAATATTTTGGCTTCAATAGTCAGCTAAATGTAGACTTAAAGTATTCAGATTCAAGTTAAAAGAAAAAGTGAGGACAGAGAAGTTAAGTCTGATTTCTTGCTATTTGTCTGTCGAAATTAACTGAGAAGCAATTCAGGAGACACTGAAGCCTCGTTCAACTTTTGACTACATCTCACCATGAAGTTTTCAACAGGTGTAAAAACACAGAGTGAAATTGACTTTTGAAGTTATACAAAAAAGGGAAAAAAACACAAATCTGTTAGTATTAGCATGCTGTCAATGGGAACATGTCTTGGATCTTCTGTGTATTTGTAAATGAATAAATATTTGCAGCAATGGAGCAGCACTTTTTCTACTATAGCGAAACAAACCCTTTGAACAGGTGTCTGTTTGCTGGCAGTGTGAGCTTTCCATAACCCCTGCTCTGCTGCTTCGGTGAGGTGTGGCTGGGCTTGGCAGTTGTGTTACCTACATAATTTTCAGTTATTTGTCTGGCCTACCAGATTCTTTGTAACATGCTGGATACCAAGGGCAAATTATGCAAGGCCTAATGTCATGGATTTAAATATATTAACTATATCTCAGTGTGTAATTTTGTATTGTGTACATATGCTGAAGAGTTTAACGGTCACTGCTGCTTTAGAGAAACATAAGTTTCAAGTCGAGGTTTCCTTCCCGATCTTTTTGCTTGCTTTTTAATAAGGTTGCAGGAGACTTCATAAAGAAGGATAGAGCTAACAGTAAGTACAGATGAATGGTCTTATTTACGGATACATCTCCGTGTATGGTCAGTTGTGCTCACTAGCCCCAGTGCCCGGGGGTTGAGTAACCAGAAGCAGTGCTGGGTTTCTGTTACCTGCCTGCCTCACTTGGCCTCCCGCAGTTTCTAGGAGTGCCCGTAATAAAACTGCCTGGGCTTTGGCAGCGCTTTCAAACTGCGGCCCTGTGTTGTGTTTCCTGCTGTAAGCCTGGGGAAGTTTAGGGGGATGTTTTTTGGACTTGGCCTAAAGAACACTGAAGGGGAAGGAAGACTTACGCTGACGTGAACAGAGTTAGCTCCCTGCGTCAGGCAAAACAGTCTCAAGCCAGGGACTTTTCTTTTGTTTAACTGACTGCCAGCCAACACAAACCTTCAATCACTGAGGAAAAGAATAATATACGAAACTAGACAAACGTTGAATCTCACGGGTCTCCGCTTGCCAGTTCCCAGCTGAGAACTGGGTCCATCCCAATTCCTCTGGCGAGGCAAGGGGCAGCGTGGGCGGTTGGGGGGGCCTGTGTGAGGGTACCGTGCGCTTCAGTGCCAGGACGATGTCTGGGAGTGGGGCAGTCATTGCTGAGCCCGCCACGGGGCTTTGCAGGTATAGTTCTCATGGGGTGAAGAGCTGGCCGGAGCCGGTTGTGACCCACCAGCAGCAGGTGCTGGCCCCGGCCGCGCAGGGCATCGCTGCGTCCCCTCAGCAGAGCAGGCCTCTCCCGCCCAGTGCCTTCCCTCGCCGTGCGGAGGGCTGGGCTCTGCAGAACTGCACGGAAAGCAAAGGAAAGTAAGTTGGTAAAAAGCACTTAAAATTTGAAAGGGCATGCACTGGGGTTGTCGGGATTGCGGAGAGCCCGCATGTTGTAGTCTGGAGACTCCAGGTAGGCTGTTTGGTTTTATATATGAACTTGACTTACGCATCCAGGCGTGTAACTGCAGAAGGAGCTGGGTCCCTGCTAGTGAAGGGTGTCAGTCACTGCACTTTTAATGGTTTTACTTGTTGGGGTTTTTTGTGGGGTTTTTTTTGCCTTTTTTTTTTAAATGCTTTTTTCGTGCTTTTACCACTTGGTAAGAATTCAAAGGCACATTAACCAAAAACAAAGGCCCATTAACCAAAAACATAGCCGGATGTTAGACACCTTTGTTTAAAATAAAAAATGTATGTATTTCACACAAATTGACTAGCAACTATGTGCTAAACAGCAGTTTAAGAAGTCTGTGCATCAACTAGCAGAGGCTGAAGACAACTTAGGCTATTTCTTCACTTTCTTTCCCGCTTGTACGTGTGCCGGTGTGACTGCGTGTGGAGAGGTACCCCATGGCGTGCTGTCAGCTGGTGGCAGAACCCGGGAGAGGTTCTGCCTTGCAGTGGGGTAAGGTTGCTATAACATGAACCTATATTCAGCTTCTTGCTGGGAGCCAGGGCTACGTTTGTAGAAAAACGCTTCCCAGTACAGAATTTGAGTAGAGCTTTGTCTGCGACCAGTAGCCTTTTTGACTTCTTCTTAACTCTCGTTTTGAATTTTCCTTATGGAATAAAGTTTGGAATTTCAAGAATAGGGAAATGAAAATGATAGACTTCAATGATTTAGAAAGCTTTTCACTTCATCTGTTTGAGCTGAGCCACATGTGCCTAGTCACTACTTGTTTTAGTAATCTGAAATTTCACTTTTTTTTTTTTTTTGGACATATGAAAATATAATCTTTCTGTCTCACAGGATGTTAGTAGTCTTCAATATACTAGTTTAACATTTTAACTGGATAAATGTTTTAAAAAATTTTAAAGCTAAGATCAGTTTTGGGAGAAGGCAAAGGGGAAGGGAAAAAGGTGTGTAGAATCCCTCTTACCCCTGATTTTATATTCTTAAATAATTAGCGTGAGTTTTAAAGTGCTGGGCTTTGAACTTTAATCTTCATTACAAGCTGCCATTATTACCTTCACTTACTTTTGCTCAAAATGTGCTTTCTGTGTTTGGAAATAAGTATAATCAGTTCACTAAGCTAGGTGAAATCTAGCCATCATGACAGTAGGTGGAGTAGCTCAATGTTTGCTGGGATGTGGAGCAGAAATAGGCAGCAGAATAACTCTGAAGAGAACTTTATATAATGAGGCCACTGTGGGAAGCCACTTAGTGTTCTGCACTCACAGAGAATGAGAGAATTTATCCAGCTGATCAGAGTATTTATTCTTGCATAAAGCTCCGAGATGGTAGCATTTAGAAAATACATACTTTTCTTCTGTTACGCATCAGGCTTGTTGATATGGTTTTTATTAGGCAAGTAATCTTCCAGATGTTGTCTCATTAAACTGAGGTACAGGTATATTTTCCATTAATTTTCTGTTCCCTACTTCTAGGGAATGCATTCTGATTTTCTTTCTTTAAAACTGAAGGACAGCATTTCGTATTTGAAGTGATACACAGATTGCATGTTAGCTGATTAAACTTACCAGAATAGCATTAGTGGAACACTTGCTAACTTGTCTTTTTCAGTTCTCCAAAAGGTAAAATAAACAAATATATAAGTTATAATTTATAAATATATACAACTTCTGTGGTGAATTCAGAGTTTCCTAAAAGAGAAAATACAGGGATTGAGGAGCCATAAAATAAAGTATTTCTTTTCTTGACTCTGTGTTTAGATAGCAAACCTGGGATGGATTGTGTGAAGTACATGGGACTCAGAAATGTTGATCTTCCCTACGGAATCCTCAGTTCTTGGAAGTACGTGCACTTTAGAAGGAAGTGTGTCTCTAAAAGCATTAAAACCTTTTTTTTTTTTTCCTGGCTGAACACATGGCCATCTGTGCTTAGCTATATAAATGTTCCGTTCCTACATTTTAATTTCCTTGCAGTAAGAAAAAAAAAAAAGCCACTATTGACTTCACAGGTGTTTGAAATATGTGTTCCATTTTCATGAAGTATCCTTGAAGGGCCTTATTGGTGAGGTGTAAGTCTAGAGGTCATGTGTTGCTCCAGGAAAAAAATTTGGAATGCGAATTCTTTTATAATTTGTTCTAAGTCCTTGTAGTAGAGCTCATGTTAAAATAAACACACAAACATGTTGCTGTGTAGGAGGCTGCAGTTGCTTTCTCTTAAATCAGTATACGTGACAGGCAGCCGAATTTCAGACTGCTCCTCTGTGGTGTTAAGGTTGCTTAGCCCAGTATACTCTTCACGAAAATTATTGCATACGAAACTTGGAAATGGTATTTGAAATTTTGTATGAAGAACTGGATGCAAGAAAGTGCTTCACTGTTCTAAATCAAAATTGAGAGAGATAAATAACATTCCTTCTGTATCAAAAACTATCTCTATGGAAATTTCAAATTTTAATATTGAAAATTGAAATCCTTCAGGAATTCAACTGCCTATTATAGTTTTGCATTTTTTTCCTTATAACCAGTAACAAAATGTTTCTTATGAAAATATGTAGGAATATTAGGTATTAAACATTCGCTCTAATATGTAAGTACCTTTGTCTTGCTACTCTGTGTCAGCGATATGATTACGAACGAGAAAAGAGGTGGTATATTGATTCTATATGCATATGGGCTAAAGGGTAGTATGCCTACAGCAATGTCTGAGTCTGTCGGATAGTCTATCTTTGAATTTTGCGCCTTGAATATCCAGCTCCAGCGGATGGAGCTCTGTGACTCTTCCTTTCTATTAACCTCCACTGTTGGTACCCAGCTGTCGTACAGGATTTGGCTTTGCTGTGGGGATTCTTTTCAGGAACTCACACTGTCTGAAAACAGTGATCCAAACCAGAGTATTGCTTATGCTTACCAGCAAGACCACAGCAAAGGGAAAGAATGTAGAACTGAAGGACTTCACACGTTGCGGTGGGTTGACCCAGGCCAGCAGCTAAGTATGCCCACAGCAGCTTGCTTGCTCCCACCTGCACAATGGGATTGGAGAGAGAACAGGAAAAGCAAAAGCAAGAAAACTCAGGGGTTGAGATAAAGACAGTTTATGAAGTGAATAGACAAAAAAACCCCAGCGCAAACCCACAAGTGATACAGAGGCAGTCACTCGCCACCTCTCACCAGCGGGCTGATGCCCAACAAGTCTCTGAGAAATGGCCACCCTGGAAGACACCACCCCCTGCCTTAATCTGCTACCCTAGTTTCATTGCTGATCGTGATGTTACATGATATGGAATGTTCCTCTGGTCAGGTTGGTTAGCCGTGTACTCTCCCCGTCTGTTGCCTGCTCACTGCGGGGCGGGGAGGTGTCAACTTGAGCAAAAGAGAAGGCCCTTATGCTATGTAAGCGCTGTTTAGCATAACCAAAGTGGTGTGTTATCAACACTGGTTTAGGGAAGTCTGTTGGGAAGGCTTAGGCTGCTGAAACTGTTTACAAAAACAAACTGCAACAGCAGAACAGGATTCCTATGGCCAGTGAGAAAGCTGTGCTTTCACCTACTTCTAAGCCAGCCATCTTTTGTTCATACGTATAGTATTTATTTATTTATAGTTGAAAGGATTCTGTATTCTGAACTGTCTCCCTTCACTGCCAATGTTTCAGCACTTCCTTGGGAAGTGGAGGACGAGTTCACAGACCATTAATGAATAGGAAAAACATTATGTCCTTTGCACTTGAGTTTAGACTTCTACTATCATCTAGGCATAAATTGATCAGATGGCTTTCAAGGAGTACACGCATGGCAAAATTATCAGCAGCAGATTGTTTTCAACATATTTGAAAGGAACAGACTAAATCAGACCTTTGTTTTGTTTGCCAGATTAATATCTGGGATGTAATCCAACCTGATTAACAGGATGGCTATGATTGGATCGTGAAAGGGTAAGCAGACATTTGGAAGGGCTTTTTTATACCTGCTGGCTCCGTTACTTTCCCAGTAGCTTGAACACATGCAAGGATATGCTTCTATCCAGTAATCCAATTCATTTCTCAGTGATTCCAGTTTGTCTTTTTATGTTGTCTTGGATCTCTTGCCAGGTAAATCTTTTCTCTGTAGCAGTAGATTGCTTTGCACAGCTGCCTGGACATCTGGTGCTGGGCAGTTTGATCAGAACGTCTTAACGCACTTATTTCAGAACTGACTTCTTCAACAGTGATGCAGTATCTATTTTCCTCTGATGAAGCCTATTATTACAAAAGCACTTATGCTTAAATATAAGTCAGTATTTGGAAGTTTGAATACGTGTGCATGTTTCTGTTGTCTTTGAAGCATTGTTGCTGATTCCTACTTCAGGACTAAAGTTAAGGGTTAATGGATTTTGTTTTTCTTGAGAGGTATGTTTTATTGTCTTTCGGTTTTATGGGTGATACAGAGACTTTATGGTTTATATATAAACCATGTGTTTTCCAGATTTGATTTATGTAATCATAGCAGTTTTGCACTGTTCAGCTGAAAAATTCTTCTTGTTGATCAAGGTCAGAAAAATCCAGGGATTCTGCCATTTATCTCAGCTGCTAGAGTACTGAAATATGACACCCAGGGCAATGTTAAGAGCTATGTAGGGGGATATCTCACTATGGCATACTTGCTGTGTAACAACTTTTTTTAAAAAAATCAGGAGCTTTTTCTGAAAAAAATCTGAAGAATATGTTGTATTATAACTTATAATACAAGTATTGAAAGAAGAATGCTGATGTTCAAAGTCTAAAAGTAAATGTTCTTTTTTCTTTTTCCCCACTCTGTCAGCCGACTAATGTACAACAGAAGGTTAATTAATGTTTTTTACTGGATAATAGTAATATTCACATTATGCAAGCGGTGAATTTTCTGTTTTGAATTAAAAGCAATGACATGAAAAAAATTACTGTCTTTCACTTTCAAGACTTGATAAAGGTTGAAGACCAAGGAACAGAGCAGGTTTTTTTACATGTGTGAGTTGTCTGGTATCCAGTAGGGAACATCTGTTTCAGCAAATTTGGTGTGTTGATTTTGTACAACTTCGCTTCACTGTGGTCTTTTCCTGAACGGATAAATGGTTAGCAAATGACATAAGAAAAAAATTGCAGGGGGAGGTAAAACCTTACTGCACCAACTGATATCCCGTTACACCAACTCATTAGATAGTTTCTGTTCCTGGAAAACATTCTTTGTGCCTTAGATCATCACAATTGCAACACGTGTTATTGCTACCTCCTGAAAATTTTTACCTTTGCCACCGAAGTCTTATGTAATTTTATCGTATTGCTGGCCTGTATTTTCTTTGTGCTATTTTCCTCATATGTGTGCATTATTTTGTTTCTGCTAAACAGATTCCAGTATTTCTTTGGTTCGTAGCAATAGCCTGAATCAAGCTGTGCTTTTTCACTTTTGGATGACAGGTGTGGTGGGTAAAGACTAGTCAAGAGCACATTTTCTGGCTTTGCCACTGGCTCTCTTGGTCTTGGCAAGTCAGTATCTTCACCATTCTTTTCCGCATGAGTAAAAGACGTTTCTAGGTAGCTTAAGAGCGTTGGTTTTGTTTTCTGGTTGGATTCTTTCGCACTGCTGTTGAAGACACAAAATGTTTAAGCAGTTTATTTCTAACCAACATTGGGAGGAAATTTCTCGTGACAGTATTTGAAGAGTTTTGAAAAGTAGAAAAATAGAAGAATTTTGCCCTTTCTGTATTTGTTATATTCTGTAAGGTGCTTTAAAAACTGTGACATGCTGTTCATTAAAAAGTGACATTTTCAATCTTATTACACAGTCTAAGTAAAAAGAAGTCCAAAAGCTAAGTTTAAAACATTTAGAATACAGTATTGCAGCAAATCTGTGAGAATATTAAAATTCAATAGCATGTACAAAAGTAACACTCCATCTATTCTTGTAGCTTTATTTGTATCAAAGTCAAAAATCTCCTTAAAAGTGTCTGATTAAGGAACAAATTTCAGCTACATGAAGCTGTGTTTCATTGTTTTTGGTTATGTGAAGTAGGAAGTCCTCCTTTTATTGCTTTAAGAAGTGTATGCAATTATCTGCCTTTAAGAATATCGTATACTATATAATTCAAGTTTGGGATCAACTGATCATAAAGGGGTTTAATTTTTTGAAGACATTTAAATAGGTTCAAATGCTCCCTGTAGTGTTTCTACTCTTATTATGTTAAATAATTAACTTCAGCATTAGTAGTGACATATTAATAACACAAGAGAATGAGATTGCAAATCTTGTGTTCTTTTTCTTCTGCTTAATGAGTCTGATTGCAAACAAAGCTTCCTTTCCAAAAGTAATTGTTATCCAGAGGCTTAATGTGCTTGATAAGGTCAAAGTATCCTTCCAAGTGGAAATGTTTGAGGGAAGAAACTCTGGTGAATCAAATGGCATCTATGAAGTGCACTGTGTGTGGTCAGGGCTGAATTTTTAAAAAGCTCAGCAGTTTGTGTTTCAATGTGCTGGTGATAATTTAAGATTCAGTGCTGTCATGCAAATACGTTGTCTCAGAGAATGCTCTTTGTGAAAATGAGTTATAGTTTGCGGTTGTAGGACCAGGGATCGGGTGCAGTTGATGGCCACACGGTTTATTAGCAATGCCATGGGTCCTGTGCAGATCACAGAATGTTTTGGGTTGGAAGGGACTTTTCAAGGTCATCTAGTTCAACCCTCCTGTGATGAGCATGGACATCATTCTATGAACTTTATTTTTTATTCAGTTTATTCATGTCATTGAGCACTGACTCTCAGATCAGAGCCAGAATCTGGCATGCCTAAGTCAAGGCTTTAGATGGAACATATATACAAAATCAAAGAGCTTGTTTATGAAATTCTCTAATGCCAGTTCTGTTCCTATGGAATGTTACTACATTATAGATCAGTGGTTCTCCTTGGAAGTTTGTGTGGGATTCCAAAGTTTTATTTTGAAGGGACTACTTGAAAGGACCTTGGAAGAGCCTGGAGAAATGTCTGCAAGTACCTTTGTTGGAAAGTACCTTTCTTCCTTTGCAACAACACCACCACCACTCAAAACTTCTTGTATCTTGCCTATTTCAGTTTTTCTTCCTGATTTAGTTATTCCTCCAACTTAAATATACTGCAGGTCATCATTAAGTAAGCCCTCTCAAAGCGCTAAATGTATGCACCAACTTCTTTTAAAGGCATTGTAATGTCTTTTAAAGACATTTACAAGTTTGAAAGCATGTCTTTAAACAGAGTTTTCTAGTGAAGTATGTTAAACCATCTTGTTTTCTACCAGCTGTACTACAGTCTTGGTATTTGATGCGTTCTTGCCTGATGTTTTAGTCTACAATTTTGACATGTTAATTTCCTTCTGTATTTTATTATAAAGGATTAAGCTTTTTCATATAAGCACAGATAACATGTTTTAGAAATAAAATTTGCCTGCAACTCATTCAAGGGAGGCATTTAAATGTGCAAACTTAGTTTTCTGCTTTTCTGTTTCCATACAGTTACAGACCTCTCATTGATAATTACCTTAAATATATTACACAGTACCTGTTTATATTCTTTTGCTACAGCTGGTGTGCCTTACTCACTCTGCCTTTACACTGTATTACCCTTTCTCTGGGATCACAGAATCACAGAATGGTAGGGGTTGGAAGGGACCTCTGTGGGTCATCTAGTTCAACCCCCCTGCTGAAGCAGGGTCACCTACAGCAGGCTGCACAGGACCTTGTCCAGGCGGGTCTTGAATATCTCCAGAGAAGG
>Ga0181612_128302_pt1 | contig 10260 bp, 11 predicted proteins | sample HoacroProtozoa21_FD_119630 | JGI IMG/M metagenome (GOLD analysis project Ga0181612, IMG submission 119630) | Hoatzin crop microbial communities from Cojedes, Venezuel. Combined Assembly of Gp0051906, Gp0051904, Gp0051908 | reverse complement strand
GACATAACTGTGTAACAATTTTGCATAAATTACTATGCTGTTACTCCTCACTTAATATGCTTTTAGAATCATTAACTATTTAACCAGCAATAACTTTCTTATGAAATCCAAATGAAATTTCATGAAGCACCATTTCAAAATTATTGTGGTACGTGCAGTGTTGCTATCACCAATCTACAAATTCAAGCCTACGTACTTTTCAGTAGTAAGCCATATAGAACTATGGACTTAAAATTAAACAAAAGCAAGTTGGTGCTTTTCAAAAAAATATTCCCTCCTTCTGTCAAATGAGTGATAAACAGATTTACAGACAGTGTCTATGAGGTTTCATTGACTTATATCAACTGGGTTATAAAGAAAAGTCATTTTCTCCTTGAAGAATCCCAGTACAATTGTTAAGACTCCACCAGTGCAATGGTTTCACTAGTTGGTGCCCTTACATGCAACCAGCGTACGAGGCAGACTCGGTGGCCGGACAGAGACCAGGAGCTGCAGTTCTCAGTGTAGGACTGGTTGGCGGTGAATGTTACTGGCAACAGACAGTGGTTCCCGGTGCTGAGTGTACAAGAAATGGTGGAAAGTGTCCAGACTCCTCCTTAACACTAAAATACAAAAGATGAGGCTGCTTAACTGCTGCAAAGACTTGTCAGTACCACACAAGTTGTTGTAAGATTTCCAGCTTCAGCAAAGTGCAGTCTAATCCTCTACAATTTCTTGCCTGAAAGTGGGATAATTTGAAGATCTCCATGAGATTTCAGAGCAAACATCTGGTTTGAAAACTTTTCCTTTTTTGTACTTTTTTTTCTTTAGTTAGGTCTTTCAGACTTCAGTTTGAAGATGACTCCTACTGCAGCCCTTCCCTGATGACAGATTATCTGCCTTTCATTCTTAAATCACAAATAATTTTTTATGTAACAGCAGGTAACTGATAAAAATAACATTAAAAAAGGACTCTGGGTATTTTTAGCTGATGGTTTGCCTTCACCTCTTATTTCTTCATAGCTCAAAGTTTGTGAGACGTGGATGTACTGAAAGATGCTGTAAACTATGTTTTAAAGCATAAGTGTTTTGGAAGAGATTTTTAAGCTATTATTATTAAACTCTTAAAACTAGCATAGTGTTAGAAGTCCACCCTCTCTCCATATTTTCCCTTTGCAAAATTTGAATTTGCCCATTTTTGAGGGTTTTCTGCTTGCAAGGCACGTGGATTAAGACCGCTCCACTTGTTTTAGGCCTGTGGATTGATGCTAGTGTCACGAATGTGCTTGGACTCAGCAGGAGTGTTCATTATTGCTAGAGGTGGGACTGTATGACGCAGGATGAAAAGAGTTTGCATAATACGAGTGGAAACAAAAATATGAAGTAATTGATTTTCATTTCTAGTCCTGAAGATATTCTTGTGATACTTTCCAGTCACATGGGCCCGAAGTAGCAGCAAAGTTGTAGCAGCAACTCCCAAGCCAGAAGACTTTAGCCTGTACCCTGTCCCCTCCTCTGTGAAGGAAGGAGCTATCCATGCCGGGTGAGAGCTGCCCTTCAGCAACAGGGTGGGAACCTTCTTCCTAGGCACTTCTTGGGTCATCTAATTTCGGCATTGCCCCTGCATAGCACAAAGAGGGGGAAAGACTGATCTGCTGAGCTGGGAATTGGTGTTTCAGGCTGAGATTTGTACCCAGTGCGAGTTTTGCTTGGAACCTAATGGGTAACAAGTCAGCATAAATGATCGTTAACTAATGCGGCATTATACCAAATGGACCCATTATGCTTCATTCTATTGCATGGAGTGCAAAATAAATTCTGGATGATGGGACATATTCTTAGGCAAAGAGGGAATTTCAGGGGAGAAAGAAGCCTGTGTTAGCTGTCGTTGTTTGTTTAACAGTACATCATAAAAAATTATTTTCCCAGGCTAAGTTATGGCATCATACACCATAAAAATACACAAGTTATGGATCTAATTGTCAAAACCAACATTATGCTAAGTAGTTATAGCTTCTCTTAATACACTTCTAAGTCTTGCAGTGGATTTCCCAAAGGCAAACATAACAGTAAGAGGGAGAGAATCAGATGGCAGGTCAGGAAGGTTTTATTCCGCATGGGCTAAGTTTGTGAGTTTTGTCCCAATGTCTGGATTGACAAGATGTCTGATGGCAGACAAGGAAATCTGGGGGGGACATGTTTTTTCTCCTAAGAAAGCAGGTGATGATGTTGGTCTTGTGTAAAGAGCGTTTGCAGGAAAGGACAGGACCAAGTGCCGCTCAGTAGGAATGGCAAGCTGTGAGATGGCATGCTATTCCCGTGTCTCGTTGTGCACCGGCCAGTACAAGAAATGACCAGCAAACCCAGCAAAGAGTCCGAGCAGCAATAACCTGGGACTCCAGCACAGGGTCTGTTCACAATTCCCTTAGGAAATCCATAGATTGCAATATCAACCTTTTTCACCTCTAATAGCAACAGACTCATGAGAAAGTAGAATTGTTGATTCCAGTGCATTACTCCAGTGTCAGAGAGAGACAGAAAAATCCTGGAGCCGTGAGTCACAACTTTTAAAAATATGCCTAACCAAAAGCATTAGGGAAGCAGTGCGTCAAAGTCTCTTTTGGTTATTTGCACCTCGGCTTACTGAAAACAAGCCTTTGTGTACCTAAAAGTCACCAGCATTTCCATGTCCCACACAATGGCGCTGAGGTGGAAGGGCCTGTCATTTAACTTTTGTCTTTGCAGTCAGAGTTGGTTCCTGGCACTCATGTGGCTGACTATTAATATCCATACGCCTGGTATAAGCACAGACATACAACAAATAGGTTTGTATTGCTAGTAATCTCTTGGTAAATACTGGATGTCTTTCCAAAGGTTAATTCTATTGCCTAAGAAAAAGCATTGTGTTGTAGTGCGGAGGTTGCTAGGTAAAAATATTCATCTTGCTGATGCCTGTGATTCTGCTGGCCTCTCTGATGGGGATATGGTTACCCAAAGGTGTGAGGTGTTGTGCAAGGCGCTGCACGCAGTCCAGGAGGCAAAACCTCAGGAGCCGCACTTCTGGCCCAGAGGGAGGAAGGCTGAGTGTCGGAGGCAGCAGGAGTTGAAGTCATGGCTTGGGGATGCTTCCTTCACGTTTCCTTTAGAAATGATAGGTCAGATCCTCCAGTTCTCTAAGTTCTGCTGCTTCTCCCCAGGATCAGCCCTTTGTGCCACAATATGTGAGCCTCTTCTGAGAACGCAGCCCATCAAAAGGAGAAGAGACACAACGGGGGAATAAGCAGACACTGCGTTTTCTAAATGAGGTTCCCTGTGTTCGCTCTCTGCCTCTGGGCAGGGTATATTAATCTCTCATGTTCATCAGGTGGCACATTAGCTGAAAGAAGCCCTGACAGCACAGCCTGGCAGGAGCACGCTGTACCCGAGTGGGCAGAAAGCTGCTGTTTGGGGAAGACAATTTTTTTTTTTAAGCTGTTCTTTCAATTTCACATGCAAACTATACCTGCTAGGAAGGAAACGAAATGGCCTGTTGAGAGGAGTGGAAAATGAGGGGCTATTTTAAATCGCATTTGAAAATGTGATTGTTCTGATAATTTTTTCTTAACCCTTGAGTCATAGGCAAGTACAGATATGCTGGAGTTTCTTCTGAGCCAGAAAATAGACTAAGATTGGTAATAGTCAAATAATTCTTTGTGCCTTAAATTAGTCTTGTTTCAAATTTCATTCTGCACAAAGTGAGGATCTTGCATTACTTTACCAGGAAAGTGCACCCTAACTCAGACTAGTCCTGGATAGCCACAGATTGTCCCCTCTGGCCTGTTTCTGTCTGAGCAGGGCAGGAGGGCACCTGAGGTTGCTGCATGGAAGTGCTGCTCTGCGTTCATCGCCCACCCTTGGCTGCTGCGGGGGCACAGAGAGGAAAACACTTTGTGCCCCTCTTGTTCCCAGGAGATGCAGATGGGGAGGTAGGGCTGCTGCCTGCAGCCGGAGGCTGTGCTGCCTTTAGAAATACTCCAGGGACTGGGTCTGTGTATAATTTAGTCTTATGCAGGGAAAAGAGTGTTTGTGTTCCTTGATTCTGTGCATCACACTTCAGCTGGGCAGCCTGGACCACAGCTTTGATTTGCTCTTTGCTTTTTCTGGGCAGTGAAAGAGAATTGACCTTCTGGTTTAGCCACCTTAGTGGTCGGCCTAAAATAGTACAAAAGCCTCTGCTCATGCCTTCCTTCTGCCTGGGTGCAAAGGAGAGAGGTAGAGCAGGAACCACTACTTAAGGTAGCGCTCAGAGATTTCCAATTCAGGAGTCAAATCACAGGTTTGCTGATCTGCTACCACGTCATGGCAACGTCCAGCACAAAAAAACCTCCCCAATGGCCTACACATCTTCAGCAAACATTTAAAAGACTGAAGGGGCCAAGGGTTCTGGTCAGACCTGAGCTGCAGCTTGAAAGCTTCACAATTTCTACAGAGCCTTTCAAAGCTCAATGAGAATCTAAAATTCAAAAGATTCAGTCACCGGAGGCTGACTAGAATAATAAGCCCTAAAGGATATTCAGTAACAGGCATACCTCCAGGCACTGGATTTTTAATAATTTCTCATGATGTTTGACAGCTGCAGCAGCACACATCTTCCTGCACTGTTCATGGGTGGGAGGGGTCTTGCCTGGACAGCTTTTCAGACTGCCTAGGAGCGTATTGGAAAGCAGTGCTGGAGGAGATGCTCTAGCAAGGAGAGCACCATGCTGCAAGCACTCTGTTTCTGTAACAGGGGGAAAACAGGTTCAACTCACTGTTTCAAGCTTCTGTGTCACCAAGTAACTCAGGTCCCTTATTTATTATTTGTATTACAGTAGCACCTAGAGGCCCCAAGTTGCTAGGGTTTGTAGAGCACTTCGTAGGAGATGGCTACTGCTCCTATGCCATTATAAGATCACAAAAAAGATGGGAAAAGAAGGAAGAAAAGTGACCTGACTGAGGTGCTACAGAGGCCAGTAGCAGAACGGAAAGTGAAGTGTGCTCTCAGGGGACATTTGTGTTGTCAAGCACTGGGGTCACAACATTTCAAGAAGCTACAGTGCCTTCAGATCAGCTATAAGAAATCACTATATGCTCACTTCTAGCCCTTCTTCAGCAGTGGTGTAAGCTAAACCATTTTATTTCACATTGCAATGGTTTAAGTCTGTTGTGACCTGGCTGAGGGCTGGTGGCACCTTCAGATGTGCTCGCTTGACCATATGTGATCAGGTCTGTGATCCATCAGGATCACTCTCGAGTCTGAGCCCAATTCAGTGGCTGCACTTCAAAATTTACTTGTAATTGTAGTTTGGAGAGTGGCTTGTTCATTTCTGCCTTGACTACAGGATAGCCAACTCTTCAGTTTTAACTTGCTGGAACCCTGCCAGTTTCTTTGGTCAGAAAAAGACGCATTTATTGAACACAATGTAGAAGAACCACTTCAGATGTAACACCCCTCTGCGAAGTATGTACCTATGCGCTTCCTGGTAACACGGACCAAAACAGCTTGCTGCTTCTCCTGTCAGGTGCAAAACTGGCATTGACCCTCTTGGGAGGTGGAGTGGGACTTAAATGTATATTTTGATGCATTTGCTACAACTCTTCTGAAATTCTACTGGCATTTGTAGTAATAATAGGTCTCTTTCTGATGAAACATGTTTGATGTTTTAAAACTGCAATCTCTGCCTTTCAAAAGCAACACTAAAAAAATACGCAGTTTCTTTTTCTTACCTGAAGTTTCAGCACCTTTATTGGAAATATGAGCTGTAATTTCACCGATTTCCTTCTTTAAAATATGTTTTAAAGAGAAATCAGGCCTCAGCACATTCTGTAGTTTTTCAAAAGAGTGCAGAACTGGAAGTACTACAACTTGAATGTTATCTAAAAACCTGACAAGAATAGGAGTAATAGGTGCAAAGTCTCTCTGTTTAGCTTCAGCTACCACCGGTGCTGAATTTATCCTTGCAGCATCCTTATGCAATGCAGATAAAGACCCTCACTGTGACTTGGTAATTTGAGCGCATGTTCATGCCCGTGGTTGCACCAAGGTCCTGCACAGAGCTGGAGGCACCATGACATTTCTGGATGAGACCTGCAAAAGGTATTGGCTGGTCAAACGTTTTTTTCCCTATCTTTCCCCATCACTTTGTGTTGATCTTGTTCAGGACAAGTTCATTAAAGGCATCCTTACAGTGATTAGCTCTCTGTTCTCTACCTGTTTCACCCTTGTCTGCTTTCCTGATCCTGACTAATGCAAAGCCAGCAGTGACGAGGAGAAGCCCTAATAACTGTACCATCCCCTTGAGTGCGGTGTGATGCTCCTGCTGCTGTTAAAGACAGCCACTCTCCAAGCCCCTCGCCCCCTGTCACCTGACAGCCATTTTAGTGAAGTCCTGTGCTTTTTTACCCTCTTATAGGTGTTGTCAGTGTGGAGTTGCTCTGTGAGGATCCTTTTCTTCGTTGTTAGAAGTGGCAGCAGGAGAAAAAGGATGTTTTATTCCAGGCTAATTCGTAGACCTTTCAAACGAAGGTGGATGCTGGGCATCCTGGAGCTATTGGCTGTGCTGTAGCTTTGCTCAGATAACTGAGCTGGAATCTCCTCGGAGATCAGAGACCTTTCTGCTAAGGTAGGGTTCTGGAACACTTGCATAGTTGTCCAAACCAGCCACAGTCAATGCAAGCACATTCGGAGGAAATGCAGAAACATTCAGGTTCAGTTTTACAAGGAGCAGCAGCTGACCCTCCTCTTTCATATTTTCTCTTAAAGCAAGAAGTTCTGCGTACTTTAACCATTTAACCATCTTGTTGCAACCCAGATTAGAGAGATTTGAAAGGATCAACCCCAACATTAGCCCATTTTTAATTAGCCTCGTTTCCATAGTGACTTTGGGGGGGATATTAGCATCAGCATGGCAAAGTGGAACTGTACAACTTCATTTGCATCTGGGGGAATGTAAAAAGTGAATCCTGCATTGAATCATGTTTGCAGGACTGACGTTCAAATCACAGTCATTGTATGCTCAGGAAAATGACTGTCATTCCTCACACAGTGTTTCACTTTAAGAGGAAGACAGGGGGGTTGTTGCAGAGAAAGAAAAAGGAAAGAGGAAAAAACAACCTTTCTGAGGCATTAAGATGAACATTAAAATGCAAAGGAGCTAAAGACATTCAGATACTTTATTTAAACTAGAAAAAAAGAACAGAGAAGTAACTGACCCTGAAGCAGTCAGTAGTGGATGTGGGCTCTGTCTCCTTTTTTTTCTTATATACTGAAAATCTGGGATATTCCCAAGGACTTTCTTATGAAGAACATGGAAAGGTGCAGAAAGTGGCTTCCATCCTTTATTGACTTTTCCTTTTTACTACGAGGAGTTGAAATGTGTGTGTTTTTGATCCTGAACGTTGTCATGGTTACAGGGCTACTTGGATGCTGCTTTTTGCACCCCGCGAACGCTGCTGTGCTCAGTGTGTGGTGGAGCGGCTGCCCACAGGTGCAGTTCGAGGCTGGGTATGATGGGGATCAGCCCGACCACCCAGCCCACCTTGGGCTGGCAACAGCGAAACCCGGAGCAGGGATTCCTAGGGATGGATTTTGTTCCCGGGAGGAGGGATGGAAATTATGTGATCACACTCCTACCACTCTTAAAAATTCCTACTAGCTAATGCTAGGGAAATATCTACTCACTCCCCAAGTATATCTAGCCTTTCATATTATTGCTTAAACTACTTTTTTACCTGGTGATTTGAAAAAAGGCCTTGTTCTTGTGGATTCTGGGACTGAGGGCTTTTTTTCAGCATAGACTTTATTTTAAGCCATAGTCCAGAACATTGTATAAAGCAAAGCTGTATGAAGGTGAAAATGCTGGTGCTGATTTCCACAATGTCGGGTCTGTTTGTGCATCTCGTAGGGAATCCCATGCCTGCCTGCAAGATCGAGAGGTAGATGTACCATAGAAGCTATTGACTTTTTGCTGAAAAATGATGAATGAAATATTTTCAGCTGAATACCCCCCCAGCCCTACGTCTTTTTTTCAGGTTTTTAGCCAGAGGGTTTTCAGATTTCCAAACCCATACAAAGGAAGCACTAGGAAGAAAATTATTTTCTATCAAACGCAGACAGGCAGAAAACACCAATTTTCTGTGAGGATCTTTCAATGAAAGGTTGCAATTTTCTGTCAAAGGCATCTTTATTCTTTTACCAACTACATAAAAATGTCATGTATTAGGTCTTGCAGTACTTTCCCCCACACACAGAGTGCAAATGGAGACTCATAGGATATTAAACTTTTTGCTCATTTTAAACCCACTTTGGGGTGGAATAAGGATCCATGTGAGCAAAAGACAGCATTGCAGGTTGGAAACAAGCAGCTTTGTGCTTTTTCACACTAAGCTGACGGATGGCCGTGTGCAGATGACTGTCTGAAATGCCTGCTCTCTTTTTGCTCTGTGTAGACTGTCAAGTTATTTGGATGCGGGTGTCTGTACCGAACCCAGGACACAGTATGGTCTGCAGACATGCTTTATGTTCAGGATAATCTGGGGGGGGGAGGGGGGAAGCACAGACAAACAGGAGGAAAAAATAAATGAATGAACAAAACAGTATTTTCTGGAAGTTGCTAAAGTTTGAAGCAGTGAAGTCAGTGAATACATGCTAATACACAAGTACCGTCTCTCAACTCACCACTTGAAGTAGGAAAACCGTGGGTGGAAGTAGATGAGAACAAGTGGGGTGCCCTGTTTTGATGGACAGGCTTAAGTATGACTGTAAGATCAACAGACAGCAGCAGTGCCATAGCTCAGCCTCCCACTCCTAACTCACCTTGCCTAAGGTTATAGGCTCTCTGAGTGCCTAGTAATTAACTGTTGCCCAGGTACAAATGGGCCCGATTCCCTCATCACCTACACTGCTTTGATGTTGAAGGAGACTGGAGTCTAAATTGGGGACAGCTATTTGTCACTTAGATGAAAAATCCAAATCTGATTATGGTTAAAATAGCAGAAGTCCTGAATTCCCATGAAAAATGCTTTGTGGGGCAATGAAAATGGTTTTGCCCTAACTGATAACCTTTTAGTGACTCCACTTGTAGCAGCAGGTGAAAGGATGAGCATTGTTTGCTGTGAGAGAGATCTTTGCACTCTGGCTCTTCCCATCGCAGCTGCAGCCCTAGCTGAGAAGAGTCAGAGGGAGGAAGGGCGCGAGTGGTTTTCTTCACCCCCATGTGCTAGGGGGCCTTTGTGGTGGCAGCAGGTTGGCATGCGGCCAAGGATGTCAGGGCTCCATTTCCATCACTGCCGCTACCATGGCTTTGTGGCACAGCTTGATCTTGGGCCAACCGCACCTCTCCTAGAGCTGTCTTCGTACACCTCCCTGGTGAAAGGTGTTTTGCTGAAAAGGGTTGTTATCGGCACCGGGCTCAGTCAAGAGGGCAAGGGGATGTGAGTGATAAATTGCCTTTACAGATAATTGAAAGCATGTCAGAAATAGAAGCGGTATTTAAATTGAGAGTTTTTGTGATTCTCCTCTACCTGGTGAGCCTGGGAGTTACGGGAGGCTGTCGCATGGTGGAGAATTAACAATTCTGATGAGAGATGCTGCCAATTTGAATTGCTTATTTGGACACCAGGGTAGGAGGGGTGTCCATTAGCCTGTCTCAGGGATTTCCTATGTCTGCTCCTGGGTTGTCATTAAAGGAACAAAGCAACTGAAGGAATGTGTTCAGAGTGCAAATACTGGTGTACACCACCCAGAAGACCTATTTTTTTTTTCTTGAGCTGATCTTATTATTGGGAAGTGCTAAGAGACTAGCTTATGCTGCTCTGTGCATGTGGCTGCTGGTGAGCCAGTAATGAGGACACCAGCAACTGTAAGCCACTTTCTTGGAAGGCTGTAGCTTGTGTGAAAACCAGAAATCACCTGCTTTGTGATCACAGGGTGCATGCTCTTCTCCTTGCTGCTTGCAAATAAGCTGTCACAGTGGGGAAAAAAGTTTAAAATAGAAGTTGGGCCCTGTACTGCAAAGTATCAGCCTTGGAGACCTCTTGGGACTCCCCCTTCTAACAGCCATCTTTTACAGTTACTGTAGAGGCCTTGTTGGAGGTAAGAAGTTGTACTCCAACTGCTCGAGTCATAGAGGCGTGTCCCCTTGCCTGCCTCCAGGCCAAGCCAAGCCAGGGGAGCTCCTGCCTGGGTTTCCCACCTCTCCCAGGGCAGAAGTCATTGTTTGCCTCCGTTTCCCTAACTGTGACACTCCTACCTGGTAGCCTGTG
>Ga0181612_119642_pt1 | contig 10260 bp, 7 predicted proteins | sample HoacroProtozoa21_FD_119630 | JGI IMG/M metagenome (GOLD analysis project Ga0181612, IMG submission 119630) | Hoatzin crop microbial communities from Cojedes, Venezuel. Combined Assembly of Gp0051906, Gp0051904, Gp0051908 | reverse complement strand
TGTAGTATACACCCACCGTAATGTCACCCATGTGAGCCTGTCCCTTAATTCTAACCCACAAGCTCTCAACTTGTGCCTCATTTGCCCCGGGCCAAGCTCAATGCATTCCAGTTGCTCCCTCACATATAGAGCAACTCCCCCACCTCTCCTTGTTGGTCTGTCTTTCCTAAAGAGTCTGTAGCCATCTATGACAGCATGCCAGTCATGCGAGTTGTCCTACCACATTTCTGTGATCACAAAGTACAAAAAAGCACAGATACAGGAAATCATTTAAAAGAGCTAAAACACACCAGAATTTTTGCATGTTTTGTAGCTGAGTTGCAGAACTCTCTCTAACAGTTGATTTTCCTTTCTAATAACTCCTAAGGAGTACATGCTAGGGCTAGAGGAGGATTCAGGATTGGTTCATGTGAAAGTCATAACACTTCATAGTATTGTTAAGTCTGGGAAAAGAAAAAGAAAAAAAATAAAAAAGAAAAAAGAAGAGTTGCAAGAAAACCCTGAGAGGACTGTGCTCTGTGTTCCTCTTGTATGCAAGCCTTAAACTAAAGTTCACCTGTTGCTTTGCCTGTCTGGAGAAAGTAGAAATAAAAAGTCAGTCTGACATGTTACACAGTAATTTAACACTTTCCAGGAATGCAGCTGCTCGAGGTCTGGAGTCAGGCACATATTTTTAAAGGCCAGTTAGGATGTTACTAAAGCAACGGCTGGACTTGGTGTTGAGGACTGCCCATAAAAACAAGGCTTAGACCTTCTTGATAATGATGCAGGGAAAACACCCCTCACCACGGCTGGTCTCAGGAGATTCATTTAATGCCACAACCCATGTCTAACAGGCAAAACAGACTCTGGGCTTTACATGCTGGAGAGATCCCATCTGGCCAGTCAGATAATAAATTCACACCATGTTGTTTATATGCACCGAGTTACATCCTGATGTCCAGGCATCAGTGTTCGCATGAAGACCAGCCCCTTGCAGCTCCTTCACCCAGGGCACTCCTGAGATGGTGACAACCTTCTGTACTGTTAAACCCGCTGGCGTTGAGTAGAGACACTGAACTCCGGACCCTGTATCACTGCAGTCCTCATACTGCGGATTACTTCCAGCTTCCAGTTGTTCTGTGCTGTTGATGTTACTGTTAGAGAAAGAAAATTGTTTCTCTTTTGGTTTCAGTGCAACTGTAGCAAGTATTAGTTTCAAGTGAGTTACCTGAGTAAAAATAAGGGTTGACTAGGACCCATTTTTTCCTACTATTCATTTTCCAACCAGCCAGCCCCTACCTTTCTGGTGTTTTAAAAATATGTTCCAGATATGATTAAAGGCTTCTTTGTTTTGCCTTTCAATTATGTCTCTGCAAGACTGTAAATGCTTTTATATGAGAATTGTAAAGCACTGAGCATGCATCTGTTTTTAAGCTTGGGAACTATTACAGTCATTAGCTGCTTCTATAATTTGCCCTTTTTATACTAATACTTTCTCAGCTTGAAGGGCATATTGCTTTTGTATTTTTTCTTTGCGCTTCCATCTCTCATTTACCCAGAGTGGCACAGCAGGTTCGCTAAATTAAGGATTAGGTAGACAATGGCTGGGATACTTCTCCCATCTCTATTTTCTGTAAATTTTCACAGATACAAATGAAATCTTTAAGTTCACAGAATGTGTAAAGCATACTGAATAAAAAAAAAATAGATAACAGTTGAAGTTATGTATCTGTTTATGGCGTATATAATATATAGGTTTTTTTTCTTTTTTCTTTTCTGCTTTTTAGTGGGATGAGCCTGGTTTACTGCAAATTCAGCTCCCACAAGCAGATAAAGCAGCGATTGGTATCGGCCTGTGGGCAGATTACAAACTTCCAAGCATAACTTTTTATATATATGTAAACCCTGTTTCTGAACCGAAGGTGGCCAGAACAGCACACTGGCAGTCTTCACAAAACGGCTTCTCCTCAGCAGTACTCAGACCGTCAAATCTGTTCTGCGACGTGAACACACCTGACGCAGAGGAAAGCTGAATTTATTTCTTTCTTCTTCCAACACACCCTTCTAAGTCAGGACGTCACTGAACAACGTAAGGCCTTCTCCAGTGAAAACAATGTGCTATACGTCTGAGGTAAAAAATGGCGGAGCTCTGCCCCTGATGACACCACCTATCCTCCTGCCCCCGAAGCCCCACCCCTCTTGCGGTCATGTGGTTGCCTTGCCCCTCCCCTTTCCATCCTGTCGCTCTGTACAGTGCCCTCCCCCGACAGGAGCACAGACCGCTCTGTGATTGGCTGGCGTTGGCACCCACCGCTGTCCATTCGGTCAGGCGCACATCACCACAGGAAGGCCCTCCCCACTGCACTCAACGGGGCCGCCATTTTGTGTTGCCCACCATTTCATGGCGGGCAGATGCCAGCTCATAAACCACCGTAACCAACACATTTTCATACTGTTCCATGACTGCCTGAGGGCTGTTTCCTAGCACCATTTCACTCCGTGTGCTCAAAAGCAGCCCAGTGATTGCCTGCCGGCACCAGCCACGCCTTCCAGCTGACCCAGCAGTGGATCAGCCCTGGAAGCCGCTGCCCACCACGTACATGGAGGCCGCTATCTTCGATATCACGCTCCACAAGTTTCAATGTTGCCCTACGACTGGCTGACTGCCACTTCTTTTTGAAACTGTCATACCCGCATGATCTCAGAACAGCCTCCGATTAGCCGCTCCCTTCCTTTTGACCAGGAAGTGCTCACACATCATAATATACACACTATATATATGTATGCGTGTATTATTAGCTACTGATACAGACACACATGATATGTATTTACATATGTTATGTCATAGAAATATATAGATATATAAAGGGATATAAATTAATTATATAGATCCAAAAAAGTGTAAGCATACTGTATATACAACAGTCTTTAATACTAGTGAATAATTAAATTTTAATAGGAAACAATTTAAAAAAAGTAAAAGGCTGTTTTGGAGCCCCACACTTTACAAGGCTGCTGGACAAGCAGTGTTTGGGGTGGGGGACGTTCAAGAGGGAGGGGTGGCGCACCAAAGGGGTGGGGGACAGGAATGAGCCAAAACATGGCCCAAGGCTGTGGACACATCCCTGGAGGCCACCAAGGGCCCCTGGGGAAAGATGCATCCTGTGAGCCACACTGAGAGGCCCCACACACCAGAGCCCGAGCCCAACAGGATGACACAGCAGTGTTATGACGGCAGCCTCTGGGCTTTGCTGAGGGCTGCACGGGAGCTCCCATTGCTCTCTGCCGTGGAGCAGCTTACACCTAAGCAGTAAGACCTATATAGGGTACAGGCTTGTGCCAGGTGTGTTTCCTCATCCTTAGGCTGATAACCTTACAGAAAGCTTTAAAATTCTTCATCTGACTGACTGAGGAGGGAGAAGAGAGCAGTATGCCCTGGTCTGTTCCATTTTCTGCCCAGTTCTGCAACAGTGAAAGGAGGAAGAGCTGCAGAAGGGGCAGCACTGTTTGAGGAAAAAGCGAAAAAGGCTGGAGAAGCCTGATCAGCAATCAACATCCCCCAATACTTTGTTAATAAAGTTCCTCAGTGCATAAGTTACATCGATTGTCCAGAGTTTCATTTCTTACAGAAGCATGGTAGCAGTCTGTCAGTAAACACGTCTGTGCCACCACTTCAGTTAAAAGCTATTTACTATGCCCCTGGTGGGGTAGGAAGCTTTGGCAGTGGAAATCCCCTTTCTGAAGCCACTGAAAGGTGAATTGCTGATCTGAACACAAGCCAACTTTTAACCTGACTTGCAAACCAAGATGCTTGCAGGTTACAGAAGGTAGCAAGAAAGAGCTTTGAAAGCAACATGGACTACAGCTGAATAAAAGATTGAATTATTCTTCTCAGTAAATATTGATATTCTTGCTGTATTCAGAACAATTGAAACTATTTGTTTAAGTACTATGATTCTTTTGCTTCCTTTTTTTTTACATTCTAATGGTCATATAAAAATGTTAATTTTTACCAGGTTAAAAATTATCAGTGAATATGTTTTCCTTGCCAAAAAGTGGAAAAATAAGATTTCTTTAAAATTTTTTTGTCCTGGAACATTTATGATTAAACCTGTACCTAATTATGACTTTGCGATGCTACTGAAATCAGTTATGAGAGGCCCTAGTTCCTCAGATGTGTACGTATTATTCTCTACCATCATACTGTTGTCTTGAGAACATCATACATGAAGAAGTCTCTAGGCTGTTAAACAGTTTGAACTTCCTGTGTGATATTTCGGTTGCTATGAAGTTTACCCTTAAGCGGTTTTTCCTTTCTTAGAATTTTGTGTCTTAAGTGTCTTGTCTGCCTGATTCTTGCACAGCTCAGTTTTCCATTGAACACCCTGACTTTCTTCTAACAGTGATCTGTGGAACTGAACTTACTAACAATCTGGCATTGATCACTGGGCTGCTACTCTCAGGAGGGAGTCAGCTGCTGCTCCCAGTTATAAATGCTGAATAAAGAACCTAGATCAAGGTCTTTGCCTGATGTCAGCTGACATCTATATTATAACCAATAAAGGTCTGATTAGCCAGGAGGAAGCCCTTGATGAATGTGTAGCAGGACAGTCAATGAAAGAATATTACAACAACTCACAGAAAGTGTATTTAGAACATTATTTAAAAGCAAAAGAAAATCTTTTTTTCCTTTACTCAACAGATTTCTTTCTGTCTGTCCTATCAATGACAAGTCTCTCTTCTCCTTTCCTGCAAACTTTTTTCCAGTTTGTCCTGGATAACAAAAGATTATGTAAGGGGAATAACGGAGAATAAGAAAGTGGAAAGGTACACCACAAAGCTCAGCAGAATCCAGTAAAATAGAGATAGAGAACATGAAGTTTGGATACGATTAGAATTTGTAGGTGAAATGATTACACAGAAGGAAATGTACCGCAACATTCATTTCTGATTCTGAGCCAGCAAAGTACAGAGTTTACAGTCCTACTATGTTGCCAAAATACTGAGGGGCAACATCAGAAGCTTGGGAGACTTCTGAGAAGAAAACTTGTGAATCATAAAAGTTAGCTGTCATTTTTTTCTCAGCAGATACCAAAGAGCCTATGATGTATCAGACAATAGAAATCCTGGAATCTTTTAGGGCTGCGGGAAATTGTAAAGAAAATGAATATGTTAATACGAATGGAAAGTGAATGTAAATACCCAGGTACAAAATGCCAGCAGGGCATAAAAATGGCTTGTGCTGCTGAGACCTGCAGTAGCAGATCATCAAGATCCTAGCATCCATCTACCTGCGATTTCTCAGGACAACCAGATCTGAAACAGAGACGGTGGCTAAATCCTGATGACTCACAGACTCACAGAAGCAGGACAGAAAAGGGAGATTAATTCCACCTGAAGGGTGTAACGAGATTAATCCAGAACCAGCACACTCCTCTGTGGATTCTTACTCCTAAGTAAGACCCCAGGTAGTGTGGGGAGAGGCTCAGACACTGATGCTCCTCAACCTCCATGTTACTGTGAGCAGCCCTGGACAGGCCACCTGGGTGCAGGTGTCCTACTCAGCAGGCTGCCTGCATGCATCCTGCTGCTGTGGGTGCCAGAGCGTGAGTGTGAGAGACCGAAAGCACTCGTGTTTTAACCAAATCCATCCTTCCTTTTTATGCCGTGTTGCACTGAGCTACTTGTTGCCACAGTGTTGCAACATCATTTCCTGCAGGACAAATTGGCTGTCCTGTTTTCAGGAGTTTCTGAAAGGCAAAACCAGCAGCTCTAGTTCCTAAATTGTTATGGAAGAAATAACAGGAAAAAAGCTAACCTCTTTGCATGAACTGGAATGAAAGTTTAACATGAGTCAGGTGGTTTTGCAAGTATTCACTGTGCTGCTGGTGCAGCATGTGTCCCTGCAGTGTGATCACTGTGGACTGACCAGCAGCTCAGCTTTAACAGCCATTTTCTGTTTCCTAAAAGAAACCAGCACACTATTCATACAGCTCAGCATGCTTCAAATTCAGACTGTTTAAGTGTGTCTCACCATGAATAAACAGTGATTTATACATGGAAAAAGGAATTTAGTAATTGCAATGGGCATGCCTGGGTGTCCTCTGACCAATAAACAAATGGTGCACATGACAGAAGCTGTCTGTGATGGGTGCCACCATAAGAAACAGCATTTCTTTTATCTCTTTCACCTTAAATATTAAAAGAAAACCTGATGCCTTTAAAATACTGAAGTTCAGCAAAACCAGACCAAGTTCCATGCAAGAAGTAGTACTACTTATAAACACTTTGGAGTAAATCAACATTCTTTCCAAAACGTGCATTTCAATGAAAGGCTTTTGTCACTAAAAGGTTACAAAAAGCCCCTCAAAATCTTCAAACTAGCTGTCCACAGATGCCAGGCATGAGAAGTGGGCTTCACAGCTTGCATAAAAGGAAAGAGTTCAAGACTTTGCCAGAGCCAGGAATCTCAAAACTGTCTTTCTTAGACCACGTAAAAAGGCTGAGGGTTGTAGCTTCGGCAAGGAAGCTTTTTTCCTCTAAGCGGCAAACTTTCCTTCTGCCCCTGCCACCAACTGGCTCTGTGACTTGGGGGAACTCACTGAACCTTTTGGTACCACAGTCAGCTTCACTGCAAAATAAAGGCACTTAGAGCACTGCCTTCCTTAGGGTTGTGAGGCTTAATTTATTAAGGTCTGTAAATAAGCCTCAGCTCAACAGAGAGAAGGTTTGCTAATTATGATCTATGTTTGTTGACTAGTGATTTATGTATTTGTTTGGGGACATTGTCAGTTTTCTAATTTGAATGTGGAAAGGGTAGAGAAAATATGATCTTCCCCTCAGACGGGATTCCAAGACTCTTCTTCCTAGGTCCCGCAGTACTTGGGTGGGCCTAGGAGAGTGTGACACAGTTGCCCAGCCTCATGCTACAATAAGGCTTCCACAAGAAGGGGACCACCTTGCATTTTCTCCTCCAGAGAGCTAAGATAAATGCGGAGGGTCCTGAAGAACTCCACAAGCAAAGGGGTGACTGAGGAGAGCACGATAACATGCATTACTTTTTCCAGCTGAATACCACAGGCATCATTCAACACTGCTTTTCAGTTGTGTGCCATCATTTAATTCTGAGCGTAGACAAATTTTCTACACATCAAAATAGATGCAGCACATACCTGCTTTGCACATGTAGGTAGAAATGACTGGTAGGTGCAAGCCAGAGGAGAACAGTTCTCTCTCAGAGAATATCTCTGTATGAAATGGACAAAAGGTTACACAGTCAGTAAGAGAAATACAAAATTGCACTTTCCATAATAAATAAGTGGTTTCCTAACATACCATGCACAGCTGGAGCTGTGGTAGCATAGTCATCAGCAATCTATCAGTGGGCCTGTCTCCAGGGGTTAGTATTTTTCTCAAATCTCAGGCCACAGCAGTGGGAATTATTAGGAGTCATTTGCCACGCTCTCAGCCCGTTCACTGGTGCCTTCTGAAACGTTCACTGCAACCTCTGTCAGCCCTCCTACTCTACTTCGTAAGCATCATCCGGACCTGCTGAGAAATCATTTAGGGAATTGTTATGTTGTGTTCTTGTAGGAATAAAAAAATAAATGCAACTACCTGGAAAAAAGACCCTAAGTAGGATGAAGAATGAGTGTCACAAAATAAGTGGTACATAATAGATCAGCTTTTAAATCCTAATTTCCAGTATTCACTGGTGCCATTAGCTGTAGTAGGTATTAAAATTGCAGAGTGCTTCTGCACACAGAACTTGCCTCCAACCTTTTTGATGTTGCATAGCTTTCCTTTTATTTATGTTTTTCTCCACTACCCCTTTTATTCCTTTGCTTTTAGAAAATGTGTGTCTACACCTCATTAAATGTCCCAGGCCTTCGCAGCTCTCAAGATTGGTTTATATCTGGTTTATAAGTGAATGAGGTCTGTCCTCTCTTTCTGAGATTTTTTGAACTGTGTAAAATTGAACACATCTTGTGTTCCTGACTGCAGTATAGGAGTAGGCATAACTTCTTTAAAGAAAAACAAAACGTTCGTTAGCCAGCCACTCAGGCTGTGAACAAAGGCACTCCTTTGACCAGCATTGTCTTCTCCTGTCCTTTCAGTAGCACTGCCTTGTATGATGGAGACTGGCAAGTCTGGGAGATAATTACCAAAAGAGGTGAAATATTTTTTTTTTCCCAGTGAATAGGAAATTGAATAAAGAAAATTTTGTCATCTTGAAACAATTTGTGAATTCTGCTCATATTCACCATATGAGATTTTCCAGCAGGGCAAAAGAGGCAGAAAGAAACAGCTTTGTCATTCTTCATACCCTGCATGCTTGCACTGCATCTGATGCAACTAGCACTCCTGATGGGTGCTTTCCTGCTACGAAGAGATCGCTCCCTCCCAGCAGAACGTCTTGCAAGCCTTCTCTGTGGCTGCTAGGAAGATCTGCACTTTGCTGAGCCTTTGGGCTGTCAGTCGTTCAACAAGATGAGTCTTTTTGCTGAACTTTATAATTGCAAACAAGGAAGAACCAGTGGAGGATGTGAGGGTCAGGGGCAGCCTTGGCTGCAGTGACCATGAAATGATGGAGTTCAGGATCCTGAGAGAAGGGAACAAGGCAAACAGCAGGATCACAGCCCCGGACTTCAGGAGAGTAGACTCTGGCCAGTTCATGTATCTGCTTGGAGGGATTCCATGCGATACTGTCTGGGAGACGAGTGGGGTCCAATAGAATGGGTTGATTTTCAAGGATCCCTTCTTCCAAACTCAAGAATGGTCCATTCACTACATGCAAGAAATCCTGCTAAGGTGGTAGAAGGACCTGCATGGATGAACAAGGAGCTCCTGACTAAACTCAAACATTTCAAAAAAAGAAAGTGTAAAGGAAGTGAAAGCAGGTGCAGGTGACCCAGGAAAAAATACAGAGACACTGTCCAAGTGTTCTGGGATGGGATTAGGAAAGCCAAAGCCCACCTGGAGCTGAATCTGGTGCGAGCTGTGAAAGAAATTAGAGATGTCTACAGCAGTGAAAGAAAGACCAGGGAAAAGTGAGCCTGACGCTGAATCGGACAGGGGACCTAGCGACAGGGGACATGGAAAAGGATAAGATATTCAAGCTTACACACACCTATCCAACAGCCTGCTAATCTATGTTCATTAACCATCAAAACTGCATTTAATGAGCTGGGCTTGTATCTAGACCTCTGTATTTCACCTTGAGAGAAAAAGACTGTTCTGCTTGGTGTATTTGTTGACTGTTTGGAATCAGAAAATGCAAGAAATCTCTGAAGACATCTTGGTCAAGAGATTCAAACCCGTATTTACCCCATATGAGAGTCTCAGATTCAAGTTTCAAGCTATGTCACAAAACAATACTTCACTGAATCAAACTAAGCTCTGTGATGCATGTTATGTGTTTCATACCCAATAACATCCTTATCCTGAAATTTGACGAGGCATGGTATGCTCCAGTTCCTGCCTAGCACTCCTGTGATTTCAGTGGGACTGTAAGCCAATGCAAGCCATCAGGCTGAAAGGTACTCTCAATAGTTATCCAGGTGTCAGGAGTCATCCAAGTGTCCACTGACTCAGAAACACTCAGGAGGTCCCAGTCTCCCCACAGTTTGCAACCATGCGAATAGGTAGCCGGGTGGAAGCCTGGCTATAAATAATTTGGGGGCACCTCTGACTTGATCACTATTGTAGTGGACATGCTCACCAGAGAAGGTCAAAATATCAGCAGCAGAAGAAGGGATAGAAGTACTTGATCAACAAGATGAAGGGCAAAGAAATCCAGAGCCAGGGCTAAATGAAATGTGTTTTGCTTTAATTTTTGGTTCTGTTTTGGTTTGCATTTTTGAAGTTAGGCTAATCTCATTATTTCTTGTAAAGACAGCATTAATGAACACAGCATTGGCAGGCAGCCCATGGCCTGGAATGGAGACTTCACACTGGGAGGCAGATTGGGTTAGGGTCCCTTAATTTTGTTCATGCTGTTCTTATTGACAGATCTTTCTACAAGGCTTCCACTTCTTTCTCTACATGCTTTAACGGATAAACAAGGAAATGGAGAGTAGGTAGCATTCTCTGCCTGGAGTCTGAGTAACCTTAGAGGGCTCTAGAGATAATTTAAATATTTGGTGGCTTCCAATATGACTATACATCTTAATAAACTGGCACTAGGCAACAAGCTCAAGTACTAAATGCATAGTCAGCAACATTGTAATTTTGAGGGCATTCTCAAATTCTTTTTTGGTGTCATTCAATTAGCCTTCT
>Ga0181612_178385_pt1 | contig 10261 bp, 8 predicted proteins | sample HoacroProtozoa21_FD_119630 | JGI IMG/M metagenome (GOLD analysis project Ga0181612, IMG submission 119630) | Hoatzin crop microbial communities from Cojedes, Venezuel. Combined Assembly of Gp0051906, Gp0051904, Gp0051908 | reverse complement strand
TCCCTCAGCTGCTTGTTGTGCTCTAGACCCTTCACTGGCCTCGTTGCCCTTCGCTGATCCAGGAGATGGAGAGTTCTGCTGCAGCAGCGCACCCAGGGTGAGCTCCGTGCGCGATTAGCGATGCTGCTTGAGCTTGTGACAGCTGTCAGGGTGGTGCAGGGCTCTCCAGACAGGCGTGCGCTGTTCCGACCCCACCTTTGTGTGGAGTGGTGCCACTTCTGTTCCTCGGCCTCGGATGTGACTTTGGTTCAGTCTGCTGGTTGCTGCTTATGACTTCTGCCGTTCTGATGGGAAGAGAGGGGCTCGGGTAGCCAGAGACCGTCCTCCTCTGGAAGGCCTCTGCTGCCGCAGCAGCTTCTCTGTTCTCGTTAGGGTTTTTCCAGATGCTCCCTGTGACTGGTAGAGTGATGCTAACGATGCAGCTTCATTGACTGCTGTTGCTCCGAGCAAATTCCTGTGTAGCAGAGATGGAAACTTTTCTTGAGGGAGTACTTGGTATGAAAAGGAAGTGCTTTTAAGGTAAACTGTTAAGGTTTATCGAAATTAGGATGACCTGTACTGTAGATAGCATTCCAGATGAGCTTTTCATGTTGAATTGTGTTTAACCAAAGAAAAAAAAAAGGTCCTTAACATGAGTAACATTTTTGTATTGCAGAGTTTTGGCAAGGTTAAACCTGAAATCAAACCAGCAGTTTGAGCTGACTTCTGTGTTGGAGCGTGCGTGTGGTGATGCTCGGGTGTGCTTGATCAGTGGTGTGTGTTAACTCTGCAGAGAATAAGGGGTTACACTCTGCTGTGCAGTGTATTATTCGACATTTCTCAGCATCTGATCTCTCTCCAGTTGTCAGTACACTCGCTTGTTTAGATTTTTCAGAAATTCCTTGAAGTTACCTCTCCATCCAGCTAACCGAAGTAGCTGGTCAGCCAGCAAGGCACTAAGCCAGACCTGCAGTTTGTCTTTTCTTGTGCCACTGGTGAGTATTTCACACCGCAAGATCCAAGCGTCAAAGTTAAACAGTCTGTTGCTTGGATGGGACACTGACTGTTTAATTCTTACGTGGACACACACATAGAAGGCTTTAGGCTGTTTGACAGCTAGTTCTCAAAAAGAAAGTTTTCCAATATTCTAGAAATAGGCAGATTTGTCTGGTAAAGAGCTCTCCTTACAGCCCTCGGTGAGTGTTATTCTGTCTTATTTTAACCTAAACGTGTAGGAAAGTGAAACGTCATGGCTGCTATCATGTCCCATGGTGTTCTGTGGCACCAAAGTTTTGCAAGGTATCTTAGACTTCCTGACTTAACTATTTTTTGCCTTTTTAAATGTCAATGTAGAAGCTTCCAGGTTTAGATTAAATCCAGTCTGTCAAATACCAATGGGATATCTTTTCAGTTGAGATGGTCTGTAATTCTGAATTAAGGTAGATATATTGTCATATGTCATCTGTTAATTGCTCATAGACTGTCGTACGGCATTGCTAATTTCCCGTGCAACTGGCTCTGTACTAATTTGGTTTAGAAGGTATCTGCCATCATGGTCTCTGCTTGATGAGAGGGGAAGCAGAACCTGAATATAAATACTTTCTTAAAGCACACGTTGTTTGCTTGCTTGGTCTCTTGCACTCCTTGGGCACTACTCCTCACTTCCTTTTCAAGATCTCTTTTTAGGAGAAGAATGCATGGGTGGAAAGAGAGGGGTGTGTGGCCGAGGAACCTGGCGTGGTGATTTGCAAAAGGGTCGCATGGATAAAAAAACTCAGTTTGCAAAGACAAATCTGCAACTGAGCTGGTCACACAGTTCTCCTCCGCTCGCGCTTGGTTTCAGACATCCTTTGTAAATGCCACTCTTATCCCTAAAGCAAATGTTCTATGTTGAATTTTCTCATCTTTATTCTCTGTTTGCCCGGTAGTCTGCAGCTAATGCCCCGTGGTGCTTCCTGGTTTATTTTCCATCTGCTTCCCAGAGACAGGCTCCGGCGGTTTTGGACGGTGGTTCTGACAACTTGTGTTGCACCTTCGGTAGCTGTGATGGGCTGGTGGTCCTTGCTGGTGTGGTCACTGTGGGTTCTGAGTCGGGTGCTGCGGGAAAGGATCCCTCGATTATTGGTGGGAGTCACGGCTGCGGCTGATCGTGCTGCAGTCCACAGCCTGGTGGCTGTGTGGGGGTGGGAGGACTTGGTCTCGTGTCAGGCCGTGTCCCACCATGTCTCTGTGGCTGCTGCCACGGCCCTTGGGCCATCTCCCGCAAGGCAGCGAGGTGAGGGCCGGGGCTCGACGGCTGCTCCCATTTTCGGGACAGAGCCAAGTGACACCGGCTCCTGGGAAGAGGAAGGCGGCTGGGGCAGTTACCTGCGCAGAGTTTAGGGTTCGGCTGTGTAGTAACAAAAAGGAGAACAGTCCAAGTGGCAATTCACGCCCGTGGTCGTTCTGCGTGGAAATCTGCTGGTGACACCTGCTTCTGATGGAGCGCTGCCCGTTGGTAAGTGTTTCCTCGCAATCAGGTTTATTGCAGAACAGAGCTGCAGTGAAATAGCCTAAACGAAATAATTATAACGATGACCTTTAGAGGCATTGCTGCTTGGGTTGCTTCCCCGGAGCGGCTGGTCGGATGCGTGGCAGCACCTCTCGGAGTGACAGCCGTGCCTCTGGCCAAACGCGCTGTCGAGGACGGGCTGAAACGCTGCGTCCTGGCCAGCCTGGACCTGATGCAGGGCGGGGGGAATAAAGGAGTTATGTCAGCAAGAGCTAAGGGTTTTACAGTAAGCCTTGTGTTACTTATGTTCCTTGCTAGATGCTTATGGAGGGTTTACTTCCCCCTAGCTGGTGTCGTTGCAGTCGAAGGCGAGCTGTTGACTTGTCATTTCATGCCTTTGTGTTCCCAGCCCTGATGCTCAGAGCGCGCCTTTTTCCAGCGATCGCTGCCTCTGCTTTCTCTCTCACGAGCTGTCTAACACTGTTGCTCAGTTCTCTTGCAGCCATGCTTGCAGGGTCTTTAAAGCCTTTCATAAAGTAAGCGTTTTGCCTGATGGGAGAAGGAGGTTTACAGAGTTTACAAAAAAAAAAAAGGACAAGAAATACACTGTAGATAATAGATTCCAAAAATGCAAATTAGTTTAAGTAACTCCTTAAAAAGAAGGGAGGGAGGAAGGAATTGAAGATTAAAACCTGTGTTTATATACATGTAGGAGCTGGAGGCAAAGCAATCCATTCATAAATATACAATAGGATTTATGTCGTGGTGAGAAGTGCTACATGCATATTCATGTGTAATTTGCAAATCCTTTAGCGATTAAATTCTTTACTCCAAACTCCAGAACTAAATAACCCTCTTGTTGAAATGAGATGTCCAAAGGCTCTAATGCTGCTCCAGTGGAGGGGAAAGGCTGGGTGGTGCAATAGATCCGATACTCTAATTTTCACCCTGTTGAAAGGTTTTTGGTGTGCTTTGGGCATTATTTTATTAGGCTCACCAGTAAGTCGAGAACAAAACACGCGAAGCAGAGACTTGCAAGAAATGCTATAAAGCTTATCATGCTAAGAAAAGCAAATAGACTTGGAAACTTGTTAGAATGTTTTTCTCAACTGATTTTAATGTCAAATGCCTTTGTCAAAACTTTCATATCCTGTAGGGAAGGAAGGAGGCAGATGAGTAGTAGAGCTTGGAGTGACAATGTCTGAAAGAAGTAGCCTTTGTACGGGTGAAGTGAATCACCTTTGAAGGGTGTAGCCTCAGTTCTCTCGTCTTGTTCAGCTGAATCGAAGCGTAACACTAAAAAATGAGTATGAATGTACTGTTGCTGATGCTCTTGGGTTTCAAAAGCTTTAAAGTATTATAGACAAAGTGTACGCCTTCCAACATCAGGAACGGGCAAAAGCACTGCGACAGAATGACTGTTTGCTGCACTGTGCGTTGTTGTGGCCGGCGAGCGCTCAGCGACAGCGCGGAGCTGCTGGGTAGGATGGGGTGATGCGGCTGGCGTGTCTGGCCCTGCAGTCATCGGACTAAATGATACTCTAAATCCAAGTGATACTCTAGTGATCAGACTAAATGGACCATCACAAGGTGTTGCTTGCTGCTGTCTGTCCTGGTGTTCCCCATGGCTCATTTTGGAATTGCTCCGTTTTGCAGCTTGATGAGCTCTTTTCTCCTTTGCACATCAGTTTTGCCTTGGGAAGAATATAAAGTACATCCACGCTGGGTGGGAAAAGCCAGCAAAGCTCTTGCGTTCTTTCCTCCCCACTGGGGTTAGTCCCTCTTCGAAAGCTGCGTTGTCTGATTTAGCTTTCCTGCGCCTGTTTTGTAACAGCCTGCTGCTGGCAGGCTCTGATTCAGCTGAACAAGAAAACAGGGCAGTGCACTCAATTCACGAAGGACTATATGTGCGTTTCTCTGGCTGGCACCGGTGTAACAAATTGCCCTTTTAGTCCTGTGTACTTGTTTCTCTCATTGGGTCGCAGGTAGGTTCTGCTCCTGGGTGATCAGAGAGGAGCCCTAGACTCCCCGTTGCTGTCTCGTGTTGTAACCAGGGAGGCACGTAGCAGAGGTGATGTCCCCTTGGTGCTCGGGGCTCTGCTGTACAAAGCTGTGCTTCGGCTGATGTGAAATAACGTTTCCAGGTAACTGCGAAAAGTTGTTGCTTTAACAATGAGCACTGAGAATTCGTTAGCGTCTGCCATGTCGGAGCATCAGTGCGTCTGAGCTGGCGGCTGGTCGCATAAGGGGATGGAAATGCAGCACTGGGTGCTCCAAGAATATAAATTAGTTTAGTTCCATAGAAAGGACAAAATTTGGGGTAAACAAACCCAGTCCTTCTCACACTGAACCCTGAGTGGGTGACTTCTTGGTTGTGTGTGGTGGGTGCTTCACCCATCAAGCAGTTCATGTGGGGACAGGGGAATGGCTGATGTGTGAGGTGTAAGGCTTCTGATTACAGTGAGGCTGTATGAGCTGGTTTTATGCCAATATTTGATATTATATGTTAATGAGGAAAAGTAGAAGAGAATAATTTATTAAAAAACCTCACTTTTTAAATGACCACTGCTCAGGTAGAGGCTGGATGGGATGTGAATTTGATGGGTTCCCCCCCATTTTAGTAACCATCAGTGATTTGCCTCTGGATTCATCTCAAGAGTGCAGTGAACCTTTGCTTACAGTATTGTAACCCCTCGTACATTTGCTGGTGGCAAAGCCAAAAAAAGATGGTGAGCGCGGGTTCGGCGAGGCAGCCGTGTCACTTGTGGTTTGCCTTTAAAGCAGACAGCTGAAGTGTCAGACTGATGCTTTCGCAGTGCTGCGCTGTGGGCTGTAATTCCATCTGCTGCGACGCTGTGAAGGTGACACCTGAAAAGGTACGTGCTACTTGCTGGATGTCCTCCCTGTATCTTCTGCACGCGTAACCGGAGGCACCGTCTTCCCTGCGCGTTGGCCGTGCCCAGCGTGTGGTTGCTCGGGAGCCTAGCTGAACGCCCAACATTTTTCTCCAGAATGCTGTTGGAGAGAATTTCAATGTCATATTTCATTCACCCCAGCCACTGCAGTTTCTGCGGTATCGCTGTCCTTTGTCTGCTCTGCTCCGGAACAGTACGCGCATCTGTTCATGCCATTGATTTGGCAATTATCAGAAGGACAGTGAATAAAGGACGCGAATAACGGAGAGGAGGAGCGTTCAAAGACCTCTGCCAGTAAGGTCTGCGTTATTAATAGTTCTGCAGACTCATCACTGATTTTGGAACTTGATAGCAAGTTGGTTCTCTGGATCAGTCTGTAGGTTAGCTTAAAGGTACTAGGCAAGGGCAACCCGAGTGTTTTGTTTGCGAGAGAATTTCAGCTTGCTTTTTGCAGACGAGCTGAACTTTAGGTAACGATTTATTTAGCTAAGCTGATAGGAGTAAATTAATACACATGTTGAGACTTCTGCTTTGATGGTGCAGATCAGCGTTTGGGTAGAAATGAGTGAAAGGGATAACACAGTGAAACTATTTGCTGAAAAAATTACTGGCATGGGAGTTGTGTTTCCTTCAGGTGCTGGTGGTGAAGTAGTACTCCGTCACGCAGCGAACTCCAAACCTGTGAGCTCTGGTGATGGCTTGCTGAAGACCAGATGTACGGTGCAATAAGGGACAATGTCAGATCCATTAAACACCGCTTTGACTCAAAAAGAAGGGTGGAAATGGACAGTGGAGATACTTTAGGTAATTGCCTTGATCAGCAGTGATGGTTGTATTCTAATGGCTTCAGTAAGTTATCAGCAAGCTGTGGCTGAGGCCAGGTGAGGCAGCTGATAATTTGCTAATTTACTAATTTGGTGTCTGCCCTGAGCTCCCATACAGCAAGGGGTGTACCTGCAAAGGTCTGGTTCCAGTAACTTCCCACCTCCCCAGCTGCCTTAGTTTTACCTGAAGTATCTTGCTACGAATGCTGTTTTTTACTGAATAAGAGTTAAAATGGAGGTTTTACTCGTTCAGCTGCTGCTTATCCTTTGGCAGCTATAAAGGCTACAAAAAGTGATAGTTACGGGGGGAAAAAAAACATTATTGGGGGATCTTGGAACACAATATTATTTTACACTGAAAACCTCCCAGATTTTTTCCTTTTTTTGGGTGGTGAGAAGAAGGGAAAACATGAATGAGGTAAGCTGGGCAAGGATGTCTTTCTAACAATGTCAGCTCTACAGGATTTGGGTTGTGCATAGAGAAGACTGGCTCGGAAGTAATTTGCTTTTCAGACCCTTGCTCTCTAAAGTCCAAGGAAAGGTACTGTTTAAGGTGACTGGAGAGGAGAACAACCCGAATGTGTAGAGAGACGTCCTGTTCTGGAATCTGACATCTCTTGACACGTGAGCATCTCCTTGTGGAGGTCTTTGGTGGGAAATCCAGTGGTGGGGATCTATATAATCAAATTTTTTAGTACTTTCTCGTGTGAGCAAGGTGGATGTATGAAAGAGTTGGCTGTAGCAATTGAGTTGCTAATTAACTTGGCGCTTAAGCGTGGCTCTTTGGAAAGTAGTGCTGCCTCTTGTCCCGTTCCTCCCGGAAAGGCGGAGTGTGCTCTGGCTAATGTCCCTGGTGACCCGGGGCGCTTTGTGCCCAGCAAGAAAATCTCAGGAGGGAAATGCCTCGTGCCTTAAAGCACCTGGAGATCCTGTGACTGGTTTGCTAGGTGGTTCTACAAGGAGGGATTATTTTGTGAGGAGAGAGCTTAGGGGTATCTGCACCATCTTCTTTTCCTCGTTGCATCCTCTGCGTTGAAAACAGAGAGAGAAAATACCCAGTTACAGACGAGCAGATGCTGGGGCTTGATACGGCATAGAGAGAGATGTGATTTCCTGCTGTACCTTGCTGCGTTTGTGTGGTCTCTGCTGGGTTTTAAGAGCTTATTTTGATCAGCTCATGTTTTCCAAGACAAACCTGGAACTCTTAGAGTTGGTGCCTTCCGCCGTTTCCCCTGACTTGCGGGGAAGAGAAACGTGTGGAGATGGAGGTGGTTTGGCTTGACTCATTACAAAGCCCCTACATAATATTTTGTGCCTTATGCACCGAAGGCTTAAAATCCTTCTGGTTTGGAGTTCAAGTTAAATAATCAGGCTAAATGGCAATGCATAGAAGGTAAAAATGGAAAATCCGGTGCTGAGTACATCCCTTTGAAAGTATAGTGTAAGGTATAGGTATATAGTTGCTCAGGGCGGGGTTTTCCATAGGATGGAGCCATGCTATGGGGATAAAGCCAGTGGAATTGGGGGCGGGTGGAGCTCACCTGCAGGTGATATTGGATATTTGGAGATCTGGGAAGCTGAAGCGAAATCCTCAGCAGAAAAGAATCTTTTAAAAACTAAGATATGTCCTACAATCCATGAAAAGCATAGCTGTTGCTCTCAGTTTTTACATGAAAAGCAGGTGAGGCCCCGGGCTGCTGGGTGCCCAGCGTGGGGTGCTGGGAGGGAGCTGCTGCGGGGCGGTCGATGTGCCTGAAATCGGCGGGAGCAAAACCGGGCGCTGGTGAGTGACAGCGGAACGACCGCGGGGACGAGACGGCATCTCCGATGGGCCGTGGTGTTATCTGCCTGGCAAACGTCTCGGCGAAGGGATCTTCGTGTGGCGTGGGCTTGGCCGTTGAGGAGCAGCTGCTGCCGTAGGAACCCATGTCCCTGCCTGCCGTGGCCTTGCTGCCGGGGTTAAACCCGGCGCAGCCGCGTTAGGGCAGGCAGAGCTGCTGGCCCCGACGTCGAGCTCTTTGTCTTCACAACCCATCACCTGCGCTGCTGCTTTTTCCTCACTAAAATTGCTCTGATAGCTTCGTTATGTGGCTGAAATGTTATGCTGTGCTCTGCTTTCAGATGTTTAGAGAGGTGAAAAAGGGGATAGGGGTTTTAAACGTCGTTGGGAGAGCAGTCTGTGCAACTGGGGTCACACACAGCCGGTCGCTCTTGCAGGGCTCAGCTTTGTATTCAGATGCGCTGGCCGGCGAGCTGCAGGCATTCCAGATACTTGTGGTCATTTCGGCTGTATCCAGGCACGCACTCACAAAGAGCAAGATGCGTGCAGTGAAGTATAAATCCCGTCCTCTCACGACTCAAAGCTCCGTTGTGTGCGCGTACACGCTCAACAGATTGTATAATTAGCTGGCTTGGTAAGCGGGCAGCGGGTACGATCCTTCAGCAGTGATCTAGAAATCTGGTGTGGTGTGGGGAGGGTCCGCGGGTCCTTACGCTTGTGGTATCCAAGCCCTGATGGCTGCTGGGTGGAGGAGAGCTGACTGCTCCGGGGCTGGGGGGACAGGACGACGGGGCTGTCCCCCAAGGCAGCCTCCAGGCAGCACCCTGGAAGACGGGCTCGCCGGATCGTGCAGCCATGTGCTGCAGAGTGCACAGCCGGAGCCCTGCGCTCAGCCCCGTGAGTCTCGTTAGGTTTTTGGCCCGGGCCGCAGACTGGTTTTCTACGAAATATTCAAAAATGTTAATCCTGGAGGTCCTGAGCCTCTCTGAAGTGGCACGGGGGCTGCTGTGCCTGCTTGCTCTTGGGAGGGAAGCGTTGCTGAGGCCCAGGAGCTGGCTGCGAGCAAGCGGGAAGGCTGAGGCTTGCTGCTGCTGCGGGATGCGACGGGCTGCGCCGGCGTCCCGGAGACGCGGAGGGTGGGAGCGCTGAGCAGGGCCCAGGGCTGCGTGCCTGGGATTTCACCGGAGCCGGGGAGGAGCCAGGAGGGAGGCGAACATGACCTTGAAAATCCTTATCGAGATGAGAAGGTGCAGCCAGCGAGCGCGTTCCCGGGCTGGCAGCGGGCGCTGCGGCTGCGCGGAGCCCCGAGCAGCAGCTCCTCGTGGAAGGGGCTCCCCGCGGGCCGTGGCAGGGCGTCCGTCCATCCGTCTGTCCGTTCTGTGGCAGGGCTGGCGTAATAGAAGGGTGCACGTGTGATTCGTTAACAAGTAGTAACGAGTCGGAGGGCAGTAGCGAGGCAAAGTCTGGCCGCTGGAGAAGATGGGCCGCTGGCGAGGACCAGTTTTAATTATGGTTCCGTGGCAGGTGAAGCTCGTCTGCGAGTTTGGTGCCCAGCAATCTGGTGAGCAGCCAGACAGCTCAGCGCACCCGGCAAGGGGGGCTGCGGTTTTCCCCAGGGCCGCTTGCCTGCCCGACGCTGCTCTGTCCCCGGCACGCTGCCGACTGCCGAGTCCCGCTAACCCAGCGGCAAATTCCCCAAAACGGGCACTCTGCTGGTGCGTTGCCGAACGGAGGCGGCTTGCGGGAGGGCTCGGAGGGGGCTGCAGGGGAGAGCGGAGCTGAGGAGCGAGGAGAGGGTGCGCCGGGCGGAAGGTGGGACAGATGCTTTTTATGGGAGCAGCAAACCGTTAGCCTGGCTCAGCTGCTGATGGCCTGGTGCTGCGGATCTGGCACAGCTCGCCGTCCCTCCCTCCCCTCTAGCAGCGTGTGTCCTCGTGCAACCGCATTGCCTAGAAACTGATCCTTTTTTAAAATGCTTTTTTGGGTGCATTTAATCCTGATGCATGTCACAGAATCATAGAATGGTTTGGGTTGGAAGGGACCTGGCATATAATCTATTCCAATCTCCTTGCCATGGGCAGGGACACCTTCCACTAGACCAGGTTGATCAAACCCCCATCCAGCCCAGCCTTGAACAGTTCCAGGAAGGGGTCATCCACAATCTGGTTCCAGTACCTCACAACCCCCAGAGTAAAAAATTTCTTCCTTATATCTAATCTAAATCTACCCTCTTTCAGTTTAAAGCCATTACCCCTTGTCCTATCACTACAGG
>Ga0181612_162481_pt1 | contig 10261 bp, 11 predicted proteins | sample HoacroProtozoa21_FD_119630 | JGI IMG/M metagenome (GOLD analysis project Ga0181612, IMG submission 119630) | Hoatzin crop microbial communities from Cojedes, Venezuel. Combined Assembly of Gp0051906, Gp0051904, Gp0051908 | reverse complement strand
GGGCCGGGCCGCGGGGCGGGCCAGGGCGCGGCTTGCAAGCAGGTTACTCGGGGGGTCTTCGGCCGGGGCTTTTGCGCTTGCCCCCCCTCCTGGGTGCTGGCGTTGGCAAAGCAGCGGCTGGTATCGAACAGTTGTCAGAACTAGATCTTTAAAGCTTTTGCTTTGTATTAAAGCCTCACAGCATGTCCTGGTGAAGGTGTCATGGACCAGGACACGAAATGTGATTGTGGATATAGCTACCAGCTAAGTAAAAAAAAACTAGAATAAAAGCAGACAGAGGACACATGCAACATGCATGGCACGAATACACTATGGAATATTTCTTCTTCCATAGTGGGATTTAGTTTATGTCTTTGTATTGCTTGGAAGGGAGAACAGGTAATCAAGCAGTAGGAAGGAGTAGTATCAGAGATATTGCTCATCTAGCTGCTCTGTCCTTTTTCCCAAGTTACTTTCTATTCTGTTGCTCCTGTTGAATCCTTTCTAGGTCAGACATTCAAAGTAACGTCACAGGAAGCTACAAAGCTGAGTCTGGCATTCTCAGGGCCTCCACTGGCTTCTGCAGAGGTGAGTGAAAGCCCCCACAGATTGTGAAATTGCTGTGTGTGCAACAAGTTTCAGCTAGCACTTGGGTCACCTGACTAAAATAATTTGGTTCACTGCAAACAAGGGATGTCGGTATGGGCTATGCATTGTAGAGTGTATAAATCGGATTCGAGAATTGCCCAGAGAACTAATTTCTGTGAGTTAGTGAGACGTACTGAACAGCAGTATACTTACGTTCTTTTCTTCAAAATCTGCAGCTGGTTGCTGATAGATACAAGATACTAGACAATACAGACCTTAGATCTAACAAACAATGCACAATATTTTTGCTGTTACTTGAGAGAAATTTATCACACCTGCATTTGGAGCAAAAAAAAAAGACGACGTCCAGTTCAGAATAATGATTTAAGCTACTTCATCCCCTCTGATACATGATCACCACACCAGGGTGTGTTTTGTTACCAAATCATGAGGTGGTTTACGATGGATGTGTACAGCTTGCTTACTGTATCTTCTTGTCGTACTGTATTTGTTTCTCAAGCAAGACGGCCATTACTATGCTTTGCTTTTCTCAAAGCAATCTGAGTGTAAGTGATTGCTTGTGAGACTTTCTAAATGTGGGGCAGCCATGCATTACTCGCGGTTAACCCTTTTGCCTGTCCATTTTCAGGATTGCCGGAAGCTGAGTGAAGATGTCCAAAATGCCATTCTTGCAGTTGCCACAGTGTACTACTGGCTCCCTAAGGGCCAAGGTGAGATAGTGACAGCAGGGCAGTCACCACTATATAGGGTGTAGTTCTTTCACCACTATGTAAAGAAACCCAGTATTTCAGAGCCTAATATGAGATCTGACATCTGGAGGAAAGCAAGTTATCATGAGCAGGTAGTCCCAGTATCAGCTATTCTGTAGACTTGCAACATAGAATCGTAGAATGGTTTGGGTTGGAAGGGACCTGAAAGATCATCAAGTTCCAACTCCACTGCCATGATCAGGGACACCTTCCCCTGGTCCACATTGCTCAGAGCCTCATCCGACATGTTTATGAGTGAGCCACTTGTCTGTCTACTCCTGCAGATTTCCACCTGTGAAAGAGTGATAATGTAGGAAGTTGTATAGTTGATTGAGTATTCATACTTATAAAGCATTGAGATCCTTATACAAAGTCCTTTTGGAACTCGGAAACACCTTGATTCCTTCAAAATACCTGCAACTTCATTTATACAGTGTACCCACACACATGGAGCAGTCTGTTGGTATTTGGCAGTTGCTTTGTGTCGGTGCTGACTTTGTGGCAACTTGCTTGCTCTTTCTCAATCTCAACCAGGTACTACTCTTCGGAAGATGGTACGAGATGCTACCACTGAAGTAGTGGAAGGAATGATTCAACTCACAGAAACAATTCTCAGTGCTCCATTGGACAGGTAGTAATGTTCCAGGAAAAAAAGGAAGAAAAAGTTACAAGTTTACTTGTTAGGAAGCAACAAGTGCAGACAGCTTCCTAAGGGAAGAGGGGAGGCAGAAGCAGAGCGTTGTTATGAGGCAGGTAGAGGCAGTGGCCTCATCAGCAAAGGCCCTGTTCCCCAGTATCTGAGTCAGCAGAGCAGTGCTGTTGAAGGTATTGAGGTTCAGTTGAGAGTCCAGACCATCAGACAAGCCCGTAGCAATGAGTTGAAGCTGGAAAGTCAGGCCAGCAAGTAAGGATCAGTGTCAGGTCCAGAGAGAGTAACTAGCATCAGACACCATCCAGTGATTTCCCAGCATGTCCATTACAGTGAGTTGGGTGTGAGGTCAAGGCAGGAAGCTCAAATCAGTGGTCAGGATCCAGGTCAGAGTGAAGGGGATATGAGACTGGGTGCAGACAGAACTGCTACACAGCTATGTTGTAGCACAAATGGGGCCCAGTGAAAGAACCTCGGGGTAGAAGCATCTCCTAGGGAAAGGCAGGGCTGGCCCTGATGTCTAGCTTTCTTCACAATACCTGGTATCAGCAAAGGAGCTGACCTTGTACTTGGTGAATTAAACTCTTCAACTGAGCTGACTAAACTCCCAGGAGGAAACACACAAAAGGCCCTGACAGTACCCTCTTGTCCCAGTGACTGAGTCAGGTATGTTTGTCTATGTGGAGAATAGATTTTCATCCTGTCTGTGGCAAGGAAAGGTGCTGGGAGCAGGATTCCCATGAAGGTGCTGGATAGCATTTGCACTGGCAGTTTTTGCCCTTCAGGTGAACTGTCATATACAATGATTGCGAACTTTATAAAGCTAGTTATTGAACTACTGTGGACCACTTCCTCTTTATAGATTACATGCCGCTGCCTTTAGGTAGAAGTCAGCGATCTCTAATACAGACCTCTGTTTTGCATAGATTCTGAAAGATAACTAATATGCCTAAGCTTCTTAAAAGGCCTTTGTAAGAGGCTCCTGCTTCTGGTTCTAACAGATAATTAAACTTAGCACTTCTTGCTTTACACATACATGTGTAACAAGCTGGTTGGTGATGTTAGTTCAGCAGAGCTTGTGCTAGTATGCATCATCCCTGGTGCAGAAAAGAAAAACCCATTCTAGCAGAGTGGTGTTACTGAGTCTAACTTTGTGGGGCTTTGTTTTGTTTCAGCTTGTCTCAGGAACAGCTTGTATCCACTGGTGGTGTGTGGGAGGCATGTGAGCGAGTGTCCAACCTGCCAAGAGGTGAGTATTGTGTATGCAGGACAACAGAACTAGGAAGTGTTGTCTTGGAGTATCAATAGCCCTTGCAAAGGGCATTCTAGCTAGTACAATGAAGGCTCAGCTATTGTGCAAAACCCAGCTGTTTTTGAAATGTATAGGCTTGGAAGCCAGGCTAGATTCTTTGCATGGTAACAATGTAGCTCTGAGCTCTACAGAAACTTTGATCCATAATATCAAGATCTAGTGACTGCAAACCTAAACGAACTTTGTTGCAAGCTGATTTGAATCAGTGGGTGCCACAGTTCTCATCCTTTTGCATTTGCAGATAACCAGGCAGCTGTTGTGTCAGCTCTGGCTGCATGTCTAGGTGTGGTCAAGGATGCTCTGGAGGAGATGGAACATGTAAGGAAGCCCCTAAGCCTTTGAGGAACCTGCAGTGATGGATTGCAGTGATGGTTGAGTGGTGGAACACAGGGATTATTTTACGTATGGGGTTTGCTTTACACTTGTTCTCATGTGAGCTAGATGATTGTATTATGCCTGGATCTTAATGAGTATTTAAACTCAAACTTGGTTTACTTTAAGTTTTCCATAAAGCCATGTCCTGAATTGCAGGGGAGGGTTGGGCGGGGCGGCGAGGCGGTTTAGGGTGATGTAAGAATGGCACTATTAGCTAGGTTCTTGCTGTTTGCTCTGCTTAATTGGAGTGGGGGATTAGTTTCTCTTAATTCAGTCCTGCTAGGATCAACAGAATCTGACACTGAGATGCTGGTTGGAGACAGATTCCTCTGTAATTATTTGAATGATTTCTAGATTATGTTTACCCTTTCATCCTGGGTATTGCTGGAATTGATGTTAGGCTCTGGGTTTTTAGCGCATGTGTGTTCTCAGGCTCTGGTGGAAGGTCAAGACCCCTACAGTGACATCATGGAAGATGAAGAGCTGGGCTTTCGGGGCAACAGAGATACGTACTGGTCAGAAGCTGACCGGAAACTGCTTAGCTCCTGCATGGGATTAATGAAGGCTTCTAAAGCTTGCTTGAAGAAGGTCTTGGGTGTAGTGAAGGCTTATGGCAAAGCTGATTCCCCAGAGCAGATCGCTCAGCTGGATGATCTTGCAGACATTGCTAATGAGATCAGTCCAAGGTAAGCAGGTCTCTCCCCATGCTGCTTTTCGCTCCATAGCAGTCCCTGTCTTTCTTGAGGTCTAGAGAATGGACTAGGAAAACCTTTATGATATTGGATCCGTGAGCAGGCGGTGGAAGCAGGTGTGACGGGAAGACATGGGTGAGGCTATTGAGAGTTGTGCAGGTTAGGAGAGGAACATATCTTGCAGCTTGGGGTGGAGCTGTGGCCATGTCTTACTCTTAAGGTGAGAGTGGCACACAGATGTCTGAGAAGGCAGTGAGAAGCATCCCATGGGTATGACTGACATTGTCTCCTTGTCATGCACTGCCATGACTTACATTCAGGGTCCGTATAGGCTTTGACCAGGATCCATGAGTTGTGCTATCAGTAACTTTCTTCCATTGCTCCCCTCTCTTCTGTTCTAGTGTTGATGAGCTGGCACTGAGCATGTATCCACCTATGAATGAGTTGGCTGTGCGACTCAATGTAAGTATCTGCAGCCTACCTGTGGGTCTACTCACTTGGCTGTAGAGAACAGGAAGAAATCGAATTGGAGGGATTATGTGACTGTCAGGGAGAGGTAGGTGTTAGTGACTGTCTCAGTAACAGGTTCTTAGGGTTGAAGAGTCCTCTTTGGTTCTCGCACACTTAGCTTCCTTCAGGTGGAAATGCATTCGTCATCTTTACTTCTTTAGGGAAGAGCATGGCCACTTTAGCTTTGGCTCTGAAGTATAGTCCATAGAGACGTCCAATGACAGTACCTCAGGAAAGTGAAATCTAAGGCTGCCGATGTACATGTCTGCTTTCTTGCTTGGATAATGTAGACTTGATCAAATAAAGTTATCTAAATAAAAAATACAAATTAAGAATTCTCACAGTGAGTGTTGTTAAGCACTGAAACAAGCTGCTCAGAGAAGCAGTGGAGTCTCCATCTTTGGCAATTCTCAAAACTTGTCTGGGCAAGGCTCTGAGCAACCTGACTGAACTCAAAGCAAAGGCCTTTCTTTGAGCAGGAGGTTGTACTAGATGAGTTCCAGGGGTGCCTTCCATCATAAATTAAGTACGTATCTCCTCATATCTGAGATTTTTTATTCTTAATTCTGGTTTCTTGCGTTTGGCTAGTGGCTTGATTTTTTGGTGATAAAAAAAATAAAAAAAGTACTGTTTAATATCAGATTGGATTACACTTGTCACTTCATGCCTTAATGTCAGTTACCAATTTCTAGTAGCCTTATCTTTCTAAAGAAAAAAGCATTTCAATGTATGCTTAAAAAAGCAGCCTGTCTTTATTTTCACCTGTCTCAGCCAGCAGTAGGTTGGGAGATGCTTCTAGCATGGCAGTGATTGATAGCTTCAGCATCAGGATCTGTGGCAGTTTTACTCATTCTTGGCTGTGTTGGGTATTCCTGCACCCCCCCTTTCTTTTCCAGTACTGCTGAGCCCCCTTCTTTCCATGTTTGGCTCACTTTATTTCCCTTTTATTTCTTTGTAGGCTGCTAAGTTGACCTCAGTATTAAAGAAAGTCTTAGAGATTACAAAGTGAGTATGAATTACAGTTTTACAAGTGCATGTTCCCTGCTGTGAAGGTTGATATCTTTGCCTCCTGACAAAGATAACTCATTTCTAGACAGTAAATGGTGGCATTTTGGAATAATTATGGTGTTATCCAGTCACAAAGGGATGGGAGTAAGAAAAGGATGGTAGGGATGAAGGTGGTTCCCATTGAAGACACGCACATACCTGTTGAGATTTGGAACTAGAGACATGGATGCAAGTTCTTACTGCTCAAAGTACTGTAGGGCTATAGCAGTCCTGTTTTAACGCTGTGGTAATTCAGCACTTGACAATACCCATGTGTTGTCTGGATGCATAGGTAGAAGACACCCAGGAGGCTTTCCTAATGAATTTCCTCCACTTTTGCAGGACAAGCCATGTATGTCCACCACCAGAGGAAGGCTGGGTGCAGTTTCTAACTGGTGCAGTAGATCACAACATGAACAAAATCAAGAACTTCACACAGGGTCAACTTTAGCTCTTCCATGTTTACATGCGTTGCTGCCACTGGCTCTGGCATATGCTTTTCCAGTGAATCTTGCTCTTCTCCAGCTACTGGGAGAATGATGAGAACATTGTTTCTAGGAGAGAACTTTACTGCCACTTCGTAAAAATTCCAGGAAGTTGCTTTTTGCCATTGCAGAAGGTGTCATTTTGCTTGGGATTCCTGGGATGGTGCGGCGCTGCATCTTAACGCTGTGAATGTGCCCCATTCTTCAGACATTACAACTACTGTGGGGTTCAAAGAACAATAAAGTATTGCTAGATTTACATGAGTGGATTTATCTGTTTTCAGGTGGCAGAGGATATATACAGAAGGAAAGGGTCTTGCTTCTTTTGCAGGCAGCCTGATGAATCATTAAAAAATTTGCAGCACTGTTGCTATTTTCTGTCTAACCTTAGAGAAGAGTGAATTATCTTTCTCCTTTCTATTTCATCAGAAAGGAGTAGAAAATACTGTTTACTACTTTACCAATGTCAAGGATCTGTAGGGGGATAAGAGTGTAGAGAAATGCTAAATGTATCGTCACTTTAGAGTTCTAGGATATTGTTTTTTGCTGTGGGTAGGGAAAAATGACTAAGCAGGCCAACTTAACCTTGTCACAGGTTCAACTTATAAAACTGGAGAGTGGTTGTAGTGGCAGATGGGAGAGAGCTGAGTTTGTACAAATAATCAAAGTCAGACATGGTTTTAAATATAACTTTAATTAAACTCTTAACATTTATGCTTGCATAATATCAGGGCACGGATCATAACCACTTTTGTAAGCAGGACAGTAGGACCTGTTCTAAGTTGAGCATCAGGCAGCTGCAATATCAATAGTTTTGTAGCTCTTCAGGTTCTGGAGTTGAAGGCAGTTAAGATGTGCAGTGAGTCTTCTGGGCCCTGCTTGTGTGGGGGTGAATGGGATTTGCAGCTGTTGAATGCTTTTAGGTTGCACAGAGCCCAACCTGAAAGGCAAGAAGGGGTTATACAGGAAGCGCACCTCTTTGTATTTCTAGTTCCTACGGCCCAGGAGATGCATTTGCTAGACAGGAGGGTGGTGCCAAAAAAAAAAGGACACTAAAAAAAAATAAAGTAGAAGGCGGCTAGCAGTTATCTAAACTTCCGTAATGGAATTGTGATCTGACAGTAATTTGGGAGGGAGATATGACAGGAGGGTTGAACTCCCCATGAAGGCATCTAAGGTTACTTTGTCCTAGTGCAGCTTCTTGAGAAAAATGTGGGCTTTTTTTCATGTGAAGGAGAACATGCCTTTTTGTATGCATCTTGACTAAGCCCGGTTTGCGTGGTTCTTCAGTAGAGAAGGGGAAGTCATGGTTAAAATTGTACCCAGGGACTGTCTTTATTGCCGACAGTGGGTAATGGATGGAAAGATATGTCACAAACAATATAGTTTTTTACTCCACTTATGGATGTTCAGGTGGCTAGCTAAAAAGCAATTGTTTTTGCAACATCAAATAGTTTCTAAATTTCGTAGCTCATTTCAGTGACCTACAACTGTTGTCTTAGCTAATGTGTATTTCTGCCTAAGTCTTGTGGTACTTCTCGTGTTAACCGTTTGTTCGCAGGGGGCTTTCCTTCTGCTGTCTAGGCATTTGGGGTTGAAGCTTTCACAAATGTCATACTGGCTTCAACTAATGTATTACATATCTGTTGAAAGTTCTGTTATATGTCTTTTCTCCTTTTCAGTGTGAAAGTCTTCTGTCTTACCTGTAAATAAAGGACAGGATTCCTGGAGCTTTCATGCTGTAGCAGTCTCTTCCTGCCACATGTTGCCTGCTTATTTTTGGGGAGAGCCTTTCTGTGCAAGGGTTTCTCTAGCTTGTATTGTATCTGTTTTTCCATTTACCGTTCTTATATCAATCAGTTCGCACTTACCTGTACTTCCTTTGTCTGTAAATGAGCCCTCGCCCTGCAACCACTATCACACACTTCTCCAAGGGTTCGGTGAGAGGGTTCAGGAGGCTGATCTTTGCTTCGCTTGGCTGATATTGTACCATGTTTTCTGGAAACTGTTGAAAGAAGTAAATGAGCTGAAACTGAGAGAAGGAAAGAGATTCTTCTATGATTAAAAGGGAGATAAATGATTTTTTGGTGCCAGAGGTCTCAGCCTGAGCTGCCAGTTGCCAGAAGAGGCAAAGTCCAGCTTACTTTCTTCTCAGCTACAGTCTTCTGCTGTAGTTTGTCCTACAGCCTCTGATTTCCAGACTGGTGAGTCAGTTAGGAGTCATCAGGATTTCCTTATGCTCATACATAGACAAGGTAGAAGTGGGAGTACTGTATATGACAATCTGGCACAACTCACTTTTTGCAAACTGATGTCTCAGTGCTTTGAAAGAAGACAACATGAGGAGAGCCACTCAACCCAGCAGAAGTTTTTTGCTGCTTATGGCTATGAAAGCTATTTTCTCACTACTGCAGCAACAGAATGATAGACCAATCTAACCTCAATAGTGAGAGGGGGATCGCAAATGGTGATCTCTTCCTGTGCAAAGTATATGTAGAAGGAGTCCTTGTCTCTCAGAATGGCAGTCAGTCTAAGCAGGTGGTTCTCTCCCAACTCTTTTCTGTACCGTGAGTAAGGCACAAAGACCTGCAGGTTGTTAGCTGGAATACAGAGTGGTGAAATAAAGATGACAATGCAGATGATAAATACAGTCTGGTCTTAGCCTGCGTGGCACCTAAGAGTGTTTAGTGCCCAACATTGTACTAAAAGCTGCACCATTTGAAAGCTTAAGTGATCCCAACTGGATGTGCAGATTCAAAATCTCTAAGGTGATGTTGCCAAATTGTTTTATTTCAGTCACCTGCAATCAGCTGTTCATCCAGCCTTTTGTAAGCTGATGGCTGAGTGCATTTTTCCTGAAGTGAGAGGTCTAGACATATTTTTCTAGGCATGCACCCAGAAGAGTCCTTACCTTCATTGCTTTTGAGGATAAAATGAAACTCTTCCTTCCAAAGTTGAGTAGTGGGCACACCATTATAACGCAGAGACTGGGCCCCAATTACCAGGTGAGTAGCCTTTTCTCCACCACTGTGGTTAAACACTTCAATGCAAAGCGGAACATCTTGTCCCAGTAGCAGAGAACTCTCGGACTGGAGGTGGATGAAAAGGTTGACTGGCTCTTCAAGAGCGGTAGGAATGGAGCTAAACTGTGTTTCGCTGCTGCTGCTTGTCTCAAGTTTCTTTATCTTTCTATAGGCTTTGTCAAGTGCTTCTTTTTCCTGAAGAGAACCTGTCACAAAGAAGGGAGTACATATTTTAGTATTTCCGTTTTACTGGTGTGAAGCAGTAAATGCAGAAGGATGGCATTGAGTTATTCTGGCAGTACTGTAGATAACTTTCTAAGAGCATAGAGAGATATCCTGTTGTGCTTCAGGTTGGAGCAGTTTGAGAATTTCACCTGACAGGACATTCATTGGATGCACCTGAAAGATACACACAGCATTGGAAGAAGATCTTGGAAATCTTGGAAAGATTTGTTATAAAGCACCTTGATGCTAACATCTGTCAAAGAGGTAGCTGCGTGTTTAACAGCTGTAGCTAGGGCACAATACTATGTTCTCTCGTGATAGGCTGCAGCCAAGGAAACAACATGCCATAGGCCAAGATGAGATTGTAGAGTTGGGTCAGGGAAACAGTGCTCAGTAATAGATTATGAAGGGGGAGCTACTTTTTGAGAGGGAGGTTTAGACAATATCTGGGAGCACAACAGTCCTTTTCAGAAAACTGGTTCTGAAATATATCTATGTATATTAGAGAAGTAATGGGAGGTGAATGTACAGAGTGTACAGCTAACAAATCAGGAAAGAAGGTTTTCCAGACCCGAAAGTGTCTGGTGAAGAAAGGCCTGGCCTTCT
>Ga0181612_143379_pt1 | contig 10261 bp, 7 predicted proteins | sample HoacroProtozoa21_FD_119630 | JGI IMG/M metagenome (GOLD analysis project Ga0181612, IMG submission 119630) | Hoatzin crop microbial communities from Cojedes, Venezuel. Combined Assembly of Gp0051906, Gp0051904, Gp0051908 | reverse complement strand
ACTCAGTATCGGTTTGTGTATTTTGTTTCATTTCTATTATTGTTAATGTAATTAATATTATTAGTGTCATCAGTAAAGCTGTTTTAATATTCAATTTGTAAGTCTCTCTCCCTTTTCGTCCTTTTTCCCTTCCTGCGGTGGGAAGGCGGGGGTTAACAGAGAGCATCTGCCACTCTGTCTATTGCCTCCCTGCTCTAGACCATGACAGAAACAGTATTAAAAACAACCTTTCTCAGCCGCTCAGCCTTTTCTTGTTTGTTTTTAAGTGCAGCTGGTATTACTGCAATGCTCTTCCTCCTTCTCCTGAGTTGATTGTGGCCAGCACTGAAGATACATCCAGAACTTCACACCTGAGAGAGACTCTGAGCCACACAGCCATCAAGGCACCACGTGCCTTAAGACCCCTGCATTCAGGAACATAAAATGGAAAGGTAACAACCCTAGGTGTCCCTACATAAATAAGCCTTTGTAGGAATCTACAGGCCAGCCAGGAGGTGTGGGCCAGCACTTTTGGCTCTAGCTGAGCTTGCACTGGGCTTGGGGAGCTGAAGGGAGGGTGCCCCTGCCCTGTGCATAGCCGTGCTGAAGTCCATGCTGCTGCTTCTTCCTGCATTTCACACTGACAATAGATTTTTAAAATCCCATCCATTTTTCTACCCAAACTATAGGAAGCATGGAGGAGTAGAACAAAAATGAGGGGAAAAAGAAGAAATCCTTCACTTCAATTTTGAACAGTCTTTTAAAAGACTGTTTTTAGTATGTGTGATGTTTGGATTAAATATTAGGGTTTTTTTATTTGCCTGATTCTTGTTACTGCTGGATCAGGTGTGGGAGCATCCTGTGACCATCACACCCTGCGTCAGGTTGGTTATTTCTATGGGAGGGGAATGTGGCAGGTCCAAGTGGTATCTACAGAACCCAGGAGCTTCTCTAACCATGGTACTTCTTGCTGTGAGCACATGGCACTTTATTCTGATCTTGCTTTTTATGATAACAATTCAGACCAGTATGTGCATATGCAGTGACAACAACAGCAGAAAGCAACTAACAGGAACCCAGTTGGACTTACAAGCCACTCTTCCCCACGATATAGCCGAGTTACACATGTCCCCAGAAATAATTTGCTACTAAAGAGAAGACAGGAGAAAAATAGATTGCACATGTTAGTCAAAACACTTAGTATACTCCTTAAAGATTCTCATAAGCAGTGGTGAGCAGGGCAGTATAAGGACACGAATAAAACAGAGTAGAATAGAATAGAAAAGAATAGAAGCAAAGTGACTCATGAAGTGAACCAATCAGTGGCCATAAAATGAAATATGTCCATGACTATATCATGGTGTACAATAAAATGTAGAGACCTAAAACCTCGGAGAAAGAAATAGTGGGTTTTTAAAATTTAAAATATCAGTTTTTAAAATGTTCGGTTAATCTTCATGTGGACGCTAGATGGGGATCTTGAGTCAGCCTTGCCAGAGGCTCCTTTATCCTGCTTTTCTTTTATTTTAATCTCTTTTATCATGGACAAAGTACATTCAATGCAAGTTTACTCTTCAGGCACTTATATTTTTACTGAGGTTTTTTTTGGGGGAAGGGTAATCTACAGTAAATAAATATTTATTTTTAAACATACAAGTTTAATTAAGGTTACACTGCATCTTTCAAAAGAGAAGGGAATGCATCTGGAATTGTAGAGAACACGCTCTTCTTCATCATAATTATTTGTTTAATTCCAATGGCACGTTGCAATTGTTTTCTCACTTTTCAGTGTGGGATGCGGTTTACACCGACAATTGTTTTACGGCTGTGTAGCACAGATTATGACAAGGGGAAAGACAGCGGAGTCGCTCACTTGCGGCAGTACTAATGACCCAAGCATTGTTATTTCTGTAAATGGGATCTTTGTGTGCTAACTAAACCTGAAAAATGCAACTGTGAAAGCCGCTTTCCTTCAATCTTCCCCAAATCTCCATATGACTTGTACACATGATAATAAATTAATCTCTCTTGTTAACATCTTGTTGTTTGTTTAGTAAGTCCTTCTTTCTTTCATGCGGTATCCAGCTGTGCCATAAAATGTGAAACATATTATGAGCCATTATCTTAAATAGTTCCTTTCTTGATGGATTCTTCTCCCTTCAGTAAACTGGCTTTTGCAAATTGCTTTGCAGAGTAGCACATACGGCACCAAACTTAAGCCTTCGGACACCGCTACAGACTGGCCTTAACTAAAATGAGCTTGGCTGGCTGAGCTCATTTTGTAAGGACACGCTAGTCCACACCTTATAACGTGCAGTTGGGGATTATTACCAGTCTCTGACCAGAAGATACCCAGAAACAAATCAGTGAAAGGGCTGAATGACTTCTCACTGCATCTCTTGAGACAGGGTATATCCAAGGTGAGATGGGATCATTCCTCGGGCAGCAGAAAAAATATAACCCTGCACTGGACCTGTTGTTCTCAGTGTCTCATGCCATTACAGTTGGAACACTCTGTAGTGAAACACGCCTGTGAAGGAAAAAGTCGTGCTGCAGAGAAACAAGCTGAACGCCGAGTCAGTTATATTAAAAGGATCAATTTTTACAATGTATTATAAATAAACAATCGTTTCTTGATATAAGGAATGATTTTACTGGATGGCACACACTGCTGCAGATTGCTCTGTCAGAGCAAAGGGAAAAAATAATATATTAAAAACATGAGATGCATGAAAAATGTCATTAAATAAGTCTTTACTAGCCTTGAAATGAGGATGGTTTGCATAATTGATTAATCATAAGGGGACATTTTTGGTCACAGAAATTATCATTAGTAGAGCTCCAAAGTTAAATAATCTTTATACTAATAAAAAATGTGATTTTCCCCTCAACCTTCCAAGATCTCTTCTTTCTTTTAGTCTCTCTGATTTTTACAGGCCTTAATAAGTGAACCATATTTAGCGGGAAGTGTGGGTGATGAAGCCATTGAGACCAAATGTATCCCCACGGCGCTCTGCGAGAGCAGCAGCACTCTTGGGCACAATCCTGTGAGCTTGGCCGTGATGCTCCACCTGCCTGCACCAGCAGGTTGGATCTGGGCTTTTCCCTCCAAACTCCATGCAATAGGAGCTCCCTGAATTTCCCTCTTTTAGAAGTAAAGTATAGTCATGCCAAGCAGCGTCTTTGTGCCCCCTTTTTCATTCCATTGTTGAAAGGCAATTTTCCTGATTGTTCCAAAAATTAATCTGACAAATAATTTCACCTCCTTGTGAAACTGTGGGCATGACAAACACATACACATGCTTTGTGAGACAGTTTGCGGTCCTTTAGGATGAATGTTGCTGCATCTAATTCAGAGATATAATAATAAGTATTTTTTTATTGCCAAGAATTTAATTAAAGGAAACAGCTTTAGATACCCAGTTCTCAGAAGGATTTTCTTTAGCCTACTTTCTTTAAGGCTATTTTATATTAAATAAAACAGGCATTGCCTGGAACAGGAATGGGTTAACGAAGGCTTGCCATAGCTGATTTCATTCATGAAATACATGCACTATGTGTCCTAGCGTGTTCCTGCACAATGAAGTGTCCATCTTCTCTACTTCTCATTTACTATAAATCCTTCAGGAGGTACAAATGGTTGGGAATCATGTCCGTGACAAAAGGAGGAATGCAGATGTTCGACATCATACAAAAGACATTCCCATTTGTTATTTTGCTATGGCCAGTTTTATTTGCTTTATTTAACTGGGAAACGATCCTTAAATTGAGACATATAGTACCTTCTTATCACAAATGTCCTTCTCAGGAGAAGTCTAATCAAGTGTTGCAGTACTCTGCAGACAGGAAAATGTGGTCAAAAGCTCATTTATTAGTCCAATTGTTAATGTGAAAATAGGGAAGTATTCATATACCTTGGTAACATATTGTAACCACTTCCAAACATGAGCATAAAATTGATAAAATTAATCCCGGTCTGTAAAACTTTCTGGCTTGTGTTTGTTTACTTATATACAGAACATAATATATATGTAAACACAAGCTCACTGTTCACACTAGCTTATACACGTACTGAACATAATTACACAGAATTGAATATTGGTACATATGGGAAATACATTATATAAATATTTAAAGGACAATGCAACAGACTTATTTAAGAGACAATTTCAATACATTTAGAAATTAATTGTACAAAACCAAGATTTCCATCATGTGTAATAGTGGGCATATTTATAACTGTATGCAATGTGAGGAACTGTTTTCTAAATCTGTAGTTACAGTTAGCCACATTCAAAGCTGAGTCTAAGGGTTTTGAAACAAACCAGATTTTCAGTTTCTTACCAGTTGTTTTTAGTAGAGTGGAACCAGAGCAATGCAGAGATTTACACATTTTGAAATTCCATGGGGCAAATTTATATATGCCTTTGGCTGTAAAGAGCACAAGTGGTGATTACTGAATACTATAACTAGTACTTACCATTCTCCTCCAAATTTGCTTCTATTCTGTCTGTATTTTATTGCTTTAATTTCTCTGATATATATTTTCTTTTTTTAATTTCTTAAGATTTATTTCATTATCTCACAGGTATGTAAAGCAAGTGTATTTTAATCCTGTATATGTTTTAAAAGATCTCTTCTGTAAGCAAATTTGGCAAAAAAATGTTTAGTGTGCTTTTTTACCAAGCTTTAATGATGGCTGTATTGACATTCATATCTTTCTGCCTCTGTTTTGGTACTCTCTTTTTCTGTGTCAGCCTGCATTGGCTGTTCACTATTATCAAATATTTGTATGAACAGGAACACATTACAATGCTGCAATATGCTCAGGCCGTGTGACATATATTTATTTTGCATTTTGCATCTGAGGTTTTGTGGTAATTTAGTCTCTAGACCCGCAGCTGAGATTTACTAACATGGTATGACTGCATTAGAGGTGCAGAGACACCCCTCCCTTCTGAATCCACCTGCCAGTATGTTTTAATAACAATCCTAACAGCTTATTGAAGGCTGTAATTATTTTTTTCTTTCCAAAGACGTTGTTCAACAGACACATCCTTTCTTCCACTTCATCTTTTGCTTGTGTGCTCCAGTTCAAGAAAGCTTCCCACCTTCTGTTCAGGCAAGTTCTGAAAAGCATACCTTAATTTTGTTAGGCTCAAGCATTTCTCTGCACTTGGTGTGAATACTCTGAGGAATTAAAGAATCATTTAGTATTTACATTATGAGTGCATGACAGCATGCATACTATCATGACATTTAAAAGAGTCAAATATTTACAAACACAGTAGTCATTTTTGTCCAGCCCTGGAAAAAATCAGAGTTCAGCTGGTGTTAGGGAGAATACTTTCTCTTGAAAATATGAGGTTATCATGGTCTCAACCCATGTAGAGTACTAAAAATCCATTGGATTGCAATGACTTTCAATCACAAAAAAACAGGTTGCCTTCAGACTAGTGACCTAGATAAGATGGGATCTGTATTCTATTATCAGTCCCTAAACTACCTAGTCATGCATGGCACTTTATCACCTTTTATATCCCAATGTGTTATAATAAGCTGCTAGATCATGTAGCACAGGATACAGCAGCTTAACGTGTTGTTCCTGTATTTATTATGCTTTATATTTACTATGCCTTTATGAAAGAGATGTCTGGCCTACTGTTCTTGTTGCAAACTACAATAGAAATAAAAATAATATAACAGGGACTCTTTCTGAGATAGTACAATTAAACCTCCAGGAGAATGAAATTTCTCTCCTCAACATATGGAGCTCCATGTAGCCAGACAGGACTGACTCCAATCTACCTCGTCATGCACATTCTCCTAATGTGTATTAAATGTACATTGATTCAGTCAGCTGCTAATTCAGGAGCCTGAGTGAATTGTCCAGGGAGGAAACTGAATATATCTCTACCTGGAAAGACCAGTGTTGTCCATAACCTACTGGGTTAACCTATTCATAGAAAGCCCACGTTATTTCTGTCACAATTCTGTTCAATGCAGATACTTTTCATGGAAAATCTGTTTCCAGTATTGTGCACATGCCACTATCCCCTCTCTTGTCATAGTTGAATGCTGACATAAATCTTTTTCTAATAAAATGAACTATTCAAATTATTTCTTTACTGAATGATGTCTGAAACAGATGTATTTTAATCTGCTGGGCATAGAAAATGAAATTTACATGTCAGTGAGGTCTTTCTGGTTAATAAATGTTTTAAAAGAGAGAAAGAGGAAGCTAAATATATGTAAAACTGCACTGCTTAGCATAGGATGTTTTTAGCAGAAAATACAGTATTCTAATACTGAATTATATCGTATTTATGAGACAAAAAGTATACATATTTTGTGATAACAAATATCATCCCTGTAGGGGTATCATATAAGACACTGGAAAGAATTCTGATTTCACCAGCAGTACTTTCCTTGTGCTACTCCCAGAAATATTTCTCTTTTTTTTCCATGTGGGAACAGCATCTGCACAAAGCATTTTGTTTATTATCTCTCTGCATGTGTAATTTTGAACTCATTATGTTTTCCTATTATTTTAGCTGTTTACATAGCACCAATTTTAGTACATTACTGCAGCTTTCTCTTACTCTGAGAGAGCCGGATCGAAAGCCCACTGAAATCAGCAGAGGGACCCTGTCAGCTGAAGTTGAGTTGCCATTGGGGATGGCTGTTAAGACAATGAAGAGTTGGCTTCAGTATCCCCTGGAGATTCAGGTGGGTTTCCAAATAATGATGAACGCTTCTAAAAATAGCTGGATACGTTGAAATTTTACGTTCCTCATCACAATAGTGTTACTCATTTTGTAGCCTTATTTGGTGGGTAGACAAAGAGCATACCTATTAAAAATGAAGATTTAAACCTGATTTACTTTACTATCTGAACAGTTGCCAAATTTGGTAACAGTGCAGCAGCGGAGTTAGCCTAAATTGCTTGTATGGAAAGCCCACAGACAGCCCCACAAAAGAAAGGCTGCCTGGCTGGGCTGTGCCACACACTGATATCCTCAACCAGGTCCTCCTCCCAGCCTCTTCTTCCCTCTCTCCTCTCCTCCCTGGTCCCCACTACCCTCCTCCCAATTAAAAAAAAAAAATAAAAAATATATATATATATACACATATATAAAACAATAATAATAAAATCAAATAGTAATATAAAATAATGTCCCTGTCCTCACTACCCAAAGGATTCATTCCGGGGAAATAAAGTGGTAGCTGAGTTGACATGATTTGTACCTGAAGCAAGACAATGCTGTGAGAGTCTCTTTTCATCAGAGTCAATGGTCAGACAGTGCAGGAATTGTCTCCGGAACATACCTCTTCTCCTCTAAAAAATGGGACTTAAACACTGCAGTAAAAATCATTCCCAAGTGTCTCAGTGAAGAGCTCAGTTGTTATCTCATCCCGATTTAAAAGTGTTTGTGTGAGTTTTCAGCCAGAGAAACTCGGCAATGATGTCCAGGTTCATTTTTTAACAATTAGCAACTCTGAGGCTCAGACTGACAGATTACTGCAGTTTGGCAGTATCACCAGTAGACAGGGAGTTGTGAAATTGTAAGACATTATTGTATTGTTGGTAGCCTGAGTAAATCTAAATCTTTTCAAGCTTTGCTTCAGTGGGTTAATTCCAGGACCTGAATTACAAGTGCAATTTGAATTACATTGCAAAGACTGAACTTACTTCACTTTAGCAAAGTCCTTTTTCTTAAGACTTATGAATTCCAGTTATTTTGAAATCCTGAAATGCTGAAATCTTTTGATGCCTTTCTTATTATTTCCAAGGAAAGAAGGGTAAAGGTTTTCACTGACTTTCCCTGCCAGCACCTCTTTATTTAGGTAAGTGTGTTTCTTTGACTCTGCCTTTATTTTGCGGTATCTCAGCTGCTGCTACACGCTGTGTACATCCACAGGGGCTTTTTATTCTCCCAGCCCTAAACCTGAGATATTAAAATAAGCAGAAGGAAAAAACCCTGACAGAATCAGAAATTAAGAAAATGAACTAAATAAGTGTTCTATGTATATTTAGGGAAATCGAAGACACCTGAAAAAAATCAGAATTATTTCAATTTGTTTCTACATGTTTTGTCTGGGAATTTTAAAACAGTCAACTGACTCTAACTAATTAAGTCTCAAAGCTTGATGCTGAGCTATATGAAGCAGGGCAGAGGACATCACCCATTTTGTAGGGGAATGAAGTGAGATGCGATTACATGATTTGCTGGGTACAAAAGATTATTAAATATTGGATTTGTGAATAATGATAAATATTCCAGTTACAGTTTAACCATTAGGATTGATTTTTTACCAAATAACAACAGCAGTGACAATAGAGAAAAAAGATTCTGCAGTGAAGTGTATTGCAAAATAATTTGTTTCATCAGTAGCTTGTTGTTAAAAGAAATATGCATCTGACAATCACAGATATAAAATTTTACTGAGAGTAAAAGGGCTGTTCTTGAGAACTGGATTGAAACTGTAGGTTTTCAGGTTACCGGGGTGTTTGTTATACATGCTCAATATAGGAATAGTGACTGAGTTATTGTTGCAGAAGACAACAATACAGGTTAATATTGGCAGTTCAAAAGATCAACAATTTTTTTAAGAGAAATGGCTAAATGGGGTTGTGGCCCTACAGTTGTTTGCAGTAATCAAGGACTTTTCAATAGACTAGTTGTCCTTATTCAGTTTCTCACAACTGTATGGAACCGAATAATCAGACTGGAAACTGGGTACGTACTGTTCAGATTTCAGCTGGGTTTCTGAGAGCTTCAGTTTTATCCAGTGTAGCACCAGGATTTTTTATATCTCATCAGAAATATTCTATCTGTGGAAAGTAACACTACGCTGTGGTGCATATTTTTGCATCTTTGTATTTCTCCTATTAATAAAACAAAATGAACTGGAGATGGACAAGATCTGTTGCTAGAAATGTTTAGTCTTCCACACCTAGCAGTTGAATTTTCTCCTCCCAAAGTGTATTTGTGTTTTCCTTAATCCAGCCTTAAGAAACTGAAGTGATGAAGCTTCCTATGCTTCCCTTCAGAGAGCATTGTGAAGTATAGTACATACCACTTTCAAGATTTTTCATGACACTCTGGTTATGTTTAGCTTTTTATGTGAATTCTATAAATCTGATATACAATCTCTTATTTCTAAGAGCCCCTCATTATGCTGGAAAAATATATACTTTGAACATTTGAAGCTAGTTATGCCACCCTCCCTTAATTATTCTTACTGTCATGTATTTCCAATGACTTTAGAACAATTTAATACTATGAAAATGTGTCTGTAAACAAAACTTTGGTCAAAATATCTGAGGACAGTATTTTTACCTTATTCTGTCTGGATATGAATTTAAGATTTGACTCTAGTCAAATTATGGGTGCAAATACCTTTGGTGAATTTGCAGGTTGCGTGCCCCTGTGGTATTTGGTCTGTTTTTCTGTGCTGTTCTCTTCAGGTTCTCCAATTTCTTTTACAGTAAATTCCAGGGCATTTTGGGATGTAATACAATCAGGGGTAGTAATACAGGAAAGCAAGATACAAATTCACGAAAATTTGGTTTATGTTGTTCAGAATCCGTAATGTTTCAACATCTATAACTCCGTATGCGCTGTGTTCCTTATTTATTTGCAAATTCACTTACTCCCCTGCTCCTTTCTTGTTATACAATGTGCCTTAAATGTCTCAGGGTAATGCACTGCAGCCACTGACACACTGCAAGAAATGCCTTATGCAGACTCTGAAGAATGTATTGGAATTAGCTCATAATTGCATTTAAACACATTTTATTAGATTTCCCTGTCTCTTGCAACCACTTGAATCTGTGAAGCTGGAAAGGGAAAGCTGCATGTTCACCTATTCCAGCAGGATTTAGATTTTCAAAGCCCTAATGTGTCCCATATGTGAAAGTAGGGAGGCTCTGACCAGTGCAGGAGAGTGGTGTCACTGACAACCACATTACAGCAGAACTACCCAGAACCAGGGAATGTTCATCACACAGGACGCTCTCACCAGGAGAAGAGAGAGGGAAATGGAAGGTCATTCTGGGATTCAGGGTTCACAATGCTACACAAATGCTTAATGTCCATAAAATACATCCTGGAGACAGCAGCAAGCTATCTTTTGATGCTTCCCTCAACATAAGCACAGTTTTTTCAGAGGTTGTTTCAGAATCTGTTTTTGTCATTAAGGTCTTAAATCTACGGTTTCTTACTTTGACCTTGTTTGTTGACATTAATCCTCATTTTAACCTTCTCTCTGTTTTTTT
>Ga0181612_130483_pt1 | contig 10261 bp, 3 predicted proteins | sample HoacroProtozoa21_FD_119630 | JGI IMG/M metagenome (GOLD analysis project Ga0181612, IMG submission 119630) | Hoatzin crop microbial communities from Cojedes, Venezuel. Combined Assembly of Gp0051906, Gp0051904, Gp0051908 | reverse complement strand
TTGGCCAGCGGCGGGTCCGTCTTAGAGCGGGCTGGCACTGGCTGTATCAGACATGGGGGAAGCCTCTCGCAGCTTCTCACAGAAGCCAATGATTTCTTAACAAAAATCATCCACTCCAGAGACTTCTTTGCTCCTACCTCAGCAGATACTCAGGAGCACATGGTTGCAAATGACAATACTGTTTCCTACTGAAAGTTTTTTCTGAAGGTGAGATGCAGGGAAAAGAAAGTCTATATTTACATGGCTCACAGAAAATGACATTGCAATTGAACAGAGAAATTTTGCTTTTATGTTTTTATATCATCAGAGATTAATACTGAAATATATACATCATATAAGCTACATAAATGTACACACATGTACAGATATATACACATATATAATAATCTTGTACAATGATATTCTTTACTGTGACAAAATTTTTAGATTTAGTGAAATATTTTATACACTCAAAACCACATTTCTGTGCAAATGAGGAAAATACGATTGAAATAACATGCTGTTATATGCTTCACATTCACCTGATGTCTTACTGTTCCCCAAACATTTAAAGTAATAAGTTCATTACTTTTTGTCCTCCCATTATATTTGTTCTCATTTTCATAAAGATGTAAAGAAAGCCCATTTCATAAGTCCTTTCGCGAAATACAACAAATTATATTCATTACAGAAAGTCATACTTTCTTCCTATAATTTTTCTAGTTTCATGGCTATTATCTAAAACAATGAATTTTTCTAAAACTCCGGTTGCAGACAACTAGTAAAATAATACACAAATTGCCATATTTTCAAAAAGTCCCCAATAGCTCAAGGAAATATCACACGCGTGAAAGCCAGCATTCCTAAACAAACATAGAGATAACAACCCTGAAAAACTGCAAGAAGATGTATTAACAGATTATTCTACTCACACATCTTCACAGCTCTGCAAATCCTATCGCTGTGGAGTACTGAATAATTTCACAACAGTACCGAATTCCATTACAGAGCCTTCATTACTGGATTATTGGCCCATTAAAGCCATCAATGCATCGTTCTTGAATAATCACCATAATGATGAGCCACTGCCCTGAAACATAATGATGTGTATAAGCCCTGCAGCAATAATAAAATCACAAATTAATGTATACTAATACAACAAAGTACTAAGTGGATTTGACAACAACCAGTAAAAAGACTGGCATGCCTGTTTAGTATTCCCTAAAGCAATGAGAACAGTGGGTGAAGAATTTATTTTAAATACACCATGTCTAAGAGAAGATACGAAGAAGGAAATACTATTCTACCATCTCTGAAGTCCAGCCATGGAGGTACAACAAAATTGTGTCTGTATGTTTGTATAACAAAGTGGTTTATTCTATATTTTCTGTATTTTTCCCATTTATTAATAGAAACAACTGGGAGAGTCACAGAATAGTTTCAACAAAAATTCTGGAAACAGAGGTTCTGTATTTCCCAAGAGAACAGATACTGCAGAGCCCCTAGTACTGCACATTTTCATTTATGTCTTCCAAAAAACCTTCACCTGTAAGCTGATAAGATTCCCTTGCAGGAATGAGAGAGTAGCTCATTTTCAGTGCTCATTCAGCTCTTGTAATTTCTTCTGAAAGTGCCAACAGGGATGCCAATTAGTTGAAGTTAAGATAGATTTTATGATGTGTCTTGAGATCCTTATTGTATTTCGTACAGGTCACTGACCCACTGTTGGCTAGTAATACATTACTGAGCGAGAAACTTCAAATTGTTACTATTCATCTACCAAGCTCTCAATTCTTTTTTGAAGGGAATTATTACATTTTCCTTCTTTTCAGATAAAAACTGGATTCTACCCTGCAAGATACGCTTTAGCTGAAATGCAAGTTACAGAACTCGGTTCAGGGGCAATTGAGTGAAATATTATTATGACCTATGGGAAGCGATCCAAGTATATAATCAGCTTGCCCCTTGAGCTCCTCAAGCCTGACAGTCGATGAAGTTCAGCTGAAATCTTCGTGCTTTTTGAATCTGCATTGTTGTGCACTGTGATAAGCTGCTTCTCAAAGAAGAGCTGTTCTCGGAGTTCTGAAGCGGCGAGGACACCCCAAAACAACTATTTACTGCTCCAGTTGTATTGATAGAAGTGTAATCATTGACTGCAGTGCCTGCCATTATAACAAAGTGGAATCTATTCACCCTTTATCCTTGAAACCAGTGCATTTTCACAGTTAGCTTTTTTCTTTTCAATCCCTTTAAAATGAGAGAGAGCAGGCAGATGAGGAGGGGTATAGCTTCTAGATGATTTTTTTAAAATAAATAGTCTAAGCCTGGTAGGACAGGCAAGTTCATCTGATGATATTTCAGACTTCCATGCACATGTATGGTTTCTACTTTCCTGGCTGTAATATGTTTTAGGACACAGGGGAAGAAGAATTATTTTCAGTTTGGAGGGCACTGCTACGTTAACTATAAGGAGGCTGAAGGGTCTTTAGAACTTTGAAATCCATCAACTTGCCTCCCTGACCAAGTCTCTTCACTTAACAGAGAGTTTCCTGATTCTTCTTAATGAACTCTCTGCAAAAGAATGAAGATACTAAATAATGTGTATTTTCTTTGGGGGAAATTTGCAGCCGGCTACAGTCTACTTGCCCTCTTTTGTTTTTGAGGAACAGAGGTAAAAAATAAAAATGGTTTGCATAGGGAAGGCAGCGATAATATGCTGTAGCTGTGACCCCACTCACAAATTGTTGGTCTGTGAGTACAGTGAATACAATGAATAAGGCTTCAAAACTCTTAATTAAAGAAAGTGCCTATAGTAGTTTCCATGGTTAGAAACCTGCAGTCAAGCAAGTCTAGTTCGTTCTTGCTGTAAAACCTTTGCCAATGAACTTCTTGACAATATATTTTATTTCATCTGGTCAGAGGATGTGGTTGCTGACTACAGCATACAAGTTAGAGATGTAACAGATGGAGAGAGTACATTAAAACTTAAAATTTTTGCATATATAAGGCAGTAATACTCCATCTGGGACTTACTCCGCCTTTGTGCTTCATCAAACACCTCGTCAGGCTGCAGCAGGCATCCCAGCTTTTATGCTTCACAGACTGTCCCAAAGTTCTAAATACCTAGACAAAACTTTTCAAACTACCTTTTGCTTGAATGCGTTTAATCCACATGGGGATGGTTTAATATTTTTACCTTCATATTTTCAAACCATGCTAAGGAAAATGGTGCTGTTTCAACTCAAGCAGATTAAGGTTGCGTTCATATTAAGGTGCTCAAATTTTTAATGAAAAAAAAAGAAAACAGCTTATTGATCAGAAAACTAGCTTTTTTTAAAACTTAAAACATAATTCTGGAAAACATTGTTATTAAACTAGATAGTCCTTACAGGATTAATTGCCTGTAAGTCCCTTTAGGCTGAAAAATAGAAGTGTTAGGTAGTGAAAAATCCAAACATTTCTCAACTGTTTTCAAACTTTTCTGGTTTTGCCGTTGTCAGCTTTGTATTCTTCTCATTATTTCTTTTTCATTTTTTGAATTAGCATAAATAATTTTTTAGTCTCATCTGAGACCATTTAATAAGCACAATTGATAGCTTTTTGCACTTCGACTGTTTACAGTTACTGCTGTGGTATCTATGTCCAGTTCCAGCAGATGGCTGTTATCCAGTGAAAAATACTGGATTAATTAAATCAGCTCTTAAATACAGAAGCCTTGGGGAGCCAAACTTCTACAGAAAGAATATAGAGCAATAAGTACTTCCTCTCCTTAATTTGATTAATTGCATTGTTTACTGGTTGTCAAAATTTACTATAAAATGTAAACAAAAAGTAATATTTGTCCATGTATAGTAACTATAGCACAAGGTATACTGGACGTATTTGTGAAAAGAGCATGAAACTAAATCCAAGATACATTTAATTAAAAAAAGATTACTCAAACTCTGCAACATAGAAAATAAAATTACATCTAGTTGAATTCTGGGACAATGCTAGGTCACTTCAAACCTAAGCTGCATTCCAAACACACAGTTTTCTGCCTCCTCAATCACAGTAAGGGAGGAGTCACAAGCTAGACAGCAGCACTTGCAACGCTCTTCTCAGCAAATGGCTGAATCTAACAAAGCCTATTGCTTTCTGCATACGCACCGGTAGAGGTGGGAGGGAAAGGGACAAATGCGGGTGCCCTGTTTTGGAGGGTACTTGTGGGAGGAAACTGTCCCCAGTCCTCTCAAGCTTGGCTTAAGCTCTTTTGTTTCACACCATCTGACTGCCATCCTGCCGAGTCTGCAGTACCCAAGGGAATAAAGAGGGAATCGTGCATACGTTGACAGCACTGCAAGTTGTCCAGAAAGGATTTTAGTTTTGCACATGTTAGAATTTGGCTGGCCCACCACTAAATCTCTCTCTTTGCACAAAAGGAGGCATTCAATGGAATAATTGCATCTTGGGGATATGTCAGGGAAAATGGAGTGAGAGGACTCTCTTGCAGGAGACGGGTATGGTGCCTCCAGCTATTTACGTCTTGGAAACTTTATCTGGCATTGTCCCAGCATGGTTCTGCTTAAAGTGAGTAACACAGTTCAAAGTGAGATACAGAGATAACTTCAACACATGAATATATTTAATGAAGAATGATAATTTCTCTTTTTGCTGATATTAATTAGCAAGTGAATAAGGTTGCACTCCAAACACCCGAAATCAGCCAGAGCTTTAAGGCAGTTCTGCCTATGCTTTTACTTCTATGTGAGTTTTCCAGCAAAATTAAACACATTTTACAGAGCTGTTTTTATTAGAACTTAAAATGGAACGAGAAATTATTTAAAAAAAAAGAGAGAAAAAAGAGAACGTGAACAAGGAGAGAATTCTGGCTCCCTGTGCCAGCTATGTCCTTGAGGAGCAGGAGCTTTCATTTAGGGTTGCTTTCATCCAGCAGCCTTTCCTGCCTTCGTGGACTGTGACAAACTAACCCTACACAGTCTCTCTGTCACCCTGGAGGGATAACTTTGGATTTACTTTCTGCTCAGCAGTCTCCCAAGCTTAGATGTTCTGCAGAGGTACCTCTGCCTGCCTCAACTTACACTCTGAATACTTCCATCTGCTCCCACAAAGGAGTCAATCTGTTCCCCTTTTCAGAAAGTTTTGTTTGACAAAGTATGCAGCAACCAGGACATGACAAACTGAACCCTTCTTGCTTCCCAGATTCATCCAGAGAAATAAATATTATGTACAAGGTGTGAACAAATGGAAGAGCTGCTTTTCACAAAAAAAAAAAAAAAAAATAGGCCATAATGAAAGGAATCAGAAAAGAAAACTGAATGAGAGGTCATCAGTTTTAAGGAAAAATTGTAACTTTGCTGTTGAACACAGAATTAGTTGTTGTGGTAAAAGATAAAGAACTTCTGCACTTTCAAAGAAAATTTACTCAGTGTTTCCCAAAGCAAATACATCTCTGTCCTATTGCTCAGAGGAAAACCTTTCTTACCTTAGGCATAGTGCTGTCACTGGAGAACACCTATAACCATCCCAATGCCTATCACAGCTTCAACACTCATTGTGCAGAAATGGCGTTATAAATGCATTTTTAGTTGCGCATGTACGCTCCTCTGTAACCTGGTCCTCAGGGTCCATTCAGCCTTGGAGTATGGACCTGCCCTGTGCTTTTGGAGGAGAAGATACATTCCCTGTTTTCTTGATGTTCATTGTCAATGCATAGAGACATGTTGGAGTGGACATCCAACATGCTTTCAAATGCTTGCAAAAGACATTCTTCTTACAAGGGAAAATTTTCACTTGAGGAGGAAATTTTCCTTTAGCTATTGCAACTGTGAAGTTTGCCGCTGCATGCAAGTGGGACAGAGGAAGCTCTGTGAACCTGGCTACTGGGTGGACAGGCAGAATAGGCAGGTGCATGGAAGCTACATCACAGCCATCATGACATGACTGCACATAAGTTTATCAGAAGAAATGGAGAAGAGATGGCACTTTACAAGATAGAAATAAATCAAGCAACACCTAGATTACAGTGTTTTTCTTAAAATAAGCAATCCAAAACATCCTTTATAAATTATTTTGGAGCTATATTTTCCACAGAAAAAAACCTGGAGACTGAAGAGCAATATTCTCTGATTTAGATTACACTATGGGACAGTCAGAAATACTTCCTTCAATTCTTCTCCTACCATGGGGAGACTACAACAGCTCTCCAGCCAATTTTTTTATATTCTGTGCCCTTATTTACAGAATGTCAGCTACTGTCTTCCCAGCTAATCAAAAAGTAATGTGATAATGCTATGAATGCTGATACTGTAGGCATCAGACTTTATCGTACCGAAAGTCTGCTAAGCTTTTTCCTTTGTGCAAGAGCAGGTCCTAAGAATTCTACCAGAATCACTAGGGAATGATCTCTGACATTTTAGATCTATTTTTTCATGCAATTATGCAAATGTACTAATATACTATGTCTTACTACTTATATTTCACATCAGCTCATCCTCTTGCATTAGAACATTATCCTGCATGCATTAATTAAGAAGTTCTCTCACTCCTCCTCCCCCCTCCCTGCCTCGTAACTGGCTGGAAGTGTATTTATTTACTGAACTTCTAAACTACATACCAGGATTTCTTCTTTTCTGGTTTGCAGGTCACCTAATTCGAAAGCTCTCTAATCTTTCACTATTGCAAACAGTCCGAAGCCCTCTCTTCTGCACACCATGGCACCTATGATGTATAATCTTTAGTAATGCTTCTCTACTTTTCACATTTCTGTTTAGTGTTTGAAAGCTCTAAAAGATTTCACCAGTCTCCTCAAGGAAAGCTGATTTCACTCTTACCTGCCCCTCTGAGGACTGGCTGGATTTCATATACTACCAAGGAAATCCGGAACCTGTATCTATTCCAGGAATCACAAGGCACCATGACAACCAGTCACTTTATTTGCTGTACAGATTATATGGCTTTACTCTCTCATAACAGAGCTCTTTTTTGCCCTGCCATTTAATTCTTTTTCAACTTTTCAGTTTGCTACCCTTTTGACTACTATTGCTGGTCACCTGCAGCCCATCACTTGCTGCTTTCTCAAAGGCAAAATCTCTGCTGCTCATTATTAAGATCAATGCTTCTTTAGTTTTTTTCCCCTCCCTGTAATACACCTCAAAGTTTCCGTGCTCTTCCAGTTACTTTTCCATGTATCTGCCATTTGACTTTGAGAACTTCACTGGCCAGGTTATTGTGTGGATTTTGTCATATTTTTCTTTTTAACTTCTTGTCATGACTCTCATTTTCATTTATTAGGTGCATTTATATTTAGAAAGGAAACATTTAAACAGACAAATAGGGTCAGTAACCGTACTGTTAGGGTGATGACACCTATTTGCACCTGGATACTTTAATATTTTGTCTGAAGAAAGATACTTTAATCACTCCTCCTCTCTTGCATTAGTTCCCTCATTCTTCTTTTAGTACAGTTCCCGTATGTTCTCCTTTGAACTTTTTTGATTCTTTGGTCTCATAAATCTTCATGCCCAGTCTAATCCCCTTTCAATGTCCATTTTATGCACAATTCTTCAGTCAGAAGAAATCCTGGAAATTTGCAGATTCCTTAATTTACTTATCTAAATTCAGAACTCATTGGTGCTTGCCTAATATTGTTTGATTTTCTCTCTGGAACACTGCTTCTTTCTCTCTTCACTACTAATTCTTTGCTCTACGTTGGGCTGAAAGGTTTGACAAACTAAGGAAAGCTGCAGATAACAAGGGAATGCGCAGAGCAGTGATAGGTGAATTAAGAAAGACAAGCTGCTGTGAGCAGATGTGTGATTATTAGGAGCAGAGTTAACAAGCAGAGAAAAATGTAGGGAACATAATGAAATTAGACGAGTTATGAAATCCAGCTTGTTAGTATTTAATGAGGGAAATGGTTATAACCCTCGCCTGTCCGAAGTGACTCTTTCCACTAATGTAATCCATTGGTTACATCAAGGTGGAACACCCTGCATGCTATAAATTTCATGAGAATATCTACAAATGTTATTATAACCAATACCAGCCAATGTTTGCCACACTGTTGAAAAAGGTCAAAGTAAATTAATCAAAATTTGTAGAAATGAGTATCAATAGCAATCAATTCTTTATGCTCTTGCTAACAGTTACATAGTACATATAAAACTAATTTGAGCTGTTATTTTTGTTGTTTTACAAAGGTCGCTTTGGCTAATTTCAGTGGTAAAATCTTCAGAAATTAGAACAAGAAAACTTTTTTAAAAATTAAATAAATAAATAGCCAACACTATTTCTTATATTTAACTTTCAACCATATCTATAAATAAGTTTGTCTGGCATTGTCAGCAGAAAATCACATTTGAATGTGTGAGTGTTTCTAATTTTCATGAGTTTTAGAATCCTGTAAATCTCCCCACCTTGTGTACTACTGTATCTTTACATTTACTACTTATATTACTTACAAACAGAAAGATATGTCAAAAGGACTCCACAGTACCATTTGTGATGAAATCTTTATCGAATTCAGTGAATTGCAGATCTCCCCTTGGACACAATACCAATTATTTTAAATGTCCTTAAGACTCTTATATACGAATTCTTCAAGGAGGCTAAGATTTCTTAAATACAAGGGTAAGTATTTATGCCTGCAGACTTACAAGTGTAGTTAATATCTATAATGAGTTTATTTAGAAAATTTTGGAGAAACTATAAAGATATTATCAGGTTAAAATTGTTCAGTCCTCAACATTTCAACTAAAGTAAGTAAAACCTCTAAAATATTTCACAGAAAAAAAAAACCCTTTCAATATTTTTTGTATTTGCACCTGAGTTATTAGTAAACAGGTGTTTAGTATTCAAGAGCTCTAGCTAGAGATTGTCTATATTCCTTGAATTCCAGACAAAGTACTAGAATAACTTTACACTGTATCTTGTGAAAGCTACAGCAGAAATCTAGTTGACATCTTACCCAAAGTCCCAGCTCCTTTTTAAAAAGAAAGAAAAATTCTTGTCCTCCTTCCCAGCCCCTGAACAATAACCTGCCAACTAATTATGCTCAAACTTCTTCTTAGTCTTCTGATGATAATAGTCATATTCTGATGATAGTTTGCTGCTTGCAAGTAAAAGTGACTAGCTCAGAACCCTTTAGGCTGTGTTGTAAAACACTGTTAAACAGCAAAAAGGAGTGATTAAAAAAAATCGTATTTTCTCTAAGAAGAGAGTTGTACTATTTGCTTCTAGTTCAGCAGTCTACAAGGGGTGACACAATCAAACCCCAAGGGAAGAAAAAAAGAGAAAAACCTGATTACAGCTTCCTAGCTTCATTTCTATTATATTCTGCATTAGTATTGCACAGGTGTGGAATTCAAATGTTAGACTGTAGCATGTAAAAACAAGTTCTTTCAAACTCGATGAACCACAAAAAATATTGCCATTTAATTAGCAAGGTTTTGGTTAGATCATATTCAACTCAATATTTAGAAGTTCACATATCTCTGGCATACTGTTTGCTACTATATAACGTAAAGGCTGAATATATGGATGCCTGCTGGTTAGCTACGCACTAAGCCTCTCAGGTATCTCCTGTTTGACGCTTACATTTTATTTAACTACGTTAATCCACTTGCTCATTTCATTACTAGTAAAGGGGAGATGTTTGAATCTCCAGATTTTGATTCTAATTCCACTTGCTTTTCTCAGCCCTCAGTGGAGCATCAACTTCATCACCTTTTCTGACTTTAGAAATAATCTGTTTTTGAAATCAGTTAAATCAGAACTTATTCCTTATTTGGAGACTTTACTCTAACCGGATCCTCTCTGTCCTTCATGTCTGAGATTCATGTACAATTCCCTATGCCTGGATGTTCTTCTATTGTTTCTGACCACCACCCCTGTTATTAATTGGATAGTTCCTTTCCCATAACTGGTACTAGTACTGGAGTGAGCTGCATCCTGAATTTCTAACTTCTAGATCTTCTTGTGAACCCACCTGGAGTCCTGCATCCAGCTTTGGAGCCTTCAGCACGGGACAGACATGAACCTGTTGGAGCAGGGCCAGAGGAGGGCCATAAAAATGATCAGAGGGATGGAACACTTCTCCTATGAGAAAAGGCTGAGAGAGTCAGGGCTGTTCAGCCTGGAGAGGAAAAGGCTCTGGGGAGATCTTGCAGCAGCCTTCCAGTACCTCAAGGGGCCTACAAGCTGGAGAGGGACTTTTTACAAGGGCCTGGAGTGATACGACAAGGGGGAATGGTTTTAAACAAAAAGAGGGTAGATTTAATTA
>Ga0181612_163096_pt1 | contig 10262 bp, 4 predicted proteins | sample HoacroProtozoa21_FD_119630 | JGI IMG/M metagenome (GOLD analysis project Ga0181612, IMG submission 119630) | Hoatzin crop microbial communities from Cojedes, Venezuel. Combined Assembly of Gp0051906, Gp0051904, Gp0051908 | reverse complement strand
GCAGGCTTGGGATCTGATCCCTGTGCTGCATGTGGGCTCGCCAGAGCCAAGCCCAGCAGAATACAGGGCTCTTCCTTTTGGGGACAAATGTCTGTTTAACAGGAATGAAGTGGTCACAGCCCTACAGCCTGAAATTCTGCCTATCTGTGAAACAGCATGCTCTCCAAGTTTCCCCAAACTGTCCCCCACTGCTGCTTAACTCTGACTCGGAGGAACAAACAAATCTCTGCACTCACCAAGCCCCTGAGCTCTTGGAGGCGGCTGCTGGCAGAGTACATTGGATACAGAGCAAGACAGAGAGGTTTCAAACACAGGTGCCTAAGCACTATGAGCAGACAACAACCTTGGCCCAACAGTCATCACTCAGTGCTAACACTTTGTCATTACTGGTGAGCCACCACGCCAAATACATTAAGAAAGTTTACACAGGAAAAAAGCTGCAGCAGGTCCTGGCATCCACCACCCACACAAGTTTTATGCTACAGTTCAGTGTCAGTTCTGACTCCTCTAGCTGGTGCTTATAGTCAGCGTACAGCAAAGTGCTATCTGCAGCCTGAAACCTAACCTGCACTCCCACATATCAAAGGAGAGCATCAGCTGAAGGAATGCGGGAAGGCTGCGGCTCGGCTCCTCCCTCGACCTTAGCCTTCCGACCACCAACCTTGAGAAACAGGCTGAAGCCGGAGACCTGGCTCCAAAAAGTCGGCAGTTTTGAGGCTAATGGCAAAGCATCTTCCATTAAGGTCACTTAGTTTCCACCCCTCAGATAAATCTGGTGACCTATCCCTCTTTTTTTTTTTTTTTAGAAAGGGAAAATATTGCTTCCCAGAAGCCATCCAGCTGTCAGCAGTTAGGATAAACAAAATAAGATATATTCTTGTCTAGTCTCAACCTTCAAATTATTCAGGGATTTTGCAATCAACTTTTTAGAAAGACTCAAGTACTCCAGTGATTAGTCACTTCTCCTTTTTATTTATTTGTAATTTATTCAGCAGAAAACAGGAATAAAGATGTTTCCTAGGAAGCAGGGGGAGCAGTAAGGTTTCAGATCATGAAACAGATGCATGTAACTGCGAGTCATCAGCATCCTAGAAAATATTACTCCCTCTAACATTTATTTGAAATCCAAGATGAAATCATCCCTATCCAACACCAGAGCCCTTCTGGTGCCCAAACGTTTTGCAGTTCTACCAGTAATTTGGCTTCCATCTTAAACTGAGCCGTAGCGGATGCTGGGTCTATGAATACCTCTGCTACTTTCCCTCTCTCATCCGAGAGGAGGACAGCTGTTTTATTTTGCTAGCATCACTTTCCAATTGCTAGGGTGGCTGTGCTTGACCTCAGCAGTGGTACTGCGGATTAAATCACCATGTCTATGTTCCAGAGTCAACCCTGACATGCTATTCCACACCTCATCAGTGAATGCCCCATTTTTGTTTTGTCTGTTCTGCAAAAATAATCAGATCTTCATTACCTACCAAGTTAAATCCCTACAGAGCTAGGTGAAAGCAAAGTTTCCAAAGAGACTTTTTGGCTAACAGCTGCCTGGGGAAAACCAATTTCCTTTAAAGCTTCTCTGCTATGTCAAAAATAGCATGCCAAATATTTCCTCCATTAAAAAAACATTAATCTTACCCTCTGTTCCTCCATAAAACAACTGGGGTAAAGCTGTGTGTATTCAGAGCTAGGACATCAACTGTTAGGCAACAAAGAACTGTCTAATCTTTGATAACCTCTTACACAGAAAGCAATTCTGAGAAGCCTTAAAGCAAGCCCTGCACGGATCAAAAGATTAAGTTACAAGTATAGGTGTCCTGGCTACAACATGGTTTAGGCATTATTTGCTGTTGAACAACTGAAGACATTCTGTACCAGATTTTCATGATCTCCTGCCCAGCTGACCTTGCTTTTCCCCTAAGAGATGCAGCGAGCACCATCTGCAGGGTTTTTGAGCACACACCGCCTCAAACTCCCCCAAAGACGCAGGGAAACTCCTCGCTGTTGCTTTATGCGTTAGTTAGAACTGCAGTTACCGCCTGCCAGCAATGACTAACAGCAACGGATCTCACACAAAGTGCAATCTAAAACTGCCAGCGAGATGTACAAACTGCCCCACAGGTCCTCTCCGATGCCAACACCTAACGCAGACGCTGCCAGCTGGAAGCTGATATTCCGCCTAGCAGCACGGGTGCCACCCAGCAGTAACACGGCTTTGCTCCGTGTCATTTTGGAGGTGCAAAGGACAGAGACATTGCTCTTCTTTGCTATCAACTTCATGATGTCAGAGCGGATTCCAAAAAGCAAAGGAGTTCAAGAACTTGCAAGCAATTTTCCTCAGAAGTCATTCCTAGGAACAAAGCAGTTGATTTAACAGTCTGGTCATCTAAACACTAAACCCTAAACTACCTGAACTTTGGATACCGTATTCATTCTGTAGGAGTCACATGTCACCGTTCATTTTGTTCAAGTCATAATAAACCACAATTTATTTTCCAGTGGCTGGGGACCTGGCACGTCAGAAAAGTTGGGTCTACCCCTGCTAACAGATAACTAAAATACTTCACTTATCAGAGGTCAAAAATTCTTTATCGTTGGTGCTTAAAATTATCTATAAATTGTGATGGTGGGTTTTGGGGTGGTTTTTGCATAGTCATTTCTCTGCTAATTCAAATTCTGACACAATCCATGCCTGAGGCTGGACTCTGACCACACAGCCGATTCAAAAACCTCACTGTCTAAGGGGAAGGCACTTTAGAGAAAATGTTCTTATCCTCGGTAAACACTGATTATTTTAGTTTCAATGATGCCTACGAGTGTTCTTTAAAAATAACTGATTCCCGGAAGCTCCAGCTGGGAACACACAGCCATACAACCGAGACCAGCAATGTAACAAACCCCAGAAAAGCCCCACCTCACTCACCATCCCCACAAAAACCCCACCTGCCCACCAGCCATCCCTTCTACTGGCATAAGGTGATAACTAATCTTTCATAGACCAACGTGAGCAGAGTAAAAACATTAATGACTTCACGACCTGTACTTGCAAGTAGTAGGTAGGAGGGAGCAAAGCACTAACACGGATCATTTGCTTAGAAACAAACTTGCCAGGTTTATAACTTTTGCAGCACCAATTGCACCCCTGAGTCTGTGGTCAGCAACAAAAGGAATTCTCCACAGCAGGCTGACTTCCACCTCGCTGTTGCTTCCAGTTTTTGACTCTGATTCACAGGCTTGGATTTCTTGGAGGACCATGTGTTCTGGAAAACCTGTCAGAGGCAGATTAATTGTTGGACCAATTGCAATCATAGAAAAACATCGCAGCATCTGCTTTAACAGATGCTTCTTCAGAAACATTTTCATCCATGTGATGTATTTTTCTAGATTTTTTGCTTTCTTTCATTCAGCAAGTCATACTCAAGCACGACAAGTTCCTGTCACTTTGATACAAGTCCCATGAATTCAACACCTGACTTGAGCTTTAAGTTCCAGACATGACTGCTTGAAAAGGCATGAATGGGTTAAAAAGTCTGACAAGCCAAAAGGACATGTGGAAGAAGATGTCCTGGCATTTATCTGAGCACGAGGAAAACAGAACCGTCATAACACCAAGCCTACTGAACTCCTGCAATTATTTTCTTTTGAGGCTTCCAAAATTTCAGTGACTGTGCTGTAAACACAGAGCTAACAGAACAGTGCCTCCTCAAGTCTGAATAGCTGCAGTGGCTCTGCTTTTACTTCAGTAGCATTCAGGAAAAGCAGGAATAAGTTGAGCAAATAACACTAGTGCAGTTCCTAAGACGCAGGGGATCTTTGGTTTGCTGTCATCCTCACAGTGCTACCTTACTTTTAAGACAAGAAAGTAAAGAGTCATCAGTTTTGGGGATCTTCACAGGAAATGCTCCTTCTTATACCTGCCATTAACCAAAGGCAGGCTGAGGAAAACCTTGGATTAGATTAACAACTGATCAGGTAAAAAACCTCTCTCATTAGACAGAAAGTATGACAGTAGAACACAAATTTTCTGGATGGATGGCACACAAATATTAAGTGGGATATATTCTGTGAAAACGAAAAAAGAGAAGGAAGATATGGCAATTGATACGATTAAACAGCAAAGGTGCGAAACTAGTCAGAAAAGCTAAAGATATCAAAGAAAAAATATCTACTGAACAAGGTGAATGACAAGTTTATAGATTAGAAACAGAATGAGACTAAAACAAGTCGCTTGTGTTGAAAAGCAAATTAACACAGTAAATTTTTCTTTTCTGAATTTAAAAGGAAACAAAATGATGTGGTCACATCACGTGCAGGTGACTAAAACCAATCAGCTGGCATTCACGGATGACATTAGACAGTACCTACTATTTACAGCATTTCCAAAGTCAACAGGCCCAAATAAACAACATGACGGGCCTAAGACAACAGATGAGATCTCAGATCATATTAGGAATATTCTGTTTATTCCCTTTCTAAATGGAAGATTTATCGAAACTGAACTCCAGCTCGCTAGAAGCAGACACCTGTAGACTGAGACTACACAAAGAGAATAAGCAGGAAGACACAGCTAATTAAGCAGTTGGCAATGATTGCACAGGCTGATCAGATGGAACATCAGACTGCTCGGAAAACCCCACCTAGCAGACAGCCCCGACAAAGGCAGATGACCAACTGCACACAGCTCCACGTATGGTAATATATAAAGATGAGGCATCGAATTCCAGTAAGAAGTAAGGGATGTTCTGTGTTAAGTGTTGTTGACTCCAAGAAAACCATTGTGGACAGGAAAAGATTCTCTCGATGCTCGCAGCTAAGGCTTAAGTTATTCATCTCAATGTGGGGATATAAAGGTAGCTTAAGGATCCGCATGAAAAATCAAACTAGACACCCAAGAGTCTCAGGAAACACTAAGCTCCGAAGAGAAGCATGGGATTTCAGTATTTCCAGATTAAAGCAACCATGCACAACTTATGCTTGAAGAAGATCATACCAAAAGTCTTCAAAAAGAAACTGAAAACAATGTACAAAAATAAATTTATTACTCAACAGTGGAAACAGGGATTTATTCACTATCTTCAGCATTCACAGAGATTCTCTTCCTTGATAGGGAAAAGAGAAATGAGTACCATCAGGAACCCACGATGAAAACATGCAGATTAACAGTAAGATCACACACTCTGGGAGGAAACCCCTTCGCTAAACTGAATGCTATAGGTGGCCATTGAAATATTTTACATAACTATTAACTTACAGACACCTTCTTCTACATTTTAAAATGCATCTATTGTTTTAGACCCTGTGCCAATATTCCCCTCTCTTTCAGAGTCTTTTTTGCCGTGCTAAGTTTGAGAGTTTGAAATCTGCATTCCTGATGAACTGTTCTTGAGTTCTGCTGGAACCAAGAGTGCATGTATCCGTTGTAGAAGTCAACTGCCGTAAGCTTCTTCTTTAATATGACTGTTTTAATTCCAACCCAGCCTTCCTAAAAATAAAAACAAAAAAATGGCGGTAAGCTTCTTCCATGTTTTAAAATTATCTTTAGCTCTCACTAAGTTGCCTTACAGAATATGTTTTATTTCATGTCATCATGTTTATGTTACAAGTCAAATTCTTGCTTGCAAGTGAAAAGCCTGTTAGTGGAAATTAAAAGTTCTTCAAGATACCAGATGAAAAGACTGATGCTAACCTAAAACTAGTTCAGAGAACAATGATGGACTACTAACAAAAGAATTATGTAACAAACAAATACTAAACACCTCATCTTTAGGGGAGTGAATATAAAACAAATGGGAAAAATCCTACCTTGCAACGAGCTATCAGCGTTTGGGACACTTTATGGTATAGTAGAGAACCAGGAACAGCTCCACAGTCATTTAATATTTGATCTAAAAGCAAAGCAAGATTGTCTTGCGTTTTTATGCCAACAATTAGAAAAAGATTTTGAAACACTTATGTGTCTCCGAAGCAAGATAATCATCTTGAGTCACTATTTCGCTCAAAAGTATTTTAATATATTCTGTGTTTTATTATACCCAAATGAGCAGGGCAGACTCAGGACAGTCACCCTCTGGCACTGCTCCCTGTCTGATCCACAAACAGCCATCAAGCCCTGCGTGCTGTGGCACACCACTCAGCCCACACGGCTCTCGGACTCACAGACTGCTACAGAAAACGGTTTAAGTGACAGTACGCAGGGACAGCGTTCCTCGTGAGAGATCCCCTGACAACAGCATTAGAAGAGGATCTCCTAACTAACCAGAGGATTAAAATCCTCCAACCTCTGGATTCACAGGACTATACCTGCTGCTCACTCAGCATCATCACAAAGCAGAACTGTCCTCAAAACCCATCCTGGGCTCATCTTTGGGCACAGACACTTACTGCACTCCGAGCATACATGAGACCGACTTAGTTCTGCTGAGGTTTCAGAGAGCGGCACTTAAAGCTATTGTTTAGTACAATTGTGTGTGATCTCCAAATCAATGTTTGAAAGACAGGAAAATTAAACTTAACAGATTAATTTAAAAGTAAATACCAGCTAAACCAGGGATATTATCCACTTCCACAAAATCCAGAAGTTTAACAGTAGTACCCTTCCAGAGCGTCTGCAAAGGAAACTGGAAACAGAAGCAAATGACACACTGAGAATATTTTCATGATTTCCAGGCAACTGTCTAGGTTTTTTTTCTTATGCAAGACACCTGTGATAATAATACTGAGGGAAAATTTAGGTATATGTCCAGATAAGAGGCTTTCCTTATTATATCTAGTATTCCTTGTTCTTCCTCATCTTACTGACAAGCAAAGTATTAGCATATGCAGCAATGAGTTAAGCAACTAGCTACAGTAGCTTTTTACTGCAGCTGTTTGCACTGTCTGCAGTCATGCAAAGATGTCATCATAGTGTTCTGAAATCCTCTCAGACACATCAGTGGAAACCTCAGAGCTAAGGAAACAATATAAAACTATTGAGCTGATTTCACACTTGGGATCAAGTTCATGAAAATGCTCCTCCACACTAATTCCACCTCTAACGCTAAACTGTGTTGGGATTTTAAAACACGTGCTAGGTTTTAGAGGCTAAAATAACTAAACTTGAATTTCAGTCACTAGCTAAAATATTTACACCAAACTCAGACATGCTAGAGGACAGAAAAGGGTTAAAAAAAATCCACTGTCTTACCATACTTCCTATTGCACGATGCAGTTGAATTACTTGTGCAGCCGTTTGCTCTTCCCATTTTATACAACTTTTAGCTATTGATATTTTAGGAGCTAGGGGGGAAATCAGAAATTAGAAGACCTCATATTCTGTTTTACATCTTTTTGCAAACAAATAGTTGTACTATTTTATCCTATTTTAAACACAGTTTTATCCTGACCAATAGCAGGTTTACCATCTAGCCATAGGTGCCTTAGACAACAACTGGTGAAAAGGTTTTGTAAAGACCTCAATTTGGATTATTTATGCTTTATTCTCAGTTCTTCTCTTATTTACCTATTGCACTGCAAACTGATGACATATTTATAAGCACAGCTGTAGTACTTTTGTCTGCGTTACAACCATGAAGAATAACAGTCACTTGGATTTTGTGACATCAACAGTGATTTTGATACTGTACAGGCAACTCGAAAAAAAACAAACATTCATGTAGTAAGTCTGAAGAAGAATTCTGAAGCATTTTTCCCTCTGTATGACTTTTTAAAGCCAGAAAAGGCAGTGAAGAGACCATACTGAGAAAGGTATCTAAAAAAAAAAATACAACTCAGCACAGTAGGAGGAAACTTAGTTTTCCAGATGATAGAAGAAGAAATGAACAAGTTGCATTAAACATGATGTGTACCTACCAAACGTTACTCCTTCTTTCGGTTGCTCTTTTTTATTTTTCAAACTTTCAGGCAAGTTTTTCAAAACTGATATCAGCTGCAAAATTAAATTTTGTACAGAATATTAGCCAAGCTAAGTAGAATATATTTATTAACAGTAACAGTAAATCCCAGATATACAAATACAGTATTTAATTTTTCATCAGTGAAACTTTCTTGTGAGCTTTTAGAAAACTGGGTCACTATATTCAGCAGACTTATATTATACACAGAAGCACACTAAAGGCATTCCTCCCACTCAGTCACAACTAAAAGCCAAAGTATTCTTTTATAGAAGATCTGCTCTCTAATATTAATCCTAGGACAGGACGAAAGCTGATTTTTGAGATGAAAAAGCAGATATTTACTTCAATAAGAGAAGCGACTGCACCGTTTCCATACAAAGTGCTCGAGATCTTCACTGAACAGCAACAGAACAGCAACGCACAGGACCAACACTCACAGCTTATCACAGACCACTCAGCTTTCCTCTCAGCAAGGCAAAGCGCTCACAAACACCAAGTTTCAGATCACTCTCCTCTTAACAGCTGCAGTCAGCTCAGAACAAGATTAAAAAGACTTGTTTACACGTGTTAAAAGCAATGTACTGCTCAGAAGTGACACTAGCTTGCATGACTTTACCATGTTTGCACCCATCTTTGCTAATATCACTTCCAGCTCCTTTGCAGTACAGTGGGGAGGAACAGCAAACTCTTCTTGCTTAATAATTGGACCTACATCAAACCTATAAGGCAGAAAACATAGGAGCTTACTGGAGAAGCAGCTATAACTCAATTAGCAGTTCAACAGTCTACATTCAATACTTTAGCTCAGTTACTAATTACCCTTTTTTTCCTCTAAAACTTTATTTTTCATATATCAAATAACATTTGGTTCACAAGACAACACAGGGAAAAGAATATCGGATACATCTTGGCAAGCAAGATTCACCTCAGCAAGCTGAGATTGATAAAACACACAATTTACAATTAAGAAGTATAAGATCTAAGAAACCACCTGAAGTATTCAGAAGAAATCTGTTTCACTTTGATCTGTTATCAGACAGGCATCTAAGAAAGAAAAGATAACTATGATAATGTCTTTTCACAAGCCTTTTAAGCCAGTTTGTGCTGAAACTAAAACAGATGATCTCTTTCTCATTCCTAGACAGGCATTTTCTCGTCCTCTGTTTCACATACAGGACGTTAAAGGTGACTCTGAAGTCTGAAAAGCAGATCTTTTCTGTCACATCATACCAAGCCTGTTCACCTAGCTGTGTGACTGTTCGTTCTCCATCTGCTCCCTGTAATAATGCTCAGATTAGAGAACAGGCCTAGAGTCTACAAATTACACACTCGCTAAAATACTGTATTTGTGGCAAGTCTCATATGGTCAGATGAAAGTTTCTGAGTGTTCCAAATTTTAATTTAAATACACACACATTTAAAAAAAAACAACAGTGATTAGACAGAATGATTTAAACGATAGCTTAAGTCATGATGATTTAAAGTCCTAAGAGGCAACAGCAGCAGTGAGCCGTTCAGGGAAGCACACCTAACCTACCTTTTCGGTCTTATTTCCATAATTGTCACCCCTGTCACTTTATCACCATGAAGCACTGCGTGGACTATTGGTGCAGGACCACGCCATCGCGGGAGACAGCTGGGATGGACATTCAGCACGCCGCTGAATTGAAATATGTTAAAGTTAGAATAGGAACAGGACCCGAAGCGTATGTAAATAGGTATGCAGCATTTATTACACTGAAACTACTTTAAGAATTAACTCCTCAGACCTCCTGAAGTGTTACTGGTTTAAATATACATTTAATGGAAAAGTAACACTATATAACCTTCAGTTTCTCCATGAACACAGAAAGGGAGATGAGAGAAATACAGGTAAACACCTTACGCCGAACACTTGCACAGACCTCCACCAACGTGTTAAAGAAGAACAGCGAACCTCACAACGACACAAGCAGGGCTCAGGCTAAGCAGATGAACCCATGGAAGAAGTCGACATCACCTCCTACAAATCACAGGTGTTGACTCAAAAAGAGAGTCTGGCTTTGCTAACGAAGCAGCGACAGATGCCCCGCCAACCCACTTACTATGGGAACTGCAGAATAAGGTCCTCACTTAGCAGACGTCCAAACGACGCCACCACGCCGACATCAAACTGCCCCGCAGGTCCCGTGTGTGGCCACTCGTGCACAGGCAGCTGGAGCTCCCGGGCACAGCTCCGCACCGGCAGGTCCATGGGCAGGCGGGAGGGCAGGGTCACCACCTCCAGCCTGGACACCAGCGAGTCCTCGCTGGGCTCCCTGGGGTGGACAAGGCACTGAAGGCCTCTTGCAGGCAGAGCAAGGGAGAAGCGAAGGCCGGGTCACCCCCACCCCT
>Ga0181612_161488_pt1 | contig 10262 bp, 13 predicted proteins | sample HoacroProtozoa21_FD_119630 | JGI IMG/M metagenome (GOLD analysis project Ga0181612, IMG submission 119630) | Hoatzin crop microbial communities from Cojedes, Venezuel. Combined Assembly of Gp0051906, Gp0051904, Gp0051908 | reverse complement strand
TTTTAGTACTAGATTTTGAATCATGATGTAGCTCTTCTTTAGTAAAGGAAATGTTTTTGCCAGTTTCTTGTGAAGGAAACCAAAGCCATGTACTTTTCTAGGAAGTAGTAACTCTGTAGTACTTGATATAGATTTGTTTTTTCCTCATTTTTGGCTCAGGTCATGATCATAGTGCAAAGAGCAATTCAAAAAAGGAAGAAAGGCAAATGAAGGAGAGGCTTCTCTCAAAAAGCACAAGGCCCAAGAAAACCAGGACACAGCAAGCCAAGACATAAATTTTGGGAAGAGTAAATCCTGCCAGGCACAAGGCACACTGCAATTCTCTCTGCCCTTACTGCCTGAAGCGAAGAAGAGACAACATGGTGCAAAGTACCAGCATATGTTTTGGAGCCCCAGTTTTTTAGCCAATGGAGGCACATGAAAGTGTCACATATCTGATTTGCTTAAACAATTCCCAAGAATTTGGTTATGGATTATCACTCTGCCAATGAGGGAGTAGTACCTGCAGAAATCAAAATTCTTCTTTCTCTTTTTTTTTTTAAATAGTTCACACACATTGGCTAGTGTGCACATGAAGTTTCTCTCGCCGCATGAAGAAGTATCCAAATTCTAAACCAGTTTGGTTGGGAGCCTCTCCTGAATATAAAGTAGCATGTGTCTTAAACAATGTATACTGGTTTTGTGAGTCAGACTCCACTTACAGAAAGAGTTCTGTGAAGAGCGAAGTGCCTCCTCTTCTTTTTCTTTCCTCTTTTTTTTTTTTAATCCACTCTATTTGGGAGCTTCCCCAAGATTCTCAAGGAGAGGGATTATTCACCGAGCAGCAGAAGCCAACATTCCTTGATCATAGTAGAGAAACTGGAGAGTCATAAGCCACAAAAATGATTCCCCCCTTTCACCAACTGACCAAATACAAGTTACACTCAAAAACATTTGACATAAAGTCTGCACACAAATAGTCAGTCTGTGGAACTCTTTGCTAAAGGATGACATGGATGCAAAAAACATAGTTGGATTCAGGTGGACATGTACCTTATAGATAGACCACTGGGAGTTTTTGAATAGACACGTATGGCTTGGAAAATCTCCTTGGCTGTAAAGAGTGAGAATGTAGGAGAATGCTTGGGAAAAGTGTTGGATGTGTTTGTTCGACTCCCGCTCTCCCCTGGGCATCCCTGCATCTTGGAGGCAGGGTACTGTGATGGATGGCCCCTTAGCCTAAACCAGTATGGTCATTCACCTGTTCTTACATACCTGGGTAATATTTTATTCATTACAGTCATATACCTGCGTAGTCTGCATTTTCTTGATGTGTATACTGTTGTACAGACATTTCAGAGAAGAGATTAAAAATACACTGCTTAAGACAGGTACTGAGTGTTGTCTGCTTTACATTTCATAGTACTTAGGATTGCCCAGTAAGCAAGTCAGCGAGCTTCCTCGCTCTACCTTGTCTCTCTTTCTACAGCATACCCGTTTTAATCTGTACATTGAAACCTATTGCTGCAAAATCAGGGTCATCAAGTGTTGAGCATTTGAGTGGGCTAAGCCAGAACTGCCAATAATAAATGAAACCTAAATTACTTGTATCTGCAAGAAGAAAGAATTGGCCAAATACTTAAAATACTTTATCACTGAAAGGAAATATCCCATACAGCCCCTCTGTTGTGCACTGTATAAGAGACAAGAGGAAAAATCATATCATATTACAGCAAGAAAAATGCAGTAACAAAGACAAAAAATTAGACACGTAGGCACAAGTCGTCATTGCAAGGCCTCCCAGAGACAAGTGGGTCACCTTTGTGTCAGGGCTAGACCTGGATGCGAGTATGGTGAGGAAGGGCACCTTCCAAGCTAAAGGCTGCAGTCAGCCGGGCGCCGCTGCCGGGGAATGAGTTCTGGGAGCCTCACATCCCATACCCTGTGGGAACAGGGTTCAGACTCAGGGAATCCTACATGCAACACACGTGCAGACAGCACAAAGCCATTTAGCTTTGCACTGCCGCAGACTCTAACTCTTAGGTAGCCAGCAACCTCCTCTTGACAGCTGTAGGAAGAAAAGCTTACAGCTGGTTTCATTTCACTGAGATTTATTTATTTTTAGTTGTCAGCAGATTACAGATGAGAAAAAAAAAGTCATTTTACAACTTCTTCTGAATAAAAGTGATTTCTAAACAACATAGAAGAATATGAAGTGAACTCCAGTCTCTCCAATTCTCTCTCAGGAATCCTTCAAGTCTGCTACAATGGGGCAATACTAGCTATAGCTGAGAGGGTAATTGAGTAACTAGAGGGAACAGAGATCTGCTGTGGAGATTCCCTCAGGAATTAGAACCAGGGTCATGACCAACTTCTAGGAAGCAAGTATAGTAGCTTACTTTTAAAACAGCAGGCTAAAATAAGCAAAACAGTTTTGAAAGTCCCAGTTCATCTCATGCTTTACTTGTGATTGCTAATATTACTCAAACTGCTGAGATTATTGCTGTGTGTGCTTTAACTGCACCGCAAGAAACCAAGAGCTGCAGAGGAGTTCATTCCACTGTAAAGCCACGTGAAAATCTCCTTAATGCACACAACAAATTAGATTTTTATTTCAGGAAACTATTCCAAGAAGAAAAAATTGCACAGGAATGTAGTGGAAGCTGGCTGCTGGGAAGGACTCCGCTTTCCCACCCATAGACACCAGGCCCCAGCAGTCCAAACACTCCATCCGATCTCTCCTACCGCCAGGCACACATATGTAGAAGCCCTCCTCTCTTTCTCCTCTCCCTTCCCATTCCTTCGCCATCAGACATGTTGATCATCCCCCTGCTTACCCACACCCATCACACCTATCAACCCCAACTGCTGCATCATCAGATAGACTTTGAGCACCTGAAGCCAAAGGGACAGCCTTACACCGCATCCGTAAAATGTCCCTAGGAAGAAGAACAGCAGGGCATATTCCATCCCGCCCAGCCTTCGGGCACAACCTTCCCTGCCCAAACACCTGGAAGGAAAAGGCAGGGGAACTACCTGCCAGAGAGGCAGCCAAAGATGTGGAAGCAGGCCTCCAGAATAAGAAGGTCAGTGGCACCAAGGGCAAGTCTCGAGCTAGAGGGTGGCTGTACCTCTCCCTGCTAGCAGCTGTGGCATCCCAGGAGGCATTACAAGCAGCAGAGACAGAGACCCTGCAGGGGAGGAGACACAAGGCTCCTCGGGAAACACTGAGGAGTGCTCCTGCCATAGGTGCACAATCAGGCAACCAGCTCAGGCCAGGAGGATGACACACTCCAAAAGCAACACTCCCAAACGGTGTATTTATTGCTCTGAGCAGTGCAGAGAAGGCCAGAGAGATGGAGGTGTGTACAAAGGCTAAAGCCAGGACGAGTGGCCATCTGTCACACTCATGAAGGCTAAGGCATGGGAGATGGGAAGGGGATCAGACACCTGTCTAGGAGGACAGTGGCTCAAGGGAAAAGTGCTGTGGCATGATGGAGCAGACCCACTGTGGCAGTCAGCCTGATAACCCCAGCAAACAGGACCCCCATGCAAAGTGAGGGCATTTGTGAAGGAGCTCCCTGTGCTTTCTGCCTGTGGCAGCAAAACAGCAACCTCCCCTGCGGTACTGAGGTCAGTTAAGGAGTTGGCTGATCATCAGACCCATACACACTTTTCCTTCCCGAATGACATAAAAGTGAGTGGCATGAGGCGAAACTGCGTGACCGTCCGTCTTGAGAGAACAAACATGCCTCCTGCCAGTGCATGTTTCCTCACTGGAACATAAGTCTTGCCTTGGTGGTCTCTGCTAGTACCTCAGTTTCCCAGTCAGCAGCCCCAGTGTTAAATGATGGACACATTCAGCCCCAAGGTTTCCTTCTGTGTCCCTGCCTTTCACCACATTCAGCTCAGCAGCTATGGCCTGCTAGGCTGTATTTGCTGCAAGCCTTCTGCCCCTGTCCCTGATTTCTCCCAGCATAACCCCTGTCCAAGCCACCTGTGATCTGAACCACCTCGATCAAGATCCTTGTCCTTCTCAAAGCTAAAATTATTCCATGCGAACAGCCCAGATAGGAAGGCACCTCCCCACTGCCACCTGCCTGATGGCTCTATCCATTGAGCTTCTCTTAGGGCTTCCTTTCATACTTCCTTTCACCTTTCTCGTGCCCTTGGACGTGGGTGCTGATATTACAGGGTCACAGTGTATGTACCACCTGGAGGTTTCCAGGCCATGCCTAAACATGGAAGTACTAGGTGGAAGTCTGGGAACAGCTTCATGGTTAGGTGTCCCACACGTATCACCCCCCAACACACACCTCTAACAGACCCACCACCAAGGCTGCTTATAGGACAGGACAAATGGTTCTGGATCTGGCCAGGAGGAGTAAAAGGAGAGTTTTGCCCCTTACATCACTCGAGGTTTAACAGGTTTCCTGTTGCAGCAGGCAGCTTGCCGCTTCTCCTGCGACGAGCCTGCGCAGGCACTGTGTCTGCGGGCAAGGGGGAGCTGGGGCGAAGCTGGGACTGGGAAACCCAGGGAGGGGAGCAGCATTCAAAGTTCAGAAGGGCAAAGTGGTCAGTGAACTCCAGCAGTGCTGCGGTAGCCGGGTCAGCACTGGGAAGGTCAGCCACCTCTACACGAGTGTCCAAACAAAACACTCAGCCCCCACGGACACCCAAGCCACTCCAGTAGCACAGCTTTCCTGGGTGAGCTTCACCCGATCAGTTACTCACGTCGGTTAGACTGGCCAGAAGAAGAAAGCGCAAACCTGCCCCCAGCTCGGATGGCAGTGGCTGAGCTTGAGTTGTTTTCTTGCTGGTAATTAGATAACGCGGTTATCAGGGAGGAGCCCTGCCTCAGGCTCCCATGGCTCGCAAAACCGAAACAGAAAGCAAAGGCAGCGGGCTGTGACACGACAGGGGCTGTGGTGTCAGAGCCCAGCAGCCACAGACCGGCTCAGCTGGCCAGGGCAGCGCCTCGGCCCTCTCCTGCGAGTTTCAGCTCCACACCCAGCCCCATGGGCAGCCCGTAAGTATCCTCCGCTGGGTCCTCCGTCTTTTTAATGCCACTGGCATCGGGGGGGAGAGCTGCCAGGAGAAGAAGTGGTGCTGCAGGGTGCAAATGTCTGGGAGGGAGCAGGTCCTTCCCCAACTGTGGGACGCTTTGGGGGCAGTTCCTCCCTCCCCTGCCTGGTCTGTGTGCCTCTGGCTGGTCTCTGTTTGCCAGCAATCCGAAGCTTGTCCGCAGCCTTTCTTCACCTGTGGTTTCCCCACAGCCGACCCCGCCTGAGGGGGAAAGAGGGATCCTGGAGGGGGGGTGGGCGGTTTGAAGGAAAGGTGCCAAGTCCAAAGCTGCCTTTCTTTCCCACCACTCTTGCACGGCATTGCTCCCCCCAGCAGCCAAGGAGGGGGGACGCAGAAAAGCCAAGTCTTCTGGGGGGCTCTTCAGTGCAACAGAAAATGCCCATTCCCTTGCTGCTTTGCACTCAGCCTGTTCACTGCAGCAGGGTCTGGCGGCTCCACAGAGATGTTTGTCCCTGCACGGAGGCCAGACCCTGCCCTGTAGCTGCGTGCCGTGGCCTCCCCATCCCAGCTCTCAGCCAGCAGCTTGCTGGGGAGAGGCACAGCCCCGACCTGAGAAGGTGCTCGCCTGCCTAGGAGCCAGCAGAGGGGAGGGCTGCGCGCTCCCGGCAGCACAGAAGGTCCCTACAAGCCCCATCTCGCACACAGACAGCCCCGGGAGCTCCTGCACCGTGAACATGGAGCCCCACCCTGCCCGGGAGACCGAGACACGGAGCTCTCCCACGGTGAAGTCCAGTCCTTCCAGCGATGCCTGCCCAGAAACAAGGGGGTGACACCAGACTGGGGCCCGCTGTGCCATACTTGCGTTCCTCTTTCTTGCACCTTTGAGTTAGAGCCGCAGACTCTCCAGTCCGAAGGTGCAGGAGTCTCCTTAGAGCCGGAGGGCTGCAGATGTCTGGGCAAAGCCCCAGCTGCACACCAAATGACAGCTCTTTCCTGTTTATCCCCTGCTCCTCAGCCAGGCTGCCTCCAAAGCGGCTTCGGGCCGAGCTGCAGAGCTCACGGATGCCGTGCCTATGGCTGCAGGGGTGGCGGGGCAGCAGGTCTCAGCTTTCATTGCCAAACCGTACACTAACCCCAGGCCAGCTGTGGGCTCTCTGCCTCAGCTGGCCCAGGGCACCCACAGTATGCATGTTTCTATCCCTGTCACAGTCACACGGAGGGATGGGGACGCACCTGCTGGCCTGGGCAGGCAGCAGGAGTCTGAGGGACAAATCTGTCTGCACTTTGATGGAGTGAACAGAGGGGCATCACCGGGAAAGAAAGTAGGTCCTGAAAGACATGAGCCTTAAAGCAAAGGAGAGGGCAGAGGAACCATGGGATTTCCCTGGGCTGTCACACATGCAGAGATCACATGGCAGCACAGGGTCTCCGAGGTGGCTGTCCTCCACCCCTGCCATGTATTTCTACAAACCTGCTAGGAATTTAATTCTCTGTTCCCTTTCTAGTAAACATGTGCCACTAAGGCAATTTTTAATTGCTTTTATATTTTATGGAGGTGGGAGGGTAAGTAAAAGGTAACGTGAGGTGATTGAACAAAAAGCCCATGTTTCTACAAGCCTGTCTTCCTTAGGAAACCGGTCTCAAGAAACACAACAGCGAGGGTTGGTGGGTGGGCACAGCTAGGAGCTGGCTGGGCTGTACTGGTGCCAGGTCCGAGTGCCGAGAAATCCCTGGGAGCTGGTCAGCTATCTGAGAGCCCGCTCCAAGCGTGGCTTGTTCTCCCTCTGAGGGCTGCGAGGCAGGATGGCAGGGAGAACAGTGGGTAGGCAGGAGCCCTTGCGGGACAGGGAGAGGAAGAGCAGCAATATTTGGCTGCAGGAGAGCACGTGTAAAGATAAACCAAGAGGCAATGTCAGGGGCAAGACAAACCCTGGTGAAATCACATGTGTGTGAGGTCTCATGCTGCAGCATGCTCTGGGCACGAGCACGGATATTTTCCTGGTCGTTTGTGTCTTCATTGTAGATTCAGAACAATGGGTATCCTCCAAGTGACCTTCCAGTCTCTCCAGAAGCCTGTTGTGAAGAAGACCTCCAAGAGAAGCTACAAGAAGAAGTGAGGTGTCAACCAGGGGAAGGGGACAGGTTGGTGTCTACATGCTCTGACCCCCTTCCATGCTGTGTGTGCGCTCCTCTTGGCCATCACGGTGGAGGAGGAGCAGTTTGGAACAGAGAAGCTTTATCCCTGTGCACATTAAACACAGGTACCCCACTCCCAAGTATCCTGGGAGACAGGGAGTGGGAATGGAATGCTGAAGATTCTCTAGTCACCAGAACTGCAGCCAGGCAACAGGTACAGGTGTGAGTGGGGTCTCTCCTGGCACTCTAAAAACTCTGAGGCTGTGCCAAATCCACAAGCAGCTGTGGGGTGATGGCCTGGGACATCCAGGACACTGGGATGATATACCACCAGGCAGTGGGCAGTGGAGGAGAGACAGCAGGACCGATGTGAACTTCTTGAGGGAAGGTGGTAAATGATTCACAAGAGAGAATGCTTGGCAAAGGCAGGAAAGGGATTATTTGAAGAGCCCCAGACCAGAGGCTGAGCGTGAAGCCAAGGTCTCTGAGCTTCTTGCCCTGTGTTTGCGCCTTTGTGCGGACACAGGCGGCCAGTGCTGCAATGCCGCGTCGCTCTGCAGCCAGTGATACCCCTTCCCTGATCCCATTTTTCAGAGAGAAGCAGAAGCCTGCAAGAGGGCCCTGAGCACAGTCCACAGTTCTGGGAGAGGAAGTCCAGTTTGCCAGGCAGCCTGGGAGAGGAATGAGGACTGCAATCCCAGGTCTGTCTCCATAGCACCCATCTCCCCCGGGCCCCAGAGGAGGGTGAGGGGCTGCAGGTGGGTCGGGTAGACAAGTGCCTGTGCATGTGGGGCATCACTCCTCAGGCAACCAGGACAGCGGGGCACCATGTCTTCTAGCCTTGGTGGGGAGCAGGGCTGTGGGTGATGAGCCCTGCTGTGCCCAGAAATGTATGGGCATGCAAGGGCCTCAGGGGCGTGCGGATGCTGGAAACGGTGGCGCCAATGGCATCGGGTGTCCTGGAGCTCTGGGAAGGGGGGGTGGGGAAGCAGAGGGAGCCCTGCACTTCAGACAGTGCCATGCCTGCATTTTACTCAGTCGTCCAAAGATCACAAGGGATGTCCTTGGCTAACCAGAACTGAAAGAAAAGCATTTTCCCAAAACAGCTGTTAACCCCCTCCTTACCAGATAGCAGTGTTTTGCTCCCCTCCCATCACTGCAGCTTGCTGACAAATGCCTCTCTTGCCCAACATGACACCAGGGTGCAAAGCAAGCCATACTGTCCTCCCAGTGCTGGTCCACACACGGGAAATCATTAAGCCACCTTTGCTGTGACCAAAAATGCACCCCACCTTGACCCAGTAACACACGCGAAGCACAGTCAGAGGCAGGACTGAAACCCTCCTGCTCTGCTTGCAAGGGGAGTCCCCCTGGGGGACAGGCTCAGAGCACGTCGTGAGAGGGGTGCCGTAACACGCACCAACCAATGGGTCGTCCCCCCCTTCGTGTCTTACAGTAGACGTCCCCACAGCAGGCTTTGCCATGGTATCAAGAGAGCATGCAGGGATCAGGATGAGTCTGCTGCGACAGAGGTGCAATGGGCACCTGCTCTCTATGCTGACCCTCCTGGAGGCTGCCGGGACCTTGGCCTTGATGCTCTACGCGCTGCTGTGGGAAGCTGGGAACCTGGTCAACCTCCCTGACAAACGCATTGGCTTTTACAACTTCTGCCTGTGGAACGAGACGGCCAGGGAGCTGCAGTGCCTGGAGTACAAGCATCTGCAGGTGATGGGCATCAGCCTACCAGCAATGGTGCTAGCCAGGGTTTGTGTGTATGCCTGCCTGGTCTTCTGCATCTTCTACCCCATTTTTGTTGCACATGTGAAGTGCACAGAGGATAGAGAGGCCTGGAAGGTGATCCTCATCATACTCATCATCAAGATGATAATCCTGTCTGGAGGCCTGGGTACATTTCTTTTCCAAACCTCGCAGTGGATTCACCCCTCTGATTTCACTGGGGGTTTCCTGGCACTGCTTGGGACTCAGGCTGTGCTACTGCTCCAGATTCTCACTGTCACTGGGTACCTCAGCTGGGCCAAGCACACACACCGGTATCAAGGCTCTCTTACCGAGGAGGCCCTGCCCATTGATATTTGACAGTGAAGAAGATGCAAGAGCTATTGATAATCTGATTTAAAACAATAATCCCACTACAGCTTTAGTCACTGGCAGGAATTTGATCCTTAGTCCAAAGGCCCGTGTCCAGCCATGCTCTGGCACGTGGCTGTGCGCAGTGCTCCTGCGGTCAGCAGGCAGCAGACACCAACACCCACAGCACAGCGTGGAATCTTCTGGGAAACAGCAGTGGGTAACACCCCCCTCAGCCTAGGGTACAGCATCAAAGCAACAGAATTTCTGGCCCTGACGCAGAGGACAGTGAAGGCGACAGATTTGAACCATCACAGAGTGGACACAGCCCTCGGGCCATATCTAGCCTAAGTACAGGCAGGCAGAGAAGCCAACAGGCTTCCTTTCTTGAAGTTGCCCAAAGAGACTCTGCTCGTTGTCCACCTCCTGGACTAACCAAGGATGCCTTCGAGGCAATTGTGACTTGAGGAGCTGTGGCTTCATGCTGCCATGACAGCAGTGGCAGCCCCAGAGGTGCACTGGAAACGCTCTCTTCAGCAGGACCACCTGTACTTCATAAGCTGAAACAGCATCTGGAGTGTCTCTGCTTTGGGGTGAAATGGCCCACACTGAACTCCAGCAGCAGCAGAGCACCTGGAGGGGAAGCCTCACAACTTGCTGAACGCTGAACACAGCCCTCCTGAGGAGGGTTTCCACGAGGAAGCAGAGGATTTTAGTTCAGAGCCCCAGGTTTGTCCCCACTGGTATGACAGTGCTGAGCCCAGCCCTGCAGCAGCCTTTCAGACTCCTGGTTCTGTGCGAGGGCAGCTCGCCGCAAAGCTCGCTCGGACCAACGCACGCCCCGTGGAAGGGTGTGCTCGGGGAGCAGGGCCAGGGCTGCCAACGGCCGGGGCTCAGGGCCCCAGCTGGGCCATCACAGCCAGGGCACTGGAAGGGGTCTCCCTGCCGTGGCCGTACACAGCACCGCTCCGTGCCACGTCTGTAACCTCGCACAAAGAAGCATCTGCGTTCCCCGCCCCGTGCCCTTCGGGGAC
>Ga0181612_126359_pt1 | contig 10262 bp, 6 predicted proteins | sample HoacroProtozoa21_FD_119630 | JGI IMG/M metagenome (GOLD analysis project Ga0181612, IMG submission 119630) | Hoatzin crop microbial communities from Cojedes, Venezuel. Combined Assembly of Gp0051906, Gp0051904, Gp0051908 | reverse complement strand
TGTCGGATAGTGAAAATGCTGATAAAGACCTGAATGCCCGTGTGATGCTATCCACCTACCAAACAATGATAAACTATATTGACGCCGACGACAAGCAGTTCAGCGTTGGTAGGTTTGACCTTATCATCATCGACGAGGCTCACAGGTCGGTATTCGGCAAGTATGGCAGCATCTTTGAATACTTTGATTCGTTGCTCATAGGGCTCACTGCCACACCACGAGAGGAAGTCGGCAAGAGCACCTACCAACTCTTTGGATTGGAAGAGGGCTACCCCAATTTTGCCTACGAATTGCAGGAAGCCGTTGAGGATGGTTATTTGGTTCCGTATAAGGCTTATAGGCGGGGTACAGAGATTCTCAAGAGAGGAATCAAGTATAATGATTTGTCGCCAGACGAGAAGGAACAACTTGAAAGCGTGTGGGAGTACGAGGAAGGTGAGGCGAGAGACATTGATAGCAGAGAAATCTTCGATTATATCTTCAATGAAAACACTGTGGACGTGGTGCTACAAGACCTCATGACCAACGGCCTGAAAGTGCAGGATGGACAGCGGATTGGTAAGACCATCATCTTCGCAGCTAACCATCAGCACGCTGAATTGATTGTACAGCGATTCGGGGTGTTGTACCCTCAATATGGTGCAAACTTCTGCCAACTGATAGATAACTATGTCCGTTATAGCAGAGACCTCATTAACAGGTTTGAGGTAAGAGATGGGTTGCCTCAGATTGCCGTATCGGTGGATATGCTTGATACAGGCATTGATGTACCCGACATTCTGAATCTGGTATTCTTCAAGGTGGTCAAGTCCAAGATAAAGTTCAACCAAATGATTGGGCGGGGCACGAGGTTATCCGAAGGGATATTCGGGGAAGGACAAGATAAGAAATACTTCAAAATCTTTGATTGGTGTGGCAACTTTGATTATTTCGCCCTCAATGCCAATGGGGAGGAATCAGCTACCACCCAATCCCTTTCGGAGCGATTATTCGGGCTCAAAACAGACATCGCTTTTGGATTGCAGGCAGCTGCTCACCAAGCCATCCCATTCGATAAATCCTTGCACGATGCGTTGAAGGCTGAACTTCGTGAGAGCGTGGCGGACCTCAACGACAAGCGGATAGAGGTTCGTCAGCATTGGGAGGTGGTCGAGAAATACAAGCAAGAAGAATCGTGGCAATATATCTCGGCTGTCGATGTCGTCACCATCAAGAATAGGATTGGTCCTTTGCTCATCGGCCATTTAGGGGAAGAGGGAGCGTTGAGGTTTGATGCTCTTGTGCTCCTGATTGAATTGTCCTTACTCGACAATATGGTCAATGCTAACAGAGCCAAGAACAAGACCATCAAGATTGCACAGGAACTCACTGAAAGAGCCACAATCCCACAGGTGAGGGAGAAGATGAACACCATCAATGAAGTCCTGACAGAGAACTTTTGGGAGAACCTGACTTTAACCAACCTTGAGAAGGTTAGAACAGAGTTGAGGGAGATTGTTCAGTTCATCGAACACGATGGAGGCAAAACCTTCACAACAGACATTAACGATGCGCTTGTGGATGGTGGGGAAATCGAGACCGTGATAAACCCCGTCACCTATAGGCAAAGGGTCATCGACTACCTAGCAGAAAATGAGGATTTACCCGTTCTGGATAAGATTAAGAACCTGCAACAACTTGACAATTCCGATATCCAAGCATTGGAGGATATTCTATGGCGCCAACTCGGAAGCAAGGATGAATATGAGCGGATAGCCTCACAAATGCAATGTGGGGGTCATGTCGGTATCTTCATTCGCTCAATCATTGGAGTGGACAGACCTAAGGCAGTGCAGATGTTTTCGGACCTCATAGCAAGAACCGACCTCAATGCCAAGCAAGAGGAATACTTGAAGTCCATCATTGCCTACGTCTGCGAGAATGGTGATATACAGCGGAACGACCTTACCAACACTGCGCCATTCACCAATTTTGATTGGATTGACGCCTTTGGGAATGATACGGCCTACATCGCCCAATATGTAGATAAGATACACGAGGTCATCGTGGTAGCTTAACCTTCCCCACCACCACCCAACAAATAGCCCCAGTGACGATGAAATCCTGCGACTGAAAATGCTAGATACCTATATTAATATATATAGAGAAAAATGCGAAAATGCGAAAAATAAAAATTTCCTGTTTTTCGCAATTTCGCAATTTCGCAAGTACACGTGAACTAATCACCTATGATGCCCGCAAACCCGCGACAAAGAAAACCCATGAACTCCCGACAAAACTTTGCGTTCACGATAAAACGAATGTAGGGGCGAGGGCTTGCCTCGCCGAGCAACGCGAGGCAGAACGCCAGGCGGCTGTCGCCGACCTGCGCGAAACGCTTGCCCCGCTGTTTGGCGAGGGCAAGACGATGAAACGCAGCGAGCTAGCTAAAAAAGTAGCTGGAAATGGAATTTCAATGCCAACCGCCTACCGACTGCTCGACACTGCCACCGCCAAAGGACTGTTGCAGTTCAATAAACTCAACAAAACCTATCAACTTTGCGACTAAAATGGGAGATACTTATATTAATATTTATATAATAAAAATGAGACAAATGAGAAAATGAAAATTTCATGTTTCTCCCTTTTTCAAAATTTCATTTTTCGCAATTTTTTCAACCGCGCGTGAACTAACTTTCAGTTACTAACTAACAAATTAAAACGACAATGACACAAGCCCCCAGAAACACCCCCACGTAGCTGCCCATAAACTTGTCATCTGTTTTCTAATCGTTGGCGTTGACAGCCTCGTTGTTGGTCTCATCAACGGCTTCGTTTTCAGACTGTTAATTGGAATCTTTCTCGTGGGCATTGTCAAAGGCCTCTTTGGTTACAGCATTGCTATCATCGCAACGGATGTAGGTAATCAAACGAGAATCATCTTTTAGGAACTGCAAAATCAGCTTGTCATCATATTGTTCGGTGATTGTGACTTGCTCTGTCATAAGATCGGTAAACTCTTTGAATATTGGCAAACGATTGACTATTGACAACAGAGAGTCTATCGATTCTTTTATTTTAGGATCATAATCTTTATTGATGACATAGTCCATTTTTGTTTGCGTTGCTTCTTTGTTTTTTGTCAGGATGAGCATATTTTCATCATTGACTGACCACCATCCCTCATCGTAAATTGAGTAGCCTAGAACAGAATCCACTCGAATGACGAATAGTAAGCTTTTGAGAGAATACTTTCGCCATCTGGCATACGTGTTGTCGGCATTAAACGTCAACTTGTCCCGATAGGACTCATAAATTAATGATGCCTCATATTTATCGGGATTTATTTTCTCGCTTTCCCAAGTGCCCACAAGAGGATGTTGTCTGGCAGCTCTTTCAACCGTATGACGAACATGCTGGCAGCTACCACCGATTTGCAAGATGGTGAATGCTAGGACTAGTATGGCTAATTGTTTTATCGCTTTCATTTTGCTTTATTCTGTTTTTTATTAAGTGAACTGTTTTCTCCTCATCTCTGACATGCAATGTTCCAACTGAGCAGACTAGATAGTTATCAACCTCTAAATCTTTACTTAACTGGATTAATTGAGACACCAACCAAAAATAATGGACTAGTCGGGATGAACTATATCAGGCATAGGTGTATCAAGAGAAAAAGTGAGTCATCACCTTCACCATATTGAGGTGGTCGCTCGCTGAGCCCGTCTCGCGCACGGAGTGCATGGCTAGCAACGGGTTGCCCACATCCACCCCTTCGATGTCAATTTGCCCTGTGAGGATATTGCCCAGCGTGGAGCCCCCAGCCACATCGCTATGATTGACAAAATACTGATAGGGTACCCCAGCCTCTAAGCAAAGACTCTTAAAAATGGCGGCAGAATGAGCATCGCTCATGTACTTGCAGTTGGCATTGACCTTGATACAAGGTCCTCCACCCAGTGCGGGGTGGTTGGTTGGGTCATATTTCTCGCTGTAGTTGGGGTGAAAAGCATGAGCATTGTCGGCCGATATCAAGAAGGAGCGTTGCACGGCTCGAGCAAAGTCCTCAAAGTCTCCACCTAGAGCCATCACTAGGCGCAACAGCATATTGGCTAACACAGGAGAATGAGCACCCTGCTTGGTGCCACTGCCCGTCTCTTCGTTGTCAAAGATAGCAGCCACACAAGTGGCATTGTGGTCAGTAGCCTGGGTGATAGCAGTGATAGCAGCATGCACCATGCTCAAGTCGTCGAGTCGCCCAGCAGAAACAAACTCATTGTTTGCCCCAAACAGGGTTGATGGTTGCACATCATAGAGCATCAGGTCGAAGTCGATGATTTCATCTGGCTCGACTTGCAGTTGGTCAGCCACCATGTTGAGCAACAAATGGTCGCCCTCAAGCTGCTCGTTGAGCTTCGCCAAGATGGGTAGCATGTCTTTTTGCTTGGATAAACGATTGCCCTCGTTGACGGCACGATTGAAATGAATGGCAAGGTGAGAAATACTCATCAGTGGACGATCGATCCTAAGCAATCGTGTGATGGGATGCAATGCGTCGGCGCCCTTGAGCAGCACACGCCCAGCCAGCGACAATGGACGGTCGAACCATGTGTAAAGGATAGGGCCACCATAGACCTCTGTGTTGAGGCGCATAATGCCCCCTTCGCCCAGCATCTCGGCATGAGGCTTGACGCGGAAACACGGAGAGTCGCTGTGCGCGGCAATCATCTTAAACCTCATATCGGCAGGCTTCTCCTTTCCCACAATGACTGCAAATAGGGCACTATCGTTTTTGGTGAAAAAGAACTTGTCGCCTGGCTTAGCCGATAGCTTGTCCTCTATTGGCCTCTGCTGAAATCCATTTTCAGATAATATTTTCTTCGCTGAGTCTATAGCCCAAAAATTGCAAGGACTATTATCTAGAAACTCAAGCAACGAGTTGATGCATTTGTCAGCTTTCATGATTGTATAATAAAAAGTTAATGTTATTTTTTTTAAAAAAAACTGCAGGGGACGAGGACTCACTTGGTGCCGCCACAGCATGATGTTCATTGATGTGCAAATTTACATCATTTGCTCTTATTTGACAATCAAAAGCGAGTTTTTATTGCAATCGCTTAATCATCAAGCAGTTGTGTGGACATCGCAAGCCCAAGGCGCCTATAGGCTTCGTGGGCTGACAAATTGGCAGTAGGCATCAAATGGCATAGCTCTTGCGAGGGTGTGTGTGACAACAACAAACTAGGAAAGAAAGGAGACAACAATATGAATTTCAACAATTTTACAATCAAAGCACAGGAGGTGGTACAGAAAGCACTAACTGTGTCACAGGCAAGAGGAAATCAAGCAGTAGAGCCTGAACATCTGCTCAAAGCAGTCATTGATGAAGGTGATGCGGTAGTAGATTTCCTGTTTCAAAAGCTAGACATTAACAAAAATAATGTAGTAGCACATCTGGACCAGGCCATCAGCAAATTGCCTCAAGTGGGTGGCGGAGAGCCCTACTTGAGCCATGCAACAAGTCAAGTGTTTGAAAAAGCTAATGATTTGGCATCAAAAAATGGAGACCAATATGTGACTGTTGAGGCTTTGCTGGTCGCTCTGTTTGATGTGAAGTCTAGTGTATCTACAATTCTCAAAGATGCTGGAATGACAAGAAACGAACTCATTGCTGCCATCAACGAATTGAGAAAAGGGAAAAAGGCTACAGAGCAAAGTGCAGAGCAACAATATAATGCACTTAACAAATATGCTATCAACCTCAACGAGCGTGCAAGGCAAGGCAAACTTGACCCTGTGATTGGACGTGACAATGAAATCCGTAGAGTGCTGCAAATCTTAAGTCGCAGAACCAAAAACAACCCCATTCTGATTGGTGAGCCTGGTACTGGCAAAACAGCCATCGTTGAAGGGTTGGCGCAGCGCATAGTGCGTGGTGATGTTCCCGATAACCTCAAGATGAAACAAGTCTATAGCTTGGATATGGGCGCATTGATTGCTGGTGCAAAATACCAAGGTGAATTTGAGGAACGTCTAAAATCGGTTATCAACGAAATCACCCAGGCCAATGGAGAGATTATTCTGTTTATTGATGAGATCCACACATTGGTTGGGGCAGGAAAAAGCAATGGGGCTATGGATGCAGCCAACATTCTAAAGCCAGCTTTGGCGCGTGGTGATTTGCGTAGCATTGGAGCAACGACGCTTGACGAATACCAAAAGTATTTTGAAAAGGATAAGGCCCTAGAGCGTCGTTTCCAGGTTGTTATGGTTGATGAGCCCGATGAAGAAAGTGCCATCGCTATCCTACGTGGCCTGAAAGAGAAATATGAGAACCACCACAAGGTGCGTATCAAAGATGATGCTATCATTGCTGCCGTTCAGCTAAGTCAACGGTATATCAGCGATCGTTTCTTGCCCGACAAGGCTATCGACTTGATTGACGAAGCTGCTGCAAAACTGCGCATCGAGATGGATAGCGTGCCACAAGGGCTTGATGAGATATCTCGCAAGATTTCCCAATTAGAAATCGAGCGTGCTGCCATTAAGCGCGATGGTGACCAGCAACGCATTGACCAACTTGATAAGCAAATTGCAGAGCTCAAAGATCAAGAGCGTGACTATCAAGCTAAATGGAAAAGCGAAAAGGAATTGATCAACAAGATTCAACAAAACAAAATCGATATTGAACAATTGAACTTTGATGCCGAGCGTGCTGAGCGTAATGGCGATTATGCTAGAGTGGCCGAGATACGTTACTCTCTGATTAAGCAAAAGCAAGATGAGAACAACAGCTTGCAGAGCCAATTGCGCCAAATGCAAGGTGACAAGGCTCTCATCAAAGAAGAGGTTGACAATGATGATATTGCAGAAATTGTTTCGAGATGGACGGGAATTCCTGTCAACAAGATGTTGCAGAGCGAAAAGGACAAGCTATTGCACTTGGAAGATGAATTGCATAAACGCGTAGTTGGGCAAGACGATGCCATCAAGGCTATCAGCGATGCTGTTCGCCGTAGCCGTGCAGGCCTCAACGACCCACGCAGGCCAATTGGCTCGTTCATCTTTTTGGGTACTACAGGTGTCGGAAAAACAGAATTGGCTAAGGCGTTGGCCGACTATATGTTCAACGATGAGAATATGTTGACCCGTATCGATATGAGTGAGTATCAAGAAAAATTCTCAGTCACTCGACTCATTGGGTCCCCTCCTGGATATGTTGGTTATGAAGAGGGTGGACAACTCACCGAAGCTGTTAGGCGCAAACCTTATTCAGTAATCTTGTTTGATGAAATTGAGAAAGCTCATCCAGATGTCTTTAATGTGCTTCTGCAAGTGCTTGATGATGGCCGTCTAACCGATAACAAAGGGCGCACGGTCAACTTCAAAAACACGATCATCATTATGACAAGCAATTTAGGCTCAAGCCTCATACGCGAACGCTTTGAACATCTCAATAGTCAAAACCGCGACAAGGTTATTCACGACACTCAAAACGAAGTGATGGACATGCTTAAATCCACTATCCGTCCTGAGTTCTTGAACCGTATTGATGAAATCATTATGTTCACACCTCTCGATGAGCAACAGATACGTCAAATCGTACGCCTGCAACTAAATAGTGTGAGCAAAATGCTACAACACAATGGCATTATATTAGAGGCAACTGATGCAGCAATAGATTTGCTCGCTCATTTTGGATATGACCCTGAATTTGGCGCACGACCCGTTAAACGTGCCATTCAGAATCTTGTTCTCAATCCGCTCAGTCGTGATATTATTGCTCAACGCGTCAATCGTGACAACGCAATCACTATAGACGCACAAAATGGGCAATTGATATTCAAAAATTGACCAACCCCTTAATCCATTGCCGTTATCAGAGTGACCGATGGAGAAAGAAGAGATGCATCACACCGAGTGCTATCAATCTGCACAATGCTCAACTATTTGAGTGTTGTGCAGATTTTTTATCTCTATAATCATCAAAGGTTTATGATAGATTTTCAATATTGCTGTTGCGCTCTACCCATAGGCAGAAAAAAAGCATTATGAAAAAATAATGTCACTCAAATTTTGGCACTCTGTAAAATTATAACTATCTTTGCACCCGCTATTCGAGACTTATAGCTCATTTTGGAGAGATGGCAGAGTGGTCGATTGCGGCGGTCTTGAAAACCGTTGAGGGTAACACCTCCAGGGGTTCGAATCCCTTTCTCTCCGCAATATCGCTTGATTTACGACAAGTTACACAATTTACACCCAATTTTACACCCAAAAATGTAAGGTTGGGTGTTTTTTATTACACACATTTTTAATATTATTTCTTACTTGTTTCTCTCGTTACTACAATATCCCCAATCGTTCTTCTATCCGTCCAATATGTGCCTTCTAAGGTGTTTACATCTTCATTGATTCTTAGTTTAACGGTTCCATAATGTATTTGACTATGGTCTCTTAAAGTTGCATCAGGTTCATTTATATAAGAATAAATAAGATGGTTGCGCCCTCTTTCTTCATCGATATCAAAAGAGGAACAGATTGAAATGCTGGAACTTTCATTAGATATGGTTTCAATTTGTAAAGTAAGAAATGTTTGGCGTATTTTTACTTCTATCTTCTTATTCTGTTTGGTACCGTCCCATTCATAATAAATTTCCCCAATCCAAGTACCAGCGAAACATGGAAATGGCACTAGCCATTTTTGGAATATGGGCGCTTTCCAAAGCCATTTTACAAATATCCAGGCTATAATTGTGACAAAAGTCACGCTGGAGCCAAAGGCCTCACGAATACTCGCAAGGCGCCAATTCCCACTGACGTAGATTGATAGAAGAAACGAAAGACAAAGTAGTACTGCAATAGCAGTCACAAAAGTCTTAATATTGTAATTTACCATAAATCAATATTCTAGATAGTTAAACAGATTAAGCATAAATTCGTTAACGTCATGAGCTGTCCATTTATGACCACTCATTAGTGGCAGCAATTCTGATACTTCCGCTAGATTCTCCCAATCACGATTCTCCGTTTTGGTTATATTCCAGAAATAACAAATACAATCTCTCAATATGCTATTCCAATCACAATCTTTATCCAATTGGTATCTACTATTGGGGAAATTGTAGACAAGACATTCCAATAGAAATGATGTGATATGGTCATTCCTATAGTAGCCATCTTCCTCCATTCTTATATGGAGATTTTTCATGATACGAACTAATCTTTTATATCTTCGGGAGGTCTCATAGTTCTTTTGGATGCCATTTTGTTTATGCTGTTTTGGAAAATTAATAATCTTCCGGAGCGCATTGTCGGCACATAACGCTACACCTTCATCGTATATGTTCTTACTGTTTTTATATTTCCGATATTTCCAGGTTGGAACAACATCAATTTCGACACGATAGGTGTTTTCTTTAATATGAATACATTTATTCTTGCGTATAACATTCGAGCGTCCAAAGTGCGCAACTAGTATTTGTTCAACATCATCTTTAAACTCCCGGTAAGAATAATCCTGAACGGGATTTGTTAAATCGTACTGCTCTCTAGAAGTACCACTTGGAATGTCAAAATAGAAAGCACCCGTATAGCATACATTAATATCGATATCACTATTATTGCGTATGTTTGTATTATTTGCATACGAGCCTTGTCCGAATACCTCAATGTCCGTTGAAAGAACAGAGTTTTTTGACAAAGCGTTATTGACGGCTTTTTGCGCATTCTCAAGTTTGCTTTCCTCTGTACTACTTGCAGGTTAGACATGGCTTCTAACTGCTGATTTGTGAATTTAACCATAACTTATATTTTTAAATTTAACTTTGCTGCAAAGGTTGCACTTTTCTGTGCAGTCTTTCTGCATAGAACCGAAAAAGTTTTGAAAAAGGGGTAGATTTTTATTCTGCCCCTGCTTATATTATTTGTGTCTAACCACATATTTCTGTTTAGATGAATGAGGCTTGTCAGGAATTGTCCTAACCAAATAGCCATCATCTATAAGACTGTTTATAAATCTAACGATGTTTTTATGGTGGTAAGTAACACCTATGTGATCTAGTATTTCACGACCAGTTCTGGCAATAATGCAGTAAGCAATAATTTCCTTTTGTTTGTCTGACAATATATTTGTGTCAGGGTGTACGAAATTAGTGTCAGAGTTGGTGTCAGGGTGTACAAAATTAGTGTCAGAGTTGGTGTCAGAGTGTGCAAAATTAGTGTCAGAGTTGGTGCTAGAGTTGGTGCCAGTACCAGTCTGACAATTTGGTCTTCTGAATGTT
>Ga0181612_118642_pt1 | contig 10262 bp, 9 predicted proteins | sample HoacroProtozoa21_FD_119630 | JGI IMG/M metagenome (GOLD analysis project Ga0181612, IMG submission 119630) | Hoatzin crop microbial communities from Cojedes, Venezuel. Combined Assembly of Gp0051906, Gp0051904, Gp0051908 | reverse complement strand
GCTTACACACAAACAATAAAGCCTTTTTCAACACATCAGAAGCAGGAAGCCGATCAGCGAGCTTCTGTGGCTAACAAATAACTTGGGGAATGAAAGATGCACTCGAAAAATATTTGCAAAAAAAGCTGAATGAATTGTTTGCATCACGGATCGCTGCAGCGGCAGCCGGGCAGTTCCCATGCAGAGCGTTTCAGCACGTTCATAAACTACTCGGGAAAGGGTAGATTAATGAGGTGACAAAACTCGCAGATGAAACAATATTTTTTTGAATTATCCAACCTCAAGCAGGATCTCCGGCTACGCGGCGGATGGCTTAACGAGCGCCAGGATGCCCCTAGCTCCCAGTTCCTCCCATGCTCCCGGCCACGCGCTCCCCACTGCTTACCCCATCCCCGACGTCTCCATCAGCTCATTTCCCTTATGAAAACATCAAAAAATGAGCCTAGCAAATAAAGTTGAGCATTTTCTGCAGTTTTAATGAGCTTGACGGGTTTCGGAAAGGGTCCTAAGGACTGGGGCCACAGCAAGTGAGGGATGAGTTATGACATGGAAAGTAGGGCTGGGGGAAAGCAGTAATTAGGGAAAAACGAGAGAAGAGCAAGTCTTCTTCCTTCCAGCAGCAAGGAGCCGTCAGCTGGGATCAGCTGTACGCCCAGCTGCAGCTTGAACGGCTACAAAACGAGAGGTGAAATTCAGCATCGGTGAGCGCAAAGGGATGAGCCTGGGATAATTGCAAGGACCAAGTGACAGGCTTTAAAACAGCTCATCGAACTCGGAGAAGATCCTGGAATCATTCTGGAACACCTTCTGAAAACGTCACACTATTTGTGTGCACTCTCCACGTTCTTTTTTCCTATCTATATTTCTGCACTATCCAAAAAAAGCAAACAACATTAGGCATGTACAGGAAATACCGCCTGCGGCACCCTTATAGCCGAACGGTCCGCTTGGTAATGGCCACCTGATCTCAGAGTGGAAAAATATAAAAAAGTAGAGAGGTAGCAACAAGGTGTGGAATGGCTTGTGTCTGAGAAGACCCTAGGATGCCCCATCCAGAAGCGGACAGAGTCTTGTCAAACTGTGAACACTGTAAATAATACAAGTACAGAATAATTACTCACTATTCTTCATAATGCAAGGACAAAGGGGGCACCTTAAACCACTGCCAAGTAAAAGGTTTAAATTAAAAACAATTCCTTCCACAGGCCCAGAGTTACACGCGCCTGATGAAAGATGATGTGGAGGTGTAAAAGATCCAGAAAGCCACGTGGGCAAGATCCATCCCAGCTAACAACCCAAGCGCCCTGCCTGCCGTTTCCAGCCCAGGGGCCCCCGAAGCCACCGACAGTTGGGATTCGGGAGGACATACCCACCTTGATCTTCTTCTCCTGACTTCAAGCATTTGCCAGGTACACCTGCGTATGTAGCCCACGTACTGCTGAGCTAGTTGCCTCACCTCCCTGTAGGGACAAACCCAAAAAACCACTGGGCCTTTACAACTCATGGTTCATTGGCCCTGTGGTAGCTGCCTACGCGGTATTAGATGAGTTGACCACAAGAAGTCCCAGTCTTTCCCCGTGACTTTCCACAAGAGGGGTAAAACGCATCTGCACAGCAGACAACCTTTTGGAGGGACCGAGTCTAACAGCATGGAGTGGATTCCCTGAAGAAATAAGCATTGTCGCAGATCTTATTTCTCACTTCTAGGTAAAAAGACATCTTTGACTTTATGTTCTCCAATAAATGTCAAAAAACCATTCTTTTAAAACCAACAAAGCAAGACGCTTTTCTACACAAAGACCCTGACCCGAAGGAGATGATGACAAAAGAAGCAATTTGTGAACACAGGTACCCAGGCTGCTCAGTGTGCTGACGGAAGAGGTCCAGCACTATCCAGTACGCTAATAAACTACGTAGAAGAACCTACACCGAACTAAACTCTTGACTCAGGCTTTCATACTTCCTTTAAATCTGGCTCCAGGCTTTGATGTCAAATAATTAAACCAATCGCGCAGTTGAGCAAGGCTGGGGTTTTCACCGGTATCTCTGTGGGAGGCCTTAGCAGAGGTGCAGCCCAGCTGCTCTCCCACTTCTCTCAGACGGGTTTAGCTCATCCTTGTTAACCTCCCTTTTCAGCACGTCTGCGAGGTCAACAGACACCTCGGAAGAGTGAAGATGCCATACAATAATCAGTATTTGCTTGGCTCCAGACAGGATTACACCTATATAAACACTGACCGAACACTGTCCAAGTACGACTGCAACGGAACTACCAGGCAATAAGAAGAACGGGAAAGGCATTATCAACTTGACTTTTGTTCAGTTATCCAAATTTACAACCTTGGTTTCTCATTTGATCCTGAACTTCCAGTCACTAACGGGCAAAAGTACATTGCATTCTATGTTACCTCCAGGTAGCCATGTCCTTGCTTCCCGATGAGATCGCATCGCGGTTATCTAGGTATTTCTTTATCAGGCGAGATCACTGCAGTGAGCTCTGAGGATGCAGAATGCAGCTGAATACTTAGTTAGCTCATTTTAAGAAAGCTTCAAGAGACTAAACTGTTTCCTAGTTTATTTAATGTAGAACTTCAATTATTGCGTTTTAGTCATAAATTCCTTTATGGTTTGAATCTTCTGTACACTCCAACCTATTTCTTTTTCTGTGTTGCTCTGCAGCAGGTCAGAACAGCGGCAAACACCGAGTTTGTAACACCTGGATGGGATTTTTGAGGGGCTAAATGTTTTCAGTGAAAGAACTTTGAACATCTAAAAGAAACTCAATTCCCACCTCAGTGTTTGATGATGTCAAATTTCCAGGCGTCTGGTAAGCACCTCTGTTTCCAGAGGTTGTGTCTTCAGGGAGTGAGTTCAGCGAAATTAGTGCCTTTCTTCCATTTGATGCTCCGAGGAGCTTTTAATGAATGACCTGAGATGAGAACACGATTAAGCGCGGGCTCTGTGCACTGGTGTACACGGGCTGTACACCGAGCTCTGGTAACACGTGAACAGAGGAGCGCAGGAAATCGGTCACTAGAGAAGGCGATTACTGAAACGAAGGGGAAATACACTGAGAGATGCTTATCTTCTGAAAACATGGTGGAAAGCAAAGCAAAACAATACAGCGAAACTAAGAGAAACCCAAGGATATCAGCTTACAGGTGCAGCCTCGGTGGAAGTGGCAGAGATATTTTCCCTGTAAATGCATCCGAAAGACAGCTGAATTCCTGAAGTTACTCTGAACGGCTGCGAAACACAACTGAATATCAAAATTTAAAGATGAAAGAGAAATCGCTTTGCAATTCAAAGTTCTCCCCCTCCGTCAGCGCTCACGGATGTTCTCTGTCCAGAGCTCAGCACTGGGCTTGACCAATTCAAACAAGCGAGCTTTTTGCCTGCTAGATGACATTTTTGTTTTAAAAACTGTACGATTTCCATATTGCAAGTGTTCATAATTGTAGCGGTTATGGACAAAACGACACAGATTCCTTCACAGCTGGGGGAACGCATCACTCAGCCAAGCTTTGCATCAACTGAGCACAACAGAAAGAATACCTTGTACAAAACCATCTGACAAGCACAATATTCCAGTTAGTTTCTTTACAGCAGTATGTTTCATTTCTCATCTGAAGAGAGAAAAGGAAATTTGGTAGAGACGCACTTTCTTAACGACCAATTCAGGTATGCCTAACAGCCAGCCTTCAAACATTTACATGGACAAGACTCTGCAACGAAGTATCCACAGGTGAGGCAGCAGGTGAAGAACAAATCAGAACAGGATTCGATACGCACGTACCTCATTTGGTTTTCCTCACCCTGCTCTAACCACTTAGGTTTAATCATTTAAGTGGAACTGAAATGACGTAATTTAAGAACTACCTATTTAACTGGAAAAGTCAATCAAATGGAGAAACTCAGATTACCTCTTTCTGGCAATCTTGCTGTTGATAGCACAAAGTCCTGCACCATCATAAATAACATCAAAGCCAAGGCTTGCCACCAGCTCTGATGCCTTGGCCACATGGGAACAACGGCTATCTTAGTATGTCCAGATAGAGTCACAGCCACCAGTACGATACAAGAACAAAGAGCTCAGAAAATACTCAAAGGATGAAGGACTTGTACCCTTGAAAGCACCGACACTGAAAACAACCAAAGGTCGATGAAAGGACCATATCATGACGGAATAACGAATGAACATACACTGCTAGAGTGATATCACGGTCAAAAGTCAAATGCGATCCTCTGAGCAGAGTTTAGACTGAGGAGACTGAAGATCACAGGAACTGCCGTACCGGATCAAAGGAAGTCCTTAACTACAGACTGGTCTGCACAGTCAAGAGGCAGCCAGACTGTCACAAACCTCTCCAGACAATGTGATCTCACCACCAGGACACAGACAAGCTACAATTCAACATAAAATCTTCCTCTATGTCCTTCAAATCCGTGCTAACATAAACACATCCCCCCAGAATCCCACAAGGTAATGTGTCAGCAGCTTTCACCTGGGTTCTAGAGGACCTTTCAAAGTAAACTTTAGAGAAGCATAGGAATATTCACAAAACATCTACAGTTCTTCATCCCACCTACTTAATCTCATGTTCATACAGATGCTTACCCGGAGTTTATAAGCTATTAAAAATTTCTCAAAGTTCTTAAGAAGGTCAACAGAATTAAATAAACATAAGGAAGTTTGCCTTCATGGAAACGCCAGGCTTCTCAGGCATTCATCTTGTTTACTCAAAGCAGTATGTCCACCCATAAATACCACTGGTTTCATTTCACCTTTTTTCCCCTCACTTTATAAGTCACGGCACAAAGGTCAGACTACCTACCGAGGAAGAAGAAAATTCATTTACCATCATTAAGCAGTCTTCTTTGAGATGCACTTTGTCAATACATATGTAATTCAGAACAGTAAGCGTGGATATACTCTTCATTGTGGGCCTACAACTCATCCCAACCACAAGACTTCAGTGAAAGAAGAGAGTGCAGTTAGTGTGGATTTGTACTAAACATCTGGAAACAGCCAAATTACTATCGCGTTCTCTTCTTTTCTTTTCTTCAGATGGCGATCCACACACAGCTTCAGAAGGTAACTCCAAGCAGGAATTCCCTCTCTGTCTCTCCCCACGAGCAAGCAGGGAGGGGCATCTCAGGCATTTTAGCGTAGTCTGCAAACCACAATCTGCCTAATTTGGCATCATTCCTGGAAGCATCTGCAATGGCACAGAGTTTAAAGGAACTCCACATGCCAGCTCTGCAGATGTCAAGAATGGAGGCAGCCTCTGGCAAGGCTACTGTACAACTTGACCTTTGATGGAATTCACTGATGGCCGGAGGCACGAACACTTAGGCAGTATCATAACATCTCCTGACACAAGATGTTATGCAATTACCAGTATCACTGCACCTCTTCATCTCCCAGTTCATGATACACGTGAACAGAGGCCACCTGATGGGTTTGGTTCTGCGCGGACAGGAGGAGATGGTCTGCTCGACATCAAATGTCTGAGGAGACACACGACTTTGTCCATGAAGGTCTGGGGTTCGCTGCTAGGGAAAGAAGGGCTATTTTCTGGCTCCAGTGAAACTCAGATATGACCTCAGGAAAGCCTAGGAGAAACCTTATCTGGGAAAGGGGAATAAAGACACTGGATGATAGCCATTTAGCAGCGGGTCTTTCTCGCCCTCTGGCAGAACTTCTTGCTACCAGGAAAGTCACATTTAATAACATGGTTAGGATAATAAACAAGCTGCCACAGGCTCACGTTATCGCTCTGTCTGGATGGTGAGACCCTGCTTAAGGTCCCATGCTGGGATAGACGTCAACAACTCTCTTACCAAAGCTCCATACAGAATTCTAGGACCAGAGGGTCAAAGAAAATTGTAAATCCCTCAGATGGACAGAAATAGTTGCTCGGGTATCTGCACTGATGTAGTCTATACGTTACTGCTCATCAGTCCCAGTGAACCATCCACAATCACCAAAACACAGGTCTATGTAGGGATGAGAGGTCTCAGAAAAGAGAGGCTCCTTCTAATAACAACCACTATCTAGCATCAAAACGTAGAGGTAGGAGTTCAGAGGAGGGACTGGAGCAAAAGTCTTGACTTCTGCGCGAGTCAGTCTAGGAGGATGGTCAAGCCTCTCTGGTAATGCTGGCTTTAGTGTTCCTCGGCCTGCCCCAGCCAGGCTGAGGTCTGCACAATCGTCCACTACTGCATCTTACCTCATCTAGCAGTAGGCTGTCGGGGGAAGAAGGATTAGACAGGTAACAATTAGTCCTTCAGACTACAGAATCCAGAATGTGTTTACCAGGCGTCCAAGAAACAGGCTGGCCCACAGGCAACGGGCCAGTACTTGTTGGCACCTGAAGAAAAGACGTCAATTTTGTAAATCCCCTAGCTTCTGCAAACTGTCCCTCCAGACGTTATCCCACATTTCTCATTTGTAACCTGTCAGCTAAACCAGCTCTCCACCACTGATATGTTCAGCATTCCCGATGCTGAGTTCCCACCAGGCACGCTGGATTCCCTGGCTCCATGGCTTCCAGCAGAAAGGACGGGACCTCAGAAGATCTTGTTTGACACTACCTGAACATGAAGACCTTAAGATGCAAATGGCATGGTTGGCAAGGGTTTGAAACTGTTTTGGACTTCACACATCAACTGGTCTTCTTGGTGACCCAATACCTGATGTCTGCAGGTGACCATGATTCTCTCCCTAGGCAAGGAGAGAGGTAGATATGTCAACAGACCTGGAAAAAATGTATGTACTCTGATATGTAGAGAGGCTCTTATTTCAACCACAGGAACATCTGACTGTTACTGAGATACAGGTATTATAAAGAGAGGCTATCTCTGGTAGGTATCGAAGACGCAGGCTCTGTTGCCTACAATATACACAACGCACTGGGAACTTGAGGAGGGATGAATACATCCCATGCTAGTAAGCAGTCTCCTGCCGCAATGGTATCTTGTGACAGAGGTCCTTGAAAAGGTCAGGAAGCTGCAAAATTGAACAGTCTACATCTCCTCACTCCCTAGCACCGAATGGGTGTAGTGGCATCGGCCCCAGCTGGGCTCCTAGTCTGTGCTCAAAAATGGGAGAAGAGTGAGGACCACAACGGCAGAAACAGGCGGAAGGAGTAAGATCCCTTGGTTACATCCTGAGATCTGGTACACAGGAGCAGGATGTTGCAAGGTGCACTCGAAGGTTTAGATCTACAGAACTGATAATAGTTTTGTCACAGGTTCTAGAATTCCACATTGGCTAATGTTGTTGGAGAGGAATGATACTCCTGATGAATGCACCCGATATCGGGGTCCTTCTGCCAGTACCAAAGACAGGATTTCTAAAGAACATAAGCAGCACACGAGTTCTTCCGTGAGTCAAAGACATGGTGTATCCTACTAGTCTGCACCCCTGAAGCCTGAACCCTTGAAGAACGTCTTCCATAAAGACAGTTAACCTCTTTAGGAAGAGTAGGCTTCTAAAGGCACACTGGATGTACCAAGTCAGGAGTCACAAGAGATACATCCAGTGTTGCCTACAGGACAATTCCTGAAGGCCATTTGGAGTTGGGACAACATCATCCCGATATTCGAAGAAATATACTCAATTAACCACTAATCTAATCACAGATGGAGAGCATGCAGCAAGGAACCAAAATTCATTACAATAATTCAGTAAATATTACTTGACCACCTTGCTAGAAGTTGATTGCAGAAACTCTGAACTTTGCCAAAACTGGAATATCCAAGCTGGGGTAAAACTGCAGAATACTAAAAAAAAATTAAGAATATGTTTGCTTTTTTTTTTTTAAACAAGATCCTGAGACATTTTAAAGTCATCTTGGTACACCTGCCAGACAGTAAGACAGGCTGTATTCCAAAGGGGCACAACAAAGTTATGTGGGATGACCACCATGAAGAGGCCAAATGCAGTTCTGAAGCTATAAAAGATGAGAATTGGTAGTGAAGGTTTACGACCAAGAACTTCCACATCTCATCCGACGTTCATGAGAGACAGCCAGCCTGGTCCTACCACATCTGGGACTGTCTGCCTCTGCTGCCACTGGTGTTGATGTTACTGTGCTGATTCTCAAGGAACGCCAGGTTTCCTCCTCCATTGCTTATGCACTTCAGGGTGTAAGCGTGCAGGGCATGACTGGATGCAATGATGGACAAGTAAGAGTCAGAATGTAGAGAGTCATTATAGCCATTTTGAGGAGCAGGCATTGCTCTGAAAAATAAGAACCTATAGCAACACTGAGGTTGATACTTCATTAGCTGGATACTCTTGCATTAAAGAGCAGACAAAGCCGGAGAGCATACATAACTAAAATACAGAATCATTGGATCATTCAGGTTGGAAAAGACCTCTAAGATCATCAAGTCCAACCGTCACCTCAGCACCACCATGCCTGCTAAACCATGTCCCCAAGTGCCACATCTACACGGTTTTTGAACCCCTGCAGGCATGGTGACTCCACCACTTCCCTGGGCAGCCTGTTCCAGTGCTTCACAACTCTTTCAGTAAAGAAATTTTTTCTAATACCCAATCTAAACCTCCCCTGATGCAACTTGAGGCCATTACACCATTATAATGGGGATTATCCCATCAGTGGAGCACAGTTGATGAGATCATGCAGACAGGATGGCAAGGGATAAAAATGGTACATCCAGGGAGATACAAAGGCCAGAGGGTCAAGGGCATCAAGTGCTGGTTAACAGCACCAGTTCAGAGCTACATGTTGAGGAGATTTGGGATAACAGATCCCAAGGAACTGTACAGTGCCTTCTAAGTGAATGAACAGCTGAGCTCAAAGTCAGCAATGGATGGTGAAAGATGTACTTGCTGCACTTTCTCCACAGAGACTTGCCCAAACAGGACAGAGGTGGACTGGAAGGGCTGGTGCTCAAGGTGGTGGGCCTAATGGCTGAAAAAGGGTTCTGCAGAAGACAAGAACACAATACACAGCAGTGTGGATTTGGACCAAGAGTCCATCCAGCCCGTGACATTTGCTTTGACAGTTGCCAACAATGGATTTCTGAAGAACAGGACAAGCATGTAGGGCTGCTCCCCAGGACACTCTCCAAACCTCCAACAAGCTGAGGGTTATTCACAGCCATTGATGGAGTCTTCTCTCATTCATCAGTTCCAGTGGTTTTTGAACCTCTGTAAGCCCTGACCATCCACAGCAGTTCCTGCGGCAAGGAACCGTACAGGTGAATTGTACAGTGTATGCAGAGCACTTCCTTCTGAACCCGGCTCCCGGTCGCTTCATGGGATGCCCCGTTACTTTTATATCAAAGTCAATCCCTGTTCATAACTCGCTAGATCTTTTTCATATCACACTTTGGCTGCCTCTTTTCCAGCCAGAAAAGTATTAGTCCAGTTACTTGTTCCTTGTAGGAAACACATCTTACACATTTCTTATCCCCACGTTCTTCTCCAAACCTCTTCCAATACTGCTACATCTTTTTTAGAGGTGCGAGGAACAGAACTTCACACAGTATTCAGCATGTGGATGTACCCTGGATTTCTACAGGAGCTTAAAGATATCCTGTTTTATTCTCTCTTTTTTTCATTCTTAATCTTCTCTTTGTCTTCATGACAACCACCAAGTACTGAGCTGACACTTGCATGAAACAATCTATTTTAACCACCAGATGCAATTTCTGAGTGGTACTGGACAAATCAGAGCCTGTCACCTTAAAAGAAATGACTGGCTTTCCACACGCATCTCCTTACAGTATTTAGTCTCATAAAGTTTTTCTGCAGTCTCATAAGGTTTTTCTGCAGTGCTTTGTAGCTGATCCTTGTCTTCATTACTCCAAATAAGTTAATGTATTGGATAGCTCTAAAACACGGCCAAGCACTCAGTGTCCATGTGCTTATTAAGCAGATGGGGCAGCATGGCTGCCGGCACACACGCCTGCAGAGGTACAGCCATCAGCCCCTTCCACAGTCAAAATCTGCCAGATATTCCTATCATCTGCTTTGTGTCTTCCAGTAATTACCAGCCCAGGAGCCTCCTTCTTACTCCATGGCTTAGTTTCCCTAAAAGTCTTTGCTGAGGGTGACGGAGCCCTGGAACAAGCAGCCCAGGAAGGCTGTGGAGTCTCCTTCTCTGGAGATATTCAAGACCCACCTGGACGTGGTCCTGTGCAGCCTGCTCTGGGTGACCCTGCTTCGGCAGGGGGTTGGACTGGGTGACCCACAAAGGTCCCTGCCAACCCCTAACAATTCTGTG
>Ga0181612_174043_pt1 | contig 10263 bp, 12 predicted proteins | sample HoacroProtozoa21_FD_119630 | JGI IMG/M metagenome (GOLD analysis project Ga0181612, IMG submission 119630) | Hoatzin crop microbial communities from Cojedes, Venezuel. Combined Assembly of Gp0051906, Gp0051904, Gp0051908 | reverse complement strand
TAACTGGGGGTGTGGAGAAGTCCGATGAGTGGGATATTCACACTGCAAGACCAGAGAGTGAATTTGCACCAGGTCACAAGCATGAAGAGAGCAGGCATGCCAGCTTCATCCCAAGAGATCGTTTTACGTGCTCTTCATCATCAAACAGACGTACATTGCAACTCGCAAATTTCCTCCAGTGACCGTAAAGCTTCTCAAAAAACCTTACTTCTGAGTTAGTCATTCAAAAAGTTACTCTGTGACATTAAAAAAGACTCTTGGGTTTCGTTAAACTTCTGCACAGCTTTAGCAGCCGTGAAGCTGGTACCAAGCTTCCACGAGACGTTACAGTACCTACATTGTTGGTGGGAACCTTAGGGAAAGAGGTTTCTGGACATGCCCTAGAATCCACTTTCAGGTGATAACTTCTTGGCTAATAAACACATTTAAAACACAAAATATGAATTTCCCTGATTGCTTATGATGGAGTGGCTGCCAAGCATCGGCAATTAGGATTATGTCTGGAGAGGGAAGAGGTTTAGCCAGCGCCTTTGGATGTTCAGCGGAGGACTCTTGGCTCACGGCTGAGACTGCTCTCATATCTGGCTGGAAGGGCTGGCTGGCTGTGATGCTTAGGTGAAGCTTTAAACCGGTCCTAGCTTCATCTGGCTTGATGAAGCACAGCTCACCCCAGGCTCCTGTGGCCAAGGCCCTGGGCAAGCGGTTCCTTCTTTTTCCATATTGACAATACTAGTTCTTGCCTGGTTTTATGTTGGGGTTGAAATTTGTCTGCAGAGTCTCTGCATCTAAACCAGCAGTGTCAAAGCTGTTTGGGAGGCTCCATGAACAAAATTGAGGAGTTTATAAATCCAAATCTCTAATCAGTATCACAAAGCGTAAAAATGGGCTCTTGTCTGTTCCTCTCTTGGACCATGCAGCCCATAAAGTGGCATTTGAAAGGAGAAGATGCTTCTATTGTTCGTTAGAACTGTGAACAATTGAGACATATCCATAGCTACCTTAAGCTAGTGTCATGGTGTGGCTAGCGGGGTAAACGTAGAGAATTCGACGGAGCGAGTGATGAAGCTGAGAATAATGTGGAGATTCATTTCATCAAGGCGGGTGTTGCTGTTGGGTGGAAGTGTCTGGTGTGTTTTCTTGTCAGTGACAACTCCGAAAATGCCAAAAAATTGTCATCGGTGATTAAGCTCCCTCACGCAGGGAGGCTTTGGGAATAGCAGTCAATGGTTTTATAATTAGCAAAAATTACTGAGAAAAGAGTCATTTGGATGCTTCTTTTTTCTCATCAAAGACTTTCTGTCTGTAAGTCCCCTTCTGAGCTGGTCTGTCTCCCAGCCCAGCCTGCTTGTGATGACAAGGGACGACAGACCGCCTCAGATCACACAAGGCAGGACAGATTCACAGTTGCCAATATGTGAATCATTTAATGACTAAAGAAACTCTGCTGGAGTCTGCTCCTTCGTATGCCAGCCAGTATTTGCATCACACCTGATCCTGGCTGGGTGGTCAGTTCCAGGCACGGTGTTCCCTTCTGGGGCTCTACCCTGCCAGCTAAAGCAGTTGATTGTTCAATGGACTTGAAGCTGGCTAACAGACCTGTAAGCCTGTGCTCTAGAAACTCTCTGTGATCCTCTCAGCCTGCAGCCCAAACATCCAAACATAAAATCTAGGACCTTCAGCTCTGAGCTGGTCCCGCTGGACTGAGCATGGCTTCTGCGCCTGCTACTGTTAAATCCTCTTTTCTAGCTAGATCACATGCGTGGAGCTGGAGGAACAGGAGCCTGGCAACATTTAGAAGTAGGGTGGCTGCCGTTTTAGGCACAAATCACACTCAGGAAACATAGCTAGTGTGGTTTGCATGCTTAGCTCCCCACCATACGTGTGTGAAGGCTTGGCCAGCATGTCCTGGCTGATACAGAGAGCATGCATAAGCTTGAACTTTTCCTGCTGGAGCTGAGGAGCCCGGCTGAGCCCCAGGGAACTGTGACAGACTCACACTCCTGCTGGATGGGGCCCCAAGAATATGCGTAACACCCCTTCCACAGGCAGATTGCATACATTAGTGTAGGAATTTCTCAGGAAAACCCATTCTTAGAGAGAGCTGGCTTCTATTTAGCAAATGCCACATGAAAAAAACTGTCATGAGACTGCTGTCTCCTATAGCATGATGAAGACCTTTTCTTTCTTGAAGGAGTCTTCTTGGATGTACAGATTTTATCTGCTAACCCCCTCCAAAAAAAAACAAACATTCACCATCTTTATATCTGCAGCTATATTCTCCTTCCCAGAGAGCTGGACAAGCCTACCAGTGAGCCTGCTCCCACTAGTATGAACCCAGGGAGAATCACCAAAAAACAGTGTGAGGAGGGTCTGAGTGAATGGGTACAAGGTAGCTGGTGGCACTGTGCTCAGTGTGCTGACCCTGGACAATACGATGACTGCCAGCAGCGGCACCCTGAATTCACTTGTCAGTATATGAAGCATGTGCACACACACCCACGAGTTGCTCTTGGTTACTTGGATGTGACTCCATTGACCGGAGGGGGAGCTGCGATGAACAGGGGAGCGAAGCAAGGCGCTTGGGAGAGGGACACAATGTCCCAGTTGCCATCTGCCACGTGGAAGTGGCAGATATTGCTTCTGCTGCATTCAACATCCAGTCCTGTAAAACATACCACCAAAAATGGCAAAGATCTTGACAGCAGGGGCCCCTTAGCAGAGACAACTGCCTGCTCGCTGCTACGAAGTGACATTCAGGAGAGGTCCCCAGAGGCATCGGTGGAGCCTGGGGCTCCCACCGGAGCCAACGCTCAGCTTCCCCATGTCCCGCAGCCTCCGGCGAGCCCTGAGCAGCATCTTGCCAACAGACTGGAGCTTCTTAAGGCTCGAAGACTGGAAGTGTTGTTCCAGGCATAAGGCAGCAGTGTTTCAAGCTGCCGGTCCCCAGGGCTTTCTCTCGCGAGCTCTGTGGTTACGTCATGTCTCCAGTGAGGTCAGTGCTCAGCTATCGAGATGGAGTTTCAGTTGCTCCCGGGCTTGCAGGCGTGCTCTCGCCAGTGCAGGATGTGACCAGGCCGTCACCAGGACGGTGCAATGGGATTGTCGCTCCTCAGTAGTCCCTTCTTCAGGGACCGGCTTCCCCCTGCTCCCCATACAAGTCCCGTGGTGGGAAGAAAGGGGCACTTGTTTCTTGCCTACTGTTAATAGAAAGGGCTGGAAGTGTAACCAGAAATGACAACTCAAGTGAAATGCGATGCCTCTGGAGGGGCCCGGAGGCAGCAAAGCAGTGCCTTCCAGCCACACCAGAGACCCCTTTCTCCCCCTTGCCAAAGAAGCAGACAGCTTTGGAAATTTTGTTTTCACAAACGTATATTTTCCCCTCTAAAGACAATAAATGGTGTTATTGATGGGCAAAGCTGAGGTCCAATGTGGCCACACACTGTGAGGTTTGGCCGGCTTCCTCTGCTGTTGCTACGATCTTCATTTCCCAAGGAGACTTTGCATACTTCCTTCTGCTGCGAGGGCCACACATACAGACAGAACAACCCATCGGAGGATCTTCTGTACCCTATCCAGTCCAATCCAGGACCTGGGAGGTGCAGAGGGGCCCGGTAGGATGAGACACTGGGCCCTGACTGTAATCTGTGTGTCCAGCTTCTTCTGTCACTTCTGGTCTGCAAGAACAGAGCCTGCCTGGAGCCTCAAAGTCCAGTCCAAGCTGACCAACACATTTCTCAATATGAAGTTTCAATTGACAAGGCTGTAAATTCATGCACACACAGAAATGACCATCCTCAGGTGGACAAACCGCTCTGAGCAATGGCTGCTCTTTCAGTCCCAGATACGGAATGGGCCGAGCTGATTCAGACCCATCCTTATCTCCCAGATGCAAATCATTTAGGAGCTTTGTGGAATACAGATGTTCAGGCACAGGTCTGATCTCATCTGGATAAGGTCTAAGTGAGGAAGGAAACATTGCTTAGTGTCTGGCTTGGACAATGCTAATTTCTCAAGAACTGTCCTCACAATTTTCCCCTAACACTGTCCCTAACCAGTAGTTGCCAAAAAAAAAACAAAGGTCAGACCCTAGACAGATGTTAGAAAAGAAAAATTAGAACAAATAAATAGTATCTGGCTTCATATCAGGAATCTGAACTTTGAACAAAACCCAACGGCCGGTCACCATTAAAGCAAACATAGAAGAAAGCGGAAACTGGTCCAGCCCTTGATCTCTCCCACACATCTGCAACACCAAGCTGCTTTGCTGATTTACACCCCCTCCTGCCTCTCCCAGCTCCCATGCATCATGTTACCCTTCACATGTTGAACTCCAAGCGTGCACGGGCACTCTCACACACCCTCACCCTCACACGCACCCTTTCCTCCCGTCCCTCACAGCCTGCACCGCACTTTTGGGCCAGTGCCCTGGCCACCATGGCATGGATGCTGCTGATTCACATGTCGTCACCGGTGGCTGCCCTCCCACAGTGCCCCCGTCCCTTGGATCTGCTGCGCTGCACGTCTCTGGCACATCACAGGGCCAAGAGCATTTACTGGCCTAAAGTAGGGTACTGGGGCGAATGCCCGCTGCATACCAATGAGTGGAAAGCCGCCCGTGAGCAGACGCGGAGCAAAGGTTCCCTATTCTCTTTTCTTGGCTGCCGGCACAAGGGGGGGAGAGGGGATGTGGGAGAGGAGGGAAGGAGCCAGAGACAGCAGTAGGAGCTCTGTCGCACTTTGGGATGAATGCTAAGCAGACCCCACTGGGCGGGAGTGCCCAGATGAATGGGATCCTTTCACATCAGCCTGACAGAGGAGGGATTTCATAGTTCTCCAAGCAGCACAGAGCTGCCTTAATCCAGAAGATACAATGCCCTGCTCATACAGCTCAGGAAACAAAATAAATACGTTCTTGCAAAGACATCACAATGAAGCTTTTAAGGACTCAACATGAGAAGGCTCTACCTGGTTCTCGGGTCTCCTCGCATGTGTGGGAGCTAAGAGCCAGGCTTTTTATTTTCTCCCTCTCTTTGCTTTTCTCAACATTTTCCTTCATCCCTGAACCTGGTCCTGGGGTGGAGGAAGAGAAGATCTTTTCCATATAGACTCTCTAAAAATAAACAGAAACAGTCACCCCCAGGTTTGTTCTAATAAAGCCATCACAGATATACCTGGCAAAAAAAGTAGAAATACAACAAACTCTGTAGATCAAGTAAAAATAACCAAAAAAGACTAGAAGAACTGAGAGGACCATGCCTGGGCAGGACAGAGAAGATGGCCGCTCCCCATGCCGAACACCTCTGGCGTCTCTGCCAAACAACCATGACAGCACCAACAGGATGCAGTAGTCATGACTACAGGGTGCCCAGGGGCTGCTCCTTCCACCCTCCCATCAGTCCCACAGGCAGGCAGATCTACAGGACACAGCAAAACAGCCCAACAGGGTGCAGTGTAGCAATACCCAAGCCAGCGCCTCGTCGAAAAGCATCCGTGGAGCTCAAGATGAGCTTTTTTCACCTTGGTACACTAGCCTGCAGGACTGCACACTGCTGCAGCTTGGCAGAGTCTAGCACCCGCTAAGCTCTGAAGGGTTTTGAGACACTTTCTTCACTTGCATCCAACCATGGGTGGAGAGGAGTCTTTAGCATGAGCTCCTAATCCAGCTGCCTTCACACATGGCTTTTGATATTCTCCTTTTGTTCTGTGATGCTGCTGCAGCAAAGAGCATTTATTCTGCTGTACAAGGGTGATGCTATAGGGGATCTATGGCACATTTGCTGTGCCGTGTGGGTACTGAGTGAGGGCTGCCTCAGTCCATCTCTCCCTCCCAAAACTGTTTGCTCTTACCCAGGTGGGATGCAGCCTCAGGGTTGGGTGACTGCAATCCACTTAAGGCATATATGGTTCTTTTCTTATTTCTGTCATGGTTTGGCTTCCCCCTTCTTGTGCTGGGAGGGGATATATTAATGTCTCTTCTAGGAGGTAATGAAGGCTCTTTCAAACATCGCAGCTGAAACCTCCCCTGGGAATGGCTCCCAGGAGATGGGCTCATAATACCCAGAGGTTACAACAGAATTATACCGTGTATATGCGATGTGTGACCGCCTTGTTTGGCCATCTGTGCTGTCCCTGTTGCGGAGGACCGGGTATGCGGTGTTACTTGGGCAGCCTTCGGCGCTATCTGGAAAAATTTCAGACTGCAGGATTCCATGCTGTCACACGTCAGCCTGGGAAGCTGCCTGCCTGTTCTGCACATGGCAGATACCAAACGGCAGTATAAAACTGTCAGATCCATTCCTGAGGTAAAGAGCTTGTGTCAAGCTGATCAAAGCATAAAGATATGAGAAACACACAGAGACAAAGGCTTTAAGACCAGAACGGGTGGCTTTTCCATCAGACCTCCCTGCGTACACCCAGGCCATAAAATGTCACCCGGCAAATTCTGCCGTGGCAGAAATTCTTCTTCCTATCAATGAGGAGAGACCTACCTTTTGGAGACAAAGCTCTGCCTTCCAAAACCCTAGCAGCCACCTGTCCCACTGCAAGGCTTCTGGCCACATTTTGCTTTCCCAAAGTGTTAAGCTCTGTAAAAATCCAGTGTCTGTGACCACCGCTGAAATGGAAACATGCTCTTCCAAAAATTAGCCTAATGGTGGCCCTCGCTGTTAGATGTGTGTTAGCTCCCATGCTCTGCAACCTGTCTGGATGTGGAGTAAAATGCCCATTTTTCTGCCAGTTTCCCCTGCCCCTCTGTGTGTGAGTGCTGTCGTGCCAGAGCTGCCGGGATGAGGCGGTGGGTTGGCTGGGAGAATGGCATCCCTGTGTTTCCCTGGGCCGATGATCTACCAGAAGTGCCAGACTGTGTCAAGCGATGTGTGAGTCACCGCTCACAGCTTCTGCTCAGTGGTGAAGAAGAAATCCACAATTCTGGCAAAATTTAGACCTTTTTATTATTCTCTCTAGCAGCCTTACCAAGCTGGCATTTTTAGCATCCCAAAACAAAGTTGAATAGAGCTGCCAAGGGCTGTCATCCCAAGATTCTGCTTCTAATTTCCTTGCAGTGGAGATGCTGAGACGGCTGAGAATATTTCATTTTACCACCTGGCCGCGAAAAAGCTGGGTCTGCATTTTGGGTGATGTCACATTTCCTGAGCTTTGGAGAAGGGTTGTCTCTCCTTTCTCTTTTGGCAGAAAACAAGCTCAATCATTCAAAAAAAGAAATCCCTCCTGAGCTGCCAAGGAAATACCAATGAGAGAGACAGGAACAAAAGCACGACTGTAAAATCATAAAAGACAAAAGGATTCAATAAATCCAGTTTTTTTTTCCCACCCAGACTGTAGCATTCATGTCAACCGACGACAATAATAATTTGGTGATGTTGGAATAAGCCAGAACAAATCTGCTCTTCCTCAACAGCCTTTTGTCTAAGCCACCCATCCCAGTGGGTTTGTGGTTAAACTGGTGAAGGTCTATGCCCTCTTTGACACAAGCTGTAGCTCCCATAAAGCACTTCTTAGCGGGACTCATTCAGAGATGTCAAGGAGATGACTAACAACTGAATGTGCTCTCAAGCTCATTGACTGAATTCATTTCTGTGGCCAAAGACCCCATTAATAGTCTGTACACATAGTATATATAGTTTCTTTTTAAATATAGAGGCTTTGTCCAGAGGTATTTCTATTAGCCCTGCTTACACCCAAACCACTTGGGCTCAGACATCTAGACGTCCAGAACATAAATGTGGATAAAGTGTAGGCAGCGCTCCAAAGGGTGAGACAGCAGAGAAATCACTGCGCTGAGTAGCTTTAATGGAAAAAACATTTGAAGTTGCCACAGTTCAATATTTCTTTTTTTTAAACCTGGGTAACCCAAAAAATGCAATGACTGGGTTACATCAGAGGTGGGGATTAGGTGCTCAGGGTCACACCAGAGGTGGGGGGTAGATGCTCATGGAGAAGGAAAAGATGCCAGTCATGGGGGAAATGCCAGATCAGGTTATTGGAATATCTCACTACTGGAGAAGATTGGGGAATGATTTGTTGGGAGTTCCCAGAGGTGAACCCGTCTCCTCTTTGAGTTGTTATTTGTCAGGACACAGACTTTTCATCACTTTGCTAGTGGAGTGACTCCCAACCTCTTTGAGAACATTTGCTACCCCTAAGCACTTACCAACGAACCTCTCTTCAATGATTTTTAGGATAGGAAGTAGCTGATGCCTATTTCCAGTTTGCTCCTGAGATTGTGCCATTCAGGAGCTGAATTGCACCAAGTTTTGCTTTTGGTTTTGGGTTTGTTTTTGTTCTTGACGGTGTAGGTTGTTGGTTTTAGTTTTTCCTTTCTGAATGAGAACAGGAAATCAGTTTAAAAGAGCAATGACAAAAAATAGCCTCTGTATATCAAGGACATGTGAACAGATGATCAGTAAGGTTTAAACAATATGGAGGTTTGCAAGTATTATCATCCAGAAACAACCTTTCACCACCTATAAATAGCAGCAATTCAGACAGCGGGCTCAAGCTCACAAATAAATGCATGAATCACTGTTTTTATTCTTTAATCACATTAGTTACTAAATATTTGGGAACTCCAGTTCTTCCACTCTCCTAACTGGGCTGGGAAAAGCAAAAGTGTGAGGCCAAATGCTGACTCAGAGCAGCAAAAAAAAAAGCATAAATGTGACAGAAGAGCTTTTGAGAGCCATTCTCTTTTCAGTCTGCCTTGTTCCTGCTAGAGCTCTTCTGAGGCTCTCACTGTGGACTCACCCCTTTAGAAATGTCGTTTGGCTTGTTCATCAACAAACCAAAATTTTCCAGGTGAAGGAGAGCCTGAGGGTCTACGGCTCTGGGGGGATTCTGATGTCTGATGTGAAAAAAGATGCAGTGGGGATCTGGTCCCAGCCGCAGAAGGCTGTGGAACCGGACTCCTCTGCAGCTGCCATCATTGCCTTAGACCTGCAGAACCTGGGAGCTGTGCGGTGGAGGAGTCAGGGACTATACTTTTGGATGACTACAAAGGCAGCTAGTGAGAGTAGCTCAGGTCCCAGTGCACCAAGGAGGCTTCTGAAGCATCTCCCAATATACCAGGGATGGCAGCCACCGCACAAGCTTTTATTCCCACGTTTAAGCCCCATAGAGAAACACTGTTGGTGGTTTTGGCAACAATAAAAGCACATCAAAGAAGAAAGGGGTTTTGGGAGAGGAAAAGGGAAGAAATGAAAAGGAAGAGCCTGAGAATGCATATCTGTCACCTAAGGGACAAAGAGAAATAGGCATTGCTAATTAATGAGTGTTTTTCAACATTAAGTAAAATGTTTTAAAAGGTCTCATTCGAACAAGAGCTGCCCTGATGTGCTGGGGGATGTTTGAGCCCTTTCAGGTCTCAGCTGGCTCACTCGCACCTCGGCCCCACCAAGCCCGCCCGGCTGCTCCCGCAGAAGCAGGGCATTCATGCTCCTGGCGTGTTAATGATTTCACCCTCCATAAACCCATCCGCTCAACCGCGCGCTCGGCAGGACACACACCGAGATGAAATGCTCTCCTTGAAGGCCAGGAGGGGGTGACAGGACAGAAGTTTCTTCCTGGGACAGTTTCACCCCCACCCCAGGGGAGTTCTCCATGGGAGGGATTGTCTGGTTCCCATCAGCTGTGGAGGAATCTAGCCCTCTTAGCCTCACTGCTATTGATATATTTTAATATAGTCAGCCAGCCCTGGGCTCATGAAAGCTGTTCATGCCACCCCTAGAGTATCTCTCAAAGCCAGTCCTCCTCTTGACTGCTGCTTTGACAAAGGGGCAGGGGGAGTCCGTACGTCCCACAGCTCTGCTGTCGGTGAGGGGCAGAACACCTTCTCTTGTTGCAGAGCTTTCCACTCCACGGGGTTAATTCATTCCCCAGGCACTCTGTCGACAAATTTTACAGGAGGCTGGGAAAGTAATGAAAATAGTCTGTGCTGCATGTTTATTTGAAAAATGCTATAAAACCCCCTGAATAATTTTCACACTGAGGTGATTTGACCAGCCCGACATGGAATACTTAAGTGGGTAACAGCCCTGGATTGCCTGCGTAGCCCTGCTGGGCTTGATGCTCTTCATTGCCATTGTGTGCTCCAGTTGTGTCTGGAGGTTAGTGAGAGTCTGCTGCTGGCTCTGGGCTGCTCCTGCTTGCATCCAGCTGTGGGATCCACTGTCCACTGCCAGGACTGCCGGTGCACCAGGGTGCTCCATGATCCACCCTCCCCAGCCAGGAGCATAGGACATACGGAAG
>Ga0181612_135044_pt1 | contig 10263 bp, 3 predicted proteins | sample HoacroProtozoa21_FD_119630 | JGI IMG/M metagenome (GOLD analysis project Ga0181612, IMG submission 119630) | Hoatzin crop microbial communities from Cojedes, Venezuel. Combined Assembly of Gp0051906, Gp0051904, Gp0051908 | reverse complement strand
GAGTTGGAGGAAGAACGCTTCGTCTATCAGCTCCTCTTGATCTGGCGGCCTGTAGTAGACACCGACCACTAGGTTCCCTTTGTTGCCTCTCTCTCTGATTCTTACCCATAAGCTTACATACCAAGGGCTATGATCATATTACTAAAACTTTAACGCATTTCATGCAATCTCCACTTAAATCAACTTACTCTGTCTCCCTAATTATTTAATACTGGCTTTAACATGAGCGTTCTTTTCTGACACATCTACGTTCACAAGTGTTTATCATTTTCCCGGGAACAACTACTCTTTAATTTTATCCAGTTTCTCTCCCACCTATCTATCAATTTCGCATTCTGGCATTGCCAAAACACTCTATTTATCCTAAGATGGCCTGGAAGACAATTCTGGTCTTGTCTGCTGATTACACCTTGGAAGAGTCAACATCAGCACACAGAAGAAAAAGAGGGGTGGATATCTGCCTCTTACTATACATGTACTCGACTGGCTCCCACCTTAAGCTACGATTACTTTCACGTGGCTTGCAATGATAGCATTCCAAACGTGGGATCCAGCTGCTGCCTTGCTAACATGGAGCCATCCTGATGCACTCTTTTCCTTAGTTAACTAAAGGGTATTATAACACTTGCCTGCAATTCACTGGTTTCACAATTCCAGAGCAAGGTGGATGCAAGACCCAAAACTGTGTTCACAGACTTTCACGGTGTTATGATTTGGCTGTGGCCGGTAACAAAAGTGCCACGTGGCCGCCCCTCCCCCTGCTGGGGTGCAGAGGAGAATGGAAAGAAACAGGCAGAAACTGGTGGGTCGGGATAAGGGCAGGTTAACAGAACAACAAACAAAGGGAACAGTAACAATAAGGATACAGATAAGGAGAAAACACAACACAAACCGCACGACTCAGAGAGCCGCCCTCCACGACTGCCGCTGCGAACTCCCGAGCTGTGAGTCTGTTCCCGCCGCGCCGCTCCCCCCCGCCACCGGAACCCAGCATGACAGCACATGGTATGGAATACCCGGCTCTATTTGGCCAGGTGGGGTCAGCCCGCCCGGCTGTGCCCCTTCCTGGATTCCCTTCCTGGATTCCGGTGAAAATTAACCCTGTCCTGGCCAAACCCAGGACACTTCTATAACAAATACTAATTCTCCACATAACTACCAATGCATTGTGGTTCTAATACTCACTTAAAAGTTTTCTTGCTGCAGGTGTTGCATTAGGTACTGTTTTGAAGAACGTGCTGAATCATATCTTGTTGCTTGGGTCACATCTTTAGCTTACTGAACCCATAAATGAAAACTATGATGTTCTAAACTAGCAGCTTACATGGCCATAGAAACTTCTCATCACCTTACAGCCAACTCATGACTACAAGACAAATTTAAAAGAGAAATGACTATGACTGGAAGCAACAAGTCGCAGTGAAGTATCAGAAAGCCAGACTTCACCAGCTGTTTAATTCACCGGATTTCTCCCCAGAAGAGAACAGCTTAGAGTTCCTGTCTGCAAAAGCAACTGCTGAAGAGCAGAGGGGGTTTTTATTACTGGCATGCAGTTGTGCAAGGGAACCAGGCCTCATTATTAGAATCTGCCTTTGGTATTATTAGCTGGAAGAACTTTGGGAAATACCACCTACACAACCTTTGAGATACAAAGCTAAAGTCTTCAGGTATTACAAACATGGTTTTCAAGTGTTTACAAAGTTTACTGAAATAACAAATTAGAATTAAGCAAATTTTAATGTCTTAAACTGACTGCATGGAAGTATGGTTTCCAAATATAAACTGTCCTACAAGTAACAGTGTCATCTTTCCAAGGGGGCACCATATCCCAGTACTAAATAAATGAGCTTATTTCCTGGGTATCCATCAATCCAGCATGAAAAGGGAGTTTCTAGTTAAAACAATTCCCAACCCTTCAGAAAGTGTGCCTGAAGAAGTCATGCAGTTTATAATAGTCGGTGTTGCATCCTCTACTGGCAAAAGTGATTATAACTGAACTTTCTAATAGAGAACAGCATCTTTCAGTTTTGTACTGAAGTGACTGGCATCTCTTGGGAGACAGTACTCGCCTGAAGTAATCTGCTGATAAGATCTACGTAGTACCTTACTCATAAAAATTCTCATAATAAATCAAACCAAAGGTTATTTCACTGAAACAGGATTTGGAATGAAACTTTTTTCTTCCTTTCATGTAATTACATTTTTTGTAATTTATTCCTGATATAAAATATTAAACTACTATTTGACTTAGAACTTGGACACTATGGTCAGACTGAAAGAATGTGTATATATATATTTATGTATACATACATATTCAAAAGATATTAAAGCCAAAAACCTGGAAGCTATTTTCCATTTAGCTCACAATCCCTATTTCTGTTAATGATCTTCAGTCAGGTTTAACAGACAAACATACACAATATCTAACCCAGTGATTTACAGTTATAAACAAGCAATCCATGCAGCCATGAAAATTTGGAACTAGAACATAACTTTAAATACAAATACGTATTTTATATCTGTAACACAGTTTGTCTTTAAAGCAAACTTTTTTTAAGCTTTAGTTCTCCAGCTGACATAACTTCAAAAAAAATTAATGAACTCAAGAGAACTTTATTAGTACATTTTACATTACCTTCAGGTAAACCTTAATCTTTTGCAAAAAAAAAAAAAATAAAGTTTGGGCTGTAAAGAAACCACACCTGAAAGGATTTTTATCATGATTTTTATTTTTTTTGCTAGGGACCCTTTCAGTGCATTTTTAAGGATAAATTGATAAGGTCCTAAAGACAGAGTTTTAAAATGAAATGTTAACTGTCCTCTAATAACAGTAATGTGAATGTAACACTAATGAGCTCACCAGGTACACAAAAATGTATTTGTTAAACTTTCGAGTGCAATAAAAGCAAATTTTCTTTTTCTCTATAGGAAAAAAGAGCTCTACACAGAGACTTGATGCCTTACCTCTAGGTCACAGCTGTATTCCGTGCCATCCAGAAGCATCACTTTACATTGCATGGTTTTAGTTTTCTTGGGAGACTTCTGAGGAATGCTTTCTGTTTTAATTTCAGCTGTCTGTACTTCTTTTGTCTCCCTTTTTTCTTCTTGTTTTTCTCCCTTTTCCTCTGCAACTTTCTCTACTTCCATTTCTTTACGATCTTCTTTGGCAGGCTGTATAAATACAGTTAAACAATGACTGAAACTCAGGAAGGTGGATATTTTTAACTTGTTCATTTCTTTTATAAGCTACAAATAAATAAGACATTAAGCTTTCATTAAAGTTATGAACATGCTGGAAGCACAATAACCAGTGTAAGCATTAAAGTCTTCCTTTGCAGACCAGATATTCTTGGCCCTCAAACCACAGACAGTGCCTTTCCCCCCTCCCCCTTTCCTTGAAATGAATTTTTTTTTTTTTAATGTTTTAATGTTTATTTTTTTCGTAACAGAAACAAAATTTAACAAGAAGCTCCGGGAATTACACAAAACTAAAACCAGTGTTTATGAAAATCAAGTTATATAGAATCATAGAATGGCTGAGGTTGGAAAGGACAGCTTGAGACCATCTAGTCCAGTGCCCCTAGGGCCACATACAGTCCTGGGCAAACTGCTCTATCCACTGGGGTTTTGAATATCTTCACAGATGGAGGGTCCACAATCTCTCTGGCCAACCTGCTTCAGTGTTTGACTCACCATCACAATAAAAAAGATTTTTTGTGATTTGAGATGGAATTTCATGTTTTGAAGTTGTGCCCACTGCCTTTTGCCGTTTAACTGCATACCACTGAGAAAAGTCTGGTTCCTCTTCACTCCCTCCCTTTAGGTACTTATATACATCGATAAGATTCCCCTGATCCTTCTCTTCTCCAGGCTGAAGAGTACCAGTTCTCTCAGCCCCTCCTCACACGAAAGATTCTCTATGCCCTTAAACATCTTTGCCACCCTAGAATATGAGGTTTGCATGTTAAGAACTGACAAGCAACTTTTCAAAAAGCAAGACTCTGGAGCACTGCAGAAGGTGGCATTTGCCTTGGAACTCAACACCAACCTCCCAGAATGAGTCAACAAGGACAATAACCACAAGCACCTTTCTGAGGTAAAGGATAACAAAAAATGAGATCATAAGGACTCAGAGATAATCTATTTGTTATTTCTTGTGGTTAAGTCACTAAGGAGGTATTTGTGCAATCCAACAGCTTCAGAGACAAAGCCGACTTAAGAAGCTTCTCTTATCCCTGCTCATTTCTACCACAATGATACAGTTCAATGTTCCTTTGAACTACGCCAAAGTGTGAGGTTATACTATAATTCGACATCTAGAACAACTGGAATAAAAATGCTCTGCCACAGAACAGGAACCTTTAAAAACAGCTATGCTACTCATAACTACATCAACTCAACCATGCAGAAGTCCAAACACTAGCTGTCATTTTTTCCCTGATATGATCCTAACAGAGCCTTATATGAATTACATAAATCAGGAATCAGGTCTCATCAAAAATACTCCAAAGCATCCATTAGCCTTCCCACACGTACCTGCGTTTCAGCACTACTAACAGAGTGTTTTTCTTCTTTGTCCTCTGCTTTAGCATTAAGCTGATGTTCAGCTGCTGCTTCTTCTAAGCTTTTTGGCTGAGCCGCACCCTCTGCTGTCTGGCATTCACCTTCTTTAACTGCTTGTTGTTCCCCTGCGATCCTTTTCTTGGTCTCATCTTTGGGCTCTGCCAAGGTGTACGATTTTTGTTTCTTAAGCCAGGGGGGAAGAAAACGAGAAATACCCTTGCTTTCAGGTGAGGCTTTTTCCTTCTTCTGGCTGCTTGGACTACTTTGGCTAGCTGGTGCTGGGACAGAGGAAGAATCTTGAGCTTCTTCCAAGGATGCTTCACTGGAATTCTGATTTTCTGGATTTTCTGATGCTTCTTCAGGCTTGTCCTTGGCTTTGTCTGGTCCCAGCTGCTCAGAATCTTTCTTTACTTCAGTCTCTGAACCAACTTCAGTTGTCATTGTCACAACTTACACTAAAAAAGGCAACAATAAAAATAGTTTTGTTACATAGCATCATTATTTTTACTGACTCTTACATTATTTGCAACAATTTGTAGTAACAATCTATAAGGGTTTCTAAGTTAAAGTTACTGGGGTTAAAGAAATGCTTCAAATTCTCCGTTCACAAGTAGAACCAGTAAGCTAACACTTAGTGCTCTGCCAATGAAGATTTTCAAATATACTACTCTAGAGAAACAGATCTACCAATAGTTTCCTTCTCAAGAAAAACGCAAGTGTGCTCACTGAAATGCATTTGTTTTATTGTAAGCTATTCCTATTGTTATTGGACAAGATTATTTCATGAGTAACTTCAGTTCTCTTTCTACATGGCTCCTTGGTTGACCCAGAAGTTCAAATTTTAGAAAAGCATCTGCCTTCTCTAGTAAAGACCGGTAAACGCAACCCCCTACTATTCCATGACACTTATCAACATAACACGAGTCTTACACAGAAGGTCTTTTTGCATGCTTCTAGTTACTCCTTATGATATTAAGAAAAGCCATTCAAAGAGACTCAGTTAAAATATTCATACTCTTAAGACCTTATGTAACTCTTCCATCCTCCTTATTATCCATACCTTTTCAGCAAAGTAACAACCAATAGGCTTACAGTTGACAATACCAGAAGCAGACATTGATTTGAGATGGGAATTCACAGCTTTAATATTTCAGTTTTATTTTACAGTCAATTCTGTTGCATTTAAAGTTAAGGGTGTATTTTCACAATTCCCTTATCTCAGTCCATTGTGAACCAGTGGTGGGGACAGAGGAAAATGAAAGAGCAAGCTTACCAAAGAACAGGAAAAAAGCATGGTGAGCATCATACTGAGTTTAAAAAATTAGAAATTGTATGTGAGTGATACTGTTGAAATGACTAGTAAGACTAGGAAGCGTACTTTTTTTTTTAAAAAAGATCAGGTTCTTAAACATGAGTTCATACTGATCAACATGAAATTATACATAACTTTTATACTCTCACCACTTCTGACTGCTGTTCCTTCAGTGAAATTAAAGACAAATCATAACACTGTAACAACAGGATATGCAATAGTAATCTTTAATCTTAACATTATTTGCTATTTCTTGAAAAATACAAACTAGAATAAACAAATTTTGTTAGATGTGTGGTACTGGATTTTGCTGCATTACTTTGAAGATGTTGAAGTGAGCCAACAAAAATAAGCACACCAGCGTCCAACAAACAAAGTTGAAAATGGTTTGATCCCACTAGAAGTCACTGATATTTATTTATAACCTTCTTCAAACAATTAGTTTTAAACTGATGGTCTGCTTGTCTGCCCTGAAGGTTAGCAGGTTAGTTACAATCCCATTTACAACTTTTAAATCTTGGGCTCTCTCCATTAAAAATTATTGCCATCAATGCCTGCCATTAGAGTCAGGAGGCTATTAGATCAGGACTCCTGCTGAACTTAACACTCCGGCCCCAAAAAAGAGTCAAGGAGAAGGTAATCTTGTTGAGGCTTGATGCAGTTAACTAGCATAACACTTTACACTGCACTTCAGGCTAACTAGAAACTAGTTTAGATCACAGGGCAGCAGCAACATGTTGCCTCTAGGTTTCCAAAGCACATTCATAAGTAGTCAGAAATAAAGTTAAACTAAGCCATTCCCAGGGAGAAAAAGAATGGGGGGTGTGTGTGTGTGTGAAATAAGGAAACTAATAGATTAATAAATGCCCAAATATACAAGAGAGAAGCCCTTCTCACAAAATATATAGACAATATTGAGACAAAGGAAACAAACTTCACAGTTATCTTAGTAAAAAGCTTAGACACAGGAGGCTTGAACTATCTACAGATTCATATTAAGCAAGCATTTTGAGACCAAAAAGTAACTACGTGTTGTGGGTGTTTCTTAGCAAAGTTTAAAGTAATGAACAATCTAAACCAAAACATTCACCAATGGGACAATTAAAAGAAAAGCTAATATCTTTATTACTATACCAAAGACTTCTGAATACATGTCAAGCTTAAATATTAGTTATGTAGCCATTTCCTTCACTTTTTATAAAACCCTTCAAATTTGTTCTGATAGAGTATTAATATTTATGTAAATATTATTTATCTCAGAGGTAATACATATCTGGACAAGTTACAGAAAACCAAAGTCAACTTTCCCAGAGAGAAAAATCCACAAACTTCTGCTGATCAGAGAATAGCAATCCGTGCTGCTTAACAAACTCACAATGGAGGTTTCATCATTAACAGAGATAGTGGTGACTTTTTTCTCACGCATCTCTAAGAAAGAGCCAATTTCTTCTCATAGAGTAGCTAAAAAATTCTAGAGAACTTGATAAACAAATCTTCAAAGAAGCTACAGGAAAAGGAAAATCACTGTATATCATGCATGCTATTTTTACATTTGAAAAAATGCAGAAATGCGTGGAATACATGTACACACTAATAAAAATTAATTCTATACCATTCTTGAAATTAAGATCATATTTTGCTTATACAGTCAGATAGGAGGTATCTCCAGAAAATTCCATAAAACTGAGAAAAATAAATCACCCTGTAAACATTTTCCTATGATGTTGTTCTAACGATAAAAGGAAATGCAGATACCAAGTTACACCTCTCTACCAATTAAATTTAGACAGGATAGCAGTGGGCGGTACAAACTCACTCAGTGTGAAACAAGAAAGATTCTACATCTCCACGTGTCCAAGCTTTTCATAACCAAAATTACATTTAAAAGGAGAACTTGGCTTTATACTGCAGAAGCAAGGGAAACTTGTTACAGCCCCTGTCTGAATAGGTCTGTCCATGTTCATTTAATGCCTTCATTTGATGCCCGCAGCAGGAGGTGATTTCTTTCATGAGCTCAATTTCCCACAAACTTGTAACTTTAGTGCTTTTCCAGGTGAAAAAAATGAGAGAGGAAAAGCCTACAAAACAAAATGCATCTCTTTATAAGCCTGTAGATTTCATTATACTCGCAGCACTCTCTGAAAGAGTTGACAGAGATTGATGAATTTACTGAACAAGGGCACTGACCCTCACTGAGTGTGAGGGATAGTCTTCCCAAAATATCTACCTTCTCCAGCACACGAGCTTGCTGCATTTCTTTTTTCTAGAGTTTCATTTTGGCACAAGAAATAGGCACCCCTGGAGAAACAGAAAATCCGGTCTACCTGCCCTTCCTGTACTCACTACTTCAATGCGCTGTCAGATCCTCCACTTCTGTAGCTCACAGAAAAAACAGAGGTAGTGGAGGACAAAACACAGGGGTTCTGCAGTCAGAGTCTACTGTTGCAGGTGATAAAGTCTGATGTTACTTTCACTACAGTCAAGCAGATCATCTGGAAATGTCTTTTTTCCTGATCTGAGAGGGAAGACCTTGCAACATCCCATCCAGCTCTGTCTTAACAGCCAACCATGTGTCAGAAAGAAAATGGTAATAAGAAGCAGACAGCATTGTCTCAAAAGTGAGATCAGGAAGAAATATACCAAATTAGGATGAACATCTACAGTTCTAAACTTTAACTGCATCTTCTCCTTCCCTCTTGAATCCAAGTAAACACTGTAAACACCGATCTGCTCTTACTATGTAGCGTAAGCACACAAAGTATTATTCCCCTTTAATTTTCTTAAGCTCTTTAACAGCTGCAGCAGGATAGGGTTCTGCTTATCTCACCCCTTTCATATTGCAAGGTAACATTAAATCCATATTTTCTTTTGAAAGGAGAGTAAGAGTAAGAATCTTGCAGCAAGAGCGGACAGCAGAGAAGGAACCTTAGGGTTCCTTGGAAGGACTACCCAGGTCTGAGTAAACTGGGAAAAAAAAAAAATCTTGGCAGATTTTGCAATTGACATTAAACCCACGCACATTAAACTACTAGTGATAACATCTGTATCTTTTGTAATCCTCCTGAAAACCTGGTTTATGCAGACTGAATGTCTACCCAAACAGCAAGGAGCAAGGTGGGAGCAGTAGGGCAAAAAGTATTGGAAACAACCTCACAATTTCTGAAGAGGAATTAAGTTTGTTAAAACAGGTCCCACTTCTGGGGAGCAGATGTTTTGCCCTAATCAGAACTCTACCAACTTCCCCAAGCAAAGGTGCTGGCCAGCAAGCAACTGAAGACAACAGCTATTCTCTCCCCTCTTCATTCATCCCTTCCTCTCCCTTTTTATTCTGCTGCAGAGAAACTAATGCTGGCCACAGTTCACATCTGAAAGCACGGCAGAATACTATGTTCTTTCCTTGAAATGTAGTTGTCTGACTAGATGGATTCCTGCTGCCATAGGTAAATCAGAAACAGAAGACAGAGTATAACAGGAAGTTTATAAAAAAAACAAACAACTCAAATCACAACTGAATATCCTGAAAAGTTACAGACAACATCAATCTAAAACCATAGAAAGCTTCTTTTCACTGCAGGAGAAAAGATGCATCTTAGGTTCACTGTTTCTGTTATGGTATTTCTTATTCTTCAGCACAGATAAATAAATCCAAATCCTTTTTCCATGTATTTCCGGAACTTACTTTACTCATTTTCTGAGTATATTAATGTAGGAAAAGGCAGTTGTAAAAGGGTTTTTTCTTTTTCAGTTTGTCACTGAAATTCATAGCAAACTCCAAAATCAAAACTGCTTTGATAATCTCCACCAGTCTACTAGGATTCACACAGAAATCATCATATCATAGAGGCAAAAAAATTCATCCTACTTCTATTGAAATAAATTACAACTTGGTACACTAAAAGCCAACACTGGTGTCTGCGCAAGTCATGCAATTTTCTTGATCGCCACAGTTATTAATAAACCTTTTAAAGATCAGTAACTTCCTAAAAATTAACTAATTGCACACTTGCACTTCCAAATATTAAAGCTCACATAGGGTACACATAAAAGAACAAGAAGAGAGTCAAAAAAATTTGAACATCTGAAAAATATACACAAAAACCTGAAACAATGTCATGTGTACTTCAACCGTTTATTTGGACAGTTTTTTATTTTGTTTTAAAGAAAGTGTTTTATTTCTTATTGTGTTACTGATTTGAAGTACAGAATCACAGGATGTTAGGGGTTGGAAGGGCCCTCTGTGGGTCATCTAGTCCACCCCCCCTGCCAAAGCAGGGTCACCTACAGCAGGCTGCACAGGATCTTGTCCAGGCAGGTCTTGAATATCTCCAGAGAAGGAGACTCCACAGCCTCCCTGGGCAGCCTGCTCCAGTGCTCCGTCACCCTCAGAG
>Ga0181612_132092_pt1 | contig 10263 bp, 5 predicted proteins | sample HoacroProtozoa21_FD_119630 | JGI IMG/M metagenome (GOLD analysis project Ga0181612, IMG submission 119630) | Hoatzin crop microbial communities from Cojedes, Venezuel. Combined Assembly of Gp0051906, Gp0051904, Gp0051908 | reverse complement strand
CTGTGCCCGCCTCTCCCGCCCCTCTCCCCCCCCTTCCCCCCCGCCCCGCGGTCCGCTGGCGCTGCCCGGCCCCGCCCCGCCGGTCTCTGCTGCTCCTGCCCGCTCTCCTCCGCGCCCCGGCGGGGGGAGGGGCGGCCGCATGGCGGTTTTGTTGCCGGCGGCAGCCGAAACCAGAACATAGTGATAATTGCTTTAGACAGTGAACTGTAACCTAGATGGATAAAATTGCTTTCAATTAGATTTTTCTGAGATCTAAAAAAAGATTCAGTAGAAGTCTGAAAATTCTGTTTCTGTTGTCCTGTTCATCCTGAACAAGGGTGTTTCACTTCTCAACTCCCAGGAAAGGGTGTTTTACCACTCAACTTAATTACAGTCTTGTAATAAATGTTAAGACTTTTCCTCAGGGAAAGTTACCAGCATCTGAGTTGCTAGTGATGATTATGGTAGATTCATGTAGACTTAATATTTATACAAAAGCAATGGACCTGCCTGGTGCATCATGAAATACTATGAAAATATCTTGGTGTATTTTTGCAGAACATGTTTCTGTCCTAGTCTCCTCATTTTATGGTTTTGGAATCTTAAGAGTAGCAGTTTACCCAGTATTGTCCAACAGCTTAACAGCTGGAATATGACTTATTTTTCAGGGTTCCATAATTCAAAGAATTTCCATATTTCAACATCCTTCAAAAGTATGTTCCTGCATAGAAAGCAATAATTGTGTTGGAACAATTTGTACAAATGCCATTCAGCACAACGAAGGATGTAATTTAAACTTGTATCTCCAATATTTTGCCAGTCATTTCCGAAATGTTTTGCATTGTGCAGTAAAGTATTTATGTAATTCATGAATAATTGTTTATTACAAAATCTCACTTGATATAAGTGTGTATATTCTGTTATTTCTCTTCCTTTAGGTCATTGTGGGAAAACTTTTGCCATTTTGGAAAGGTTTTTGAATCATAGCTCTCCAAGAACTCCTTGGTTAGTCATAGTGGATGATGACACACTGATAAGGTATACATTGCAATACTGCAGGAATTACCACTGTTCGTATTGATCGGAGTTTTAGCAATATTAAGCTCTTCTTCTGTATTTAGGGATACAGCTGTGTTGTTAGTTATATAGCTGTATACTCCTTTAAGGAAAAAATGTCACTTTCCTTCAGCATTCCTTGACTGATATTAAAAACGATGTAATCTTGTAACTTGATAAAAACTATGCATATTAGTGTTACTATGTAATCATATAGTCTGAGTATGATTACACCTTGTGATTCTTCGCTGTAGGTACATCTGAGCTGATTGATTGGTTTTAGTAATTTTCTAAGACACTTTCTAAGATGTGTGCCTCACATAAATGTGCCAGAAGAAAGGTTGTGTAAGGTAGGTCAGTTGTCAGAGCCACTCAGAGCGGTGTTTGTTAGAAAATTAGATCCCATTCACATGAAAACTGACACTGCAGTATAAGCAAAATAAGGCACAGTGATCCACCAGCAGGATTGCATGATCATAGACATGCGCGTAAGTGGTTCAAGGCAATACTTTACATTAAAACTTGTGACAGAAGAAGAATTTGGAAGAGGCTATAATTGTAGATAAAGCAATATTTATATAACTGCATCTACCTTTTCGTTTTCAGTTCCTAGAGAGAAAAGATAAATTTGCAAAGATCTTTCTTTGGAAAAAATAATTTCATGTTTTCTCTGAGATGAGACTCGTTTTTGCTAAGAAACTTTGTCTGCTTCTTCAGAAAAATATTTTAAGCTAATTGATTCATCATTTGACCAAATTTAGCGATCATAGCTCATAGTAAATAACCCATCATAAATTTTTGTTTAAAAGTTTGTGTCTCTTTTTTTTTGTAGAATTTCTGAATTTCTCCCATCATTTTTGTGCTATTTACTAGAATCCCATTTAGGCTAGCAATGTCTGTTTTAAAATTAATGTCTACATGACTTTTTTTTTTTAATGGATTTTCATATTACAGTATCTTCAGACTCCGAAAATTGCTCAGCTGCTATGACCCAAATGAACCAGTATTTCTTGGAGAGCGTTACGGTTACGGCTTGGGAACAGGAGGATACAGTTATATCACTGGTGGAGGAGGGTAATTTGCTTAAACTCCTACTGAGATTTACATCAGTCCCTGCTTTGAATGCAAATGTTTTGAATTACGACACAAATCAGCTTCATCAGAAATAGTAATGTTTCCTAGTACGATTAAAATGTAGTGATGCTCGAACACCCAAATGTCCTAACTAGTAAGAAGTTGTGCGGCCCATTGGGAACAGATTTGTAGAGCAAAGCAGTTGGTGCTGAGGACCACGCGTATTTCAGGGAGGTCATTTTAGCTTGACTGCTCCTGTGAACTGAGTGCCTGTTACCGTTACCTGCACCACAGGTTCTCCTGGTGCATGTCATGCAGCTTTGTGTCATCTGATAGAATTCATTCTGCATGCTCAGAGACCATCTTACGATGTGATTCAAAGTGTAAGAAGCAGAGACAATTGCGATAGTTGCTTAAAAAAGATTTGTGATCTGCACTGTTGTGGAGTTTGCAGGAGCACCTGAAGCAGCACACCTAGTGATACAAAGTGCCATGCTGAAAATATTCCTTCCTGTTCCCTTTCTTTGTCCAAGCATGGAGAAAAATGATGATGACTCTTCTTCTGTTTTTGAACTTCATGGGATGATTAAGGAGAGATGGTTGCACAAGCAGTTTGATGTTGATGTCCTGGAAAATAGTTTCTCATAGAAAGAGATCGTTGTGGGTTGATTTTAACGCATCCAACACAGGGGTCCCTATTGTATGCAAAATTTGGTTTAAATTAACGTGGATGTGAACTTTCAGGTTGGCTCATATAGCAATAAGAACCACCTTAAGACTGATCTGTCTGTCTTGTGTGTCTAAAGCAAGTAGGGTGGACGTCTGAATGTCCTTAGTGTCTTTCTCTGTGAAAAGTAATGGCCAGAATAACTTACTAGATCATTGTACATCCATGAATAAGTAAAAATCAATTCACTGGCTTTCTCATTGTTTTGCATAGCTGCATAAGATCTTACTTAAGTAGGATTTATGTCTCAGTTAAGAAACAAATCTTTTTTACTGGTTTGTTGGTTACCAGTCCTATACTTCTATATATTTTTAGTGTTTATTGCTTAGTTGCTATTCTGTCATCTAGATGTGGAAGTTTGAGGTTTGTTTTCATTCTCAGGCTTGAGCAGATAGAGGCACAGATCTATAACCTAGTTTTGAGGTTTGTTGTAAGTGAAGAATTCTATGTAACGGAAGGCACACAGTCCAGATAATCAGCTAGCAAGTATATTCCACAATTGTGCGCAGTTTACCTCACACTTTCTGTGTAGCAACAGACACATGCTGGTCACAAGTCCCAGCTCCTTTTTTTTTTTTTTTTTTTCCCCTTTTTTCCCAAGACTCTGACTTACTATTCCTTCTCTATTTGACCTGAGTACTTGATCTCAATCAGAAAGGCTTAGGTCATAGTGGCAGTGTTTAATTTAAGCCTGACTGCTCTGTAGACAATGCATGCGTTACAAACGACCATGCCCTTGAAGAGGAGCTAGCGGACTGATAAAAGGGGAACATCCTGCCCAGAAGGTGCCAAAAGCTGGATGACTGCTGAAGAAGCATGAAGTCAACAAAAATCTAGGGTAACTAGGACAAAGGTAAAGGCAGCAGGGGGAGATTGCAACCACCGACTCAGTTCAGAACCAAAAAGACTGCACCCCCCCAGCTTGTGAGCACATGTAGTTAAGTAAGGAAGGAATATACCCTGAAGATGAGTGTGTAACACAATGACCTAATCAGAATGTAACGAGTAATTTGTTTTTGTAAGAGTATGTAGTCCTTATGACTCTGCTAAGTGGTGTGCTAGCTTTCTGGAATTACCACCTAGCACCCAAATCTGCTCAAATACGCACTAAAACAGTACCTCTGCTCTGTGTGTATATTGGTGTATCACACACCGGGTAAACGATCCCACTTTTGGGATAACATACTGAGATACAACTTCCTATGGTGCTCTCTTGTTTTTTTTCTTTTTATGACACATGCAGCCTTCAAAGTTTCAATGATAGTGGTGGAGTATTTTACAACTTTAATCTGACAATATTCTCAGGTCAGTCTTTTTGCCTTAGCATTCGGTATCTGTAGAAGTGTTGCTGTGTCCTGGTGTCAAGCAAAGGATTGTCGTATAGTGAATGAACTCTTCAAGACATGTAGCAATTTCAGAGTGCAAATCTTATTAATATAACTTGTAGTAGCTAGAGTACCCTGTATTCTGACCAGACTGGGTGGATGATGTGCCTTCACAAAAGGCAGCTATGGAGTATTAGGCAAGAGTATATTCCCTTAGCTGTTGAATTTAAGACATACCATATTTCTGGTCCATTGAAGGTTTATTTTAGTGATAGTCTAGCAGCACCAGGCTGAGGTTGGTATTTAGATGACCAAGAAAGTTAGGATGAACAGAGGAGCCTTGCAATGGCTTCAAGGAACATTTTTCGCTTATGGAGTGAACTCTGTAACAGACGATTCAAGGAATGACAGTTAAGGTTTAGAGTTTATTTAATTGCTACATAATAGCTAACTGAACATAGATTTGAGTAAGATAGAGGAGAATATCCATTTAAAGTCCTGGGCAAATTTAGAAGGAGTAATCAGCTGTGGCAAGAATGGTGGCTAGCTAAGAAATTGTTGGAATAACAACAATTGGCGTAATTGGTATTTATATAAATATAATTTCACTATATAAAGTAGTTATATTTCAGAAAATGCTTCTTGCATTACTTGTCAGTACTGACTTCTCAAAGTTTGAAATTTCAGGTATGTCGTGCCAGAGGGCTACATTTTGTCTCGCAGTTTTATTCCATTTAGCAATATTTATTAATTACAGTCATTTGGCTTCTCTAGTAGCTGTTGTCTTATACATTTCATTTGTTTTTTTAATTCAGGATGGTTTTCAGCAGAATAGCTGTTCAGAAACTACTTGCTAGTAAGTGCCGGTGTTATAGCATGGACGCGCCTGATGATATGGTCCTTGGGATGTGTTTCAGTGGCTTAGGAATCCCTATAACACACAGTCCCCTTTTCCATCAGGTCAGAGAGTTATTTTTACTAGTATTTACAATACATTTTATTCTTTTAAGTATACACATAGGACTCATAAATATTGCAGACTTGATCAATGCGTAATAACTGTAACCAAGATACTGCTGCTATACTTTGTCTCCAGAACAAGTTTGATCAAGCAAATAATATTCTCAAAGCATGGATTACTACAATGCTTTAACAGTTTATAAGATACTTCAGTTACCCTATGACTACGTTTTATAAAAAATGCAGTCAGAGGTGGGAACTTTGAAAAAAAAATGGAATTAAGAGCCACATAGTTTAAATACTTGTGATATGTCCTCTAAGAAAAGAAAAAAAAAACCAGCCTACAACAATTTTTTCATCAGGTAATGGAGCACTGACTGAAAATTTTCTGTAAATTTGTCTTCTCTGCTTATCCAATTTTTCTGTTGATTCAGTGTTTACTATTCTGAAGTATCTCATTAGTGAAGATACAAAATGTAAAAGTATTCCCAGAACTGTTGCGTTTGTGGTGGATTCTGAAGAGTGATATAAATACGATAAATTGCCATGTGCTAGCACAAGGGAAAAAGAGGTCACGAAGCATAATTTTCTTGTGAGTGTATTCTCCAACTTGGGAGAAGTGGGCTGGAATAGATTTGAATCTTGTTTGTGTCTTCCAGAATATTTAACAATGTAACTGCAGTGTCACAGTGGAAAACATGATGCATGGAGTGCCAGTGAGATTTGCTGCCTTGCAAACCAAATAAACACTTTACCTTCCTCCCATGGTGTTAAAGAGAAGCACCACTTACGATTTTTCCCAAACAGTGCATTTTTTTTTTAAATCGGCATTTAAATCATTGTAGTTTTCAATATTTTTCAGGTGTTAATCTAGTTTAAAAACTGGGAAGACATGTGTATCTGAATATGAACTGAGATTAAGATAATAGGCTACCTGAAAATTAGTGAATTACTATGTAATTCAAAGCAGCTGTCAGTGGTGGGAAAAGTTTGCTATTCAAATTACCAGGTTTTCCTATATTAGTATTTTTTTTCTGATTACATTTACTATTTAGAGAAATGGGAAGACTGAGAACACGCTATGCAATATTTTAATTCCTTGTCCATATTAAAAAAAAAATTATATCTGTTTACTTTCCTGTTTTGTTTATCATTGCTTACTCCTTTCAGTATAAGTGTGAAAGAAAGCAAGTAATGCATCTTAGAAAATCAACAGTTGATAGTTTGTGCTTGCACACATGTGTGTTTAAAAAAACAACCACCTTAATAAAGGAGAGTTGGAAAGAACAGAACTTATTTTCTGGATTTGTAGGAACAGCCGTTATACAACAAAATAAAGCACTTCCTTAATGGTGTGCATTTGATACTGAATCGCTTTGAAAGTCAAATCCTAGCATTTTCATTTTCCACATCGAAAATAACACTTGAATTGTAATTGATCTTTACTGTTGCTCATAACAAATTCTAATTTAACATACCTTGAGCAAAAATTAACCCTGGGGGAAAAACTACTGAGTCAAAACTGAGTGTGCTTGTTCTACTAATTCCACTATTATGCAACAAATATTTTAAAAATAAGAAAACCCAAATTGGATTTTCTGTCAACCAGAAAATTCCTTTTTAAAGACTTGATTGAGATATTGTGATGTACAATGTTCCCTGAAGTACATGAATCCAAAATTGTACTGAGTATATATTATGAAACATAAGCAAAGGTATCTTCATTCTTAGTGTGTCTGTGATGTAACAGTATTTGCTCGCTCTTGCGGGTTTCCTGTTTGCTCTATGCTAAGGCAGATTGTGTATTCTGTAACCTGTTCCAGAGGCTTTTGCCATGATGAGACTCTTAAAGAGAACAGGAACCTTCCCATGTTGAGTAGCAGCCAGGACTGTGTTCTTAAAATATAAAATCAGGGCAAGAGCAACATATTTGGCTTTCGTAGAATACCAGACACAAATTCTAGCACAAAAAAAAGAAGTAAATATTACAGTAATTGATCCCACAAAATATAAGGAAGAAGAAATTTGAGGCATTTATTTTTTAATCATCTAAAAAGCAGTGTGATTCTTAGTAGTGTAATAATAATTGTAGTTATTAGAGCAGATCTCATTCTTTTAGAATTACCGAAACACCAATATTTTGTCTGTAGCTCAATAAAAACCTGATTGATTTTCAAACAGCAAAAGTCTTTGGTCTCAGATATCTAAAAACTATCCAAATTACATTCTTCAGGTTTTTGGAATGTTTATTAAATTTTTTTTTCAAAAGTCTTGAATATAGGCTCCCTCTTGATTTCTCCAGTGAATTTTTTTAAAATAAGGATTCTGAGGTTTACATGTAAAAAAAAAAAAAAAAAAACCCAACACATGTAGATTTCTTCATGTGAAATTCTGTTGCCTAATTTATGACTGGAGTGTATGCAGAACTGCATGAAGAATGTAGCATGTAGAATTCATTAATACCGCGTAAGTAGGTGAAGTGAGCAGTATTAAATCAGTTACTGGCTGAGGCATAAAATCAGTGGTTCAGTACCCAATTCAGTCAATTTTCTTCTTGTGTTTTAAATGTAGAAAAAAACAAATGTGTGCCTTTCGTGCCTTTCTATTTACAAAAACTCTATTTACAATGGCAAAATCAAGTTATTTTACCAGGGACAACTACAGGTGGGGTTCTTCACACAATGATGCACTTACATGCCATTAAACTGTCAGAGGAAATGAAATGCGCTTGGTGCATTAAGAAGGCAACGGCATCATGTAGCTGCGTTGTAATTCTGTCTATTTTGATGTAACTTGGTAAAGAATAACAATGCGGTTTTCTGGCACCACTGTATTTCCTGCACTTGGTAAGCTTTCCCCATCATAAAACTTCATTATTTCAGCTTATTAGGCCTTATTAGGATCCTACAATCACACTGGCAGTGCTGGCAACTCTCATTAAGAGGAGGAGCAAGAGAATATTACTTAAATTAATTTTATCATTATTGAACCAAAACGGTATATTTAAAAAGCTGCAATACAAACTACACTGTTTGTCACTTGCTTTCGTAGATGGTGACCATTTCATCCTGAGAAATAGGGCATATTTAGTATCAGTGTGCTTCACAGCGTGGTGACTGCACCGCGAGTTGAAGATGCAAACTAATGCCTATCAATTGATTTAACAGAATTTGTTATCATCTTCTGTGTTTTGTCAATGCCACGTTGCTTTGTTCTGATACAGAGGCCGTTGAACAGTGATACTTTCTTGTTCTGAAACTATTCTTCATCACAGAGTACAAGTGGGTTTGGTTTATTCTTCCATCTTAGGCAAGGCCAATGGACTACCCGAAAGACTACCTTTCTCACCAAATTCCAGTATCATTTCACAAGCATTGGAATATTGATCCAGTGAAGGTGTATTTCACATGGCTGGCACCAGACACAGAAGAGCCACTTAATGGAAAGAAAGTTGGATATAACAGAGAGGATTTATAAGCAGCAGAAGAATGTAAGTGTTGATTAATGTACTGCAGATGAGAGACAGTCACTACTGTGATTTTTGTGGTGTTCTCACATTATTTATCTGTTCATGACATAGCAGACAATGTTTTGGTCCTGTTTGTTACATTTCTTCGGAGCAGTGGAAGAAGGCAGCTGACTGACTTCTGGATTCTTTTGTTACACTTGGTTTCTTAAAATGTTTTTGAACTTTCTATACCAATGAACTTGACACACATTTAAAATGTCTCGTGCAACTTCATCTGTGTTGTGGTTTGGGCTTGGAGTCAGACAGCGTCAATTTACATTTCATTCCTTTGTTCTCTCAAAAGCTGAAGTTATGTATTTGGGAGCCTAATGCAGAGCATGTGTTGAACATCTGTTGAACATCATCTCTCACTGACCTCCAGAAAACAGTTCTCTAAACGGCTCTGAACAGGTTCTTGGTAAATGAGAGAGGAGACATGACTGTTTCTGTGACCAGGAGCTAGCCTTTGTGAAGGCCATGTTCAGATAGTAACACTGTAGTTTCCTGGGACAGAGGGGCCAAGCATGAACCGCTGTTGTACCGTTTCAGTTTATTGGCATTTGTGAGGAATGTCATGTTCAAAATCGAAACAAAGGTTAAGAACAGGGATTTCTTCAGTGGCCACGGGAGGTCACTGTGGCTCTTTTAGAAACCTAAGTCACTGTGTATCTATTTGGCAAGTATAAATGCGACTCTTAAGGATTGTTGCAGAACTAACACTTCAGTGTTTCTGATGTGTGCATTTCAGTAGTATATGGATGCCAGCTTTAAAAAGTTTGTAGTATTCCTAATTTATATCATCAAGATAAGTAATTTTATGCATACAACATGTAAAGACTGAATCATATTTAAGATGTTCTTGATTTTTTTCTTTAAGTAATTCAGTTTTGTAAAAATCTTTGTACAAAAACTGGCTTTAGTATGTTCTAACCTAATTTTTATACTGTAGAACTTCTCCTTTTAAGATGACAGTATATGGCTCTTGTATGCTGTTATTTAACTTCACTTGCTATATTGTAACCAAATACAGGGTCTTAAAGCCATACTGCTGAAGTAATTTGTGTTTTGTTTTCTTTCAGTAGGTTATAAATTTATTCCACTCCAAAGTAATGCAATACTTGCTCTTAAAGTCAAAGCAGGGGAGCTACTGATTCCCGTTTCAGTAATTGGTGAAGTTGTATAAATATTTGTTTGCGAAGGTAGCTTGTGGAATTTTAAGCATTTGAATAGCAAGCACATATTCATAGTAGATGCAAATTCTGATTAAATAGGAGCAATCCGTGTTATGTCTTTTTCCTGTTTTCTTCCCCCTATCAGTGCCTTAAACAGTAGACATTTTACTGATACCAAGACTATGTTCTCTGGCACCATGGGTGAATTGTTAATTATGTTTGCTGTTTAGAACTGTGAGAGCTGAAAGCTGAATAAAAGTATTCTTCTTTAACCTTTTGTGCCTTCTTTGCCTTCTTCCTCTTTGCAAACTGAGTACAGGATTATTTAAGCACCTGTCTTGTAATTTTATCACCTGAATAGTATTCTGTCATCATTGTACTAAAAGACAGCTTAAACTTTTTTTTTTTTAATATTCTGTCCTGACAAGCTTCCCAGATTAGGTTAATTTTCAAGTCTCTAGT
>Ga0181612_119385_pt1 | contig 10263 bp, 9 predicted proteins | sample HoacroProtozoa21_FD_119630 | JGI IMG/M metagenome (GOLD analysis project Ga0181612, IMG submission 119630) | Hoatzin crop microbial communities from Cojedes, Venezuel. Combined Assembly of Gp0051906, Gp0051904, Gp0051908 | reverse complement strand
TCTGCCGGGCTGCAGAGGGCTGCCATTCCGCAGCACGCTCTCCTCTCCGGCTCCCAGTGACATCACCCGCTCTGGTTACATAAAGCAGGGGGAGGAAGCCTGTATTTATGCGTGCTTCTTGCTCGCAGCTTCAGCTGTCTCACTGCACAACGCGCGCCCAAATCCCGCCGCAGGAACCGGGCTCCCTTTTGCCGTGATCCAAACTGCAGTGCAGAAAAAGGGGCGGGCGCAAAACGCATTCCCCATCGCCTTCCCCTGCTCCTCTGAGGACGTTTTTGAGGGGGTCTGGGTAGGAATCAGCTTACCCCATCACTCTGCACCACAGCAAGCTGGGCACAAAGCCACCAGCCTCCTCCCTGCCTGGGGAGTCCCCAGAGAGCTGAGGGACTTGCAGTGGCAGCTCCAAGCCTTGCTGTGTAGCCTCCAAGGGGCTACACAGGGGCTGGAAACTACCTACCTCCAGCGCCCGCAAAGCCCCTGCGAGGGCCAGCCCAGGGCTGGAAGACCACTGGCCATTTCCCACCCCAGGTCCTGGTGGGCTCAGCCAAACCTCTGCGTACCGCCAGCCGTGGGCCTCAGCCCCCTGCTCGGGGCCATCCTCCTCTCGCCAACGTCGCAGCCACGGCTGCGGGCATGACCGTCAGGGAGCCATCTCTGAATGTAAATGTCCTTGGAGAGACGGCAGCTTCTTTGCTATGACAGCTTTTGGGCTTGTGGGGTTTTTTTCCAGCTTCCACCATGGGCAGAAGCAATGGAAGCCGAGACAAGAAACTTTCTCTGCTGAGGAGTCAGTCACATGTGCACCCTCAGCTCTGAAGCAGCAGGTTTACCAGATTCAGCACTATCCCCTAGGCAGAGGCTCCCGGTAGACTTTGCTGAATCAAGGCCTGAGCATCTGCGAAACACACACAGAGACACACGCTCTCCTCCCATCTTTAAAAGATCAAGCCTCCCTCCCAGCAGGAAATGACCGACGCTCCTCCAGCAGCATTTCAGAATGCTGAATTCTGATTTCTCTGTGTTGAAAGAAGGGAGCATCTGAGGGAAAAGAACAGCATTTCCCAGATATTTTGGTACTATGCCTGCAGGTCTACAGGGCTTGAATTCAACAGCGGATTTAAGCATGTGCTTAACATTAGGAACACGCTCAAGTTCCACTGAGACTAAATCAGACACTCGATCTCCAAGAGATGTTAAAAAACCAGAAACAAACCAAACGCAGCACCAAAAGAACAAGCAGGAGGAAGATCCTAACATGGAAAAGGACACTATCATCCTTCCTCTCTGCCCTCCTCCTCTTCCCTCTACACCTTTTCAAACCTGAGTCTGATTTAACCCTCAAATTGGAAACCACCAACTTTGTTTGGATTGCAGAGCTAATAGATTGCTTAAAAAATTCAGGAGGGATCACTGCTTAAAGAAAGCAATTCCTGGAGAAATACAAGTGACCCTGCATCAACAATTCATTGGACAAGAATGATTTTGAGATAAAAATAATGAGAAACACATGCAAAAACCAGAGGGCGAGGAAAATGGGGGAAAACAGGGTTTCCTTCTAAAAGCAATTCACAGGTCAGAGGCGTGCTTCTCTCTACCAGCCGTCACGCGACGTGACAGTTCTTCCTTGCCCTTGCCTCTCGGCCCCAGCGCAGCCCTCTCTGCCCCGGCATCGACCCCCTGCGCTGCTTAACGCTTGCCTTGGCGAAGGAAGGGCAGGTTTTGCCGAGTGCCAGGACCAGGCACGGTGAGGAGCCGGGCGCTGAGCCCGTGCTCTGTGCCTCGGAGCGTGAGGCCATCGCCGCGAACCCTCCGCCACGAGCCCTCCGCCGCGCACGACGGAGCTGCCGGGGCGTCCGGCCAGCCCGCAGCCAACACACGCACGTCCCGCTTCCACCCAACACCAGACGCCTGTTTCGGAAGGAAAGCTGGCTCAGAAACGCACAACTAATAGTTAATGTTCTCTACCTGAGCTGGGAAATTCTTCAGAACAAGCCTTGCTCTCTGATTTTAAAGCAGGTCTCTTCTCAAGATTATTTATTTTCCTGCACTTGCTCCCAGCTGAGGGGGATACTTGCTCATTTGCGTCTTTGTTTCCAGTCAATTGCTACCGATGGCTCCCTGGCATGTAGCAGTATTTGTATTCCAAATGCTAATAAAATGTACCATGAAAAAGTAATTGAAAAAAAAAAAAAGCCTTTACATCTTCACATTTTTTAAGCCTTTCTATTGTTTACAATAAACATAGAAATGCAAATTTAGGACCGACAATAAAAAGACTTGACAACGTATTATAAATAGGAATTTAAAGGCACAAAAAAAGTTCTATGGGCAACATTTTCAGCCTCCTCTTAACCACATCAGATCTGTCTGGGAAAGTTAAAAATGAACACGTACCCAACTGTTTTCTCAAATCAAGGACAGATGAAAAACAAATGACAAATGAAGAGACCTATGATTAAACAATATTAAGAACACTACTAGTAATAAAAACAAAAAGACAAGGCAGTGCAGCTTTTCAGAGTCACAGCAATCAATGCAGCCCTGCCTGGTGACAGGCGACACAACAGGGAGGTAACGGGTGGGAGTGCTCGAGAAAGCAGCGTCCTGACCTAAGCCCGTCAGCGGAAATGAAATACAAACAGCAACGCATTGATGCGCTCTGCAACAGCCGTGCTGTGTCCACAGCCCACCTCAGTCACAAAACCAGACCAGGTACACTGGGAAACGAAGCATCTCACCAAACAACTGAAATACTTGGGAAAAAATGACTGGTTCTGTAGCACACAAACCCTTCTCCACATCTGCAACAGAAGCTGCAAGCCTTAAGGTAAACACCAAGCAAGGATTTTAACTTGAAATATATCGCCCACATCGTCCATTGTAAACTTGGAGCAAGGCTGCCCTACAAACCCTGCCCTGACTGGCCCCGAGCCCAGCATGGCCTCCACCGCAGAGCGAGCGTGTGGCCAAGGGCACCCCACAGGCACACCGAAGTCACTTGACACCCAGCCCTCCTAGATGGGAAGACTCCTCACCGATTTCAACTTTGGAAGAGCTTCAGGCTCTTGGCAAACAGAGGCTGCAAGACCAACAAGTGGTCTGCGGTCACCACTGGTCCCTTCCAACATGGCTCTAAGCTGCTGCTGCAGCCTGGAGTCAGACGTGCTCTCCCCATCTCTCTGTGTCACGCAACTCTCAAGGTCTCTCCCTTTCCTGAGATCCCTCTGAGCAGAAAGCTGAGTGTTACTGAGAGGACTCTCCTAACTTCATTGCAATTCTGAAAGTAAATGAATTCCGTCAAGGCTTTCCAAAATAATAATAAAAAAAAGACGAAGAGAGGGGAAATCAGGCAGCCTCCAACCCCTTGGTGAAATATGGGGGATGTGGCTGAAAGCTCTGGCTTTCCTGCAGGACAGGCGTCTCCTGGGCTGCAATATGGAGAGACAATAGACACTTTTGGCTATATCTCCTGAAGGCCGTTCTGCACTGTGCAGACATTTAGCGTAAATCACATCTAGTGGGTGCAGGGGTTGGCCTACAAACACCTTGAGCTACGTGAACACGAGAGAGCGTCCACTGCCCCGACCGAAGGCCACAGCACTGCAGACACAGCTGTGAACAGGACATTTCTGGCTCCCACTCTCATCTCAGAGGGCACTTCATGGAGCAGGACTGCTCTCATTGTGCACTGGATCTCTATTACCTCTCTTTTCACTCTGACCAGCACGGCAAAGGCTGGACTGTTTGCTCCACTCTGTTACCACTAGCCTTCATCCTTCATCTTGCCCAGGTTTTTGTTGCTGTCGTCCTCTCCTACACCGTATTGCAAACTCTTTGGAACAAGAACACAGCTGCCAAGGGCACTGAGACAGGATCCTGTGACTGCACTCAGAAATCAGGCAGGTCCCAAACAACTGGACTAAAGCAGCATTATGATTCTGAAGCTGAAGTGATATATCTGGGGCTATTTTTATCCATGCAATAACCTCTGGGCCTTCAGCTCCTATGTATTGTATATTTTCAAGTTTTTCTCTTTGAACTAGAGGGCTAGAATACAGAAGCTTCATTTAATTGAATAATAAAAAAGCAAGACCATCTGTTATCCTATGACTTCCAAAACTAGGATGCTTAAAGGAATGGCAAAAAAAATTGAACAGTGATGCTCACTGTAATAAAAATGTCTCACTAATACCATTTTGGAAGGTGCCTCCTCCAGAATGAACTCCCAGCTGTTCGTGACTGGTAACACGACTTCTCATCCTTTCCTAAACCCTTTGATCTTCAGAGGCACCAATGAGACATCCTACTTCAACCCAGTAGAGAAAGATCAAATATAACAGTCTGTGCTTCACAATGAAAAGGCGATGAGAGCAGGGTAGGTGGCCATCTGCCCAGCAGAGCAATGGAGTCAATCAACGCCCGGCATTTTCTCTTGCCCCTTCATTTTCATCCATATCTAGCATGGAGCTCTCAGTGCCCGTTCATCAGCTTCTCCTCCCTCCTCCCAGCTCCTCTATGGCTTTCTGCCTCTCTTTGAAAGCAGTTTGGACAGTTGTTAAGAGATGTCAAACAGCAACACATGCTCCAGAGTCTATTGTTATTATTTATCAAAGTCAATCTTCCCCCTAAACTTAAATATTGAGGATCTACTATTATTGATCTTGGCCATTAGCCATAAAGTATTTTAATCCTCGGTGAAGATAATTAATTGAACTTTACTGCAGCACAATACACAATGCTACCAGCTAAACCCCTTTTAGGCTGAGCTGTGCTTACAACAGTATGCTAAACCCTATAGCCATCACAGCCAAACACACAGCCCAGTTGCAGCCGGTATGGTCACATTTAGGTACCTGTGGCACAAGATCATTCAGCACCAACTTTTCACTCATGCTCGCTGCTGACCACGCGGGTATCACCATTTTGCTACCCTGGCAGTAAGATATGGTTACAATCCCACATCTGGCTATCAGGGAACATGAAAAGCCAGCCGTAAACATCGACTGCAACCCAGGCTGGTTAATTATAAAGCCCCAACTATCCCGGTCTAATAAAAATTTAGTCTTTGTTAAAAGGTGGTTAAAAATAGACCTGCTCTTTAAATAGCCAGTGGTGTCCTGTGCCCTCATTCTCACTAATGCCACTATAATCACCCTTCTAGGGATATGCAGTGTGCTCACAGCCACAGAGTCTGGCGACGCTGCTCCTGCCAGCGCAGCATCCTCCTCCACACCACCAGCACGCCTGCAAAGCAGCTGTGCCATTCGTCAGAAACCTGCCTTGCCGAAGAGGAGCCAGTAACCTGCTTTGCTGCGACCTGCGGATTTTCAGCTTTACTGCTAGAATTAGGTCACCAGCAAAGATAGCCAAGATTTTCCAAACTCGCCAGCTATTCTTGATTATTCTGTTCAGAGGTTTCCCGGCTAAGCGCCATGCCTTTGAAAAGAAATGAGGAGGTATTTCAGTCTCCTGCAAGGTTTCTGCAGTCAGACACCAAGAAGCGGGGATGCTCTCACCCCATAATCACTAACTGCCTCTAAAGAGACTGGAAGAACCCGAGTTATTAGGCAGCTTCCCACCAGGCAGCCGCAGAGTGCCCCTGGACCGCTCTCCTGGCAACAGTGGAAAAGCCACCCAGGGTCTGCAGGCTGTTACAGCAGTAAAGGCAGAGACAGTACCTCAAATCAGAGCCTCTGTTTCTTCATAATGCTACTGAAAAAGACCCTGGACTTTGGTGTCTGCTAAATATAGTCAGGTCTTAAAACTAGTAACCCCACTGACCAGCTGAAAGAAGCAAGCACTGACTTTGTAAGATGGACGTTAGTCCATTAGTGAAAGCGTAAAGGATGCCACCCACTTGTAATCTGGGAAAACGTGTTTCCCGTTTTCAAAATTGTGAGCGGGGAATGTGCTGATATCAACAATGCATTCTGAGCCGGTAACAGAAGCTATTTTTGCTATTAACGTAATTTTTAAAATTACACTGATAAGCTATTGCTACTAAAAGATATTTGTATTGTTCATTAAGGTAGGACAGAGTTTTTCCACCCCATACATTTCTTTTCTGAAGCTATATTCCAGCTTCCTCACCTCATGGAAGAAAATCATAATTCCTAATGGAAAAATATTCTAAGAATGTGACCACTTGAAAAACTTGTTTATACAAAATCTTTTATGCCAGAAGGAAAGCATGTGCTCTTCATCTAATACCTCTTCACACTGTCAGAAATATTTAAGGAGTCATCAAATATCTGCTGTATGTTTCAGGTATAGAGGGCATGCATCTGGAACAGAGGAAGCAGTGCATGTAATTTCACCCTGTAAAATTATCTTAAGTTTAACCTCAGACTTCCCAGGAAAAAAGAATTACCAGCCAAGGTCACTATCAGACGTGTGTTTGGAAAAAAGCACTAGGAAGGGGAACTTAAAGAGATTCTAGCATCATTTTTCCTAGTGGATATGGATTTTTGCACACAAAAAGCATCAATACTGTATTTCAAAAGTCTAGGAGTTAGCTAATGTTAGGTGACAAACAGTTTTAACTCAACTTAACTACAAGCATTACTCAGCAGGGGAACCTGAACAGAGAAGCACAGCTCCCAGCACTATGACAGCAGATGAGTCACGACCCGATCTCATACATACAGAGGCACCAAGAAGGAAAAAAGCTTTTGAAAGGAGGTACCAGAGAGCGTGAAAACACACCTTGATTCTGCTTAACCGGTGTGATGTGCTAATACAAACTCATTGTCAACACAGTTCTTTCAAAGAGAAGCAGGGTTTATCATCTAAAAATTAAAACTTCAGGGAAAAAAAACCACCAACAACAAAACCATGCCTCTGTCTTGCCCTTTAGCTACCCTCAACACCTTCCTTGCATTTTCTTTCTCGCCTCTGGGCATGCGGGAAGGCCAAGAGATGTAAAACTGCCCAAAACCTCAGATAGGGAAGAAACAAGAAGCTGGCCACTTGGAAACCATCTCCTTGGGCAGAAAGCAAGACAAAATGTATCCAGAAGACATGAAAATTGCTCAACTTTTTTCAGCTCAACTACAAAACTCCCAGGGCTTCCACGGGGTTCAGAAAGTCATTATGTTAAGCACAGGACATTCTACCTAGTGAACTCCTGATCAGCTGGAGAAGTTTATTAGGACCCCCACCTGGGTCAGCAATGCCACAAAGGGATACAAGTTAATTCCCCCAAACCAAGAACAGCTGTAGTTGAGTAAACTAACATTTGTGGGAGGATTAGCTGCCTTAGGCTTGCTCGCTCTGTATTCTCCCCACAGGCAAGGGTTACGATCCCACCTGGGAAGAAACCAGACACTGAAAGGTTCATGGTTTGTTTTAGAAAGAAAAATAATCTAAAAAATAGGGAGGAGCTGGAACACCTAGTCCTCTGGTTTGGTGGAAACTGGTTTCCATTTGCTCAACTCCCAGGACAGTATTAAGAAAATAACCACACGAGCTGACAGAAATACCTGCAGTGGCACTGCATTATAGTCACAATCACACCCCTCCTTCCCTGTTACTTTGTAGTGCTTACGTCCCTCACAGGGCCTCATGAATTTAGGCAAGATAAATAACTGCTTCACAATCAGATATTTTCTGTATAGTGTCCCATCCTGAGATCACTCCTTGTTGGTTCTGGAAAAATCACTGGTGTTAAAAATAATTATCATTAAAAACCAAGAAAAACAACAAAAAAGATAATTTTCACTGCAAACCATTCCCCTGCGGACAGGCTGCAGTGGGTTTCCTCATCACAAGAACCGAATGGCAAACCAGAAGCACAGATTTCTTGACTCTCCCAGCACTGTGCTAGGCAGGAGCTTCCAGGAAGGGCGAAGCGGCAACCAAACGAAGCCGACATATCAGCTCTCTCCACAAGCAGGAAAGGGTTATGCAGCAGGCAAGACCTTTCAGTGAGAGCCAGGAGACCTGTCTGCAGACAGCTTGCGTGACCTCAGGTAAATCCCTCGAGGAACTGAAGCACGCACCGCTCGTCCACAAAATGGAGCTAATCCTAATTCCTTCACAGGAGTGCTGCACAGCTAAATCCACTCTTGGTTTTCAAGTGCTCAGGTAGCTCTGCAGTGACACTGGTACATAAAAAGCCTAGTGAGTAGGACACTTTGGGGAGCTAATTCATTCAGCTTTCTCTGCTAGTTAATCATGCCCAGAGTACAAGACGGTCACATTTCTCAAAATGGATCAATAACCCCTCACTTCTCCCACCTGTACATGCAGCAAAAACTATCTGAAATCTCCTCTTACCTCTGTCCCGAGAAATTCCCAAGATGGAATTTCAGCAAAGTTCAAAGGAGTTTAGTTGGAATCAGGATGCTAAGATGTAGGCTGTATTGTTGACTTTGCAATCAAGCAGTCATTAAACTGTTTATTTCTTTAAAACATTTGGTTTCTGATGTCCGACTGTTAATTCCACGCATCCAAAAGATTGTGATTTAGGCCTCATAAAAATAAAAATACACCAGAGTAGCTCAGACATCACATGATTTACAAGAAGCAAACACACACCTGCACAGGATGCTTCCTCTCCTTTCTATTTTTTAAATGCATAGGTTATACTGGCTCATACACTGGTTTTCTGTGGGGGTACAAACACTTAACTCCGGGTGCTGGGATTCAAGAATCACAGAATATCACCAGAATTGCAGTGGAGCTTATTACAAGAGCTGGCAAGAATAATCATATTTTTGACTTTAAATAACAGACTAGTTTTAACAAATGCTCCTTTAAAAAGACAAAAAAAAAAAGGTGCCTATAAGAAACTCCTGCCATTTGCTTTCCCTGGGTGGCTGAGGGAAGCGCAAGGCAACCCTGCCTGCACAGACTTGAGAGCCAGCTTGGAGAGCTTATGGGTGTCCCCTACTTCTGCACAAAAGCTTTCCACTCTGACTGCTGCTAACCATTTACAATGTGCCCAACCCCCAGTATAACCCCTGTCCCGCTCTGCTTTTTCCCCACCACATGTATTTCTCTCTCCCCACCACATGTCTTTTTCTCGGAGTTAACTAAGGAAAAAAAAACCAACTCAAAGAAACTCCAAGAGACACTCATGACTCCAGAGGGCCTTTGCATGTTTTCTCGAAGGAGACAACACCAGATGTAAGATCTCCCTTCTCCTCCCCCTTTGCAATCCCTTCACTGAAATGCATCCCCATATGTGCTTTTTCCAGTGAACACCAAGCCTGTAAGCTGCTTTTCCAAGCCAAGAAAAGTTTAAAAGAGGTCATGCCACAGAGCAGGCTCTGCGCATTTCCTAAGAGGGTCATATTACGTAGAATATCCACCAGAGACAAAGTGTTCCCATCCGGTTTCCCACTTCTTTTGGCACCAAAGTTGCTTGTCTGGGTCGGTGCAGGAAAGATGAACATTCCCCCCCCTTATTTCCTTATCTCAGCCAGAATTCCTCGGCATTTCTAGGGTCTAAGAGAGTTATATCTGCTATGAAAGCTGATTACTATATTCAGCCTTTGGGACTCTCCTCTTCACACACACACACAGAGGCATTCAACTTTGGACGGCTTTTTTTCTCCCGTAGAACAACGCTGAAATAATTTTCTTCTTAGACTTCTGGAAAAATCTTTCTAGCGGTAACAACAGTTCATCCCTGCCTCCCTAGGCAATCCTGCTGTCAAAGGCTTTCAGGCCCATGCTGGACGGGCATCTGTCAGGAAAGGTTAGACAGAGCTTACCCTGCCTCGAGGCGAGGGGACAGACCCAAGCAGCGCTGCAAGCCCCTCTCGGCCCCATCTCCCACAGCTTCACCAAACACCACGTCAGTCTGAAGAGCGCAGTTTCTCGCCCTCCTTCAGGCCCAGGGCCCGAGCCAGTGGCCGGGGCAGCGTGCCCAGTCTCTGGGAAGCGCAAGGGAATTTTGCCTCTCTGAGCAAAAGCTTTGCTCCGGAGTGGCAGCTGTAGCTGCTGCGTGCAGCTGGAAAAGGGCAGGACTGCCACGCGTGCGGAGGCAGGGAGGCAAAGCAAAAAGGAGGGTCCTACAGCACCGGCAAGGCAGAGTTTCCACTAACAGAACGAGACAGCCCCCTGCCCTGCAGGCTGGCGAGGAGAGGGCAGGAGCAAAGCAAACAGGAGGGGTTGTGAGGCGGAGGAACCCCCACCCCAAGGTGCTGAAACCAGCTGCGCCCCAGTCGCCCCAGCGAGCGTCTCTGTATGCAGTGACGCAGCTGCAAACACGGCAAAGAGCAGCCAGCTCTGAGCGGCACCAGGAGTCTCAGAGCT
>Ga0181612_113011_pt1 | contig 10263 bp, 2 predicted proteins | sample HoacroProtozoa21_FD_119630 | JGI IMG/M metagenome (GOLD analysis project Ga0181612, IMG submission 119630) | Hoatzin crop microbial communities from Cojedes, Venezuel. Combined Assembly of Gp0051906, Gp0051904, Gp0051908 | reverse complement strand
TGGCTCCATCCTCCTGACACCCACTCTTGAGATATTTATAAGCATTTATAAGGTCCCCTCTCAGCCTTCTCTTCTTCAGGCTAAACAAGTCCAGCTCCCTCAGCCTTTCCTCATAGGACAGATGCTCCAGTCCCCTCATCGTCCTCATAGCCCTCCGCTGGACTCTCTCCGGTGTATTAATGAACGTTGTAACCTACACGTGGGAAAAGGCTGACTTTAATGATTTTGTTAATTCTGTCCCCCACAAAATAGTTATCTGGCTGGAGCGATGATCATTTGCCAAAGGTGGTCCCTGAGGAGAGTGTTTTTAGTGGAGGTTAGCACAAGATGGTTCAGATAATTTCAGCTGTGGCTCACATTTACGCTCGCTTTTAATATACTCGTATCTTTTACCTATTTCCCATGGCACATAGGACTTTGTCAGGTTTTCTGCCATACATATATTAATGTCATTACCCTGGGGGAAAGAGCTAATAGAGATAAACCTTCAGCTGGTTTAAATCGGTCATGGGGAAATTTAGCTTAATGAGGGAAATTTTTACATGGTGCTAAATTGGTTTAAGCATGATTTAAACCAGTATAAAGCTTGTAGGTATTAGGACTTTCCTCCAGCATAATTAGATTAGTTTTCTTTGGGGTTTTTTTTTGGTTTTTTTTGGCTGTTCTGTGCCTAACAAATGTAGCAAGTTTACTGCACATCTGATTAGATTTAGGATTGTACTGAAAAGATTCATGAACGTACAACGATGAATAGATGATCTTTAATCTAAGTGGAAGAAGACCTTGATTTACTTACAGTCTGCATCGGTAGTGGAAGAACGGATGCTAAGCAGAAGGCTGACACCAAATTGCCAACTTTTTTTTGCCCCTCCTGTTGCTCTTTAATGTAATCAATGCGCTCTGTCCTCATCTCTTGTCTGTGGCGGTTCTTCTGGAGTTTTGGGGGGTTTTGTCCTTGCCAACAATTCTGCTTCTTTTATACCTTTTTCTGTTATAGAAATACGCTAAATCTTTTCTGCTTGGCCTTTATGGTTATCATACCTATTTTCAATTCTACCAAATTTTCACTGTAATTCCTTCATTTCTTTAGACCTTTCAGATCAAATATGGAATATATAAAGATTAAAAGAGCGTTTTTATAGTCTTTACTTGTACACATGGAGAATAAAGAATTGTGTAGGACACTGTCAAGGTATAAAGATATTAATAGCGTCCTCTTTTCTTGTAGATTCTAACAGCAAGCCCGGGTCACCTCTAACTGTGGTTTGTACTCAACTGTTGTGTTACTTTTGGGTTTCCATAAAATGTCCTTCTACAATTAAAAGCTAGAATTAAATCTTGACTGAACTCACAAGTTTTCTTACCTAGCAAGATTTGAGAACAACTGATATATCTTAAGCAGTCTTTAATTACAAAAGCAGTAATGATGAGCGAACCGAGCTGCAGTTTGATACAGAAATCCTACTGTCCTTCCCTTTTTCAGAAGGAAAGTGTCAATTGTGTCTGGCCACAGCCTTACTCCTCTTGACTTTATCTGTCTGCAGTACTGCTGATGGCTCTGTACATGATAGGAGCTGGCCTCTTGCTTATGTTCATAGCTTGAGATTTCCAAACGAGTCCATGGGAGGTAGGCACCCAAATATTTGATTGGAAACTGTGCTTCCTCTGAATCACTGGGAAGGGAAAGCTCTTAGATCAATAGAGGAAAGGTCGGTTGTATGCTGAAAACATAATAAAATAATCACAGTGATGCATATATTTTATAGCGAAGGAGGAATACTAAGAATTCCCCAGAAACACATGGTCAGGTTTAATTTTTATTATTTTTAAGCAGTGATATATGGTGATTTGTATGTGTCAATAAGACTACATCAGCTACAAGACCTATTCTTTTTAAGAACAGTGTTCAAATTTTTCCACAGGCTTAATGATTATTCACATCCCTACAGTAATATCCCTTTCATTTAGTTCCTTTAGCTGCCAAATTATGTCAGCTGTATTGCAGTGTAGCAATGGGTCTGGCAGGTAGTAGTTAGTGACTGAGATTGTGACTGTTTATTTGGTGGTAGGTTACACCTGGTGAAACTATAGGAAATCAGACATTAAATTCAGCCCGAGAGCTTAATCCTAATAGTAAAGTACATGGTAAAATTCCTGTTTAAAACTACTTTGTCTTGAAACGTTCTATATTTTGCTTACTCTGGCAAACATGAGCGTGTTCATTTGCCCTTAAAAATACAGAGTGGGATAAGTAAAGTATTACTGAGAGATTTAAATTCTTATTTGCAGTGCCTAGAAGTATATGTGGTCTTGTGGATGTTGTTTAAGGACGCATTTTTGGTACTAATGTATTTTTATTCTTTTTGTTTTTTTAACGTAAACTCTTCAGTAGCGTGTAATTCAGGTGAGGTATTAAAGGAAGAAAACCTGAAAATTTGGATTTAAACCTTATTCGAGCGGTGACTCTAATTAAACTGTTTTGAAGTGGGGTGAGACCCAACAGCAGAAGCTGTTTGGGCCAAATTCAGCGGTGTGAGTTCACCGTCACAGCTATACTAAAAGTGATAGGTATCTGCAGTCTAGCAACTGGAACAGAAATTCTTCAGTCCTGGGTCTTTTATTTCCACCAGGAGACTGCAACACAAGCAGTCCCATTCTTCATCTTTTTCCATTTCTTCATGCTGAAAGAGCTTTGTAAACTGAAACCCGGAGGGGAAAAAAAAAATTTTTCTTTTTTTAGATGAATGCTACTGAAGTTCTTAATAATCAGATGAGTTGCATATTAACAGTATCAGGAATAGCAGAAATTACGAAACTTGATTTGGAGGAGTAGGGAAGTTTAAAGGAAAATGCAGTTCAGGTGTGACAGACGTCTTCCATCTACTGTAAATGAGATGTAAGCTGAAGACCTTTTGATGGCGTGGTGGAAAAAAAGCCTTCATAGAAAGCTTCCAAGCTGTGTCAGCTGAAAACCCATACCTTTATTTGCACAGCTTTTGAGCAGAATTAACCTTCTGGGCCAGATTCAGACCAGCAGCCCTGTAATTACAGGTTCCCGTTCCTGTTGCTCTCCCACAGTTACAGAGCTCCTTCCTCTACTCGAGTCTTCTGGTGAATGCTGTTTGTGCTAGAGGAGTGATGCATCTGTAATATTAATTTTGACTTTCTACTATAAATTGTCAACTCATTTTTTTTGGCTTATAGGAAGGCTTAGTATTTGTGTTTTATCTTTTCTTCCTATTTTTTTGACTGAAGAAGCCAACTGTCGCAAAAGACCAGATGTTTGCATATATTAGCTTGCTGTTACCCATGTATTATTTTTGCTAGCCCACTAATTAACAGTTTGTCTTTTAAGTGGATGCCTTTTGTATTAGAATCGTAAGCTCCCTAGGACAGGAAAATGCAATGTTTGTGTTTATGTCCAGCACAAAGGGTACTCTGATCTTGTTATTTCTTGTAGTCGCTCCCAGAACTGCTAATCGTTTCAGACAAGCCTTAATTTTAGTCGGTTTAAGAACTTCTGAGCTCAGACTTTCTTTATTTTAATAAAGAGGAGAAATAAGAATTACAAGTAATTGCAAGTAATCAGCTAAAGTAATTTGCCATAATGTAGTTTGCCAGTGGTTTTTAGACAAAAAATTCAAAGTAGGGCATAACATGTCAAAGGAGTGCCCCTGTTTCCTGCCTGATAGCATCACTAGTACTTAGGGGTCATCGTTTATTCTTTCTTTAGTATTTAAAAATAAGGGGGTTTTGGGTTGGTGGGTTTTGTGGGGTTTTTGTTTTGTTTGGAGGAGGGTGGTGTTTGAGTTTTTTTTCCCTTTGAAAGCTCCTTGTGGATTTTCTCTCATTTGATCTATGTCTACAGTAACAGTATATAAAGCGCTCTGGCTTTCTAGAGAGCAAATACCAGAAATTCATGAATCTTGGCAGGTAGTGACAGACCACTTTTTATTTTAGGCATGCAGGAACCGACATGAGCGGTGATGTATTAGTATGTGTTAGGTATGTGAAATCCAGTTACTGGATCTTCACGGAGACCTCCCTGTTGGTACGCAAGCACTTCAAATCATACTATTGCCTCAGAGAGGGAGGTAGATGCCAGCTGGGAAGCACGCCAGCTTTCTGAAATACACCTTTGGAAAGATCTAGCGGTAACAAGAGGCTGTACCTGATGTATTTTGTTTCTTCATCGTTGCTTTTTGTCTCCTCCCATGCGTTATAGCGCTGTACAGAGGAATCCATCGCCCACTCCATTTTCCCCTTTAAATGGAAAGAATCATCTTGGTTTGTTTGGCATTGTTGCAGGTGGAGCTGGAGGTCACGCTGCCAGGAGAAGGAAAAGACAGAATATTTAAGGTGGCTATAAAGTGGATGTCCTGTGTGAGTTTGCAGGCTTTACATGATGCTCTTTCTGGTCGGCTGCCAAGTGTCCCGTTTGAAACCATCCAGGCACTGGATGTAGTGATGAGGCACTTGCCTTCCATGAGGTGAGGGGAAGACTTTTGATGTTGTTTAGGAGGTTGCATTGTTTTTTGAATGGCTTCATTGGCTTTTTGGGTAGGATGTAGTTTCATAGCTCAACCAAAATAATAGCTTTCTAGTAGATGGCGTGCTTAGGCAAGAGGCGATGTGGTGCTTTTCTGCTCATCCGGTGGGATTAGTAACCTCCAGCCTCGACACAAGTCCCTTAATCCACTGGTCTTCAGACTTGCTTCATGTTTGTGTGCTCTCAGGTCAGGGGTGCCCTGCCATCTCGCTCATAGCCCGTTTCTCTGTAGGCCTCAGAGAAGGAAGCCCTTCCTAAGTGGGAGGTAGTTGGAGGTTGGTAGACATGCAAAGGCAGTTTTAAAACTTGTTACCCTGTTCCTATGTGTCCTTGGGCAGATGTTTATTGCCAATTTTGTATAAAGGAGACTGTGCTAGGGGGACACTAATGTCATCCAGTATAGCTGTTACAGAAAAGAAAAACTTGAAAATGATTTGGTGTTTTTTCCAAGCAAGTAGGATCTACAGCATTTGCAGTCAAACCCAAGAGATAGTGGGTTTTATTCTGCTGCTGTGAAAAAAGTCACTTAAGAACACTGTTCAAATTACATTCAGTTGGAAAATAAAGAGCAAAGCTTAGTAAGGCTGAACTTTCCAATTTTGAAGGGCTAAACAGGGAAATAGTTATATTTATGTAAATATCTTTAAATAGCCTTGTCTTGCGTTGATTTTATCCTCAAGTTAAGGATAAAAAAAAACCTGAAAAAACAACAGAAATGCTTTAGTCAGATTTTGCAACACAGAAAACAGGCCTAGTTAGTCACACATTTTTATTCAGAGAAACATATTAGCGCTGGTTTTAGTTAGTTTGATATTAATCAAACTGAATTACGGAGATGAAAGATGCATTAAAAATATTTGTTACACTAGTTGTTCACCCATGCAGAGTTTCCGTGGGTTTCAGAGGAAGCTATGGACAAGTAAGGGATGAAATTATTACATTGTTGTTTTAATAGCAGAGATGTTTAATTATTTTCTTACTGAGCGTAGCTGAATTTTTAATAGAGTACAAAAAAAATTATGAATGCTTTTTGTTTCAATTAGGAGGTATATTAAGGAGTATACTGAAAATAAATTTAAACAAGCATGAGCAGTAGCCAGTTTCTTACTGTAACTAGCTGGATTTTGAGAGGTGTAACCTGAGTCCTGACAGGAATCTCAGCTTATTGGTAATTTGAAACGCTGACATTTCTGTGCTTTTGTGAATAGGAATTTGCATTAGTTATGGCTTTGCTGCTTTTTTTTTTTTGCTTTAGTTTTATGATCTGAATTTATTTTCTTTATTGCAGATATACTCCTGTGGGGCGATCTTTTTTTACAGCGTCAGAAGGGTGCTCAAATCCATTGGGTGGTGGCAGAGAAGTTTGGTTTGGCTTCCATCAATCAGTCAGACCTTCATTATGGAAAATGATGTTAAACATTGATGGTAGGTCCTAGAAAAATGTTTCCTTGTTCCTTCATTCTCTTTCAGCGGAAAGGCAAAAAGGCAAAATTTCGTTCCATTTGTTGGATTTCATAAAAATTTCCGCAGTATTGCTGTAACATAACATTGATGTCTTTTGCCTACAGTATCTGCAACTGCATTTTACAAAGCACAGCCAGTTATCGAGTTTGTGTGTGAAGTTTTGGACTTCAAAAGTATTGAAGAACAACAAAAACCTCTGACAGATTCCCAAAGGGTAAAGTTTACCAAAGAAATAAAAGGTAATAATTAAATTACATACAACTGCTTTATTCTGTCTGATGATGTGTTTCCACCACACGTTCAAAATATTTTCTATAGCAATTGCCGTACTGGGAGACAGATTGTCACAGTGAACTGTGCATACGTATTTTGAGCAAAACTTAAGAGGCAAGAATCGTTTTATTACTTACATCTATTTCAAGACTTTCAGCAGTCTACTGATCAGTTTTATGTTTCAGTCTACTTACCCTTCTTTCTTACTACATCGGTTAATTGATAAAGTCACTTTGTGGATATAAGCAAAGTTGGGTCAGTTCAGGTAAGTATGTGGCTTCAACTTCGATGAATCACTAGTATAAATAGTGAAGTGTGCATATCCCTTTCTTTTTCTTTAACCAGCCACATTTAGAGCTCAGGTATGCACATAAGTAAATTATCACATATTCGAGAATCTGTGCTGACGATATATGTGTGTGCATTTTGCCTGTCACAGATATAGGGTAGTTTAATTAGCTTTGCCCTTAATAAAAGTGCTGTGGTGAAACCATGAAGGTGGTACGTTACTCTGAAGTGATGGGATGAAATAAAACTCTCACTAAAATAAATTACTATCCATCTGCTAGAGAGTTAGTTACTGACTTGTGACTTGTGCAAGCTTCTCCTCTTAAGTGTTTTTGTTCCTCACCACCACCCAGTCACTTGATCAGATGTCATGTCAAAGGTACTGGTGCGCGTTGGCATCTGAGAGCATCTCAGCGCAGAGGTGCTACTGAGATCTTTTCAGCATAGAAAGCAACATTGCTTCTTACGTCGGTCTCCTTAAAAACAGTTTGTCTTCCCAAAGGAATATTGCTTTGTTGTATTTGGTATTTGGGAGTTATGTTTACTGCAGTGCTTTACTCCTCTTAAACTACCCCCGTCTCTAGACTAAATATGAGTTAACAGTTAGAAATACCAAAATTTCATACTTTTCACTTTCAAAACATATCGGTAGTGCCAATCCCAGTTCCATGACAAAGATTCTCCAGTTTCTAATGTAATGATTTCAGATGTTTACAAAGACTGGTATTTCATGTTTTGGGGTTTGTTTTTTTTAATTACCTGATTTTAATTTTTTTTTTTTCCAGTTATGTCAAGATTTCCATATTCCAGATTTTGCTAAGAACTTAGTAATGTGGTTTTGCATGCTTAGGTATATTTCATACTTATATTCTCCTGGAAGTAAATTACAGTTATTCTGATATGTAATGACTGAAGCAAAGAGTAGGAGGAAGAAATTTTACTGTTTGTGTTCACCAAAATTTTCTTCTGGATGAGCAAGGTCCTTCCTTCATGATGTGTTTGATAGAAAGCCAGCAAGTTAGAGAAAGTAACTCCATAAATCTGTCATGCAGCTTCCTTGTTTCCACAAAATGTCCACAAAATCATCTTTGCCCAAGTAGAAGTTAGGAGTAAAAGTATAAATAAATCCTGAGTTTGTACTGGTTGTAAATATTTTGAAAAAATAATCAGACACTGAATTGCCAGCTGCTATTGTCATTTTTTCTATGAGGATTTTCATTCTTCACATAGAAGAAGTCATCTGAAATTTGTAACAAAGCTAGTTGTAAATTGAGGTAACAGTTTATCTTTTCATGAAAATACCATGATACAGATTTCGGAGATTTTAATGAAAAATGTGGTATATATTGAAGGTTTCAGAATAAATGGCTCTTTGAGCCGTAACAGGTTATGTGGATGTTGTTTGGTGAGCTGTTAGAGCCTTTTACAGATAGGGGAAATATGCACTGTTACTCAGCAGCCGCCTGAGTTTACACCCATGTGCAGATATATAAGGAATTTCTAGCTACAGCCTCCTCTTTCATATTCCCACACGTTCAACTTCCGATCTCTAATAGTCCACCTACATCTGTTTCTGCCTAAGCATGAAAGTTGTATAAATGAAAACACTATTCAAGCCTGTATTTGTAGGTAATGGTAGATTAGAAACACTTCTGTAGGGGTAGCTGTGTCGTGCTGGTTTTGAGTGGATAATTTATTCTTCCAGAAGTTGCTGGCTTTCAGGTAGGCTTGGCTTTTGTGCCAGTGGGGTTTGCAACAGATGTTTGTCTTCACAAAGAATAAAGCCCCGTGGCCTCACTCCCATGGGTTCCTATAGGCTGTATGGCTATTTTTTTTCCCCCTGATTCATTCGTTCAGTGTTGGTTGCAATAGTTGGAGGTCTCACAGACATGGTATGTTTAGACATAAAGTATAAACAAGTTTTTTGTTTCAAGGAGGCTGCGTGCTCTTTTTGTCCTTCCACCATCCTGGACTTCCTTAGAGGCACAGAACTGGAATTCACAGAATGAGTTCAGCTTCATCTGTGAACTCTTGGGGCTTGGGGGTTTCCTCGTCTCTAAAACTCTTTGTTAAACTTTGGCTGAAGCTCAGGGGTTTTGAATTTTAAGGCTATAAGTTGGGTTTTTAAGTTCTGTCTGGGATGCCCTTTGGTACTCTGAGAACATGCTAAATAGTGAATAGCTTTACTCCACAGTTTAAGTGGTCTTGTGTAGTAATTAAGGGGGCTGATGCCTTGATTTTGAGGAAACGGTGCTACGTGTTTTCCAATGTTTAGGTCTAAAGGTGGAGATAACACACTGTGGACAAATGAAAAGAAAATACAGAGTGTGCAATGTCACCAGACGACCAGCAAGTCACCAAACGTAAAGTATTTTGCTTACTTTTCCAGCTTGAGATTAATACTCTTAAGAAGATCTTGCCTGCCTTACTGACATAGGAAAAGCTGTCTTGAAAAATGATACTTTCTTTGGATGATATATGTAAAATATACCTCAAAGTATTTTACCAAGTTTGCTGTTCTTCTTTTTCTATTTTTATTTTGTAATGAATGTCATGGCATTTGAACCAATCGCTTTGTTTTAAATCTACGGTGGTTTGGGTTGGGTTTTATTCATTTACAGATTTCTTCAACATTGGAAGAACAGGGTGCCCTATTGGTAGTGTAATGTTTCTCAGAACCATTGAGTAGAGAAGTAGTGCCAATTGGGATCATCTTCTAATCTTGCTTATTACCAATCTGTTTTTCCTCCGGAAAAAATGATTAATCGCTAAGCAGAAATTTGCAGATAACTTGAATATGGAGGTATTTAGTCCCATTTTTAAGAAAGTAGTATGAGGAACAAAACTGATACCAGCTTCTTACAAGAAGATAACTGATCAATATCTAAATCTGGCATTTAATTGTTTAGGCTTTGTTTTACACTCTTTCTTTGATGTATTATATTAATGAAAAGACAGTATTTGTGCCACCTTGAGGTAAGTATATGTAAATATTTGTACATATGCAGAAATATATTTGTGCTGTATAGAAAGAGGAATGCATTTCTGAAGCAATAATTGCTTTTGCTACTCTCAGAGTAGGCTTACTATTTTCTGTGCATGGCATATCATAAAATGTAGTACTGTAAGTATCCCAAGTAAGGAGAAAACAATAGTCTTTGTCTCTAAGGCACCTGCTCTTAGGAAACTTAATTTATAGCTTCAGGTATCAAGAATGTTAGAGAAATAGCTTTCTGTGGTCCTATTAGAAGACACACAGTAGTGGCAATGATGGTACACTTGCATCATTTCAACAAGATAGGTTTAATCTCCAGTAAGCTTAACTTGTGCTGAGGAGTGCATTGAGCAAGTATGGGAAAGTATTCTGCATAAAGTAATGGCATGTTTTCACATTTGATTTCCAATAGATTCCCACTTCAGCAGGAGAATGGACAAACAGTTGAATGCACTGTAGCTCAGTATTTTAAGGACAGGCACAAATTAGTTTTACGCTATCCTCACCTTCCATGTTTACAAGTTGGGCAGGAGCAGAAGCACACGTACCTTCCTCTTGAGGCAAGTAAATTTTTAGATGATACTATATGCTGGGAATGGGGGAGGGGAGTCAGAGATAAAAAGGCTCAAATCTTGACAAACTGGTTTTTGAGTAGCCAACTTTAGAAATCGTGTAGTGTGGCAACAAAAATACC
>Ga0181612_145329_pt1 | contig 10264 bp, 6 predicted proteins | sample HoacroProtozoa21_FD_119630 | JGI IMG/M metagenome (GOLD analysis project Ga0181612, IMG submission 119630) | Hoatzin crop microbial communities from Cojedes, Venezuel. Combined Assembly of Gp0051906, Gp0051904, Gp0051908 | reverse complement strand
TATTTTTTTATAACAATATTTTGGGTATCTTCTACTTCTATTTCCAATCCCATACTTTGCATCAAGTCGACAAAACCGCTATTTTTCATGTTTAGCGTACTCAATAAATATTTTGGATCACCTATTGCTTTTATCACATATGGTGATGCAATTCTTGTTCTTCCACTATCAAGTACAATAAAAGCATTGTTAATTGTGACTATATCAGTAGTGTTCACTATTCGATTATCATTGATCGATATTGCTTCAGCACCTGCATATTTTAGTTCGTTAACTAAGTATCTTAGGTTCTCGGAAGTGTATTGTGCTTCGAATGTATCTTTTAATGTTATTACTACTCCGTCTCCTGTAACATCAGTTAATCCCAACAACATGCGGCTTTGCTCTAATTCATCTTCTAATAATTTTGCTGTTTCTTCATTTTTTTCAACCGTTGATTGATACTCTGCAATTTTTTTCTCATTCTCTTCGTACTTTATTTGAGCTTCTTCATATTTATCTTTATATGATGCAATTTGTGTTTTTAATTCATCATCACGCAAACTTTCTAAATTGCTATTTTGATATTCACCTACGCTCTTCAATTGAATGCTGATTGAAGCCACTAATATTACAGCAACAATTCCGGTAGAAATTGCAATAAAAATTTCTTTACCAGTTGCTTTTGTTTTGGAAGTTTTTGCTGTTGATTTTTCCTTTGAATCTACTTCTGATACAGTTGTTTTTGAGGCAACTGTTTTAGTTGTAAATGACTCTGATTCCGTTGTTTTTGCTCCAGACGTTTTTAATTTAGAAGAAGCTTCTTTATTAAATATTTTTCTCATTGCTTACTCCTCCTATTCCTCAACATTTTCGATATACTTGTGTGAAATAGCTCCTGTAAATTTTTTTATACTTACCGTTGAAGCTTTCGTAATATCAATTGAAGTATATCCTTTCATATATTGTATATACCCGCCTGGGCGTTCAATTCCATATAAACTTTCTTGGTTACCAATTGCCTTTATAACAAAGGGAGAATTTATTTTTTCACCATTTATCGAAATTATATTTCCAGCACACACTATGCACGTTGTGCTCACAATGCGTTGATCGTTTATAGAAATTGCTTCAGCTCCTGCATTCCACAATTCGCTTACAATCTCTCGCAAATCCGCATCATGCACTAAATACAAACTCATGTTATCGGTCGAAACATTTGGCGTTCCATCCTTTGCTGTTATTATAATTCCTTGTCCAGTAACATCTGTTAATCCTAGCAACATATTGTTGCGCTCAATTTCTTCATTAACTTCTGTTGCTACATTTGCCGCACTTTCAGCTCTTACTTTTTCAAGTTCCTTTGTTGATTCTTCTAGGTTCTGCGTCATGCGTTCATATTTTTCTTCTGCCTCTAATAAATCATCTCTTAGCTCTGAATTTATAAAAGTTTGCGTTGCAACTGAATCTTGCGCCGACATGGTTCGCAATTGTAAAGTTATTGCCGTTGCCAACACAAAACATACAACCAAAGCTAAAATTGATTTTGCATTTATTTTCAATTTCGTCCTCCTTTTTCTTAATTCATTGTCTTTTTTGCTTTTCTCTTGTTTACACTTCTCTTATTTGCTCTTCTCTTTTTTGTGCTTCTTCTGTTTGCTCTTCTCTTATTTGCTCTTCTCTTGTTTGCACTTCTCTTGTTTACACTTCTCTTATTTGCGCTTCTCTTGTTTGCACTTCTCTTATTTGCTCTTCTCTTATTTGCGCTTCTCTTATTAAATAATTAAATATCCAACAAAAGCTTCGCCATCTTTACAGCATAGCATAATTTTATCGCAATAAAAAACATAATTTATCGTAATAAAAAACATATTTTATCGTAATAAAAAAATATAATTTTATCGCAATAAAACTTTATATATTCTGATGAAAGTATGGATACTTTTCATTTAAATTTCGGTTTACCATGATTTCGCCTTCGTTGCCTTTTTCTTTTTCTAATATTGCCTTTACATACAAAACCTTCTCACTTAACATTTCTAAATTTCCAAAATGTATTAACTTTTTTTCTTCTTGCATATATACTTGATAATCTTTTTCGTCTGCAATATTCACATATGTAACAAGGCGTTTCAAATCCTGAGTTTCTAATGCTTCTAAAATTTTATCCATTTCATTTAATTTAGAAATATCTTCTTCTAAAATTTTTTCACCTGTTTTAACACTTGCTATATCGGTGCTATAGCCTTTTGCTTCAATCACATTTTCTTCTTTCGTATCAGTTAATTCTAATACTTCGCCCTCTTCATCGATATATGCACAAACTTCTCCTGTACTTAAAACATATGCAATTTCTTTTTCAGTAATTTCAATTTTCAATTTGCCCGGAAGCTCTCTGCGAATTTTTACAGCTTTTATATATTCATTTTGTTCTAGGCGATTGCGTATCATATAATTTAAACTTAAAAATATATTATCTTCTCCCTCAGTTAAATCAAGTAATTCCCTTATCTGTTCAGTAGTGACTTGCTTATTTCCTGTGATTTCTATTTCGGTAATATTAAATATTGGTGAAACTCCAATTCCAATTGTGGCTGCAATTAACAATATTAAAATAATTATAAATATTACCTTTCGTTTTTTACTTTTCTTTGCAGCTTTTATTTTTGGATCATACTCATCAAAGTCAATCTGCTTTTTTTCTTGCTCTTTTCTTTTTTTATTTATTTTTTCTTTTCCTTTTTCTTTTACACGCTCTCTCTGTTCGTGAGTTAAGATTTCATTTGTTTTATTTATTTTTTCTTTTTTCATAGGCATTTTTACCTCATATAACATCACTATTCTAATTTTATTTTTCGCTCATTTGGATTTTATATACTTTTACACTAGATTTATTTTTATTTGTAAATTAATTCAACACATGTAATTTAGTATTTCGCTGAGCTTAAAACAACCTAGCGATGCAATTGTTTTTATCGCTTTAATTCTATCGTTGGCTTAAATCAATCGATAACAATTTGCTTATTCCGTTTTCTTCCATTGTTACACCATATACTGTATCAGCAGCTTCCATCGTTCCTTTTCTATGTGTGATTACTAAAAATTGAGTATTCTTACTAAATTTTTTCAAATAATCAGCGAATCTATAAACGTTTACATCGTCAAGTGCTGCTTCAATTTCGTCAAGAATACAGAATGGTGCAGGATTAAGTTTCAATATTGCAAACAACAATGCTATTGCTGTTAATGCTCTTTCGCCACCTGAAAGTTGAAGCATGTTTTGCAATTTCTTTCCTGTCGGCTGAACTCGAATTTCAATTCCGCACTCAAGTACATCTTCTTCGTCTTCAAGAATTAATTCAGCTTTTCCTCCGCCAAATAATTCAACAAAAACTTCTTGAAAATTTTTCTCTATCTTTGCAAAATTTTCTTTAAATTGTTTCTTCATTTTATCAGTCATTTCAGTTATTATATCACGCAATTTTGCAATCGTTGTTTCTAAATCCAATCGTTGAACTGACATTGTTTCATATCTTTCTTTTGTGTTCTTATATTCATCTATTGCAGCAACATTCACATCACCCAACTCTCGAATTTGCGCATGCAACTTGTCAACCTGCTTTTGCGTGTTAATTATGTTTTCCGGCTTTTGATATTTTTCCGCTGCATTGTTTGGTGTAATTTCATAATCACTCCACAAATCATTTATAACATCTAACAAATCTTGATTCATTGATGATTGCTTAGCTTCAGCTTTTACTAAGCCTTCCTTAACTTTTTGTATTACTTCAAATTGCTTTGTCACTTCATCTTCAGTTTTTGCAAGATTTTCATTTTTCTTATTTCGCGATTGCTTTAATTCTTCGGTTTTGTCACCACTATTTTCAACTTCTTTTTTGATTCGCTCAATACTATTTTTCAAATCTTCAATCGTCTTAGTTAACTCTTCATTTTGAGTTATGCTCTTTTCGATTTCTTCTTGATTATTTTTTATTTTTTCTTTTTGGTCTTGAATATCTTGATCAATTCTTTCCATCATTTCATCAATAGAATTATTGCTTTCATCAAAAGATGATACCGAAATTTTTAACGCTGTAATTTCTTCATTCAAGTTGTCTAATGTAGCTTGCTCTTCTTTATTAGCCTCTGCAAATTCATTAATTTCTTTCAATAATTTTTCCGATTGCTCACTTAAATTTGCAATGTCCAATTGCGTTTTTTCTTTTTCGTTTTTTTGCTCCTGCATCTGATTTTCAAAACCTTTTAACTCTGCTTGCGCTTTCTCCTTGCTGCTGTTAATCTTTTCGATTTCGTTGTCAGCTGCATTTAATTTTTCTTTTATTGCTGCTAACGCTACTTCTGATTGTTGTAATTTTTCATTTAGCAAATTAATTTGTTCTATTAATGCTTCGTTGTTTTTTAAATACTCATCCTTTTCAGTAACTGTTTTTTCAAGCTTTTTATCAATCTCACTAATTAGTTTTTCTAATTTCTTTATTTCATTTCCTCTGCCCAACAAATTAAATGATTTCTTTTGAACACTACCACCTGTCATTGCTCCAGAAGGATTGATAACATCTCCTTCTAACGTTACTATTCTAAATAAATATTTATTTAGCTTTGCTATCTTAATTGCATTTTCAATATTATCTACTATTAGCGTTCTGCCCAACAAATTCAACACCACATTAGTATACTTTGCATCCGCTTTTACTAAATCCGATGCAATTCCTACTACTCCTGGCATGCTTTGATATGATGCAAGTTTACTTCCTTTAACTGCTGTAATAGGCAAAAATGTTGCACGTCCCAAATTATTCTTTCGCAAGTATTCAACCATGCGCTTAGCATCTTGCTCAGTATCAGTTACAATATTTTGAAGTGCTCCACCCAACGCCATTTCGATTGCTGTTTGATAAGCTTCTTCAGTTGAAATAATGTTAGCTAGCACACCATTATTTCCTTGCTTCAAAGCAGCATCTTTATCTGCTGCGATTAATAATTCTTTAACTGATTTTGTATAACCTTCTCTCTCTCGTTCAGTCTCGACCAAGAAATTATATTTTTGTGTCTTCATTCTTTTTTCATCAGTTAAATTATTTATAAGCAATTCAAATTCTTGGGTTTTGTTTTCTATTTTTTGCTTCTCATGTTGATATTTTTCTAGCTCTTGCGCGTTTTTATCTTTTTGATTTTCTATATCTAAAACATTTTGATTGATTACATTTCGAGTTGCACGTTTTTGATCAAGCTCTGAAATAATCTTGGCAAGTTCCTTATCCGTCTGCTTTTTGCGTTCTTCTATGTTGCTATAATTAGTATCGTACATCGTGATGCTGTTTTGCAAAGCATAACGCTTTTCAATTATTTCGTCGTTTTCTTTCTTTTTGTCTTCAATTTCAAGTTGCTTTCCCGATAACTTTTCAGTAATCTTTGCGAGCTCATCTTCTTTTTGCTTCAACTCTTTATCAAATTTTTCTTTATTCTCTAAAAGAGTCTCTCGCTTAACTTCACGGTTCTTCTTATCTTCTTCCAAATCCTCAATCAACTTTTTGGCTTCAGTAATTTCTGTTTCTAATCTATGTTGATTGGCTTCATTATTAGCAATTCTCTCATTGCTAATATTGATATTGGAATTGATTTTTTCAATTTCGTTTTTGCTTTCGTAGCTTAGGTTTTGAACTCTTTCAATTTCTTCATTTATCTGATCAATTTCTTTTTTCAAATCCTCTTTTAATGCTTGCAATTCATTTAATTTTTCATTCTCATCGCGAGTTTGGTTTTCATATATTTCTTTATCACTAGCTATCTTTTCTAACTTTTCTTTTAGATTATCAATTTTGTATACATACAACCCAACTTCAATATTTTTCAATTCTTCACGCAATTCAACAAACTGCTTAGCTTTCTCCGCCTGAATTTTTAACGGTTCAAGATTGGATTCAATCTCAGTTAAAATATCATTTATTCTAATTAAATTTACTTTTGTCTGCTCAAGTTTTTTCTCGGTTTCGGTACGTCTTGCTCTATATTTAATTATTCCCGCTGCCTCTTCAAAAATGTGTCTTCTATCTTCTGACTTTGTACTTAAAATTTCATCAACTTTTCCCTGACCAATTATTGAATATCCATCCTTGCCAATTCCTGTATCCATAAACAATTCAGTAATATCTTTTAATCGGCACGGAACTTTATTTATGAAATATCCTGTTTCACCAGTTCGATAAATTCTTCGAGTTACCGTCACTTCAGTGTATTCTATTGGGAGCGCATTATCAGTGTTATCAAGTATAATTGATACTTCTGCAAAACCTAAAGACTTTCTGCTCTGTGTTCCAGCAAAAATTATATCGTCTGATTTTCCACTTCGTAATGCCTTCATACTTTGCTCACCCAAAACCCAGCGAATTGCATCAGAAAGATTACTCTTGCCTGATCCGTTAGGACCAATAACAACAGTAACTCCCGGTTTAAATTCTAATTCGGTTTTGTTGGCAAATGACTTAAAGCCTTGTAATTCCAACCTTTTTAAGTACATTGTTTTACTCTCCTTTTGCTTGTAACATATTATCACAAAACAACTTTCATGTCCACGAAAAAAACGCTTATTCTAAAGGAGGTTTTTCCTCGATATTGTTTTATTAAAATTTTAATGCTAAAATGTTGGCAAACAAAGGAGAAAATATAACTATGAAAGAAGAAAAGTTTGACTTTTATAGTCCAAGCAATATAAGTTTAAAAGACGTTGATAAAAACCTTAAGGACAGCCTATCAGTAATGACTAGACTGGATGATGTTACTTTAAGGCACTCACAAAATGTTTCTAACTTGGTAACAAGAATCTGTCAATATATGCGCGAGAGCAATCAATTTACAATTCATTGCATGATTGCTGCATACATTCATGACCTTGGCAAACTTTTTATACCACCTGAAATAATTTCAAAAACCGGCCCATTAACTGACGAAGAATATGCTATCGTTAAATCACATACGACTCTTGGTTATGAATATTGCATGAAAGATATGTATTTGCGTCCTTATTCAGACGGGCCATGGTATCACCATGAATCGCTAAATGGCAGTGGGTACCCTCGTGGTTTGAAAAAACCTGATATTCCTTACTCTGCACAAATAATTAGAGTTGCCGACGAATACGATGCGCTTGTTACAAAAAGAAGCTACACCACACACGTTAACATTTCTGAAACGTTGAAGGTTTTGGTAAAAGATGCTCAACCAGCTAAACCAATTGTTGCGCTTGATCAATTACGACAAAATGAACGCCTTGGTAAAGTCAATCCAAAACCGTTAAAAGCTATGTTCAAATGCGTTATCGACGATATTCTTTATGAAATAAGTTGCGTAATGAATTACACTGATTATTTAAAAGCTCAAATCCGCCGCTTAGAAAATGTTGAAAAATATCAAAAGAAACGCGACAGTGCACGAAAGCCTGAGCAAAAAGATTATTACCAAGCCGGAATTCAATTGCTATTTGAAAATGGCGAAAACGAGCAAAATTATCAGCAGGTTTTGCGAGAATATAAAGATGCGCTAGTAATTAGAGAGCAACGTATAAAAGATTTATACAAAGAGATAAAAATTATAAAAAGATTGAAGATATAATTTTTTATGCAAAAAGTCGAATTTGAGATGTGAAGTGAAGTGAACCCAAATCCGACTTTTTCATTGTTTTATTTTTTTGTTGTTTTTTTGTTATTTTTTATTGTTTTTTAGTTGTTTTTTTATTATTTTTTTTATTATTTTTTTATTGTTTTTTTGTTATTTTTTAGTTGTTTTTAGTTATTTTTTATATATTGTTTACAATTTACCTTTTGATTTTTTTCTAACTATCCGTGTTTACTTTTCATGATACAATATTTTTTAAATCATTCTACTTAAAAAACCTTTCCAATTCTGCAATCACTTCTGTTTTAGTTTCAAGATGATTTATTTTATCACGTGTTTCAGAGGCATTGGGCATTCCCTTTAAATAAAAGCATATGTGTTTGCGCATTTCACGTATTCCTGTTACTTCACCTTTTTCCTCTATTTCCAATTCAAGATGTTTTAAAATTGTTTGCAACTTAGTTTCATTGCTTGTTTCTATTACATTGCTTCCAGCTTGCATTTCTGCTATTATCCAAGGTTGACCTAGTGTTGCTCTTGATATCATTATTCCGTCACAATTCGTCAATCTAATTATTTCTTGTGCATCAATTGGTGTTTTTATGTTTCCATTTCCTATAACAGGAATATTTACGCTTTCTTTTACTTTCTTAATTATGTCCCAATCGGCTTTTCCTGTATAGAATTCACTTCTTGTTCTTCCATGAACAGTTATCGCTGCTGCTCCTGCTTCTTCAATTCGTTTAGCTGCCTCGACCGCAACTATGTGCTCATTATCCCAGCCTTTTCTAATTTTGACTGTGACCGGTAAAGTCGAAGCTTCAACTACTGCTTTTGTAACTGAATATACTTTATCCAAATCAAGCAGTAATCTGCTTCCATCTCCATTTTTTACTACCTTTGGTGCTGGGCATCCCATGTTTATATCAATAATATCTGCTTGAGTATTTTCGCAAACATACTTTGTTGCAATTTTCATTGCCTCTTCATCACTTCCGAAAATTTGAATTGCTATTGGATGTTTTTCGCCATCAAGGTTCATTAGCTTTTTAGTTTTTTCATCATTATATGCAATTGCTTTAGCCGAAACCATTTCAGTTACAACTAACCCCGGATTAAATTCTTCGCATATCAACCTAAAAGGCCTATCAGTCAATCCCGCCATTGGTCCCAGCAAAACATTATTATTTAATTCAACATTTCCAATTTTTAATTTTTTCATCACGCCTCCGCGCGCCTGCTTACAATTATATTCTTGACTTTGCATTTTCCGTTTTTTGTATTTTTTTTATTCTACCAATCTTATTTTTTAATCACCCTTATTAACATTTTTATTCCCCAAATAAATTCTTTTGGCGACGTCCACTAATATTCAATAATAATCCAATCATTATAAAATTACTTATCAACGAACTTCCTCCATAGCTAACAAATGGTAGCGGTATACCGGTAATTGGAAGTAATCCCATTGTCATTCCTATGTTTTCCATCATATGAAATAAAAATACTCCTGCAATTCCTGCTGCAATCATGCTCCGCAGCGAATCTTTAGCAGTCTTTGCGACTTTTAGGGTTCTAGTAATTAAAATTACATATAAAATAATTACTGTCGCCGCAATTATGAATCCCATTTCCTCGCCAATTACTGAAAATATAAAGTCCGATGACTTCGGATATAAGAAACCAAGCTGCGTTTGATTCCCTTTTAAATATCCCATTCCGAATAACTGTCCAGAACCTATTGCCAATTTTGACTGCGTAACGTTATATCCCGCACCTCTTGGGTCACTGTCCGGATCAAGGAATGTTTGAATTCTTGTTTTTGCATGTTCCGGCAAAACGTAAACATACGCAAGTGGTGCTGCTATCGCTACAAGAATTATCGCTGCTATTATCCACTTTTTGCTTATGCCACCTGTGTATAACATCAAAATAAACGCAAAAATAAATGCGCCGGCTGTACCATAATCCGGTTGCAATGCTATCAATCCAGTCGGGATTGCAAAAATTATTATAAGTAATAAAAGTCGCGTTGGTCGACTAATTTCTTTATCGCCACGCCTTTTCATTCTTGAAATTACTAACGCCAAAAAAGTTATAACAATTATTTTTGCAATTTCTGAAGGCTGCACAAGTATATTTCCGATTTCAAACCAACTGCTTGCACCATTTCTTGACTCAGTAAACAAAACCGCCCCCAGCGTAAGTAAAATCACCCCATACAGTATTGGTGATATTTTAGCTAATGTATCATAATCTATTAACGTGACTACAACGCAAACTGGTATACTAATCGCAAGCCATAGTAATTGTCGGCCAAATTCTACTTCATCCGAACTTGCGGCAGCCGAATATATAGCAAACAATCCTATTATCACTAATAGGATTGTTGTTATTAATATTGGCCATTCTATATTTTTAAGTAATCTTCTTCTCATCATTTTCCTTTATTTTCTAGATTTTGAAGTTTTCTTTTTTACTATTATTTTTTTATTTTGACTTTTTATTTTTAATGTACTTAACGTTTCATCTCAAAGCTTTTTAAATATTTTTATTTTTTAAATTTCGAAGTCTTTTTCTTACTGCTTTTAGCTGTTTTAGTTGACTTTGTTGTTTTTGTTTTACTAGTAGTTGATTTAGTCGAAGTCGATTT
>Ga0181612_136276_pt1 | contig 10264 bp, 11 predicted proteins | sample HoacroProtozoa21_FD_119630 | JGI IMG/M metagenome (GOLD analysis project Ga0181612, IMG submission 119630) | Hoatzin crop microbial communities from Cojedes, Venezuel. Combined Assembly of Gp0051906, Gp0051904, Gp0051908 | reverse complement strand
TTCCTCATGTTCAGACGGAACTTCCTGTGCCTCAGTTTGTGCCCATTGCCCCTTGTCCTGTCACTGGGAACCACTGAAAAGAGCTTGGCCCCATCCTCCTGACACCCACCCTTCAGATATTTGTAGGCATTTATAAGGTCCCCTCGCAGCCTTCTCTTCTTCAGGCTGAACAAGCCCAGTTCCCTCAACCTCTACTCGTAGGGGAGATGTTCCAGTCCCCTCACCATCCTCGTACCCCTTCGTTGGACTCTTTCCAGTAGCTCCTCATCTTTCTTGAACTGGGGAGCCCAGAACTGGACACAGTACTCCAGATGAGGCCTCACTAGGGCAGAGTATAGGGGAAGGAGAACCTCCCTCGTCTTGCTGGCCACACTCCTCTTGATGCACCCCAGAATCCCATTGGCCTTCTTGGCAACCGGGGCACACTGCTGGCTCATGGTCAACTTGTCGTCCAAGTTGTACATCTACTCTCTCCAGGCAGTTGCAGCCACAGGAGCAGATCAGTAGGTTGACGCAGTTGGTGCTGAGGCTTCTATACCTGCACTACAGGGGAGGTGGAGAGACAGGATTGGTTTAAGCTTGATTTAGCCTGGATCCCTGAACTGAAACATCCCAGAGTACCATTCCAGGCTTTCAGAAGGTGAAGTTCTTGGTTTAGCCTCTTCTTTCCCCTTTAGGAGTTGGAGAACATTTGGCACATGCCTGGATCAAAGCCTCCAGTTTAGTTTTCTCCAAACAGAATACAGCTTATGTGCTGCAAAACAGCTTTTCAAACTGGCCCACTGCACAGTAAAGAAGATGGTCTGGAGGATTTGCTTCAAAACTGCAGCACTGCTCTGAATCACGGCACTGATATGGATGCAGTCATAAAAGCCTCCCAAAAGGCAATTTAAAAACAAGCATCCCAGAGGAGACGTTACTGGCAATTCCTGATTCAGTGATAAGCCCGTTTTTCAGGATTGTGAATTTTTCTCTAATAGCTCGATCTTCCGAATGTATATATTCTAAAACACTGGACAATGAGCCATTAACATCCAGGCTAAGTAAAGGGTCTACACTGATTTGACTTTTCATTCCAAATTTCAGTCCACTAGGGCTTTTTCTTCCTGGTAAGCATCAGATAAAATACACAGGGAGTAACAACATTCTTTGTGCAAACATTTTAGGGATTTTACTTATATTAAACACACATGTATGTACATACACAGACTATACCGGAGGGCTAGGAAGTATACAGTAGTATGACACGCCAACATTTTCTCTGTGGGGAAAATGTAATGGAATAGGTGTACACAGGGAGTTATCCCCGCTATTATTATCAATGCTTCTAAACATTCTTGAAAGGACCACTGAAATTAAACTCCTGAACACTTTTCAGAGAGCCTGGGTGAAGTCTCCAGGACAGGAGAAAGCTAATGTGAAAAACAAGATGTCATGATAAAACCAAGATGTGTATTTTTGTTATTTTTTTTCCCCTCAGAAAACAACAATGCTTTATGGCAATTGAAAATTCAGAGAGATTGTTTTAGTCTCAGGTTCAGCCGTGGTTGCTTGGCTGATGATTTTTTTTTTCCCCCCACTCAAGATAAAAGCATTATTATGATGATATTATTATAATGATTGTCTTAAAAGCTTTCTTATTCCCACCTAGCACTTTCACAAATTCCTTCCCTCTCCCCCCCACCCACCAGCGTTGAAGCTTCTTGGAATTTTTAGTATTATTTCAATTATTTGTAAAAAACCACACTGTCATTACATTCAAGTTATCCCTGACAGAAGTTGCAGAGGTTTTGGGCTACAATCATTGCTTAGCTGAAAAAATGCCAAAAATAAACACCAAGTCCATCTTAAAAAATAGTAACTTCTAGTTAGACTGATCATATGTGTATGAACTGCTTTTCAGCACCTTTTTGATGACGAAGGTGTCTATGTGGTATCTTCTGAGGTGACAATAGATCCACAAAGAGGGAAATTTAGCTTTGAGTTTAGGATTAGCACACACTCCTCTACCTAAATTTAGATGTTCTACAGATAACCACAAAAGAGTGCAGAAAAGCCCCAAAAAAGGAGGAAGTATCCCCCCTGCTTCAGTCACTCCCATAGGTCCCCAAAGTCAGCTGAGGAGATAAAAGGTGAAAGCATATCTGGTTTTAGAAGAGCTATAAGTAAGACTTGATTTTGTCACACTTACCTCCTGGTTTACCATCTCCTGCTGTAATATTCATCATAAGCACCTCAACATGTGCATTTTATCAGCAATTAACAGCATCCCAGTGATATCTCTGTGATCAAGACTAATGACTAAACTGGATGGCCACACCTTCACATGCCAGAAAAATTGGTACCAATATGCTACACCATATTTCAAATAAGTACACTAACAAATTTTTCTAGTCAGGAAGAAGGATCAAGCAGGTACCTATACTGATAAACCTAAGTATTCATATCTCTGTTTCTTAATTTCTGTCTTGATAGCTGAAAATCATTCTGTTCGACCCAATTATTTTTAAATTTCTCTTTTGCAAAAATCAAGCTCAAAGAGGTGATATTTAGTTATTTATTTTCATGAATTTTGCATGTGGTTATTTGGCATTTTCAGAGCAAAGCCTGAATGATATCAAACAAAGGTGACCATCACAAATTGAGATTAATACAGACCAGTGGAAAGGTATGGAAATTCACGGAGTTAATGGTGAAAGAGACCATATGTCCCCTGACACCTTGACTTGATGGAATGCCTCTCCATAAATGCTTCCTTAATGCATCCCGTTGTGCCTAGGTGTGGGATGACGTATGGTCTGCCTCCGTCCTTTCATGAGCTTTCATCCCTTTCTTTTACAAGCCGTGTGTTCTTATAATGAAGATATTTCTGTTCACCAGAATATCAGATGAGAGCAATTAGGTGCAATTGCTCAAAACCTTAGTTAGATGTGCATGCAAGTCTATGAGTATTATTTGGGTATTGGCAACTTTGGGAACAGTTTCTCAGGGTCTTCTATAAATCAAAACATAACTCTCCTCCCTTCCCTTTCGTAACGCTAAGATTCAAAGCATTTGCAAAGAGGATTATTACTCTACGATCTCTCTTCAGCACCCTACTCTCCGATACATTCTGATAGCAGGAGTTGCACATCTCTTTATCAGAACAAAAGAATTTCTAGCTGGATTATTTTTATTATTACAATCACACCCAGTCAGTTCCACATCCACAACAGTAGGGCCTAAATAAACAAGCAATATACAGGAAGACATGGTCCCTGCCTCAAAATGTTTATGATCTAATTTAAGACAAGACACAACAAGTGAGTATAACAAATGTTCAACACAGATTCAAAATGTAAACATACGTTAGATAGGAAAATGGCCATAAATTCCTGTATCAAAGATAACACCTCCCAAAGTCTCTCATGCAGCCTTTGTAACATGAAACATGTCAAGCGAAATGCGCACGGGGAGGGGAATGCACATGTTGGTACTGCTGCTGAAAATTCAAATTAAAACTAATGCAAACTAAAAGCTTTTGTGTGTTATTTAGAAAAACATTCAGGCCTAAGAAAATAGAAAAGACAAATGAATGTGATTCAAAGAATTCGGGTTTTTCTGGCGTGGACACATACAAAAATATCTTGCAGTTGTAGCTGATACTAAAACAATAAATAGAAAAATGTGTATGTGTGTGGCTGTTCTTTAGTTTTATGTTACCTCACATAGGAAAGACATCTGGAGTGTTGGTTTTATTGTTTGTTTATTGCTTTATTGTTTTGTTTAAAAAGGTAATATTGTCTTCTTTGGATCTGGTAGTGACTGTAAGCATAACAAACTGTGATCCTGTGATTAGAGCAGTGGAGCTGGGTGCATGTGGTATCTAGGGAAGGGATGTTCCTGGACGTTAGGGACCATGCTCTGAGTCAGACGTATGGATGGTGCCAAGAGCAAGCACTTCAGCTCTCTCCAGCCACCCTCATGCCTAGATTTAGCACCTAGATATGTTCAGATGGTCGGTCCACATTCAGATCCCTCTTCCCTCCAGGGCCTCTGAAAAAGAACATGACACACCTAATAAATGTTCCTAGCTACACCTCAAGTCATTTACTGCAGCAAAACTCCAACGTCGCATCCTGAATTGACCTCAGTAAACAAGCTCAGGGGACACAACTATAGGTACAGTACTTTGCTCTGGCAGAGTATTTGGGCCATGTGCTTCTGTGTGAGTCACCTTTGAAGGTCTCGGAATAGCCAGTTGTTCTGTGATGACCCTTCTCTCTCCCCCTTCCTCTTGTCTGGCGAATAATCATAAGCTTCAAAATCAATAGTTAGAGAGTCAGCTTTACCAACAGGTAATATTCAGACACACAAGTTCAAAATGTAAACATCATATAGGAAGCAAAGCAGTGCTAAATTTATCTCCTGAAGATAATGCTTCGCAAAGTCCCTTTTGCAGACTTCATAAAATAAACCACGCTGAACACCAAAGGGATTGCATAGGAGTCTAAACAATACGCTGGAAACACTCAGGCTGCCCAGTCTTAGCTCCGATGACTGGCAGACTCTCCTTGGACCTTCCCACTCCCAAATTATCTAGACGAGCTCCACACCATCTCCAGTGAGAGCTCGCTGGGTTGAGCCCAAAGATGCATGGTCTTTGTTGGGCTGGATATTGAGATTACAGATTCTGCAGGCTTTTTACTGCAGGGATTATTTCTGCTCTCGGGTTGGACTAAATTTCCTCTCTGCTGTGAGCGGGCACTCTGCTGTGAGGCAATTCTTTGCTCAGCTTCCCTCACTTGCCTTCTAGCAGCCTTTACCTCACAGTGTTTCACATATAGATACAAAACCCCACTGTGCAAAATACTCTATTCATCCAGGCACTTGCATGTTATTTGTTATTGATAAATATCAATATTATCATCATTAAGAGAGCAGAAAAATTACCATTATTATCTATTTAACTGGCTGCTCATACAAAAGGGGTTTGTTTGTTGGTTTGGGGTTTTTTCTTTTTTTTCTGGTTTTGAACTCTGTTATGAAAAGACTGTGAAGGAAATAAAGAAGAAAAAGCAGCACTCTAGCATGTGAAAAACTACATTCATTGTCTACAAACAAATTAAAATCAGATATGGAAAGAAGTAGCTCCCACAAGAGAGAATTAATGAACATACACACTGGTCCAAGTTCTGCCCTTAGGTGAAGTCAATGAAGAAAAGCAAGTGCATATTTTTGGCCCATTACATCTTTTCTTACAATGTTTTCTTAATATAAACCCAAATCCAGGGACCAGATCAACTCAAAAATCTCTCAAGTTTTCTCTTGAGCAATATGAAATCTTCTGGAAAATGATTTCTAATATCACAGAAAACAGAACACGTTCAGTACAACTGGGAACACACTTACTTCACACAAATGAAAGAAATAATCCTGCTCATTCTAATTGGAGAATATTTTTCTGGGGCAGTGATTTTGTCAGCTGTAAAAATGATTAATGCTGTAATTCAGCAGGATACTTAAGCACATGTTCAGTCAATTCCTATTCAGCAAAGCATTTAAGTACTTAACTTTACGCACATGCTCAGGAATTTCAGCATGTGCTTCTGGGCCAGATATGGAAGCGTACAGCATCAAATGACACGGAGCGGTGCTGAGCAGGTTTCCAGCCATTGCCCATGGGGTATGATACACTGACTGCAGCAGCATTTTGGCATCTCCCTTCATCTTGCCATGGGATGCTCTATGTGCCCTGTTAAATAAAGTTTGACTATGAAATAGAGCCTAAGGCAATATTTTTATTGCAAACCTAATACATTGCATTTTCAACAGCAGTGACCACAAAGACGGCCCAGTCCCTTTGCTGAGGGGATATATTCACAGCAAGCTGTGTCCTGCTTAAAAGCAACATCCACGCGTAGACAGGGGCAAGTTTGGCAGCCTGCACCTCTCAGCCTCCCTCCTCTGGAACACACCCGGGGGGCTCGCTCTCCCGCTTGCACCATCCCGTTTCCTTTCCACAGCAACTGTCGAGACGGAGGCAGCTTTGGTCGGAGTCTGGCAGCAGGCACGGCCCCAGCAGGCAGGATGCGTGGGGTTGGGAGAGGCTGGGGAGGAGAGCAGATTGCACTTGCTGCAAGCACAGGCACGAGGAAACACACTTCTCTCTCATGCTAGGGGACGTGCGGACACATGCCTGTGGCTGCAATGACAAACATGATGTAAAACAACAGGATTTGCACATCCCCTCTGGAAAGATACTATTTGAGGAGAGCATGGCAAGCAGTGAGAGCAGTGAGGGGCTGCTGTTGCTGGAGGAGAGGAAAATCCTCACCAGTGGTGATGGAGAGTGGGGGCAGAAAGACAAGGCTGGAGAAGGATGACCAGCCACATCACTAGGCAAACAAGAACCTCTGGACCATCCACAGAGAGCTGGAGCAGGGGCAAATGTACTGTTTGCCAAACTGACTGATGGTTGTTACTATCTTGTCCAGATGTCCAGATGATCATAGCATTCCCACATCTAACCAGATGGAGCCAAATGTTTCGCTGTATTTTTTTTTTCCCCAGTCTTCTTAAACTGATACGTGGGGTTCAAAAACAGGTGTCCTCAGTGCGAATAAGTAACTATCTTCAACCTTCAATGGAAAATCTGCCAATACAGAGAGGGCAGCAGCAAATTGCGTAAGAGAAAAAGAAGTCTTTTTAAAAAGATATGTAGTTTTCACAAAAGCATGACAGAAAAACACATACGTGTTACCACTGACCAGCATAAATATTCTAGCATGGGAAGTCTGAAAGCAGACTGATGTTTTGCTACAGGATGGAAGGTTTTTCCCCCATTGTTCAGACATCTGTTGAAATCAGAGCTGGAGAAACGTTTTCCATTAAAGTTATACAGTCTAAGCATTTCACCACATCTTTATGATTTTTTGAAGAACAAGAGTTCCAAACAGTACCCAGTTCTCTCTTAAACTGCACGTATCCACATGTATATCATCAGAAGGCATCTAATTTCTCTGAACATGTATGAACATAGGTCACTGATGATGTCTTTAAACCTTACTGTGAGCGGAACTGTAGAAATCCGTAAGCACACAAATATATGTCAGGTTGTCAATCAATAATCTGCGAGAACCTCTGAAGGTAAATTTCTTACAATTGAAGCCACAACCACTTAGTGAGGACAAAACTGCACTCCTTCTCTCACATAATGGCCTTACCTCAGAGTGGCCAACAGGTCCTAAAGAAAATGCTTTTGCTTAGGAATACAGGTCAGCTTTAGCTTTTTAATAAAAAGAAAAATAGCACCTGTAAGTAAACCAGAGAAAATGCAGCATGAAATTTAACACAGGAGACATTTGGCATGAAAAGCTTAGCTACATATTCAGGATGGGTGGCCCAAAAACAGATGCACATAGAAATATTTGTCTTTGACATGCCTGATGGAACACCAGGAATGAATAATTTCCCAGTACCTGAGGAAAAAAAAAAATAAAGACACAAACTTCCTGGTTTTAAGGGAGCAGCTACAGATTAATAAAGATAAGTGTGTCATTGTGATAGAAACTTTATGATGTACAAAAACTCTGTCCTGTAAATGGTGTCTGTCCTAAACCACGGAACAGCTCAGTTTCTCTGTCCTTCCCCCAACACTGAAAATATAAATACTATTTCACAAGGGGCAGAAGGGGCATAGCAATATTTCACAGAATCATACAATAGTTCAGGCTGGAAGCGACCTTTAAAGGTCACCTAGTCCAACCTCCCTGCAACGAGCAGGGTCATCTTCAGCCAAATCAGGTTGCTCAGAGCCCCGTCCAACCTGACCTTGAACGCTTCCAGGGATGGGGCATCGGCCACCTCTCTGGGCAACCCGTTACAGTGTTTCACCAACCTCACGGTAAAAATTTCTTCATCCAAGGGAGCAAGGAGTGAGTGGTGGGCAGCCAGGCCTGACAGCCTCCCGCCTGCAGCTCTCGGGGTGATGGTCGCCAACCAAGTCTGACCCACCACAAAAAGTGTGGGGTATTTTAAGGAAGATTTTTTTTTTGTAAGATGTGCTTTTTATTCACCATCCCATTCCCTTTTTGACATTTTACTCAGCTTGGACAACAAAGGTAGTCCAGATCAGGTGAAGATCACCGTCTCAGGCTGCAGAGTTTGACTGGCAATGAATGAGGAGGACTGTGGTAAGGAAAGTCTCCACTGCTTTATTGAAAACGGGAAGCTTACTGTTACCAGATTACAGGAAATAATATTTAGCACTTGCGTGGCATTTTGCATCCACAGACCTCAAAGAGTCTTTGCAAAATATTTGCAAGTATAATCCTCCACATTGTTATGCATGAAGCTTCAGGCCAAGTTACCTGGCCACAGTCACCCCTTGAGCAAATGCTGTCTGCAGCAGCGGCCCAAACCACACCGGTACTTCTTAAAGTACGGTTCCTCCGCTGAGTCAACCATTGACGCGACGCGGACCGTGATTGATCAGCGGGCCTTGTTCTGAACTCCAGACCACAAGTTATGAACTCCAGACCAGGAGTTATGAACTCCAGACCAGAATCCTCCAGGACACCAGAAGGAGTGTTCTCCTGGATGGTGTCCTTCTAGAAGGACCTTTCAGAAGGTTACCGTAGCATGTTTGGTCTTACCGTTAGCGCAAGGGCTGGAGCTGCAGTAATCGATTTTCTTTTCACAGTTGAAGCCGGAGTAACCCAGCGGGCAGCGGCAGCTGTACCCCCCGTCAGGGTTGTCAGTGCATCGCCCACCGTTGAAGCATGGTCCGTCGGCGCAAGTCATTGCGCTCAGCTCACAGTTTTTGCCGTAGAAGCCCGGGGGGCAGGTGCAAGAATAGCTGTTCTCGAGATCCTGGAGGGGGAAGGAAAGAGACCTGTTCAAAATATTTATCTGAAGTTGCTTAGAAATCCAAAGAGGGGTTTTCAAGTTCTGTAAAAGTGACGCTAGCTCTGCCCGTGGGGTCTCAGACGGCACAGGCAACTCAGACTTACAGTGCAGCTTCCACCGTTCTTGCAAGGGTTGGCGTCGCACTCATTGATTTCAATCTCACAGTTGGAGCCTGTGTACCCGGGTCGGCAAGAGCAAGTGTAGCTCCCCTGGCCGGTGTTGGTGCACGTGGCACCGTTCTTGCAGGGCTTGTGGTGGGTGCAGTAGTTCAGGTCTGCAAAAGAATTTTTTTGTTTTTTAAAAAGAGAGCTGTGAAGATACTTGCTCCTTCACCAGGCTAGCACAGGGCGGGTGAGCTGGAAACCGCCGCTCGCGTTCCGCGTTTTAAAGCTCACGCTCAGGCAAGGATGGAGAACTCACCTTGGTTGCAGAAAAGGCCACCCCAGCCCTCCTGGCAGTTGCACTGCCACGGCTGCTGGCAGGTGCCGTGAAGGCAGCCCGGGTATCGGATGCACTCGTCGCAGTATCGCCCCTGCCAACCCACTCTGCATCTGGAAAAAGAAGAAAAAAACCCCAAAACAACAACAAAGTCTCATCAGATTTTGGCTGCTCGCAGTCGGAAACCCCATCGCAGCCTCTGCAAACACGCTGATGCCAGGGATCAAGTGTCCTGAAAGCCTTCAGCGATCCCTCATGTGAGAAAGTCACCGAGTCCGACCGCAGCTTTCATTGGTCCCAGCTATTTCTCCCACTTCCTTGGGGAGAGCCACGGTTCCAGGTAGTTAATTTGTTTGCTCTCATAACAGCTAAGCCTTACACACAGCGCCGTAAACTCGTTAGGTGAATATTAATAGCACCGATGTTTGACTTGTAGATGAATACTTTGATCTGGTATCACCTGGATTTCTCAAATTACCGCCTAGGATGAAGGCAGGCGTTTAAACCCACCCTTCGCGTGACCGATGGCTTCCCCAACACCAGACCAGCAGCGTTAGAGGCAGAGAAGGGAACAGGAGGGTGGAGGGGGGGTGTGGAAAACTTACTTGCACTCCCCAGGTTTGTCGCAGAAGCCGTGCTGCTCATCGCACCCAGGCAAACAGATCGCTGTAAGCAAACCAAGCAGGGGGAGAGGTCAGCACCGGGGGCCGAACGCCTCCCTCGTCCCAGCCCGCTCCCCAGAGCGCCTCGCGGGTGGGGGGCGAGCCCCTTTTACTGGGTCGGGGCGGTGAAACGCGGCTGAGTTAATCTCCGGAGCCCGCGGGAGCATTGATCTCGCCCCGTAACCGGCCGCTTTACTTATCGCCGGGGACGAGCATTCTTCTTAATACAGTTGCACACAGACAAAAGCAGGCTCACAATCCCGTCCCCTCACCCC
>Ga0181612_179169_pt1 | contig 10265 bp, 6 predicted proteins | sample HoacroProtozoa21_FD_119630 | JGI IMG/M metagenome (GOLD analysis project Ga0181612, IMG submission 119630) | Hoatzin crop microbial communities from Cojedes, Venezuel. Combined Assembly of Gp0051906, Gp0051904, Gp0051908 | reverse complement strand
CCATACTGTTTCCTGTCCATAGATGAACGCTTTGCTGCATGGCATTTGGGGTTTCCATCTGTGAATCAGTCTAGAATTTCTGCCTCAGTGAAAGTGATAGATAAAACAACCATTAAAAAAAAAAAAATCCCTTCTCTCTTCTTCCCATCAGTGCAGTGATACAAGTCCTGTCACAGGAAGGAAGCATGTCTGATAAGCAGGAGAAGTGTTGGGTTTATTTACTGTTACGAAGACTACTGATATTCTCTTTATAGGACAGTAGGAGTTTTCTGTTTGTAAGCCCTGGGTTACTGTCAAGTGGTCACTGGAGAAACGTTTTACACATACATACAGCATGTGGTGTGGGCACACATCCATAAGGGAGTGAAAGAATTTGGATTAATTCTTTGCGGAAACGTGCGGTTTGCATCGATTTCACTGGAAGTAGAAACAGTCCTACAGCTGGCTCAGAGGACATGTGGGACTACGCTTACTGACTTGGGTAATATTTAACTCAAGAATAGCTACAGGCTAACGTGAAGTGGATAATTCTTAATAAGGAAACCATAGTAACAATCATGCCTGGGACTGCACGCTCCTTTTCTGGGACTCATTCAGGTTTTTTTTCTAGATAGTTCCAATGTAAAAATCCATAACAATAGAGTAGTATTTTTTTTTCCTACTGTAGAATTTTTAAACCGTGACATCAAATGTGAGGGCTTGACTATGCTGGAAATCGCTGGCATAGCTTTTGCAAATAATCTGTCCTCTACTAGTTATGTGTTTGGTCTGCTCTAAGGGAGTCATTATAGTTATCTTCAGAAGTGGATAAGCTAAACCACAAAGGGCTGTCTTGGTATAGGATGAAAACATTCATTTGAGGAGTTAGTACCGAATGACTACTGTGCTTCGATTTCACAGCTTATCCTGAAGCAGCTTCTTCATGTAGCCAAATAGAGAATGATATCTCTAATAGGTGTGTTTGTTTTAAATCTGCATTAGAAGAGTTTTTATTGTATGTGTTTAGTAAGTTCTATAGACTGCCAGTATAGCTTGCTGCACTCATCCGGGCACTGTCCAATTAAGTCTACCACCGACCATTTGGAGACATCTATGCAGAACTCAGCTCTGCATAGATGTCTCCAGTTATCTGGAAGACCTTTCCCCTTTAACTGTCTCATAATGAACTTGTTGTCATGTTTTCATTATTCTATATTACAAAAATGTCAAAACTCTTGAGATTTTAAACAAGGTTCATAAATAATCTCTCTTAGGATAAACAATTAAGGTTTGTCTTCCCATTGTAAAGTAAGTTTTGAGAGTACTGATTTGTTATCTGTCTTAGGTAAAATAATTGAGGATAAGGAATAAGCAACAAGACTCTGCTTAAATATTTGATGCAATGCTATATAAGATACAATTACTTTAGCTGGACATTATGTGAAATAGTACAAGAATTGAAAAATAACCAGAGAACAAGCTGAAGGAAAATGGCAACTGTTTTTTTTGAAAAGGGAGCTGTCAAGCTAAAGAATGGTTTATAAGTGCACGTTCTCAAGGACTGATCACAGACCACTCCTGTTTAGTGTCTTTGGTAAGGACTTTGGATACAAAGGAACCGTTAGTACAGATGAAGATTGAAATACCATGCAAAAGAAACTGCATGACCTTGCAGAAGAGAACAGAAATGCCGTGATAATTAATCATAGAATCATGGAATCACAGAATCGTAGAACAGCCAAGGCTGGAAGGGACCTCAAAAGACCATGTGGTCCAGCCTTTTGTGGGAAACGGAATCTAGATGAGATTGTCTAGCACCCTGTCATGATGCAAAGCATACAGTCACAAACTTGAAGAACTATTAACAGGAATTTCTGTCTCAAGGTAGAGACTCATCAGTTGGAAATCACAATGGAGTGAACAAGCAAAGACATACTAATCAGTAACTGATGCTGAGGCACCAATGCAGTGGGGCAAAAGGGAAGTTAAATAGGAACCCAGATGCGTAGTAGTGGGGTTATTTCTTTATTTGTGTATTTATGTTCTTAAAGGGAGAAATATCAGCGTAATTATGCAAGGCCCTGGCAAAACCTCATCTGAAATTCTGCATGCATTTCTGTTCAACCATGATAAAGAAAGATGAACCAAAATTAGCACAGGTACAAGGAAGGGCTGCTAGGAAGATTAAGGGAATGAGGAATCTATTTTTCTGAGACTTCGTTTTAGACAAATAATGTGTTAGAAGTGGTAGGATCACTGTCTATGTAATTAAAGCAGAGTAAAGATCATGTAAGGGAAAGAGCTATTGTAGATAAGAAGTAATGTTAGCAGAAGAGTGACTAGGTATAATTTGCACATATTTTTGAGCTAGATATGTGAAGAAGTTTCTACCTGTGAGAAGAAAGATGTTCAGGAATAGCCTTCCAACAGAAATGGTGTATGTGAGCAGGTTTGTAGGTAGGCATGTATGTGTGCAACCTGCTTAGTTTTAGGATGAAGCTAGATTATTTGATGTGAGACCAACTGAGTATATGGGTGATCCAAAATATTTCCTCCTGTCCCATGTCCTTGTTCTCTTTGAAGAAGGCTTGCAATTGATCTTTAAAAACAAGAAGATCCTAAAACAAACAGAACAAAACAAAGAAAAGCAGCCCCCTGAGGTCCCTGAATCTCACATCATTATCTAGAAGCTCCTTTTGACAGGAGAGCTAACACAGGTGTAAGGTTTTGTTGGAGGCAGAGTCTCTTATCAAACTGAAATCTTTGATAACATCCAGGTAAGGAAAGAGCAGAAAAGAAAAAGATTATGGGTTTGTTTTTTTTAAATGCCTACCATTGAACCGTGGTACATTCCCAGAAAAATCAGAAAACTGTTCACAGACAAACAGAAACAAAATCTAACAGGAATTTGGGGGATTTCCCAAACTGTTTAGTTGTTTACTTTAAAAGCTGAATTACACCAGCTTCACAAATACGCATTTTACAGAGGACTGCAGGCAATTTTTGTTTCTCTTACGTCCAGTTCATTGATTAAATATATAAACAGGATGTCTTTAAGAGCAGAAAGTTTTAAAACAGGATTTGATACTAAGCAAGAGATCTGATAGTTCCCTTTTAGCTATTTGAGTTTCATCTTTGCTTATCAGAGCTGTTTTAGGGTACCGTAATTTCCAAGTGCACTATTGGGTTGCGAGGTAAATAATCTCTAGAGATGAATATTTTTTCTTTCTTTTTTACTGTAAATGACAATAGTACATAGGCTAGAAATTTCCCTTGTAAATTCTGGTCATCCCATTTGTTTGTTAAGTTCCAGTATGGACTCAGGACCTATTCTGTCAGTGCATGGAGAGGTTACGCACCCGTGCTCATGCCTTTCTAGGGGTAGGTGATCCATCAGCTGTGTTTAAGGACTTGATTAATGGCCAAGAGCCATCAAATTTGAAAGAGACTTTTTGATCATACAGGTGAGGAAATTGACAACAACTTACGTATTGTTGATATAAGAACAGAAGTCCCTTTTTCCAGGTGAATAAAATGCTGGGGGAGCCTGTCTTGGTTTGAGCCTTTGCCTGCTGGTACTTCCACACTTCTCCTGTCTGGAGTTTCAGAGAACTCAGGGAGTCTTGAGCAGTCGGTGAGGTCAGCCCACGCAGAGTAGCTTGCAGCAGGGACAGGATCTAATTGTATATACAATTCAAATAGAAGAGTATAAATGGGGATATGGGTGATTGAGAGGTTATGTGACTAGTCAGGCTTTTTATGAGCAATTCTAAATGATGCTCACATGTGAACACATCTGTATTTTTACCATCATGTTAAGAAACTGTGATCAAAACATTTTCCCCATAAATTATTAGATTATCAGCTTTTTATATCAAGTTGATTGATATTTTACAAAATTCAAAGTGTTATACTTAATTTATATGAAAACCAATTCCTACAGTTTTCACTAGCTGGTTTTCCATCATTATTTGTTTCCATTTATTTTCTTCACCTTTCCAGCTACAAATTCAGGAACAACGTACAATTGAAGATAACTACTTTGAACTGAAGTTATAGCTTTTATAATGATTGGGGAAAATGGAACTATTTTACTTTTTAAAACCAGCTATGTACATTCAAAAGAAAAAATGGAGGATGTGTTTTCAATTTCACGTTTATCGCAGTACGTGACATCAGATGCATATGGAGAGACTCCTAGCTGTCATTTTCTTGGTTTGCTCTCACAAACTTGAAGAATATAATATTACAAATAGTGACACAAGGATATTAAACTGTTGCATGATTTCTTAATAGAAAGTTACACATTCTGCTTACTTGTTCTATACCTAAACACTAGCATTTCAAGAGCAGTAACTCAGTTGCTAAGTGCATATTAAAAGTAACAGTGAGTGAGAAAGCAATAGTCTATCCCAAGTCAATATGCAGTCTCTACCTTTTTTTTCTTAGAAACATTCCAGTTTCCATAATAATAACAATAATGACTTTTTTTCCTTTTTTTTTGCGTTACACTATGCATTTTCAAATACCATTTAATGAGCAAATGCTCTTCATTTAGGTCTATCATGCTTTGCAAAGTACATTGCTGTTGGTCCTTTATTAGGTTAAATCTATCTCTTTCCAGCACCATCTGCCCATTTTACCTACGAAGAACGTAAGTTCTTCAAGGCGGAGAATTTTTTGCACTGAGTAGCCAGTTCAGGGAAATGTTCCAGTACTTTCCTGGTCTTTCCGTGCACTGATACACTTGAACAAAACTCGTCTGTGATTACTCATGCTTTGTCATGCAATAATGAAGGCTGTGGGAACATCAGGCTGCATCATGTGGCCTGAAATGGTCGGTTCTGTGTTTCATGGGTTGAGGCTTCCTAATAATTCAGGGATGCTTTCCAAAGCCACTTACCTTTTTATCAGCCATAGGCCCTGCCCTGTGGCAGCTGATCCCCTGTACACATTGATTTTAGTTTTACTTACCATCCCTTCACAATACATAGTATCGGTTCATACTTGGCTCAGGTTGGGATATCTGAACCGTAATAATTCAGTGTGATTTTGTTTTCACTTTACTGAAATATTTTCCTAACTACAACAGAGTTATGTCAGTGTTATGCACATGTATAGTGCATATTTCCTCAGTTTAACTCTGCTCTTACTTGGAGCACCTTCACCACTGTCATCAGCCACCTGGCACCCAAAAGGCAGGCCATGGAACATGGCGACTCGTGTACAGTGATTACTCTGTTTAAAAAACATGTCTGGTCCTGCAGCATGTGCAAGAAGCTCGGCGCATCCACATGGTGGTCTGTATAGGCAAAATCTACTGCTCCTTTAAAGGAGCATAGCCTGAAAGGTTATCCCTTAATGAGAGAAATGAAAACCATAATTTTCTGCTTCAGGGTTCCTTTTTGTAGTTTAGCAGCTAGATTCCTGCATTATATCTGTTCTCTCTAAAATGGCTTTATAACATGTTCTGTTTGCCAGCACAGTATTAAACGGTCCCCAGACACTGTTTTAACTCGTCATGTTTTCTGCACTGTACCTCACTTTGTAATTACTGCCTCCCATTGCCAATAACTCTTGCCCTCCAGAAGGCCCTGTTTAAGACTGAGTAATAAAATACTGAGAGATTAATACTCGGTTGATGACAGATCATTTAATGCAGTTCTTACCAAAACTCTCCAGCATCTAGGAAATTGGCAGAATGCAGCTGATGGCTGCTTTCTGATGTCATTCAATTAGCAAGCAACAGTTAGTTCTCTGAGGTTATTCTCCAGAGTCTAATGGAGCAGATTTCTTTTTAAACTGAAGTCCTCTCAGGGAATGCACGAGGTGAGTTTAATTCATGTGTATTTGGCATGAAAGTGGATCTTCTTACATTGCAAACCAAGACTTGCATTACTGTCTCAGCACTGCAGTTAGTAAATTTAAATATTTTCATTTAATTGTGTGCTGATACTCCCAGTGAGAGCACAAGAGCTTTGCGTGCATGGATCCATATTCAGGTTCTGGAGTTGCACGTTGCAGTCTAGATTTTCTCAAAATCTTATGGGAAATTCTAAACAGCTGTGTATGTTAGCAAGCACTTGGATGATTTGCCTTACTGATTTCAAAATTGTAGTCCCAAAAGCTTAACTAATACGATAAAACATCACACCTGTTTCTTTCCCTATGCCCCCCCCCTTATGTTACTTTGGCAATACAAAGGAATTTTAAAATGGGTGTGGATGACATTTACCTAATTTACAAGCTGATTTGAGTAGGGATGTTCATGTGGGTACATTCCAGCTGAGTAAGAGCACTGATAAATTGGCTCTTTGGCTCTGGTAAATTTAGCAACTATGGTTTTTACTGCATGGATATCAGTCTGCTCTTCTGCCATTGCTTACCAGAACTGACAGAAGAGAACATACCCCTGCTTAACCTACTTCAGTTCTCACTCAGATGCCTTGGTTCCTTTGAAAGGCCACTGATGCTTTAAGGTAAGACATTGCAGTATCCTTATTTGTGTTTTATTACTGATAGAGTCAAAGAGTGAGAAGTTTTGGTTTTAAGTTTGTGAGAAGTGCTGGCATGAAACCTGCTTCTCCCCATCCCCCCCAGTCAGTGGGGTTTGTCATCAGGGACTGCCTTTCTGCCAGGGTTTCAGCCAGGGTGCTCAGTGCCTGCTCAGTGTGGGGAAAGAGCAAGGGAAAAGGCAGAGATCTCAGACATCCCAAGGAAAAAATGAGCTCTGGTTGCCTCTGAAATCCACCTAGACTAGAAATTCATGCCGTATTAGCACTGTTTCAGTTTATTTTCAGGGTGTATGGATGTAATGTGTAAAAGCACTATTAGCAATCCTTGGTTTGAGAGAGTAGGTGCACAAACAGTTCTGTGGGTGGCAACATCGTCTAAAGCAGGTCTTACCAGCTCACCCCCGCCCATCTCCCATATTGCTGCCCTCCCATGGTGCCAGCACAATGCTTATGGGCTGCATAATAATCCCGGTCAGTGAACTGTAGTAGGTCGAAAAGTAATCTTGCGTGAAAAAAGAGCCTTTTTTTGAGCGTTGGCTGCCTTATCCTGTTCACAGAATGGCCCAGCTGAAAGAGGGGAGCTTAGGCGGGGGAATGCCTTGAATTGGTAGGTCGTGCTTGCTACTGAATTCTTGTGTCATGAACCCCTTCACCCTCATTTGGCATCCAGTATTTGTATGCATAAACGAGACAGATTATCTGTCATTTGATAGCTGCATACATATCTCAGCTGGCTTGTTAACATGCTTCAGTAATAGCTGAACTCTTGGACATTAATAGGGGGTTGCGATGCTATCACTCCTTTCCTGAATTGACCGCTCTCCTGCAGATGAAGAAGACAAGCTGGTTACTCAGAACTATATTCTTAATGGTCATAATTTCTCTGGAACTTTATTGATTCAGATTTAATAACCTGAAAAGATTCCTCTCCTCCTCTTGGGAATAAGCAAGGTAGAAAAAACATTGGAAGAATTTATGACTGATTTAGAAGTTTTTCTGTGATGAGAATGATGACTTTTGATTTTGTATATGGAGGTACTATTTCTGGTAGTATCTTCTTGGGTATTTTGTGAACTTTTACTGTCACACTTGTCTTTATTTTTAAAGAAATTAATGCTTTCAAGAGAGGGACTTTAAGTGATAAATCATTTTCACCTCTGTCTTATTTGGAAGCGAGTACTTTTTGTAGTTTGCTCATACTTTCTTTATTACAGAAGGAGTTGAAAAATGTACAGTAGTGGAAAAAATGTCTTACACAGCATCTGCTGTACAGAACAGTCATTCCCAAGCCATGAGGCAGGACTCCCAGGCAAGATGTTAGTCTGACATGCAGGAATATGCTCCACAGGACTCCTCTGGGAGCTGCAAAACATTAACAATTTTGTCAGCTCCCAAAAAGGCCACTCAGAACACTAAGCGTTCCTACTGAATCATGTGTACTTTTCTCATACACACCCTTTATTTCAGTTCTTTATGATTTTTCCAGTGATAATCATGTAAAAATTAAACCGATAGGCTAGTATGAATTCCTTAAACACTCGCCTTTCATAGTATTGGTTAAGGGTTTGGAACAATCACATGAAAAGTTTACACCAAACTCGCTGCCTTGGGGGACAAGGTGGTGAGCCCCTGAATGTGTATTGTTCTTGCTGAGTAGGCATGACCAGTACAGTCCAGGATTTATGTACCTTTCTAAGAGGTCTTCTAAGACTGAAGGAGCAGTGAAGTGTTGGCTACAGGTTGGACAAGTAGCTGTAAAATACGGAACTGTCTTAAGATAAAGCTGTTTAAAAGAGAAATTGCACCTGATATAAAATATGTTCTGCTTCCAGTTGAGAAAGAATGGTTTGGGGTAACTTTTTTCCAAAAGTGCTTAATCATCGTGCTAGCGAGTTTACATGCCTGCTTTTAAAAAGCAGTTACACATTCCTTTGCTCAGCATTTCAAAGACATGGCTTAAGTTGTGGGGGCCCTTTCTGTCAAGATGACCTTGGAGACCTTGGAGATGTTTGTTACCACCTTCTTGCCAGAAGTTACCAGTCCCATAGCAGAATCAGCAGAGCAGATTATTCTTGTCTAGTAATGATCAAACTATTCCTTGATGTCCCTCCCAATCTTTGTACTGAAGTGGCTACAGACGGCTTACCTGATTTGTTATACGTACTCTCTTCTGGGATGCTTACTTTTTAAATCACTGTAACTGCTTGCTCTGAGGGAACATACAAACCTGAGAGCGCGTCTGCGCAGCACAAGGCAATGTGCAATAAATGAAGTCACTCAGTGCGATAAGCAATGCGGATGAATTGGCAGGATGGGATAGTTAGCCTTGCTGAGCAGCAGAAATAACTGTTCAGGTTCTTGTTATTCAGGACAATAACAGTGCCTATAGGGAAACTGCGCGGCATTTTCAGTTAGGTGACTTCAACAAGATCGATGTGCTGCAGTCCTCTTCTTCCCCTATAAAAACCAGTGCTTGCTAAGATGGCCATCCCATTTTGGGGATTTCATAGAATGGTAAGGGTTGGAAGGGACCTTAAAACGGCCTTAATGCTCCGCGTCTGCCCGCGTGGCCGAAGGCGGCCAGACCCCGCACCGCTACCAGAGAGCGGTCATCCTTCCGACAGAAATCCCAACGGCCTTGGAGTGCCCAGTCCGGGACTCTGCTCCGTGCCGGCTTGTCCTTAGACGGCCCAGCTCCGCGCGGCTTGCTGCATGCGACGCTGCTTCAAATTGAAATACGCGAATCGCATCACGACAGTGCGACAGGGACTGAGGGCTTAATGCAAGCGTGATGTAAAAGGCTGGCACAAGCCGCGCAGGATAGCTGCATCGTTTTGGCGCCGGTCCCTATCCTTTGCTGACACGGTGCCGAGTGAATCTAAGAAGCAAAGCGCGTAATCTTTCAAAGAACTGTGCTTGCCGTCTGAGGGATGGAGGAGGAAACGGAAAGGCTAGTTACACTTGGATATGAAGTGTTAATGCGCTGATTTTTAGTTAGGGGGGGAGAAGGAATGGGGTTGCTATGAGTAAAGTGCATTTGAAAGCTTGTTTCACTTCTGCTTTGGCACTGTCTGCCATCCAGCGAGTATCTGGTTACTGCCTTTGAGCTGTTCACAGGAGCTGATCTGGGGACGGTTTGATTGAGAAACTCGTACTGGAAATACCACATTTCATAGAAGGAGACGGCGAATAGAAACCCTGCGTTTAGGCTCTATCGTATTTCTCACTATCTGTACTAGAAATTAAATACCCCACAGCTTTGTGATTCAGTGTTGTGCTACTCATAGCATGCCCACAGTTTATGTTGAAGCAGTGGAAGTGCTATGCGTGTGTGTGAATTAAAAGGTCTCCATATGAGCTAGGCTTTTCTGGGTTTGAGCGATCAAGTTAGGTACAAGAACCAAGCCACTCATTAGAGGACTAGTGGAAGACTAGATTGCAAAAACCGAATTTTGTTGTTGTATCTGTTGGAATCAGCCAGCAGTTTCATTTGTGCTGAAGTCCCTGTTATTAGGGGGAGAAACCTTCATCATCTGTGTTGCCTATGAAAAGAACCAATTGTTCCCCTCTACTTGTCCAGGGTGTCTGATATTTTCTTTCATGATCTTCATTCCTGTGGATGGTGACTATTTCCCTTAGAGAAGTCGAGCGAGATGCAAGAAACTGTCTTCGTCCACAGGCTGTGTATGCTGATCTATGATTTATCAGAAGTGGAGGTGTTTCTTGGAAATCACAGAATGGTAGGGGTTGGAAGGGACCGCTGTGGGTCAT
>Ga0181612_136446_pt1 | contig 10265 bp, 7 predicted proteins | sample HoacroProtozoa21_FD_119630 | JGI IMG/M metagenome (GOLD analysis project Ga0181612, IMG submission 119630) | Hoatzin crop microbial communities from Cojedes, Venezuel. Combined Assembly of Gp0051906, Gp0051904, Gp0051908 | reverse complement strand
GTAAATAGATTTTTAAGCAAAACAGAAGATATAAGGTCCTGTGCAGCCTGCTGTGGGTGACCCTGCTTCAGCAGGAGGGTTGGACTAGATGACCCACAGAGGTCCCTTCCAACCCCTACTATTCTGTGATTCTGTGATTTTCCTCATATTTTCAATCTGAAAAAGATCTGGGGAAAAAGGAGGGGGGAGGAATCAGGGGAAAAAAGAAAACATTGTTCCCCTCGTGTTCCTAGAGCAATTTCTAAAGCTCTGAAGGCCCAAGAAAGATATTTTGGTATCAGATCTGCTCTCTGAATGAAACCTTTGACATTCATTAATCACTGTCTCAAAGACTGCCTGATAAATGGCTCCACCTCTGCCACTGTTTTGAATTGAGTGTGACACTTGCATCTCTTTGGGCTGCCTTCTTGCCAGTTTGCATCTGTTTGGGGGCAGTTTGACTGAAAATTAAATTAGGAATCGTAATTGTGTGAAGCGGAGAAGAATCTTCAATACCCACATGATTCTTTCCAAATATGTATTCAGTCATCTTAGTAACTCTTTGTTCTTGAAAGCAATGCTAACATCCAGAATACTTATGTAAGGATATATACATTCCTCCTTCTGTTCTCTCTAATACTTGTAATTTAATTAAATAGATAATTTTAAACCGTAGTTTCCCAATGTATGTGGTAACTGATTTCCTACTTGTCAACCCACAGCGAGATCTCCTGTTGTGAGGACTGAACGTTGTCATACAGGCTACTACCTCAAGTTATATTATTAACTATGTGAGTTAATAAAAATTTTAAAAAAACACCCCGAAGCTTCTTTTTATTCTAGCTCTTAATGTTCCATGCAAACTGTAGCTAAAAATCTCCAGGGGAGAGGAAAATTAAGGTTTGAATAATTGGTGAGAACTGCATGTTTTAGCTTTTGTGATATGCTCAGCTTTTGCTGTCCTCTCAGTGAGTAAATGAGTTAGCTGCTGAGCTGTTAAAAGGTCCTGTAGAGAAAATTACAATGTGAAAATTCAATCTGGACTTGCAGTTTTTCAGTCCCACAAGTTCATCCAGCTTTTTTGCTGCCAAAAGAAAGCAACTGCTGCTCCCAGGTGCAACAACAGGGTTGCTTGCTCAGCTGCACTGGCATCTCAAGTAATTCTCTTGAATTTGCAGAAGTTGGTTTGGGGCATAGTTGCAAATTAAACCTCAGGATGGGCAACAAAGCTGCTCGTGGAGGTGATGAAGGACTTTGTAGCCTGTTCCACTTCTTGTGGAGTGCTGTGAAGTAAAAGGGACACATGTAGGCATCTGTTAGTGTAGTGGGAGAGGTGTGTGTTTTCACTGTGTGAGCAGAAATGTGCACCTGGTTGCCTGATGAAGAACGAGCTATGGGGTTGGAAAATATGGTGGCAGATGAACTGCGCTGGCACTGTGCATCTTGTCAATGGAGTGTGTGTCCCTGGTGCCTCCGCAGGGAGGAGTGCTAAGAAGCCACCTGGAAATCAGAAGTGCTCGAACTACTTGGGGATGTAAGCTCTTTGGTTTTCTATTTCCGAAGTCATATTTGAAAGTTTAGAAGGCTATACTCTCCTAAGACTATTTTGTCTTTCAAAAAACAAATCGGGATTTATTTTTCCTCCTGCGGTCTTGTGTGTCTGTAGGTGTCAGGGTAAGCAATTCAAGCCTGAGGGCTTTGAGGGTCACCACTGCTTTTCATGTCCCCGTATTTTGCTTCCACCTGGGGTGCTGCATGGTTGGTTTTTTGGATCTAACAAATGGCAAACCACAGCACCATAATCTGTGGCTCTTAATGTTGCCTAATCTTTTGTCACAGCTGCACTGATTGTGCTTATTTTGTTATTGGAGTTAAAACAGCAATGCAGTTTGTATCTTAAAACATTGACGTTCCTTTATTATTTTCTTACAGAAGCACTCTAGTTACAGTGAGTGGAATTGTGGCTCTACAGGCAAAGTTTGGTGTTCTCCCTAGGCTGCAGCAGCAGCTGCAAAGCAAGGTGTTAAGGAAAAAAGTTGATTGAGAAACACTGTGAAGTATATTATGGAGCAGCTGAAAATTTCCATGGTGTTATCCAGTTAAAACTGCAAGATGTGAATGCTGCTTTTATTTAAATAGGCATTTTTCAGATCCCACAAACATACCTGTTAGGTACATACAGTGCATACCCGCTGTGCTATTGGCTGTATGTAGACACACATCGATCCAGTTCACGTGCTAGTTAACTGGGGAAGAAAACTCCTGCTTGCAGACTGGGCTCCAGCAAGTCACCAGGTCTAGGCGAGTGAGTGTGATTAATGCATACTAGCGATTCGTATCTTTTCGTAGTTACAGACCAACAGAGAAGTTGGCTGAAAGTAACTTTCCTTATTGCAGCAGACAAGAAGGTGGGTCGTAAGGGGATGATTGAACAAGAAGCTGATTTCACTACTTCTGTGCCTCGATACAGTTGTTGAAGTAGGCTTCCTTCACTTTATGTATCTGAATATCCATGCATGTGCCAAAAAGCAGCACTGGGAGTGATCGTCTTGGTGTTCCTCACCCAATCCAGATCTTTAACTCGGTGGAGATGCACTCAAATGAGGTCATCTGGTACTATGCTATTTTTTAAAAATATTTTAATGTGGTAGCCGCCAGAGCAGATAATCTGCGTAGATGTGTGTCCTTGCTCTGAGCAAGGCGGGAACAAATTAACTCAGTGAAACCTGTCAGTGAGTAACTATGCAATCTTGTTGTCCTGAAGAAGTTTCTCGCTTTCTCCGCACGCTAGTGTGTGCTGTGTCTGAACACGGAGGGTGTCTCTGTCCCTGTCTGTCTTCCTAATGTAGCTAAAGGATGCTGATCAGGCACTGTAAGGTCTGTTTGTCGTAACTACTACTCAGAATACACTGGGGGTTTAACCATTTTAAGTTACAGGAACCAAACTCTAAATTTTACTCTGGCAAGGGGAGGATGGGAGGCAAGAGGTATCCTGTTGTGCCAACCAACCTGGGACAAACCACTGTCACTTTAACTGTTTGCCAGCCTTGTGCCTGTGAGCCGCAACCGATTGTGCAGCTGCTCCCTGGCAGTTCTTCTAATCTAAAATAATTCTCTTTTTTAGCTGAAACAAAGATCTGCTTCAAGTACTACCACGGTGTGAGCGGGGCGCTACGAGCCACAACTCCAAGTGTCACAGTGAAAAACAATGCAGCTCCCGTAAGTTATGCTGGCCTTTTATATTTTTCGTGTTTGTACCATGCTGTCGTCGTGCTAGGCCTTGCTTTCACTGCTGGGTTTACATACTTTTTTTATGAAAACTGAACACAATGTTTGCTTTTCAGCACAATGCAGTACAGAGGAATGGGGTAGTCTTTCAGTTAAGACATGGGTTTGTACACCAAGGGAAAGAAGATTCAGCTTTCAAGTTGTCCTGAGTACCTTCTCCGATCTGGGCAAGTCCTATGTCGTGGCTCTATCCCATTCTGTAAAGTTCTCTTTTCTCTGCTGGGTGATGCAAGACTTGGCTGATATCTCTAGAGGATTTGGGATTCTTTGGCTTTAAATACAGTAAATGTCCAGAAAAGGCAGAAGACTTTCCTATTTTAAGGTGCTTTTTTCAAAATCAAGGTATGAGTGTTCTTATGGTAGTGCCTCTGAGTTTCATAACAGGTGCACTGTGACATGCTTCCATCAGTGGTAAGAAGTGGGCATTCAGGTCCTGATCCACCAAAGTACTGGGGATCATTTCTGACAGATTGAGGCTTCATTGACAGCAATTTAGGCTTGCTAGAGCTTAGCAAGCTCTGGCCTCAAATGGCTCTAAAAAGCTCTATATCTCACATGGTTTTGGAAAATTTGGTCACCATGAGAATGGAATGTTTTTTAGAAGCTTTCAGGGAGACTTGCTGACCTCCAGAGCTTGTCTGACCTTGCTGACAGAGTTTTGTTGCCTGCTAGGCTTTTCTTGGCAGAGATCTGCATGAGCTGAGGAGTTTTAGTCCAGCCAGCATTGGATGTTGTTTAATCTGGAAGATGGGTTCAGGAAAGATCTTTCAGCTGAGCAGGACTCATGTTTAAAAGAAAGTCCTCTTTGTGCGGTACTCACAGTCTTCCTAGAGATTAGATGAGAAAGAGAAATGCCTGTTATGACCTTTAGCTGAGTATATTCCACGTGGCTGAAAAATAAATATGATAAAAAATGGCATAAGATAAGTTTTCAGTCTGAGGGCCAAACCTGTGTTCTTAGAAATGGCATTGTCTTCACGTTATCTGATTTTTCCTGCCTTTCTGGGTTACAGGCTAGTCTGTGTGTTTTTGCTAGTTTCTTTTGGAGGCCAGAAAAGTGAGCAGTGTTGCAGATGTGGCATCGGTTTCTCTGTCTTCTTTATTGTTTGCTGCATGACATAAATATTTGGTGAATTGTAAGGCAAATAGTAAACAGTGAAGACAGCAAAAGCAAAGGAATAGTAACAAAAGTTACGCAATATGAAACTGGATGGACACCCCCTCCCCATGAGTGGAAGAGGGAAAAACTGGTAAAGATTTGAAAACTCCTTGAGAGTTTAGAGAAAAATAATGGGCTGGTTCTTGCCTATGTGAAGGCTTTCAGCTAAGTATGATCCTCCAAACTCCAGTCCCAGCTGAAACGGTCAGATGGCTTGCTCCATCTGCCTCTGTAGTGCATGTCCAAGCTGTATTACTAAAGATGAATGTTTCACAGCATCCTGCGCCATTGGAAGGTAGTGTTACCCTCATTGCACAGATGGGGAAAGGGGGATAACAAGGGATTTTCCCAGCTCTAGCCTTTTCCTTGGTTCTTGTGTGTCTCCCTACTGCTGCTGCTGGGGCCCAGGTTACACCACGCAAAGTGTTGACCTTTGAACTGCAAACACACATAGGAACTCGCCTTCTGACTGTGATTTCATGAATGGTGAATTCCGTGCTCTTTTTTGTTGGAGTTTTAGTAGAAGGAGAGAAGGAGAAAGCATTATTTAGAAAAAATATATTTTAAAATAGATATAGTTTATTTCAGGATTTCTTTAATGTCTTGGAACAATAATCAGAAAATTCTTGTCTAAAAGAAGCAGCAGATATTCTGATTTGTACTTTGGTATGCTTATTCACTACCAGCCAGAGATTAAATGCACAGCTTTCATCATCCATGTTGCTGGGTCCCTCCCCATCCCTTTGCAGCAGCTCCCCAGCGAAGTGTACTGGGTGGGCAGCCTCGTCTCTTTCCTGTGTCTTGAATCAGAATTTGGGCATGGCTGAGCAGGAAAACAATAGATTGTTTTATTTTCCTCTGTTCCTCTGTGTGATCAGTTAAGGGCTGCGGCAGTCTAGCGCTATGCCTGTAGCTCATCTGAGGTCCCTGAGACTTCTTACCCTAGTGAGGCTTGACACACGGGGCCCTCCATGATCGAACTGGATGCATCGAATTCCTCAGTTGTTTTCATTGCTCCAGTGATTTGGAGCACTGCCCCAGGGTCCCAGGCATGCCATTTCTCACAGTACCAGCAAAAGCCACAGTCTTTTGACTGCTGTGGCCTGGGTGCAGAGAGGGGCTCCGCTCAGAAGGAACCTTCTTCAGATCCTGAGGCAGGTTCTTTCATGTCCTTCCTGCTGGAAGAGGGAATCCTACAGTCTGCAGTTGGAAATTTACCCTCTTTTTCAGTCAGTAGGAGTTTTAACAGTGGCTGTGGGACCTTAATGTGTTAGAAATAATGGCTCTGCAGGGAGAAAATCTCAATAGGGATCAGGCTGTGGGTATAGAGGCTGAAGTTTTCGAAAGGCTGGTTGCCTTGAACCAAAGGGAGTTTTGCCGTTGCAGTGACGGCATCACAGATTCACCCTGAAGCTTAGGCTTTCAGTCAGGGGACGGAGGGAACAAGGCTTTGTGTGCTTGACACAAGCGAACTTTTTTATTTGGCACAACTTGGGAAAAAGATCCAGAGCAGGTGTCCTTTGAGAGGCAACATTTGGGGACAGGTGACCTTCTGGGGACAGCGTTTTCACTGCTAGTGCAGACTCATCTGCAGCTGATGCCAGAGCCACCCAAGTGGATTCTGTCCGAGCCTCCGGCCGTGTCGCACCTCCCGTGGCGGGGGCAGCAGCTGGCATATTGGCTGCTTGGCGTGTGTCCCGTCCTGTCTGTCAGCCAGACCTGCAAACACCGAGAACCAGCAGTATCCTAACACCACAACTTAAAAAGAAAAAACGACAAGAAAACTCCCTCATTGTCTGTCTGACTGCGGTTCGCTGCAATTGAAAAGCAAGAAGAAGCTGGAAGTAGTCATGCTGGGGGCTGTAAGCGGTTGCCGTTCTTGTACACGTGCTGCTGAGACTGTCTCTAACTGGCAGTTAGAAGGAATCCTGCTTCCAAAGGGGAAAAACCATAGCTGTGTTAGTTGGATGTCTTTGTACAGCGCCGATGGTGCTTTAGGCTGAGTAGCATCTCGCATTTCTTGTATTATGAATGTTCTGCTCCATTTGAGTTTATGTCCTTACACTGTAACCCAGTTATTAGAACTGCCTCTCCTGCTGATTAGGATGCCCTGCGGTTCGTTTGTCGGCGAAAAGTCCTGTCACATTTTATCGCCTGTGAATCATCAAGCTTGAATATCTGGAAACGAAGGGCTGTGTGCTTTGGCTGATTCTTACATGGAAGGAGTGTAAATGCGAATTTGGGGCAGTGGACGGGCCTGGGGGTAATGGCAGTAAAATGGAGCACCTGCAATTCTGGAAAAGGAACATCCTGGCGGGTGGCTTTTTTTCTGGGCTAGTGGCACCCTGAAAGCGGTGTTGCTTGTGCACAGTAGTTTACACTACTAAAGCATAAGCGTTACCATGGTGTGGATGAGCAAACAGTTTTCTCAGTAAAAAAGAACATTTTCTACAACATCTAGAACATTCCTCTACTTGTTACTCTTCATTTATTCATAATGTTGTCACTGCTAATTCATCTTTATATCAGACGCTGTTGTAGAAAAATAATACTAGTCATAACAATTATTTCTAGCAGTAGGAAACTGGTATCTTGCTAGTGTGAAAATGATGCAACTTGAACATGACTCTTTTGCAGTAAAGCAGGCATGAGAACAGCATACAGAAGGAAAAAGAAAAACCTTTTCCCCTAAGAGTTTATAGCCTAAAAAGATAAATTAGGTACATCACAATTAAAAGACAGTAAGTGGAGAATCAATGTTTTAGCCTCAGGACAAATGTCTTCACTAAATTGGGAGCGTCCTCTTGCTGTGTATTAGATGCAAAGAACTATGGCTGTTCAAACCTCTGGAGCTTTCGTGCCACAGTTCCTGTCTCGTAGATCACGATGGCACTTGTCGAGTACGCTTAGCATCGTGGGGAAAGCTATGTAAATTGGAGCTAATTATTGAAAGAGATCTGCTCTGTGTTGTGTTTGTGTGGCAATGCTGCCTCAGCTGGGTTTCCCACAGCAGGAATTACTGCTTGATAAGCTGCTGCCATTTGGTGGTGGCTGATCAATCCTGAGGACTTCCTGCTGTAAATATTTGAATTATATGCTGTCATGTCAGAGCATGGGCTGCCAAGGAGTGTTTGATAATGAAGCATTCTGCCTCATTTCCACATATGTGCTGCAAGCCAGGATTTTAAAGTGTGCACGTAGAAACAGCTGTATCTCTTGTTCTTTCCAAAGGCTGGATTTAAAAATCTCAGCTATATGTTGTTTTTGACTTCATGTCTTATTTTGTAAGAGACAAGTTTTAAAACTGTATTTCTGGGACATTGCTATGTAATAAATCTAACAATCTGATTTTGAGAGTGTAAGAATAAGTATTCTTCAAGAAACAGAGGATAAAGATGAAGCAGAAACTTCTAGTTGCTTCTGCACTGTTCAGCAATTGAGGTTAAAAAAAAAAGTGTTTATGGAAAACAGAACATCAGGCTGCTGCAATTAATCATGGCAAAGAACATAAGCCAGGTACATCTTTAACAAGTGTAAGTGGTGTACCTTGGAAGGCTCAGCATTTCCAGGGAGGGAAGCAGCCCTTCTCTGGAAGCTGTGGGTGTGCTTAGGTGACTGGATATTTGCCAGGACTGAGCAAGAGAATCCTCTTTCTTCATCTTGAGATGAGAAGTAGTCAGAGCTCCCCCAACTTGCAGATGCTTTAGAATGCGAGGTAAGGAGTAGCGCTGTTAGTCCCACCTACATTCTACCCATCTCTGTATACGTCTCCTCCTATTTAGAGTACCTGCAAAGGAGATGGAGTCATTCGGGAATGAAAAAGTCAAGGCAAAATGAGCAGGGGAGATGACTGGAAATACTCAGCTGGAAGGAAGCGTAGACACCAGCAGTCAAATACAAAGTGCTCTCTGCCAGGGTACAGTCCCTTTCCAATCTAAAAGGGCATCTAACAAAGTATATATGCGCTAAAAAAAAAACTGCTGAAAGAGTGGATTCCACTGATTAACTATTCAAGGTGAATAATTCTGAATACAGTAGCTGATACATGAACTGTGGGAGGAAGGTGATCTCTGTAGACTTCTGATCTGTCAAAAATATATGCCCATTTTTGTTGTTTTCCTGGTGTGATGTTTCTTTCACAATAGCAGCAATGCTGTCCACATTCCATCTGCCTTATGTGCTCCTACTTTGCACTGGTGTAGGGTGACATCATGAAGTGGTATAACATGAGAATATCAGTCTTTGAATTTAAAGAAACTATGACATTGACTGGGAAGTTGCTTCAGCCTTTCAGCAGAAATTTCTGTATGTCACTGGTTTTCTGTAAGTGTGCAAGGAACCATTTGGTCGCTTGTGTACAAAAGAATATTATGGTATCTGGAGTTAAGAAGGTGTAATGGCTTACAGTAAGCTCATCAGAGGGAGAAGAAAGAAGCGTACTAATACCTCTTAGCAGGGAACTGGCAAAGATTTTACTGCGTGCCTAGGAACTGTTAACACTTTCATGTTAAAGTCCTGTGTGCGCTCACAGTACACATGCTTTAAAATTTTTGTAAAGAAATGAAGTTAAAGAAAAAAAGAGCAAGGAAAAGATTAGGAGTAATATAGAAAGGTTTTCATTAATACTCTGTTGTTTCCAGCACTTCATATATTGTAGCATTACCTAATGCCTTCATCCAGAACTGGGCTCTGGAGCAGTACACACTGAATGGATATGCTAGCTGTTAAACGAGCTATGGCTAATACACATTCAGAGCAAAGGATGGCTTTCCGTGCAGAATTTGACCCCCCTAGCTACAAAATTACAAGGGAATGATTTTTAGTGTGAGAACAACCCTCAGCACATTTGTTACAACTGAAAAAATGTAATGAATTCATTCTTTCACTTCCGTTTTGCTTCATTATAAAACCATGGTAGTGTTATACAGCCTGATTTGACGATACTCAGTTGTGTTTAAGCATACTTACTCACATGAGCAGCCTTCTAATAGTTGCACAGTTGAGCCCTTAGTTGTGTGTAATTAAATTTTTGGTTATGCTTTTCTATATCCTAATTAGCACTGATTCAAAGAATTTGAAGGTTAATGACACGTCCAAATTATTTCTTATTGCAACCTCAGTAACACAGGCGCGTTTTCAGCATCCAGATACATAAAGGCTATTGTATTTACACTGCAATTACCCTGTCGTGTAGTGAGCGCTCCATTTATATGAATTAGTGGAGTCCGAAAGCGTAACCAGGGTGTAATTGGTCTCTGACTGCTGTGTAACTATAGTCACTGCATTATAAATAATAACCTTTTCCTTCCTTTTATTCCCTCTACTCACATTTTGTATCGGGATAGTTGGCAAGAGGTTTTCTTTAAACATTAAGAAAACTTATTTCCACTGAAGGCCTCTTTTGACTGCAGTTCAATAACACTGACTCTTACAGTTCTGATTTAGTAAAGGTTCAGAGCGTGTGCTGAAACCGCATTGCCATTACTGGAAATGTTCAAGGAAGGATGGAGCACCTCTCCTATGAAGAAAGGCTGAGAGAGTTGGGGCTGTTCAGCCTGGAGAAGAGAAGGCTGCGGGGAGACCTTAGTGAAGCCTTTCAGTACTTAATGGGGGCTTATAAAAAAGATCTTCTTAGCAGGGCCTGTTGTGATAGGAGAAGGGATAATGGTTTTAGACTAAAGGAGGGTAGATTTAGACTAGATATACGGAAGAAATTTTTTACAAGGAGGGTGGTGAAACACTGCAACAGGTTGCTCAGAGAGGCGGTGGATGCCCCATCCCTGGCAACATTGAAGGTCAGGTTGGACGGGGCTCTGAGCAGCCTGATGTAGTTGAAGAT
>Ga0181612_153891_pt1 | contig 10266 bp, 3 predicted proteins | sample HoacroProtozoa21_FD_119630 | JGI IMG/M metagenome (GOLD analysis project Ga0181612, IMG submission 119630) | Hoatzin crop microbial communities from Cojedes, Venezuel. Combined Assembly of Gp0051906, Gp0051904, Gp0051908 | reverse complement strand
TGTGGCACTTCAGGATATGGTTTAGTAGGCATGGTGGTGTTGGGTTGACAATTGGCCTTGATGATCTTAGAGGTCATATCCAATCTATGATTCTATGAAAGACACTACCTGACTTGTGCTTCGCTCAAAGGGAATGCTATGAGAAGTTTGGCTAGTTATTATAATTAAATGGACTTTAAAACTTCACGGATTCAGCATAGATATTATAGCCTAGATATTTTATAGTCTGTTATAGGACTTGAACTCATGCCTTGAGGAGTTTCTGGTTTAAAGTATAAATAAATAAAATAGAAATAAATTAAAAAACCTGAAGCAAACGGAAGATAATAGGTGAATGGCCAAAGTAATACTGTGTTTGTGAGGACTGTGATGTTTGAATAAATGTGTATTTATTCAATTGCTTGGGTTTTGCAGGGAGTAGGGAAAAAATAGTGCACACCTAAAACTGAGGATACTGATGTTTAAAGAATCTGAAAGAGGAAGATATGTGGCAGTTAGGAGGTGATGCAACAGATGAATTATTTGTGATTTTGTTCTATTTGTCTTACACTCAGACTTATCAAAATGACTTCGGGTAGGAAGCCAAGTGTTTTGTAGTAGCTCTTTCTTTGGTTCAAAAATAGTAAAACTAAGATAATATCCAGCCTATAACTGCTAGAATTAACCAGACAACTTGCATTAAGTCAGCAAATAGTTAATGCTGGCCTTATTGAGCCAGAATAGATTAGCACACAGGAGATAACACCCATCTGGATCAGTTCAAACAGTAGTAGTTGAGCATATATAATTACTTCTAAAAAACTTCTTTCAATATTTGCCTGGTGTCTCAGTCTCAGAATATAACCCTCACAGCAATATCCAGTACCCTAATGATAACAGCAGCAACAAAGGTATTCAAAAGAGTTAAACAGGTTGAATTTATAGGTGAATATATACTTCCAAAATATGTTAAAGGTTCAAATCCAATTCAATCTTTAGTCAGTGCAAAGATGATACAGTCCATTTAAGGTGTAATAAAGGAATCCATTACTTTTTCTATATATTACCATTCTGCATTCTTTAATACAGTATACAATGGAAAGCTTGTCTTGGAACCAGTCGCTGCAAGAAGGAAAACTTTCATGAGAATACAAAGTAGTCTGGCATGAAAGTTACTATATTTTACCAGAAAATTCTAAAAACACTGAGTCTTCAGATGAATTACTTAAACTTCACTAACAACCAGAAATATTTCTTCAACCAGAGGCTTAAGTCTACTTTACAAAAACAGCTTATTTGCAGCAATCAGTGTAAGATTTCATCCTATACAATGTAGCATGACTACTGCTTAGACACACACTGCATGTGGGCTAAGTGTTACCTCAGACAGATCTGCACCAAGGATATGAAAGATGGTCTTTCATCTTTTTTCTCCCTTTTCATTCTGTTTAAAGACTACTGGTTAATGTATGCTTAATGGCATCTGATTACATCAAATGATTTATAAGGGAGTGGAAAAGTACCAAAATTATTTCTCATGTCGACAGACTTTCAAGAAAAGTCATACAAACATAGTCTCACTTTTTGGCCTGACCTAGGGCTGGACACAACCTAGTAACATAGTTTGAAGGTGTCAAGTCTCATCTATAATTGTATTTAAATTATTTTATATAAAATGTGTTACCGTTCATACTTCAAAGAAAGTATTTACAACCCTACTTTGTGTAAGGTTTAGTGCAACTCTCCAGCTAAATCAGAAGGACAAGAATACTTGTGTCTCTCCTTCAACTTAGTGATTCAGCGCTCAGGGTAAAGAAAGCTCCTTGCCCCATGCTGTCATTATATAAATTGTGTATTGATAGCAATCCTATAAACCATAATTTAATAAAAATCATAAACTTATTCCAATTTACAAAAAGATAACAATGTCTAATCACACTACCTGTTATGAACCACAGTTGGTCTTAGGCAGGTGAGCGACTTCAAACCTCTGAAACACATATTTATAAATGTCAACCATCTCAAAATTACTCCCACAGATGCAAAAAATCAAGGAAAAATTATAACTGACAAAAAATTTTAAAACACTGGAAAAGCTAAAATTATTAATACCAGTGGATGAAAAGCTAAAATTAATACCAGTGGACCAGAATTTCGGTGTCCAGGAAAAGCCATAAATCTAAACACTTAATTTTTCTCATTGAGACAATTATAGTTTATATTTCTGTTCACTTAAATTTACTACAAACTTACAAAATTCAAAGTAAAATCAAAATCTCCAAGACTACCTGATAAAAAAAAGATAAGGAGAATTTAAGCTAAGTCTGAAAAAAGCCATTAATGTTTGCCTGAAGTACAAAGAAGCATTTGATACTTTGGACATCAGGATCTCAAGGTGAAACCAGCATGCAAAATTTTATAATATGAATCAGCCTCAAGCCTTTTCAAAATGTGTGTTGGAAATAGCATTGTAACAAACCTGTCTTATTTTACAGATTTGCATTCACACCACTGCTTTCAGCTGGGAATGTAAAACCACGTGATGTATTTCATGTTTTCCTTCAGAGGTCTGATTGTACACTATTCTGTTTACTTACAAGGACTTGCATTGTTTTCTGAGCAATGTCTGTTGATCGAGAAGGAAAAAAGGGCTGTGATAATGTGAAAAAATCCAATACTTTACCAAGCTTGAGGAGGTCCCCTTTTCAAACTTGGCACAAAATAAGTGGAAGTCTGCAACTGTAAAATTACAATTACATTCCCTGGTATGATGATAAATGGGGTTGCCACCACTCACATGAAAAAAAATAGTTCTCTCAGGAATTTTTCTTCAGAAAATAAGAGGTGATCCTGAAGTCTGTCTTTATGCTTGCAAGATCTCCATCTCCATGTGTAGCTTTAAGGTTAACTCTATAACTTTTGATAAATATCTTAAGCTCCTTCAGCAGGACTCAAATTTACATAACTTGGTAAATGTAGTGAGGCAGTTAGCTTACTGCAGAACGAAGTTAAACAAGGAAAGCTTTCTTTCTTTCTTTTCTTTTTTTTTTTTTTTTTTGAGGAAAATGGTCAGATGCCCTGCTTTATAACCTCACCAGATGCTTCCACAGGGCAGAGGATTTGACCTTGCAAGACAAACCAGCTATGGAGCCAAAAGTACAGCCATGAAGATCTGGACTGATGGGAATGAAAAGTGGCGTTTTGCCTTTTATCTTCTCTTTCACCTTAACGGTAAGGACATAGCTTCAACTATGCTTAGTTTGGATCAAGATGAAGTATAATGTAATGCTAAAAGAGCCTGAACCTGTTGTTTGGTCCACGGTCCTGCAAGAAGGGTAACATCATAGCAATACAATTTCACCTGTCATTTTAGTCATTCCAATGTAAAATTGTAAGTCTTTTCTAGTAAAAGATCAACTGGTCAAGACTTACTGGCTTGTTTTCATCAACAAGTGATGCAGCATGGGTACTGACTGCTCTTTTCTGATATAACTCACTCTTCTGAAAGAATTACCATTGAAACTGTAGAAGTTGTCATGGTAATGACAAGAGGAAACAGATATTGACTTCCCTTCTGGATTTTCTCATTGTTTTAATTAATCATGTATCTTCCCAATGTTTACTAAAATAATTTGACCTATGAGAAAATGCAAATTGAATTTGGAAATTTCCATTTGGAAAGTTATTTCTTCCATAAAATATATTAACACGTCCACACTTTCTCAAACTGTAGAAACCAATGTTAAATACTGTCTGTCTGATTTTCTGTTTTCGCTACTGATTCTGAATGGTTAGCACACAATGTACTACATCTTCAAATGCATTAGTGTCAAGTTGTACTAGAAAGGGAGTAAAAACAGCAATTATGTGTCATTTTGAAAGCACCTGGTAAGGCTAGTAGGGTGACAGAGGGGAAGTAAATGGTCAAACTACCCAGAGAACATTTTGCATTCTGATTCTTTCCTTCCTTCCTTTTCGTCTTATGAGGTCATTGGCCCAATGTTTCTGCATTTTCTGCTCAGGCTGAACTACTTAAACAAAAATCAGCTTCAACTAAGTTTTAAGGTGTATTTTTTTTCCAGATTTCTCCAATTCCATTTCAAGTGAATATATTTCACAAAATAGATGTTTTACTCCAAAAGAAACTATTTCAAGGGCTTGCATAAGCATGTATTATCAATCTAAATGAAAAAGCCTGGTACCACATTAAGAAATACCATAAGCAATAGTCAGTCATTTCAAGTCATTTTAACTGCTATGATAATAGTGCTTCCATGTTTTCAGAAAGCCTTAGTAGAGTAAAATTACTCATTGCACTATGTTTCTAAAAGTAGTATATATTTTCATTGATATTTATTTTGTAATAAACAACACATCTATGTTCTAACTAAAAAACGAGTGCTATTGCAGTATGTGTGCTGGTGGAACAGATACAGTTTTCAGAGATGCTGAACATGCCTGGGGATTTCACAGGGCTTCAGAAGAAATAAACAGTTCCACCACAGCTCACATAGGTGCTGTACAGCACAGCTGCTAGAAGGGTAGCCGGACAGTAGTCACCAGGTGACCAACATACTAATTCTAGCATGGACTGTCAACTACCACAGTAACACAAGCACAACCCTGTCAGCTATATAAACTGAAGCCACTTCAAATTACTGGTGGGTGGCAAGCAGTCCAAAACCAACTATCGGATAATTCTAAGAAATTATTTCTACTTGCACTTTATTTTGTGGACAAATTCTGCACAGTCAGACATCACAATCCATACATTGATTCCCAATCACTGAATCTATTTTGTATTTCAATACCACAAGAGAGAGAAAATGTTATTAAAAAAAAAATGTTATTCTTTGCTACACCACCCTGATGACTTAACCTAGGAGCCAAGAAAAGACTGCAATCACATGATGGCATGGCCGCAAGTTACTTTTAAATGCAATTATTAAGCATACTTTGGCTTACAGATGTCAAAGTAAATATTTACTTCAATAATAGCTTTAAAATGGCTCCAGATAGTCATCAGTGCCCTTTCAGAAAAGCTCAGTTGTTGATTTAAAGTCTAGCCAGAGAACTAAAAGGGTGAACAAAGAGAAAGCAGTACCTAAACTGAAATTATTTACCACTTCATCTTTAGATATTCAAAAAGCATCACTTAGGGTTAAGTATTTGTTTTGTTTATAATTTTCCTAATGTCACTTTACTCAGAGATGTATCTCTCGCAGGCAAGATTAACTTGAATGGTTGAAATAGATGAGCTTAATTTCAGAGTTGAGGTAAACACTACAAGGCAGTGCAATTTCATGTAAACTTGGTGTCACAAGTGCAGAGTTTTAGGGAAGACAACACCTGCCATATGGTGTTCTTGAGCTACTACAAACAAAAGGAAGCTTGTAACTTCAAAGTTTTATTAGAAAGTCAGTATTAGAAAGATGATCCTACTTCTGAGAAAAGAACCCTTTGTAACTTCAATATTCATTCTGTCACTAGCCTCCTACATCAAAACAACTCAGTTATTTGCTAGGTAATACTCTCTAACAAGAACAAGAAACAGAGTTCAGTATGTTCCCTTAATTGGCAGTAAAGGCATAGGAGTATTTTATAATACGAAGAGTCTTTTTTTCCCATATATACGATTTAGAAAAGTCTGAAATCCTTTAATGACACCAGAAAGTAAACATAGGCATTTAGGAATTAACATAGTTAAAATATCAAAGGGTTAGCCTATAAAGCTCATTATTATATAAGCCAGTCCTTTTAGAAAAAAAATTGGACAAAAGGGAATGGACTACATGTAGACAGAATTATTTTTCCCCAAATTGGCTATCTGACTTTTATAATTTTATACATTTTCTTTAAAAGTGTGTACTCTCAAACTACTGCTTATTTATTGATTCATAATGGAGGTTGAGCTACTGCCTAAACTACAAGCCAACAACTTCACACTGATCATATATAACCAGCCCTGGACTTTCTTTTTTGAAGAAAACTGCTTTGTATGTTAGCATCAGCAGCACATTTCATCTACAGCTTCTCTCTCACTAGGAGACATCTGTGAAGAAGCAATGCAGGACCATGTTGTTCAAATAAGGTGTTATAAAATATAATGACTACATGGCTGCAGGATCCCATGAAAAAAAGAACACAAATGCGCTTTTTGTATTTCTTGACATTTTGATCCAGATTCCAGGGGAGATGAACGGCCATTTCACACCACATATTTGGCAAAATCTACTTGTACTACCTCTGTACTGCCAACGAGCAAATCACTTAAGTGCAGCAGAGTCCCTCTGGTGTCATTGATTCTTCTCCAACAAGCATTAATCAAAACAGAATAAGGAAAACACACTGTGCCTGGAGTGAGACTCCACATCATCAGTAATCATAAGGAATTATACAAATCATGTAATATTTAGTTCATATTATTTACGCTAAGGATAAGGTTTGACATGTCATTGGGTCATGACTCCTTTTGTGCCTTTCCAAAGGGAAACTTGCAGATTTTCTTTGTTGCAAAAGATTTGGCCACTAAAATCTGAATGTGCTAGGAACAGTTTTGTAGAATCTCTTGGCATTTCATATCAAATCAACACAGGGAAGTGTAACATTTTTCCTTTGCAGCTAAAACTAGAACTAGACCTCATACCTGCTAAGAGCCACATTTGGATGGTGAGGGTCAGCATATGCAAATCCCTTAAGTGAGATCAGAATGTTAATTGCTACATGCTCAAATTATTTGCTTTCAGCTGCTTTAAATACATCATCCATCAAAGATAAATTACATTATTTAAATTGCCTTCTGCCTGTTGTTTTTCAAGAGAGGAAAAAAACCAAACGAATCAGTCTTCAAATAGTCACAAAACAAGCAGTATGAAGAATTATTCCATATTTGCCTTTCTTGAATTTCCACCTAATTCAGAAGCAGAGCAACTGCTTAAACAGTATACTTGAAAACTACAACAACACAACGCCTCATCCTGTAGGGAATCTTTGTTCCATGACATTATAAATCCATTAGGAAACAAGATTATTAGCCTGCTTCCTGCAGTGGTTCTTTCTGTACTTTATAGCTCAATGTAAACGTGAATGCAGAATCTGTAGTGAGGCATCCTGTGCTTATGGCAATGAAATAATACTTTTGGCACACAGAAATACTCAGACTCAGTAGTTTTCCTTCTCAGATGAATTAATACTGCAGGGCATTATTCACGCTATAGTTTTATTCCATATGACTTATTGCACAAATTGCATTTAAATTTATTTTAGCACTAAAGTCAAAATGAACTGTAAGATATTCAGATATGCTTCTCATTTTAGTCCATGACTACATTTGACAGTTCCTTTAAAAATATTTGAGATGCTTATACTACCATAAATATAATATTTAATATCATACTTGGTAAATAATAAAAGACATTCTGTTTGCATCCAAAGACAGATTACATACTTCACAAAGATGAGTAGAGAAATAAGTTTTTCAGATCTTGAGACTTGTGCTCATATTTGACTTGGACGTCTAACTCAAATTACTGTATTTTAAAGCTTCCAGTTAAGGAACTGCTCTCCATTGCTCCTAACAGATCATTTGGATGTGCAACTTGCTGGCAAGCTTGACAGTCGGATGTGAGATCTTTCAAATTTTTATAAGCTTTTTATAAGCATTTTATAAATCAATAAAAATGCTTCACTGTCACAGCAAGTCTTCCTAAATGCCCTGATCCTCCTGCTGTGTGGTTAGTGCTGAGGCAAGAAAACACAAAATCCGTCAAGAGATGGAAACATCCTCACCTCTGCTCCAGGAACACAGACACGTTTAATAATACATGGGAACAGGCTGATTTTTATCTGTTCACACTCATGAAATTAAGCACATACAACTGCCTGCCCGGCTGAAAGGCACATTAGCCAAAAAAAATCTTATATGTAGAAGTCGAGTGGGGAGAATACCAGCCCTCCAGGTGAGCATCCCTCCTCCCAGCTCTCTGTGTTCTGCTCCCTTAGGATGCTTGAGAGATCGAGTCACAGGGTGCCAGCAGAAAAAAAAACAAACATATGACTGCTATTGCTAGCATCCAGTCATTACACCTATATCACTAATTCATGTCACACGAGGATGCTGACAGTTTAAAATTAAAATCTGCACTGCTTTCATATTGTTTCTGTGTGGGTAACTTCAGAAGACAAAAAGAAGGGAGCTACTGCTCTTTTTTCAACACTGTCTTTCATGTTATGCTAAAGTACAACCATATTGTTCCCAACCTAGAGTAGCAGTTACTTTATTTTGTTTTAATGAACTCTGCTTATTTTGCTAATACAAGTGACTATTAGATTGTTTTGTAAGGCCAAGAATGCATCACAAAAATGAGTACTTTTTGTACTTCAAAATGGAAAAATATCAGCATGCTATTTCCATTGTAATCCAATAAATAAATGACCGAAGACTTCTGTTAGGCATGTGTTAGAAAAAACTTTTTAAATATAATTTCCGACTTATGAAAAATCACTGCTGCTGAAAGACAAACTACAGGTGCTTAAAGTTAGGTGACAGCAGCCTAGTTTTATCATGTTTTGTTTAGGACAATTGAATTTCATTCTTTGAAATTTCCCCGCCAAGGAATGTGAACAGGCCAACAGAAATCTTTAGCTGAGCTTTCTGCTACTGAACCCAGTATACGCTCATGTGCTATTACCCAAGAAAGGGTTGACATAGTCAATGAAGGTAAAATAAGAACTAGACTGTAGTTTTAAACTGGTAAGCAAGAATATTATCCAGTGTGCAGGCACCACCACATGTGTCATAGTTGGGGGCTACCAAACAGTGGGAGGAGTCAGGGCATCTGGTTCATGCAGAGTCACCCCAAGCTCAGAGTTCATCACCTGGCCACTCTTATCCTTCTCAAGGCTGGCCCTGGCTGCTAGCAGAAAAGCAAAAAAAAAGTCGTGTTTGGTCTCAACCTGTGTGTTCTTCACAGGAAGACTCCTTTACCCTTTCTAACGAAGACTGAGTAGATATATGCTGCTTAGAAGTCATTCAGGTAGGAGTGAGTAGGTGAAGCTGATGCTAGCAGAGATGCTGTGCATGGCCAAGATGATAGCCAACACCCAAACGAATTCAAACTTTAAAAAGTTTTCCGCAAGCCCCAATGAGAAAAATCACAACACACTGAAGATGTCTGTCAAGGTTTTGTCTATAAAAGGAGTAGAAATTCAGACACAAGCTGTAAGCTAGTGAGGCTTACAAAACACTAGCTAGTGACAAGTACACACCAAGCAGTATTATCTCTTTTCTCAGTCTCCACAGATTTTGACTTATTTTTTGAAAAGGCACTATGAATAAATTAAATAGAATAATAAGGCTTTTCACATTAGGAACTATTGTTGAAATACAACATAGTCAGATAGAACAGATTGCGTTGAAAGGACATCCCAGAAGCATGCACGGAAACACGGTGACACTGAAACACTGGGGATTATTCTCTACATAAACCCACGACTAGTGCAAGCTGGTCTAGCCTCAGTCCTCCTGGAAAGAATACTAAAATACATGAATTCACACATCTGGATTGTTTCCGTGTGTAGCCAGTGAACCACATCTGTTTCTACTTCTGCCTATGTGTGTCTTCCAAACACTTCTGTTTGCATGGATGATGGCATTTTTCTTCTTGGAGTCATGCTTCAATTAGGTTTAAACCTATAAATAAAAACTGAATAGAAGCAGCCCAGGGTAATGATGATAATCTGATGACTAAAATACTAAATGCTATTAAAAGACCAACTTTATGTATATACTCACTATCCCAACAAATAATGGTATCTGTTAATACTTCCTACAGCTTTTACCTGTAGAAACATGGAATACTGCATCCTTTTGCTAGAGGAGAGGGAGACTCAGTTACCTATACAAGCCACAGAGCATTTCTACTTTCTGATTTTCCAGTCCAAGACTAGAGCCATTCCCACAGTTAAGTCAAGAGAGCTGGCAGGAGACTGTGGTAGAGGAAAGACAGCAACCACAGGACCCCAGAAGGGAAACAGAACAATTCTTTCTGCTAGGGAATTACTATCAGGTGTCTTCAGTTACCCTATTAGTATAGAGGATAAAAATTTTCACTGTCAAAACCTGTAATTTTAAAATAAGTAACAACATCCCAGTATATCTTTATCATATATAGCAGACTTTACTTTTACTGTGTTGATTTTTACATCTATTTTCTTTGGAATCACAGTCTTTTAAAACCCCAAAGATCAGAAATGCAGGCAAATGTCAACGAATATAAATTATTTTTT
>Ga0181612_143109_pt1 | contig 10266 bp, 10 predicted proteins | sample HoacroProtozoa21_FD_119630 | JGI IMG/M metagenome (GOLD analysis project Ga0181612, IMG submission 119630) | Hoatzin crop microbial communities from Cojedes, Venezuel. Combined Assembly of Gp0051906, Gp0051904, Gp0051908 | reverse complement strand
GGGGGGGGGGGGGGGGGGGGGGAATGGGACCAGGCACCTTTCCCAAAACAGATGTTTTGGAACAGACTGTGAAATTCTGTTCGTGTGCCCATGCAGAACCTGGCAGCATTTAAAATCATGTACGTCACGAAAGTGATAAATGTGGTTGCTCTAAAAAGGGGCAAAAGAAGAAAAAAACTCAAGGTTATAAACTGTGTGCTGTCTTTGTTTACCAGAATTGATAGGTTTGCATTCATTTCTGTGTTCGTTTTATGTTGTGTGTCAGTACAACTCTGCCAACTGGATCGTGAGCATGCCAGCTAGAGCCGATGTTGTGGCAGTATGTTCTAATGAAAGTAGAAGTACAGGAATAATCCATCTAATCCATTTTGTCCTAATCTAGGTTCTTGGAAGAGTTAATTCTCACTACACTGTGAGAAAAGTAGTGTGCTACTCCCACAAGACAGGTATTTGAAATAAATAGGTTTGTATCCCTATTTAAGGTTTATGATAGTAACTTTCTAACTTGCAGTGGTTTCTAAAAACCCTGAACACTGGTTTGCTTGGCTTATCAGCAATTTATTGAGAGATTTTACAGGTCTCTCCTCCATTTCCAGCTAGTAAACTTAGGAAAAGCACATCTTAAATGAGGTAAAATATTGTTATTCTTGATGATCAAGTATTTTACAGCTGATGGGTTAACAATTGCTGTGTAAAAGAACAGTAACCAGTTTCACATCTTCAGTGGGACTGTTTCATACTGTACAGTTCAGTAAATGAGAGCTATAATTAAAATAATTTCCACTGCCATATCTGTGATGTCCATTCAGAAAAAGATGCAGAAGTACTGTGAATCGAAGGTGTGCAAGTTGGATCTTTGAACCCAGATGTGCAGTCCTGCTTTGCAGTAATCTTACATGTGATTGTGCTGGATATTGTTCACTGTTGTGGGCTGTTACAAGGAAACTGAGCCCAGAAATTCACATCTAAAGTGAGCATATTGAAGTTTAGTGGTATGAGGAAGACTGGTTTTGTACATAGGACATAAGACTTGGACTGCAAATCTATGCAACACTCCGTAACTTTGCAAGTGGCTTCATGCATGACCTTGAAAAATACCTATTTTTCAAAGTCACCTATTGACTCTTCTTCTGTGAATATTTTTAGGAAGATCAAGTCAATAGTGCTAATAGGTTTTTTGTGTGTTTTGCTGCTGCAAGGCTTAGTGTCCCTGTATCACAATTCCTGAATTATCAAACTGGGATAATATTGCCCCTTAGACTTCTCTGTTGGGTGTCTTATATTTTGGGACAGGATGGCATTTGTCTAGGCGGTCCTAGTGGTGATGTAGCAGTGATAATCACAGGACATATTGGTTGAGAGTGAGCTAATTACTAATTATTTGTTAGATGAGCTACTATAAGACTTGGGGTGTCTTCTTGGACATCTGGGTGCAACCATAACACAAATTAAGACTAATAACAAGCTTATTATAAGTTCAAAACTCTACTTGTAGAGATAACTTCTGTATGAATGACTATGCTTAGTGTGTCGGCCTTTTGGAGGAACTGCATGACTGCTTGTTTTTTCTTCCCTTTCAAGAACTTTCTTAGGTTTTGGATTTTGTTGTTGGGCGGTGTGTTAAGATTGGCATCGTTTGTTATGGCCATATTATTCACAGAGTATGACCACATAAAATATTTATTGTATTGCATTATTCAAAGCATGCGTGGCCACGTCTGGGCCATATATGAATGTGTGGTTTCTAATGTTTTTATTTTAGAGATGTGATGACTAGAAAAAGTTCCTCTATACTTCTAGTGATGTGTGTACATAAACTTATGCCTTAAAGTAGCATTGATTTAGTATGGGAAACATAATCAGTAAGGAAATGACTACTTGCTACACAGCTTTACTGCATGAGTGAATGATAGTAAGAGGTAATAACTGGGTATTGCTTTAAAATATAACCTATAAATTGTAATACCACCTGGAAATGGAATCTTTTACTTTATGTTGGTACAACAGATAAAACAGGAAATAATTAATGAAAATACATTTGTTTTTCAAAAAAATTGCCCTGATCCAAGAAATACAATGCTATTTTGTTTTTAAATCTAGCATAAGCAGATACCTGCTACTGTTTAATGCTATATCTTAAAACATCTTCCAGAGATGCTTTTGTAAAATAATGTTAAAGCTCAGGTATGTTTACAAAATCCTTATCCTGAAATTCTGTGATGGTCTCATGTCCCTGTAAACATTTAGTTTTAATTTTGCAATACATACACAAGTGGTAATGGTAAAGTTTAGGATGCAGCATGGTCCAGTCAATTGGGACTCAGAAGATAAAGTTTTTAAGACTCTTTTCCTGTCTCTGGCCTTCATCTGCTCAGTGGACTAGGAGATTCACTTTTTGGTGTGTTTTCTCTTTCTGATTAGACAGCCAGTGCTCTCAAAGCTTGGAGTCTTCTTTTTATTGGAAAGGTTGTACGGCACTCAGCAAAATAGATGACTTTTTCTCTTGTAGACCTCAGGGATGGAAAATTTAAGACAATGCTTGGAATTATAAGGTTTTCAACATTTTTATTTTGAAACAGTAGTAATAATCCTCTCTGGCTAGGATCTAGTAAACCTTGGCATTACTGTGGGTTAGGTTAGCTGGCATGGCTATAGTGGGGCTTGTAATTCTGTTAAGATTTGAAATCTTCCTAAATACTGCTCATCTTCAAAGAGCTATTATGAAGTGATTACACTTTTAGAAGTTGTTTTTTTTTCATTATAAGTGTTCAAACTTGGCAATAACTAATTATTAAAGTATTGCAAACTGCGTAGAGATGGGCTTGTCTTAGCCTTCCTTGGTTCATGCCTGGATACCGTGTTCTGATGGAAATGGAAGCAGAAGGGACTTCACGTCATCTTTCCTTCTAGATACCATACTTAATGTACGCATAGGACTTTGTTTTACAAAAAAATTATAATGTAATAACTGAAAAACTATTTTTGTTTATATAAGATACCTATGTGAAAACTGTGAAACATTCACTGAAATTCTGTGTTGTTCTGGTCTTCGTTGTTTACAGCGATTTGACAGAACTGTAGCCCTCAATGAAACCTCTATTTGTGCATTCCCACCAAGTTCTCCCTTGTTTTTCTCCTGAAGGACTGGCTGCTCCCCTTGGGATGACTGCATCCATCCACCACTGTGACTTCAGAGTAAAGCCTCTAGATTAATTGGTTTTTAGCACCTTAATTCTTAGTACTTTCTGTAGTAATTCTGTTGAGTGTTGAACCACCAAGTAGCTGCTTTCTTATCCTGTGCTCAAGAGACAGCTGGGATTTTAGGTGAGCTTCACAAAGCGTTTTCAAGTGTGACGTGGTTCAGCTGTACCGCAGCTGATCACTAGAGCTGTCTATGTTATGTTTTCTTCCCAGACTCAGGCTCAAACCAACAGGGACTCAATTTCTATGGAAATAGCTGTGCTACAGTCATCTCTGTAGCTTATCGTAGTCTGTAAATTAGGTAGATTATCCCTTTGCTCTCATTGCCTAACTGCTGTTGTTGATTAAGTTTAATCCCAAAGCACATCAGAATTAAAAGACACTGCATTTTTAGAAGTGTTCTGAAGAAAAGCTTTTCTCCCCCAGTTCTGCAAACATAAGTGGCATAAAGTGGCAAATGTTGTTATTCACAGTGGGGTGAATGCCTGAAGCAAGGGAAGCAATGACATGTAAATCGTAAATCTGACTGCAGTGCTGATACTGACAGCCGTGGTCTGTTTTGGATGTATGCTGAGAGAAAAGCCAAATAATACAGATCTGACTTCACAGAGTCATACAATAATCTGTATAGACCATAGGAGAGAGAGTTTGCGTCTTTTGAGTATGAAGAGATTTGAAGGCAAAAAGTTCAAGTTGTGAGATTTTTTTTTTTTAATGTAGGTAAGAATAAAGGTGAAACAACTGTTAGGAAAAAAATAATATGTTATCAACTGGACAAAATAGATACCTTGATGATAAAAACCACAGCTGTACTGGCTAACAGACTTCTGATTTCTCCAAAACAGCTGGAACAGTAAGTTTTGCTGTTTGATTTAGTAGGACTGTTCAAGGTAATTATCAAGCATTTTCCTTTTGGAATTTGCAATTAAACAAAGCACCACAAGTGGTCACCATGCTGTCACTGCTAGGGAATTGGGTAAGTGAATGGTGATAAAAAATACCTTTGACCTGTTCAGTCAAGGCTATTAAAATTATTTTAACGCTCTTCTGTATAGAGAAGGAACATTGTAAAAAGCCAGTCATATGGTTCAAGATGTATTAACCTGTACTGACTCCTGAAATATAAGTAGTCTGGTAGTAACTGACTCTGCTTTTTGTCTAGTAGCTGTCTTTCATCAGTGAAGACTAAGCCCATTTTTCACTTACATGTAGAAACATCACAGATAAATAGTATCTGATCAGCTGATGCCTGTTATCCTCCTATTTCAGCAACTCTTGGTGAGTTACTGCAAATGTAGTAATAAAATAAGCATATAAACAATGACACTCTTATACTAAAGGTAGTTTGTGATATAAACTGCGTGTGAACTTATTCCCATGTGAAGGAATAGCTTCATTGACCATGGTCTAATGCTTTACACTAAGGCTGTTGATATACTTCAGTTAGCAATCACAGTAACTTAAGCATCGGCAAATGATGAAGATGATGGCCTTCCACATGTTTTTTTTATCTCTTCCCCCAACACACACACTCTCACACACGTGCATGAGAGGGAGGGGTTGCGGTGAATGTTGCTGGCAATGTTGCTAAGAGTTATCTGACTAACTAGGGTGAACCCAGGGAATGGATTTTTTTCATGCTTTTATGCCTGTCACCTTGCAAGTGTACTCTTGATGCCGTTTATTTTAATAATAGGGAATAATAGCACACAGAACGGTAAGAAAAGTTGTTCATTTATACTCTATCTTAAAAAGTCACCTGGAAATTCTTTGCCTGACCCTAAAAATCTAAAAATATTTTAAAAGTAAATGATTTGATCTCTGCTTTGTCGTTAGAGAGACAAAGGCACCTGTTTTGTTTACCCTGGAAAGAAGAAGAATAAGGAAGGTTCTACTTGCAGTCTTTTTACTACCTAATATCTTATAGTGAAGGTGGACCTAACTCCTCTCTGATACATGCAGTGAAAGGGCAGAAAGCAGGAGGACGGGACAGCTTAACCTTCTGTGATTCTGTGAAATATACTTATACTGTGTCTTCACTTTCTCAAAATTCTTACATTTCAACATAGTTATGAAGATGCTTTTGGAAGCTTTTTGGTAGTTGGGGAGAAGGTGATAGGGTGCAGCATATGCAGTTAGTGGTATGAAGACTGGGTCAGGTATGGAAAAAGTCGTCTGAAAGAAGATAACTTCCGTGTTTTAAAATGACCGCAAGGTCTCAAGGAAGTTTCAGTACTTGAAAAATTGCTTTAAAATGTTACTTTCTGATAGTAACTGTCTCTAGGAGTAAAGATGTGATGGCAATTGAAGGCTGCTGTGGGAATATATGTCCAGGTAACTTATTTCTTTGTTATGAATTAATGTTAATGCTTGCTGTTTGGCTTGTAAAGATCTTTGGTTGATTCGCTATATTTGAGAAAAAGGGACAGGTTTGTAGTTCCAGAAGTCCTTTTTCACTACCTGGGCACCTGGAAGTTTGTCAGTCTTTCCCATCTGTATGAGTTAGCTTAATAAAAAGTAAATAAGGATTGCCTTCCTTTTCAGACTGCCTCTCATTTCGTGCCATAGGCTGTTGCATTCGTGGCAGCACTGCTGGTTTATTGTCTGTACCAGTGCCAAAGACCAAAGTAACCATGTGGACTCAGACATATGAAACAGCATACTAGGTAGCACACTTGCAAAACCAAAATTAATTGATACCTGAACATTAGTTCTTTTAAAGTGACTGTTCTTAGTAAGATTTTGAGGAGAAGGTATTTGGGCAAAGGTACAAATCTGCAAGCAGTCTGTGTTGGAGAACATGATCTCCCTGCAGAGGGTTTTTGGTTGGGGCTGGGAGCTAGGATCTGTGTGGGAAATGTTGTGCTGCACATGGACGGGAGCAGTAAATCTATGGCCAAAAGCAGACAGTGTTGTAAATATCTAGCAAATGTTGCCAAATATTCACAGTAGTTTATTATGTAGTAAAAGAAAGTGTTAGTTTATACTTTTTTTGGTGTACGGTAGGATTAATGTGTATTTTTGTGTGGAGATTGGCTGTGATTTTACAGAAACAGTTACACTGAAGTTTTGCGTTTAGCTTGCTTTGTATGGTATGCTATGCTTTGTTGATCTAAAATTCACATTAGTGTAACAGTTTTTTTCCATCTTTTTGCCACATTAGTCCATTATAAAGTCTGTCTGTTGATATAGTCAATGCAGCATGAAATTATGTTTAAAGTATCAACTTATCACTTTAAGACATGTTTTTGTATTGGAATGAACATTTTGTAGTTTTTTTTACATCTAATACCTCTAGAATTGCTAAAATTATTTTATAAACAAAGGTATGTCTTTTGGAACCACTACTTTGGCAACAAGAATTCTAGAAATAAAGTAGTGCAAGTTACTGAGATGAAATTGAAGGACTGTTAAGTGTAAGTAGCCTCTTCCAGTAGGCTGCTGTTTTGTGACAAACTAAGTTGTTTACGTTACTGCATGGATAATATTTATGTTCGTGATTTTAAACTTTTTGCAGACTTTTGCTGCATCAGTGGAAATAAGATAAAATACACTATATTCTCATTATATTCAATAACTTTGAAAATAATTCATATTATGAAGGTAATTTTGCATCAACGCAATTGAAAGTACTATTTTTGTAGAGTAAAGAGAAGATACTATTTGTCAATACAGACATCTTTGATCTTTCCCAGAATCAGAAGTTATAATGTGGAGTCAGAACTTGGATGTGTTAAAAATGGATCTTACTGCATATATGCAGTTAAATGAGCTGCTCACAGAAAAAAATGGATTTGGTTATTCCAGCCTTCCTAGCTTTCCCAATTAATTGGTTGCCTTAATGAGGGTTTTGATTTCTTCTATGGTTCTCCCCCCCTCGCCCCTCCAGTTTTTTTACTTCAAAATATGTATTTGTAAATCCATGAAGAAATTATGCAAATGTTAAATTTTATCATATACACCATTTAATACTGGGTTTGCTCCAGTCATGTTACTTGAAGATTCCATCTCTGTGGATGTCTGGGTTTGTAACTGGAAAATTCATGGAGCTTCTGAGAAGTAAAATGTTATTGTCTAAATAAGAAAGTAGAAGTATAATAATGTCTGTTTTCTAAACACGTGAAAACACTGTGGGCAGTGGACTGGTAAATTCAAACCTCAAGAAGATGAAGCTTTTCTGTCAGAAATGAGATTACCCTTGCTATGAATTCAGTTTTAACTCAGTAGTTACATCAGCAAGTTTGGGCACAGCTTGTCTCATACCAGTGAAGTGATCAGTCTGAATTCTGCCCCCCCGCCCCCCACTTATTTGAAGAGTTGAAATACTGGAGATAGGGTTATTTAGGTCTTGTTGTCTTCCTGCTGTTTACGTGCTTTTGGCCAAAATTCTCTTAACATGGTGATGTGTAGCTTGCCTTGAAATCAATAACATTTGATTTTTAAAACATGCGGAAGAGATAGTTGTAAAGGAAAACACAACTCGGACAGTAGGTGAATATGATAATATCTCTGTGTCTTTATTTCAGTAAAAACTGAGATTCATTCCACTTGAGATTCAATTAACTTGAAATTCAATTTACACAAATTCTGTTTTACTGTGATACATACCTGTCAGTAACATTAAAACATGCTTTTGTAGGTGTTGAGGAATTTGAGTCAGAGATAAGTATTTTGTAAGGATATCACTGAAAAATAAAACTAAATCAGTAGATAGAAAAACGTAAGTCAGTGCAGTAAAGGACTTCATGTTCTCTATTCATGAAACCTTCCCCACCTGTGTACCTTTTCCTGCCTCATCCCACATATATACAGTGGTTTCACTATATACTTTCTCCTGGAAAATATAGTATGTGTAAGGGCTTGATGAGGATCAGCATTTCTAGTGATGAGTTTAGTGATGAGTTTCAAATAAAGTATCAAAATGCTTCTTTTTGGTGAAAAATAATTGTGTCAAAGTGGCCAGTTTTCTTTGCTCAGGCCTGTCCCAGAGGTTCCATACCTCACTTCCAAAAATGATTGAGGTACAGAGGGACAAGCATGAGCAGAGCAGAAATGAGTACAATACCTAAGAAATATTTAGGCTTTGCTAATGTTTTTGCATTAGGCGAGGGGGAATTTGGCTCGGTGTTGTGATCTGCGGTGGAGTTCGCGTGTTCCTTATTGTTTCTGGAATAAATGGTTTCTTTGCTGTTGAAATGATGCTGGGGTTTCCAAGAATCACTGCTGCTGCTTGGTGCTTTGTACCTGTATCTGCTCTGGAAGAAGACTGCTTTGCATCACACTTCAGTGATATCCTTCTTGTGGGCCCAGCTCTACCGCATAGTCAGACTTTCCAAGTCCACTGTCTGTTTAAGAGAAAGATAAGTCGATAAAAGGAAATAACAGTAAGGAAATCAACACCCCAGTGAGAATAGTGCCATAAGAAATCTGTTTCTGAACAGCTGTCTGTGCACCAGTTTTGAACTTATCTGTGTATTTGTAGCTGCAAAGCCCAGCGAGGAAAAACATGACTCACCTCTGATATGTTATTTTGTTTTACAGGAAAAGGCTCAGTGCTTTCAGAAGGCTCTTGCTTCCCAAGCAGATAAATCCACGCAGACAGAACTCATAGGCCATGATGTAAGTAGCTGTATTGAACAGTATTTTTTATTATCTTTGTGGATGTTCAGACTTCTGTCAGCCTGTTTGCCTCTGCTGCTGTTGTGTCCATGCATTGATTTAGTTGAGTTTACTGGAACACCGTTCATCCTTTGCTCTTAAATGATTCTATTCTAAAACACCTTCTGAAACATGAGAGGATAATTACAACTACCTGCCAGCGTACCAATGCCCTATTAATTTTATGCTTTACAAAGAGCTGAGAATTAGCATAAGAGAATGTGGAGGATATGTACTAGTGGATTGTAATTTTTTCTTTCAGTATTCATTTACACACTTCTTGACAATTTCATGAGGTTATTATGTTTATAATTGCCATATGCTGTCCAAACAGTATTTGAATATTGGAAGATAAGGCATTAAATACAATTTTTGCCAAGTAAGGTTAAAATTCTGTTTCCTGAAAAGCATCAATCAGAATTTCTGCTAGAAGGTGAGTTGATAGTATGTGTCCTCATGCAAGAACATAGTCAAGGAAGATTCCTTAACTGCAGAAATATTTTTTCCCCGTTTTTTTTAAATGGAAGTATTCTATCTGTGGGACGTCAGTTAAGTATATGTAAGAGATTCACTTGTTGCATGAGCCTTCTTGAATAATCTTTGATTAAGAATGCCACGATGTAGAATATTTAGCACAGTTCTATTCTGTGATTTGAGCAAAATCTGACAATGCTTCTTACCAAAGACTGTTCTGAAAATAAGGCTGTGGTTCTGCGTTGGTGTGTATCAACTTGCTGCTTGAAATTTAGAAAAAGAATACTGGAATTAAAGCAGGTTTTGAAACTTTCCGTTCAGTATGTTTTGTATCAGTGGAGTGTTAAATTTTTGTCTTCTGAGTCTTCAGGTAGTCTTCAGAAGAGAGAGACATAAAAATTTCATGGTTTAATCTGAAAAGTTCTTGAAGCAAACTACACTTGGTATTTTTTCAGACTGTCTTCTAAGCTGATTCAAGCCAGGAGTACTAACTTTAAAAAAAAAAAACAAAAAAAAACGTAAAATACTTTGGAAACAAATGTAGTTATAAATATTATTTTTATATGTATTACTGATCACTTGGCTTATGTTTTTTTCTGTTGAGTATTTTCTTATTAGTGGCAAATAAGTCAGTACTTAACTCACTTTAGTACCTATCTGTATTAATTTCTTGTTTATGGGTTGCCAAATATGAACTTATATATTCCACTGTGTCTGTGAAACAAAGTCTGTTGGAATGTACTGAAACTGTGAGGTGTATATTTTAATGGTGAAAATCCCTTAATCAAAGATACTTGAAATAATTTTTGTACATTACAATGTTACATCCCTTTCTTCCAGGACTAATTATCTTTAACAGCTAATTTATTATGTATTAGATAAAAGTCTTCCACTAAAAATGAAAATAATCAACTTTTTTGGGGTTTGGTTTCT
>Ga0181612_146118_pt1 | contig 10267 bp, 6 predicted proteins | sample HoacroProtozoa21_FD_119630 | JGI IMG/M metagenome (GOLD analysis project Ga0181612, IMG submission 119630) | Hoatzin crop microbial communities from Cojedes, Venezuel. Combined Assembly of Gp0051906, Gp0051904, Gp0051908 | reverse complement strand
CTAGTCTTTACTAGGAAGTAAGGTGAAGCTTCGTTTTGTTGGGGTTTTTTTCCCCCTAAACCAATTGTTAGGTTACACTGAACATCTTGATATGAACAATGCAGTTGTAGTTTTCATGTGTATTTACCAGCTGAGGTAAACACTACCAATTGTCCTAGTCCTGCAAATATTTTACAGTGTGCTGACTAAATTGAGGGGAAGGGCTTTTTATTCACATGAATACACCAGCACCACATGTCCCACCTGTGGGAAAGGAGAATCTGCCATGCCTTAAAAGGCGCTGGTGACTTACCCCAAACATCTGCCGAAGGTCAGGATCTCGAAAGCGGAAGGGAATGTTAGACACATGAAGCCGTTTTGGAGTGGATTTGCTCTCGGTATTCTCACTGCTCTGCGTCTGTGATTGCTGTCCATCTGTCTGTGCCCCTCCTTCTGTCTGCTGAAATCAGAAAGACAAAAGTGCCTGTGTGAACAGAAACCACACAAATTCCTTCCACATGCTTTGCCTGTCTCTTTTTAGGTATTAGTACTACACTTGCAATTGTGTTATCTAGCACCTGACAATTATTTTGATAAAACCAGTAACAATTGATCTGTTGTTCTTCCCCTCCCTTTCTACGAGTAAACAGTAATGAGATCTCAGCCTCCCTCCCCTCGTATCACCTTTTAGCTTAGCAGATTTGCCTTTGGTTTTCTTAAATTGCTTCTCTCTTTTCGCCCGTTCTTCCTCACTTCAGCTACCACCATACGAAAGCTCTAATGAAGAGGCGGATCTTTCACATCCTGAAGCTGGGAGGTAGTACCGCCACTCTAATCTCATGTGGCAGGATGTTCCTGCAATCATCAAAATCCCACAGCTGAAGTGGCAGCTCTTCACTGGGCCAATACCAGAAATGCATCCCCAGGCAAAACGGCATCTGCTCTGTCAAGCTCCCTTCAGAGAAACACTACCCCGAAAGAAGATCTATAATTAAATAGTAAAATCCACACATGAACAGCTTACGGATGTCTTTTGTAAATGTACAAGAAAAGTTAATCAGTCAGCCCAGGGACAGGAAACAGCCATTACCACCGCAGGACTTCTACAAACTCCAAGCGTTGCTTTCTGCTACCAGTTCCACAACTAAAACAAAGAGAATTTGTTCCAACATTCCCAGGTACCGACCGGTACAGCAAAGCCAGGTCAAGGGGTTGGCCAGGGTTACTCGTGCACAGAAAAAGTACAGCAAGCAGGCAGAGGAGTGAGGCAGACCAGCGTGCCAGACAAGAGACCCAACGCCCCCACAGAGATGACTGGCAGGGGAGAAGAAAGGAAGAGAACCTCAGCCACTCACAGTGGGCTTAGACCAAGAAGTGGTAAAATTTGAGCACAGCACTAAACAGAAAGGCAAGGCCCCTTTCCAAAATGGCTTGATGAGAAAAATGGTGCATTTCACACTTTAGTCAGAAAAATGACCTCAAAAACTCTGAGGTACAGAACAAAGCAGGCTACAATTTGGTCAGTTTTCTTGCTCTGCCCCTTCCCAAGAGCACGCTTTGACAGGCCAAGGTATCCAAAGAGCACCCACCCACTCATTCTATCTCCTGCTGCTTGCCTCAGCCTCCTAGCAGTCATGCTTTGCCCACCTGTGTGATGCACTTTAAGTGTCATTTCATTTCTTTAGACACCAATCCGACTCCTTCCTTAACCCATCAAGTGAAAAGAAGTTCTGTGAGAAAGCAAGGACCATGTAATTGCTAGTCAGCCTTTTTTAGGCACCTTCAAGTACACATGCAGGCCTTAAAAATCCAGATTTAAGAGTAGGTGGAGGGGTTTTTTCCTGTTTTGGAACCTTTTTTTTTTTTTCTTTAAATACATAATTTGTGTACCAAAGAGGAAAGAAATCTCAGGGGAGTTGCCCACACTGACTCCCCAACCACTGACTGGACTTGCTAGACTGCTCTGCACATCGTTCAATACACAGCACTTCACGAGTATTTGGAAAGAAACCTCTCTCCACAGACTAGAACTAAACTAGCGACATCCAGAGAGCTGCTTCTGGCCAGAAATGTCTCTTACAGACACGACCTTGAACTTGCATATTGGTTACGAAGCACTGGCAAGAGCAAGCAAACAGTAAGCACTGGAGTCTTGTCATGCTGAGCAAAGCAGTGGCAGCTTTCCATTCTATTTTAGCAGGGCTGCGCAGGCAGCACAAAACATGTTTTATCTGGTTAATATAAATACCACCCTGCGAATATCTCTACGTCCCACAGCCATGCAAGCTTCAGGAGAATCCTAGCAGGATGAAGTATTTTTATTTGGCTAAGACTCCTCCATCCCCCAAACATCACATTTTCAAGAACCACCTCAGACACTTCCATTCGATCATATCTCAAAAGCTGCCTCCCTCTCTCCAAGTTCCCCCTCTTCTCCTACCCTCACCCCTATGCCAAAATGCATCTCCAAATATACAGAGAGTGCACCCCAGGGGAAGAATCGATGCAGCTGGCTTGTGATTAAATCACACCATGCTGTTTGGTGGTTTTATTTTTATGGCTCCATCAGAGACCTTTGCTCCTCAGGGCAAATCTGTCCAAGAAGGACAAAACACCGGAGGAGCCCATCCATCACCACCATGCACAACACCTCCAAGTGAGTGCTCCAAAATAACTCCCCCAAATCATCAAGACTCCTGCCAAAAGGGATCTCTACAATCCAGTTTGGAGCCCTGCTAGTGCAATTTGACAAACCCTATGTTTTCTAAGGCTTTGCACGGAATTGGCAAGTGGGCAACCACCCGTGCACACAGCTACATCCTAAAACACACACACTAGCGCATCTTCCACAGCGAATGAGGAAAGGCATAGATTCTGAACAGTGCTGACAAAAACGTTTTAGTCTTTAAATTCAAATATAGGCTGCACAGGACTGGATCTGCCACTTCCACAGAGGAGGAAGCCGGGAGGTCATCTGCACTCCTCTCCCATCCATTTGTTCGCAGGCAGAGGGCAGAACTCCGTTCTTACCAAGGGTGCGATGTATCATGTGCAGAGGCCTGCTCAAAGACACTCACAGCTGTTCCTGCATATGGCAGAGTGCTGCTGCCACGCAGGAGCCGTTCTGCAGCACGTGAGATGCGTACAGCAAGCCAAAGGCTTCACAGAGGAGAAACAATAGAAGGAACAGGGGATCTCGGTCCACTCTTAGCTTCTCGACTACACTAAGAGTCCCTAAACGCTGTTCAGGCTTTCACATAGCCTGATTTTTCATCAGTAGTTTAACATTAAATACCTTCTCTCTCTGGATGCTGTAGCTCCCTCATTTCTATCATCCATGGCCTTAAGGTAAGATTTGAACTTTCAGCCACTATAACATTATCTCAATACATTTGTCTACTGCCACACATTCACCTACAACATAAATGAAAGAAATAGTCTCCTCAGATCTTGCCTTTTTTTTTTTTTCCTTTTATAGTTATTCCTTGTCTTAATTCATTACGAAGGAGATGAAAGGAAGGGCCTGGAGCCTGTTCTCAGGCAGCACATAATGGAGACTGGCAGCAGCGCTACCCTGACCAAGCCAGATGATAAAAGCCCGCATTTCATTGAGTGCCCACTCCCCACCCCGACTCCTTCCCCACCCCAAGTTTCAGCTCCTTATTTCTGGCCTCACATCAACACTTCACAGCACAGAACCAGCCCTCTCCCCTCGCTAACAGCAATTCGGCTGCGAAGGGAGCTGATACTTGTTCCCCTGTCATCAGGCAACACAGAGACATGCTGCGGCAAAGGTCCTGCATTTAGAAACAGTATTGGATCCACCTTACCCCCTCAGCACAGTCTGCGTAACATACACTTTGCAGGTGATAATGTCATTCAGGCCCACACATGCAAGCTTTGAGCTCTGCTGAAGGTCACAGAGAAAAGCATCAGAGCTCAGGACACGTGCAATCTGCGCTTCATTTTTAACTACTTGCTGCCTGTGCCAGCTCCTCCCTTACACCCGATGGCTGTACAGAAACCCTAAGCAAGAAGCGGCAGCCGCAAAGAGGAGCATGGGTGTACACATGTGAAAGGGGAGAAGGACACCTGGCAGCACGAGGATGTTCTGACAGGTTTGAGGGCAGCTCTACAACCATCTTCCCACCTCTCGACTAGACTCTTCTGTCCTAAAGCAGCTGGTGAACAAGCAATTGCTGAGGCTTTCTCCTCGGTGGGAGAGAGGCAGGGGCTCCAGCATCACCTGAGCTCCAAGCAGATCTCCATCTGTGTGGCCAGACAGAGGGCTACCTCCCCGGCGAGCCAAACACCAGTGCGACAGGCCAGCACAGGGACTATTAATACCCAGCACATTCTGTTTCCATCTCCCACTTGCTTCTAGAACTGGAAATGCTTCAGGTCCATGCTATAGAAAAACAAAAAACAAGCCCCCGTCCTCTCCCCCAGGAAGCACGCGGTCCAAAATGTTGTGAATCATAATGAGGAGGTTAAGAGCCATAAATCACTGCAAAGAAAATATTTACAAAATACAAACTGTAACTAATAACTATATTTAAAAGGGGACTTGGGTGGCTTACAAAATCTGGGAAACAGACTGTGCTCACTCTGCTTCTAGACCAGTCTTGAATCAAAAAAAAAAAAAAAAAAGACCTTGTTTGGCTCAAGAGCTTGAGGAACTGTGTGACAACAAGGACTGAAAGCTATGACTGGCAGAAGGCTATCTTCCCACTGCAAAGGGGAGGGCAGACAATGCAGGAAGATCTCTGCAGCTTCCAGTGAAGAACCCCATGCCAAAACAATCAATCACCCATCAACGAACAGATACCCACTGAGCAGCTTTGGTGGAAAAACGAGTGAAGAATTAGGCACCAGACACAACCACTCTCTTGCCCCACCACACTCCACCAAAGTAGGACTGAGGTCCTACACACCCCAGAGCAAAAGGCATGAGAACTTCTGCTGCTTAAACAAGACTTGTTTAGCAGACAGGTGACTGCAGGGCTAATAATCACCTTTCAACAGCAGCAAATATAATTTTAGAATTACATTCATGTACTTGATTTTTCAGAGGTGCCAGCAGTGTTATATTAAAAAATTTTTGGGTTACACTACAGGCACAATTAACCACATGCCCAAGTACTTTGTATGCCAAAAACCAAACCAAAAAAATTGCAAAGGACGTACCCAATAACTTCTGCTAGGCTTTTAACTATTTTCAATAGTCAGCTTAATTCAGGGCATGTTTTTTCTGATTCTTAGTCCTCAGACATACTGAAGCTTAAGCCATTTTGTTCACTTTCCTCATTAAATAAAGATATACCCCACCTGAAGTGAGAACATAAACCTAACACAGGAAAGCACATAGGAAGCTTTGCTACCTATCCTGCACAACGAAGACATCTCTGGTGTGTCAGCTGACATTTCCCATGTAGTGACGTTCAAAGTTACTTTGTTTTTCTGAGCAGTACTTTTTACAGGGTACTTTGGTGTTTTTTTTTTTTTTTTTCCTTTCAATGAAGTGGTGAAATGAAACCCCCTGAAAGGCCTGCTCTGCTGGTCACAATGTCAAACCCTTTGTGAGCAGTTCCAGCCCGTTCCTCACAAAACAGGGATACCCTCACAAGGGGAAGGAGGCAGCAATGGAGCCCCTGGACCACTCCATTGACAGTGGCAGAAGAACAGCCACACAATGACAAACTAAGATTCACCCAGCCCACTACCTTTTCTCTGACAGCGCCCAAATCTGTGGCATTTATGGAAGAATGTAAGAACAAGGTAAACATTTGGTGATTTTTCTCCAGCACAGCCTCCAGCGAATTGAGCCAGTTGATGTCTCAACTTCCAAAGCATCCTATGGACACGAGTTCCAATGCCAAATTCTTCATTATATGGAAAAAAACAAGAAACAAAATCCTGTTTTTTTCATATGTGGCACCCCATTATTTCCTGTGTGCATCCTAGTAAATGAAAATTGGAATGTTCCCTATTTTACTTCCCACACCATTCAAAATTCTATGTACTTGTCATATGCCTTCACTCCTGTCAGCTCTTTTCGTAAGTGAAGACTTCTTCTCATAAAGAACCTTCCACATCCCTTTCATTATCACTATTATCCTTCCCTGTACTACTCTAGATCTGCTACAACCTTTGAGATATGCTGAAGTACCACGGCTGTATACTCTAACATAATGATATCTGCTGATTTATTTCCTGTTTCTCTTTTGAAATAATTTTTAAATCTGCCTCACTAGACACAAGTCTACAAGTGCTGACAATAATCTGCCTCAAGCTCAAAATAATAAAATAATCTGCCTCACACTCAAAGCAAATTCCTGATGTTAAATGTCAGAGTTTGCTACCCCAAGACAGCAATTTCCAAGCTGAGGTGGCCAAACGATCAGCAGCTAGCTACTTATTTGAAGCTCGTTCTTCCTCATGTCTATCTGCTCAGCAGTATCAAAAGATAGGTGAGGACATTCATTAAACATATTCTTCACCTGAAATAACTCACACGAGCAATTGCTTTAATTACTGAAGTGATGAAAAATAATTACAGAGGAAAATTCTGCAATCTCAGACTAGTCAAGAAACACCCAAGGGAAAGTCATTATTATAACATTATCCATGTGTTACAAAAGTCAGTTGAGGAACTCTTGGTGCTGTTGGCTCCCTTCTTTCCAAACTCTTGCTAGGTATATGGGGCACAGCCAGATGACCGAGCAGCTTCCCTGTCTTGCTTCTGAACATGACACACAGGTGTTCCCACCACAGATGTGTCTCCTTTATAAAAATCAGAAAGTCAATATCCCTTGACGGTATAGCAGATGAGTTAAATATGCTTCAGTACGGCACATCGAGAAGCCAAGAGACACGATTCTCTGTAATTAAATAATGCTTTATATTGGTTCATGACAACGTAACACCAAGGCGACAGCACCTGCCATTTTCATGCAAAGTAATTTACATAAACTTATTCCTCTACTTCTACACCTCCAGCTGCATTCCATAATTTATACAGACACACAAATTCTTCCCTCTGACATTAACAAGAGAAATGAGTTGAATAATCAGCTCACAGTATTAAGTGCATTGCCTTTACTATCAAGCAAGCTTTTTTAGTTCAGCGGATGATTAATCTTCCCTCTGCGGGTAGAGTACCAGGAGATGCAGAGAGCTGACAACTCTCTCGGCTTCTGGCCATGCACTCCATACGCTTACCTTGCAACAGCAGCATTTGCTGGATCCCTCCAAGAGCTGCTCTAATTCATTAACCCAGCAAAAGAATTGGACAGCTTTCTGCCAGGTCAGTGAATTAAAGTGGCTCACGTAAGGAATGCCAGAGCCAGTAAACAGGAGTGGGAGTTTGCGCTTGGAGCCAGATCTCTCCTTTCTGACAGCAGTGAATCTTTAGATCAGCTCAGCTGCCAGAGGTACTGCAGCCTAATTAGCACCTCCGCTCGCAGCTATCTGTGCTGGGTGTCTCCATCAGGGAGAAGGGCACTAACGTAAACCAAGAAGGGGGAAGAGACCGGGCGACCCAGCACCATAAGAAGCGAAATGCAGAGCGCCAACGGTTTAAGAGACAGGCTGCAACAGGCAGACCGAGTAGGCCAAATATGGTCCAGTACCTCAGTCTATTTTTAATCCAGGTCTTTCAGCTGTGCTTTGGGACAGTATCAAAAGAAAGGACAGATGCCTGGAGATGAAGACTGGGAGACCTAAATGCCAGGCAAGAAACAAAGCCCCACAGATGAGGCTCGATCCTAAAATAAAAAAAGATTCCAAAATATTAAGCTGTTTGTATTACACCACCTATTGTGCCAATTTCTTTTCCATACCCCTGCTCTGAGAGCTTTGAATGCTTTCCGCTACACTCAGACCTCCAGAACCAAGCTCATCTGTAGCTGATGACACCAACCAGCCATTCTCCTTTGCTCAGGGCTTTTAGACTGCATAGGAAGGCATGGAATTTGACTCTCAAAGTTTATTTTACTTCACTGCTGCTGTGTGACCTCAGGCTTCCAGACCACCGTCTGTTACCTCAGACACCACTGCTCATCTCTAATCTGACTTGCCCGCCAGAACCTGCCAAGTTTCTATGAAAAGGTGCTGCCACCCAGCGTGTCAGGGACCCCATTATAGACCCCATTACGTTGCTGCATAACATCTTACCAACCGGACAAAACTCTCCTTTCCACGAGGGACCTCTAAGCTACCCCCATTCTTTGTTACTTTTGGGATTATCCTAAAGGCTACCAGTCTGAAAAGCAGGGAAGCCCCACCATTTGAGCACACCTTTCGCTATCTCGCTCTGTCCTGCCAACTGGACCAAGCACAGGCCTTGTTCTTAAAAGCAGGGAGAGACCTTATCTCTCTGGCTGAAGGAATTTCTGAATCATCCCTTGGGAGCACAGGCTTCAAGTCAGCAGCTAAAAAATCCACCGGCTGTTCAGCCTGGGGTATCGCCTTCACACACATGACAGCAGCTGCGCTTGTCTGTCGCAGGGATGGGAGGGAAGGATCATACATCACCCACAACGATTTTTTGCTCTCTTAAAAGTTAGCACTGTTGTTTGAGCAAGACAACAAAAAGGTGAAAGGAAAAGATGCCTGAAAGCACAGCAGTCTCGTCCACGTGGACTGAACATGTATGTCAAACAAGTAATAACCAGCTATGTGATGGACAAGCTGCTTGACCTTAGCTGTAGATGTTCAAGGTGAAACCACCAATCTCTTTTGCTGTTAACTTTAACAGCATGCTTTAGCTTGAGTAACTACTGTGGCTTCTTCCTTCCCCTAGTTCCTACATCATTAATCAGCATACTGAGAAGGAGAAAAGTTACAAGCACTTACATCCCAAAGCAGCCCACAGAATCAAAATAACTTCACAGAGAAGGAGTCCTAGACAGAAAGATAAAAGGGACTCATAACATCCAGGACCCTGCGCCTGTAAAAGTCTGGCACGTGAAAAGCCCTTGGCTGAGGCGCCTTCCCCCTCCCGCCGGATTTCTCCATGTGCCACCATCTGGGATCCTCTGCGTCCGATCAGTCCCAGCCGTAGCAGGCGCAGCAACGTGCTCGTCTGTGCCCTTACCCTTTCCCAGCTAACTAACATCTGCGAGCCCGACTCTGCACTCTCAGCTCATGTGTCCTTAACCACATCAAATGGTCAGACCAGACGTGCCCACCTGTTCCCAACAGCCAGCACAAGCACTATGTGTTATTCAGCCTGTTTCTTGGATAACCCCTGCCAGTCAGGCTCCCTCCACAGCCTCCTGGCAACACCGCTGCCTCCCAGCAGTCTCCCAGCAACGCTCCCTCCCGCACAGATGGGCTCCCAGTCCCTCCTCGCAGGCTAGTCAGCCTCCCTGCGCGCTGCGGGCTCCTCGGAGCCGGCATCAGTTGATGAAACACAGAGCTCGGCCCTGCAGTGCCACGAAGATGGCTCCTAATATGGAAGTGGAGCGGGAGGGTTGGCAAGAGCTTACATCCAAGGTCAAGGCTCGCATCATTTCCATTAAAAAGAAACGCTCTTAAGCTCTGGGAAAGGATGGGAACAGTGAAAATACATGGGGAAAGCCACTGCCCTGTTTTATTCCCTGTTACCAGCTCTCCTATCCAACTGGCAGTGCTCAAGATAGCTGTTCGCTGGAGACGGACAGCCCAGATCTTACACGTTGGAAGGACAGAGGACAATTGGGTATTAAAATGATGACTTGCATTTCTGCGCGCTGCACCTGCTCCAAGTTTTATTTCCAGTCTGGTCTCTTCACATCTACATTTGTGTTTGCTCAGAAAGGCACCTGAAGTTCCTTTTACGCACTATCAAAAGTGCTTTACCGTGTTTGCATTCTTTTTCTTCTTCAAGGTGCTAAAGTTGGGGTGTTGCCAGGATGAACTCAAAGATATCTCATCAAAGCCATAACTGGTGTTGCCAACCATGCAGCCACTGCCCACTGCAGGAACAGCAGCACCGCATGCCAGGAACCATGCAGACTTGAGCTGGCACTATCAGTTCTTCCAATCATTGGCACCGAATCCACTCAGTACGTACAGGGGGAAAAATATCATCTACGAGCCAAACACCCAACTACAAGTAAAACTGAAAGCATTAACAGATTAAATCCGCCCCCTGAGCCCCAAAGGCTCTCACCATAAGGCTCTTTATTAGGAAGTTAAGTCTTAACAAGTGGCTTAAGGGGTGGATAAAGCTTTTCCTGGTATTATCTGCCAGCGTGTTGCCCAGTGCCTGTTCCAGACCATGGGAAGAAGAAAGCAAAAAAAT
>Ga0181612_142155_pt1 | contig 10267 bp, 6 predicted proteins | sample HoacroProtozoa21_FD_119630 | JGI IMG/M metagenome (GOLD analysis project Ga0181612, IMG submission 119630) | Hoatzin crop microbial communities from Cojedes, Venezuel. Combined Assembly of Gp0051906, Gp0051904, Gp0051908 | reverse complement strand
GTTCCAGTGCTCCGTTGCCCTCAGAGGAAAGAAGTTCTTCCTCATGTTCAGACGGAACTTCCTGTGCTTCAGTTTGTGCCGGTTGCCGTTTAACTTGTTAATGTTGAACAAGGAAATATCTTTTTGTTTATTTTCTTTTTCTTTTTTGTTTTTGTCTTCTTTCAGGGGTGCTTTCCAGACAGGCCAGGGACCCTTGGATGCGCAAGTGAAACTCTTGGAATTTACCCTGGAACAGAATTTTGAAGTTGTATCAGTTAGCACTATTTCGGCAGTAATTGAGTCTATAACCTTCCTTGTGCATCATTACATTACGTGTTCAGACAAAGTGATGTCTCGCAGCGGCTCAGACAGCTCTGTGGGTGCTCGAGCCTGCTTTGGAGGGCTTTTTGCCAATATTATCCGTCCAGGTGATGCCAAAGCAGTTTGTGGAGAAATGACAAGGGACCAACTTATGTTTGATTTGTTGAAGCTGGTCAACATTTTAGTTCAACTGCCGCTTTCCAGTAACCGAGAATATAGTGCCCGTGTTCCAGTAGCAAGCAGTACTACAGACAGCGTGTCTGATGAAGAAAAGGTTTCGGGAGGCAAAGATGGCAATGGAAGCAACCCTAATACTCAAGGATCAACTGCGTATGTGGCAGACTTGGTGTTAGCCAACCAACAAATTATGAGCCAGATTTTGTCTGCACTTGGACAGTGTAACAGTAGCGCTATGGCAATGATTATTGGTAGGTATTTTGTAACTGAAACAGAAGATCTTTTGGGTGGGTAAAATGCTTAAAACTTCTACAGAATCATAAATTGGGTGTATACATGAAATAACATGTCACAGAAATGACAGGAGAAAAGAGACTGAGAAGAAGTGAAAGCGGGTCAGGTATGTGGGGAAAAAAACTACCACAAGATGGGAGACAGTAGTTAAAACCAAACAGGAATGTGTTTGGCATTTGAATTTGCTGAATCTCAGAATGGTCAATGTTGGAAGGGGCCTCTGGAGATTGTCTAGTCCAACCTCCCTGCAGAAAGCAGGGTCAACTCAAAGCCTGCCTCAGAGAGCAGGTTGCTCAGTACCTTATCCAGTTTATTTTTTCACTCCCCAAGGGCAGAAACTCCACGATTGCTCTGGGCAACCTGTTACACTGTTCAATCGTTCTTGAAGTAGAAAAGCTTTTTCTTTTTCCTAAATGGAGTTTCCTGTATTTCAGTCTGTGCCCATCGCATGCCTCTGTGCGTGGATTAGGATTAGTCTTCAGTTTGTGCTAGAGACACATTACCTCGATTGTTCGCTATGTAATGCGTTATTTTCCCTTTTTTTTCAGTAATTTCTGAAAAAGACAAATTGCAGTTGTGGCCCTTGCACAGAATATGTAAACTTTTCTGTTCCGCTGTTTTTCCAGAAATCTCATTAACATCATGTTCTGGGAGTTGCAGTCAGGTATTTGGGGGTGGGATTCTTCCTCCTATGAACAAGTGAGGAAGCTGATAATACTTTCAACAGCAAAGCTGCTGTTTCAGACTTGTGCCTAAGATGCATTTTCCCAGAGAGTTTATCTTTGTGACTTGTTCATGAGCTGCAATGACAGCATAGAGTTTATTTGCACAAATTAAACCACTGACTGAAATACCGTGAATGTTGCTGCATGTGCAAAACTGAGGATAGGCAAAGAGCTTGCACTCCCTTCCAGGCATAATAGTTGTAAAATTTTGTCCTCTTTATAGTGATTCTCTTGTTTCAAAGAAAGTACCTCTGGCCTTTTCTGTGCTAATCCCTTTTAAGCAGAAGTGAAACTGTTAACCAATGCTATTATCAGAAAACAGTATGCTTTTTGGATGAGAGCACATGAATGTTAGACCAGCGGTTCATTTTGGCGTAAAAGCAATTGAGGAAAAAGTAGTAACCACCAGTAGTCAAATTAAACAGCAGGCAGGATTTGACAATCTTGGATTTCGCTGTTGGAACCTTCTGGAAATTAATTCCAGAATGTCTCCTCCTTTACTCTGGGTAATTGGTGTCGTATTGCCAATACGCTATGAACACCAAAAGGAGTTTGGTCTGGGAATGATGGTTTGTGCTCAGTGTGTGTTTCTTTGGGATAAAATTCAAAAATTCTTCTCAACTTTGATGTCTTTCTAAACTACCAATTTCTGTCCAGCAGTTGTTCTACATTTTTAGCAAAGGCAATTTGTAAAGATAGTGTTGTTTCAAAATATTTTTCATTGAATTCAGGTTACCGAGCCAGCTGATGCCTTCAGTGGGTTGTTCCTCCCAAGGTTATAGGTTATTGAAACTAATTTGTGTGTGTATTTTGGAAAGGTATAACATAGCTATTTGTGGGTTTAGTTCCTTCATGAAGAACTGTATAAAGTTCTCTCGGGACAATTTCTATGAAGAAAACATTTCTGCAAGACTGCGGCCAAGGTTATATATGATCCAAAAACAATTATCAGCATATAGTAGTAAACATGTAATAGCTAGTGCAGCATGCTAGATACCCAGCAAAGATAAACAAGAGGATGTCTGCAGATGTGTACTGATAAGTAGTGACTCTGGTGTCAAAATTTATGCTAATAATGTTAATTTACTGCACCTGGTGAGCCAGCTGGTCAGGAACCAGGAAGGCCTTGATTAGTTTACTTTCACATGAAGTTAAAACCTTTGTTGGATTTTCTTTCATGACCATTTTGTCTATTTATTTCATTAGGTTTTATGCTTTGTCATTGACAGACTATGAAAATCACACAAGTAACAGTATTCCCCTCCTGTCCTACTTTTGTCTTACCTTAAAGTCTTCACAGCAAACCCACCTTAGCTGGCTTCAGCTCTGTCACTCATTCCATGTAACTTTTCTAGACCAGGCAGAGACTGAGTCTTAAGACTTTTTGTCTGTCTCCATGCACCCAGTGCTCATCAGGATTTTCTTTCTGATATAGCTTGACGGTGACTGAAGTACTGCAGCTCTCAGTTCTCTTGCTGGAATGTTTCTCTAAGGCATGTTCCAAAGATCACTTGAACACGTTATTTTTATTATTATTTGTTACTGGAACTCCAGTTTTTCTAAATGGAACGGAATTATTCCATCCATTCCCTCCACTCAAATCTAAAACCACCTTTAAAAGCTCTTCCATATTGATGTTGTATGCTTTGTAAGACAGTTGTATTTATGGAGGTAATCTCTTCCTTGGGAAGACTATTCTTTTGCTTTCCATCCTCAATTTCAGCAATGTAAAATCAATATTGCTGAATATTGATATTCAGTAAATCCTCATGAATAAATCCTGAGCTGTGACACTGAGAGGGAGAATTCCAGGAGAGGTATTTTTGATAGAAATACGTAGGTTAAGTGATTTTGGGGTTGTTTTTGCTGCACAAGTGCACTTCTATTACTATCTGAAAAAAATCTTAAATACTTGTTAGTTGCTTCTGGCTAGGAGGGATTCCAATCCTTGTAGTTATTTTTCTGTTTCCCTCACTAATTACAGGAATTTGTACAGTCTTATCTAAAATTGGATTTAAATTCCCTGACTTCCTGGGCCAAGTCTTCCTATAAAGAAGGCAGCACATGTCCAGGAGCGCAAATAGTAATTGATATGATCCTGAAAACTGGCCCATTTGTAGTTTGTAAAATCCATGTGAACATTTAACTGAAAAGAAATTTAAATATCCTGGAGTTCTCTTATGTGCTGTAATGATTTGTTAGGTGTCAGCTTCTGACCTTTGAACTGTTTCTCTTTTCGCTAAGGTGCAAGTGGCTTACATCTCACTAAACATGAAAACTTTCATGGTGGCTTAGATGCAATATCAGTTGGAGATGGGTTGTTCACTATCCTGACAACACTTAGTAAAAAAGCAACAACAGTGCAGGTGATGCTTCAACCAATTCTTACCTACATGGCCTGTGGGTACATGGGAAGACAGGTAAGTTCCCTGAGGTCTGCTCTACTTCAAGGGAATTTTAGGTTAGTTGGTACTGTAACCTCTAATAAGCTCAGAACACTGAACTAGTGCTATGTAAAAGAAATGTTAATGTTTTTCCAAGCTTGGTTCATTTTGGTGCTGACGTTTGGAAACCTCCATCCATTGCCCGTGATAGAGGGAGAGAGTGAGTTTCTGTAAGGATATTTTGACTTTCCTGTGGATGTTTCTGGCTAAAGACTTGAAGATGTATTGAATGTTTTATTATATTCAGGTGGGAACCACATTTGTTGTGTTCATATTAGTGGGTATTTTAAATGCTTACCACTGGTGGTTTGATCTTTTACTTACCACGAGACTTCTTCTGCATAGGAGTGAAGCATATGGAGCATGGTACAGATACTTCATGGTAAAGGGCTCAGCTATGGTGGCATCTCTTCTCTGGCATTTTTGCCTACTTAAAGGAGAGGCTAATGCTTATTTCTGTCATGTTAATTTTGCATGAAATTGTGTATTTCTCAACTTTTTCTTCTAGGGTTCACTTGCCACTTGTCAGTTGTCTGAGCCACTGCTCTGGTTCATTTTACGAGTGTTGGATACAAGTGAGGCACTGAAGGCTTTCCATGATATGGGTAAGAATGTCTTTAGCTGCATGAAGTAAAAGGTTTATTGTAGATTTTTTGGCTCTTAGAGAAGGAATACAGATATGTGTCTGGAGGAGCAAATTTACTAAATAGGCCTTTGCTTGCTTAATCTATTACATGCTTCTGAACAGTGTTGATTTCCCCCCCCGCCCGCATTGTACACAGGTGGTGTTCAGCTTATTTGTAACAACATGGTAACGAGCACAAGAGCTATTGTTAACACAGCAAGAAGTATGGTTTCAACTATTATGAAATTTCTTGATTCTGGTCCCACCAAAGCAACAGACAGCAGTTTGAAAGCTAGAGTGCTAGCTTCTGAACCTGATAATGCAGAAGGAATTCATAATTTTGCGCCTTTGGGTAAGTAGTACTTCTTTCCCTTACATTAATATCCACTGGTTGTTTGAATCTTTATTAAGTTCTTAACAAAAAATACTGTGATAGTGTTAAATGTTGCAATACTATTAAATCTTCCGAACAGAGGGGTTGCTGGTGCTTCAAGAAGGTGTTGGGGGAGGAGGTTAGCCCCTCCACCGCAGGTAATAAGACCTTGTGTAGACAGGGTAAAGAAGGAAGGGGAGTGATCTATATCTGATGTAGTCATGCATCAAGGTGGGCCCCTTCCTTTTCCCCTAGGTCAGGGGATACCCAGTTCCAGCCCACCATCTGCCATAGACACACTAAGACTCACTGACGTCAGTAAGGGCACGTCAGATTTGATGGAGCTGTTACAGAAGCATGGCGAAGTTGGATGACACAGAAGGAGCCCGAGCTGGGTCAAACAGAGCAGCAGAAGCTGGAGCATAGGGCTGATACTGCTGATGCTGCTGTCACACCTGCACCTCATTGCTCCAATGTTGCCTGCGTGAATGTCCGTTAGAATTGCAGTGCTGTTCTGCTATCAGTACAGTGGCTGCCAGTTCACTAGAACGTGTGTGTTTTAAGATGTAGATGTACTCTAATATCTTGCAAAGGCTCCTTTTCACTACTAGTGTCTTAATGTTTTCTGTTGTTGCCCAACAGCCTAGCGTAGCCCATCAATGTATTCATACAGTGAGGGAAGAAAGAAAGGATTATTTTTTAAATTTCTGGAAAAACTGTCAGGCAAGACAAAATCCATTCAGTCCTGTCATTCTAATTGAACAGTGGTAAAAATAATTAAATTAAAAAGAAAAAAGAGGTTTATTTGGCAGAATGGGGACAGAATAGGGGGCCATTAGAAATCTTCTATCTTGCTCTTCACAAATTCTTACAAGGTAAATTTGAGAATCCTGCAAGTGTTGGTACTTGATTACCTCAAGTAGTAAAAGTCCTAAGCATATATGGTGGTGGGTTCTTGGCATGCCTTATCTCCCAACTTGCAAAGTGCTGCGGTTCTTGATTTTCTGCTATGAGTGCATTTGTCCTAATGTTTTACTGTCAGTCAGGAATGTGCTTTTGAAATTAACCTTCTGGTTGTCCTCACTTACTACACTCATCATGTGTACATTCTCATCATGTAGTGTTCTCTTGAGAGACAAGCTCAATTCATTTGGGATGAAAATCAAAATGTGTCCAGGAATTCACCTCCAGCTGTTATTAGACATTCAGTCATGGGGCCAAGCTAGAACTGCTTTCAAGTAAAGCACCCCAAGTACCTGTAGTTTGAACAGCACAAATCTGGTCTTGTGTCATCCTACCTGCTAAAGAAGACATAGATAGCCTAGATATTCCTAATTCATTCTTAACTCCTGCTAAGATTAGAAAAATAAGCAGCTTCTGTGATAAGGTTTTTTTTGAATCTGGTGTCCTTTTTAGAAACAGCTTTTGATGTGAAACAACAAACCTTTTTAAAGAAAAAGGTTTGCAGATTTTGGTTATAAAGTCGTTTAAGTTATCATTGTAACATTTAAACCTTTAAAGCCTTCACCACGTTAACTAAGAATTAACTGAGTTGAAGTTCTAAGCATTCTGTTCAACCTGCACCCTTTTAGTTGGCTTGTTTTTGTAATGTTTTGTAATGAACTCATGATAGAAAGTTTAGGACTTTGGTGGCAAGTGTAGCCTTTCAAATTTTCAAGCTTGTGCATATGCATGTGGATATGTAAACTGTCTATTGTAAAGTAGTCTAAGAGTGAAAGAAAAATATCTCAGCAGTTGTCAGTATTACACATGGGATGTTATCAATAAAATGGAACAGGTGAGACAGGGGGAAAAAGAAGTGTTTTCCACAGTTCAGGTTGTAAATTAATCTGGGTTTTATTAGTAAACATTATTAATCAATGTTAATGGTGCTGGTTTTGAAGGTTCCATCACCTCAAGCAGTCCCACTGCCCAGCCTGCCGAAGTGCTGTTGCAGGCTACTCCTCCCCACAGACGAGCTCGGTCTGCCGCGTGGTCCTACATATTTTTACCCGAGGAAGCTTGGTGCGACCTCACGATTCACCTGCCCGCAGCCGTGCTGCTCAAGGAGATCCACATCCACCCTCACCTGGCCTCTCTGGCGAGTAAGTAGATTCACTGACATTGATCCTGGTTTGAAAATTTGAAAGGTAGGATTTAGGAATGACAGAGTACAATCAGAGGAACTAAAGCTGCAGGTTGTTTGAATACCTGTAAAATGAGTTGAAAAGCTTGCTAATTCTGCTTTCCACGAGAACAGAAGGCCCTGCCTCTGCTTGATTTCTTCTAGCTCAGTACATGTTTTGTGGCGTTTAACATGTGGTTGGTTAATAAGCCAGAAAACTTGTGAACTTCTCACAACTTTCCCTAGTGAGAATGTGATACGGGTCTGGGGTCTCTAGGCAGAATGGTTTTGTATGGTGGTTGGAACAGAGCATGAGATTTTCAGCTCTTATTGTCTTAGCACTGCTAGGGAGACATGGCACTTACACTGACAGGACTTTTTTTCGTCTTAAGTCTTTGAAATAGATTGTATACACCGTGTATCACAATGCGTATGCATTTTAACATATACCATCGCACAGGTCAAATACTCCAGCTGCAATTCTGTAGTAGTGTTTACCTAAGATCATTTCAGTCGTCTTGTTCTATGTCTTTAACAGGGATACATGTTTAACACTTAAAATTCAAACAGTACGTATTTTTTAATAGTGTTAAACCTTCTTATCTTACCCTGCAGCTTGCCCTTCATCAGTATCTGTTGAAATAAGCGCAGATGGTGTCAATATGTTACCTTTGTCAACTCCTGTTATCACAAGTGGTCTCACGTATATAAAAATCCAACTGGTAAAAGCTGAAGTTGCCTCCGCTGTCTGCCTCCGTCTCCATCGTCCCCGGGATGCCAGCACACTGGGACTCTCTCAGATCAAGCTATTGGGCCTCACGGCCTTCGGAAACACCTCGTCTGCAACCGTCAATAATCCATTCCTTCCCTCGGAGGATCAGGTCTCTAAAACAAGGTAAGCTTCTAGTATCAATGGCCAGAGGCATGTTTGTGCCAGTTCATGCTTTTGTCTTTTTAATGATGTTTTCTGTTCTGAGTCAGATCTTTCAGTAGCAAACTGCATTCATGACTGCCTGGTTTTGTAGTTGATTTTTAACATTTGCAGAATCTGTTTCAAATATTTTAGAAAATTTTCCCTTTTTTTTGGGTTTTTTTTGGTTTTTTCTTTTTTTTTACAGAAGGCAAGTGTAAGCAGTGCTTCTCACTCCTTGGTAGCATGCTTAGTCTTCATATGTGAAAGGGTGTGTTTCATCTCTGCAATGGTGAAAGAACACGAAGGATAGGAGAGCATACAGAGTTGCATTCTGTATTCTTAATGAGTAGGCAGTCGTCAACAAAAGCGAAGTAGCAACATTTTTCTTATCCCTGCTGAAGTCAACAGAGTTACATAAGTATTGGAGCAGGAATAGAAATAGGACAATGGGATGTTTTGTGGAAGTCGTATCTAATATTGCTGTTTGCAAACATCTGCGAAATAGGAACTGAATGTTGTGATTCTGGCATATCGGCAACCGCTTTTTTGGTTTAGTAGCATCTTGAGTTTCATACTCATTTTTAAAATAAAAATAAATAAACCCTTAAGGATTTGAAAAAAATAAGTATTAAAGTTTTCCAGCTTTGGATTTGATTTAATATAATGGGTGAATTTCTGAGATTTCCTGGTTCTGAAATATAGCTTACTAAATTGTAAAAAATTGTTACTTTGAAATATTTCATCTTTGAACATTAATGTTTATAAATTTGAAAGAAGAACATGGGAAAGTTTTAAAAACCTTTATTTTGCTGGGAAAAATTTTGAGAGAGTAAGTAAATTTAGAGAACATGAATTCTCTCCAGTGTATATTTGATAAAAGCTAATATAACTGAAATTGGTCTTTGATCTTGAATAGCAGTGAAGCAAATTTTCATAGCCAAATCATACTATTGCTATGTTTGTACTTCAGGAAAGGTTATATTAAAGTCACACAAAAATAAGCAGTATCTAAAGAAAGAAGGTGTGTGTACATTGGTCATGTCTTGAAATGTTTTATTGTGGCTTTCAGCTTAGTTTTATAAGTATCTCGGTAATGGTAGTAATATGATAGATATATTCAGTAATTTGGGGTATAATTTTGTTTTAGACGTAGCAGAAAACTTGCTCTTTTCTAAAATGATAAACATTCAGAAGTAAATTATTCCTAAAGTAAGTGTAAACTTCGTTTAAGGTCTGTATGCAAGTTTGCTTTTTTTTTTTTTTTTAAACTGTGGGAGATAAATTTAGCTGTGAAAATAAATTAACCTGTCAGTTTAGAACTTGTCGGTGAAATGATGCGATTTACTTCACATGCAACGTAGATTTCATGCCATATATTTCACATGCAACTTAGATTGCCATCTTGTTCATAATGCCTGTTTCAACAGCATTGTAGTGTATTTGTTATGAAGTCTAGCTAATGTGTTTCCAAATTGATTCAATTATAATAGGTTTACTTTGATTAAATAGATTTACATATGATTCTAAGACTTTTCAAGATTTATTACTAAAAGGAATACTGAACGATATTGTTAAAGAATAAGACAGAAATGGGCAAAATGCAGGGGCTAACACATTTTTAATTTCTGCACTTTTTGTGTGTGCTTTTTAATCAGGTTCCATAAGGTTCATTGTAATTTACTGTAGATTCATGTGATCCTAAATGTTTATAAGGTCAGGGAGGCTGTGCAGGTGAGTAATTTTAGCACTGTCGTGGTTTAACCCGGCAGTCGGCAACCAGGACCGTGCAGCTGCTCACTTGCTCCTCCGCCCTAGTGGGATGTGGAGGAGAATGGAAAAAAAGTGGAGTGCATGGGCTGAGATAAAGATGGTTTAATAAGACAACAAAGGAAATACTAATAACAACAAGAGTAATTGAATATGAAAAACAAGCAACACACAATACAGGTTTTTTCTCACCATCTGATGACCGATTCGCAGCCAGTCCCCAAGCAGCGATCGTGGAAATCACAGATTTCACAAAACTACCCAAAAAGTTCAAACTCAATGGGGGGAAAAGGAGAGTTGAACTCCTGGAAAAAAGAGGTTTCCTGCCCCCCAGCCAACCCCCATGCATAAACTGGGCATGACATCCATGGAATATTCCCTTTGGCCAGCTTGGGCTCGCTGCCTGGCTGTGCTCCCTCCCAGCTCCTGCACAACTGCTCGTGAGCTGAACACCTGAGACTGAAAAAAGTCCTTGACTTCATAGCAACAACTGAAAACATCAGTGTTATCAACATTCTTCTCCT